>ENA-UOJD01000164-UOJD01000164.1-human-gut-metagenome-genome-assembly--contig:-P48-NODE-164-length-103498-cov-39.945845_pt1 | contig 103498 bp, 87 predicted proteins | sample MGYA00242342_ERZ723889 | MGnify/ENA metagenome assembly ERZ723889 | reverse complement strand
AAGAAACCGAGTGCTTCAATGCGGTTTCCACGATCAGCATTGATCAGCTCGACGCTGCCCGTCTGGGTGCCCTGATGGCACTCTACGAACACAAGACCACGATGCTCGGAACGCTCTACGGCATCAATCCGTTTGACCAGCCCGGCGTGGAATTCGGCAAGAAGCTGTCGCGTGAACTAGAATTTCCACGTAGTAGCAGGAGGGATGGATCAGCACTGGATCCGAACTCCTTGAATTAATTTCTTTTATTGTAACCAACCAGTTTTACCCAAATATTGGGGTAGACAACAAGAGAGAGAAGTGCTATGAAAATTGCAGTAGTTGGCACGGGATATGTAGGTTTATCAAACGCAGTCCTGCTTGCCCAAAAATATGAGGTTAAGGCAGTTGATATAGTTCAAGAAAAGGTAGATAAGATTAATAATCGCATTAGTCCGATTGAAGATAAGGAGATTGAGGAGTTTTTAATAAACAAATCATTAAATCTTTCTGCCACAACAGACTTAAAGTCTGCTGTAATGAATGCAAATTATGTGTTTATAGCAACACCTACAGACTATGACCCTCAAACGAATTACTTCAATACATCTTCCGTAGATGTTGTCTTGGAGCAAGTTACCAAAATTAATTCCAATGCGTTGATTGTCATTAAGTCTACCATTCCCGTGGGTTATACCGCATCTAAAGTAGCCCAAGGATTTTCTAATGTAGTATTTGTGCCCGAATTTTTGAGAGAGGGTAAAGCACTTTATGACAATTTACATCCTTCAAGAATAGTCGTTGGAGAAAAAAGTCAACGAGCTCAGGAATTGGCTAATTTGTTAACTGGCTGTGCTATAAAAGAAAAAATTCCAGTGCTGTTTACTGATTCGACTGAGGCTGAAGCAATAAAGCTTTTCTCAAATACATATTTGGCTACTCGAGTAGCTTTCTTTAATGAATTAGATAGCTATGGTTTGGCAAAAGGCCTTAATAGTAAGGATATTATAGAAGGTGTAACTCTTGATCCGAGAATCGGTCATTTTTATTGCAATCCATCTTTTGGCTATGGTGGATATTGCCTCCCAAAAGATACAAAACAGCTATTGGCAAACTTCAAGGATGTGCCCGAGAATATGATTCGAGCTGTTGTGGAAGCTAATCGTACTAGAAAGGACTTTATAACAAAGCTTATTCTAGATAAAAAGCCTAAAGTAGTTGGTGTTTACAGACTTATTATGAAGAGTGGGTCTGACAACTTTCGTGCCTCTGCGATTCAGGGCATCATGAAGCGACTAGACAAGCATGGCGTCAAACTTTATCTCTATGAGCCTAAACTATCAAAAGGGGAGTTTTATTCCGCAGAAGTTGTTTCTGATTTAGAGTTTTTTAAAGAAAAATCGGACGTTATTATTTGTAATAGATGGGATAAGACTCTTGATGACGTCAAACAGAAGGTTTTCACTAGAGACTTGTTCCATGTTGATTAACATATCTTTTTTCAAATTCTACGTCAAAATAAATTATCGGCCAGTTAATATGCTTCGTCAATAGATTTATATCCATTTGACGAGAAAGACTGGCAAAAAATTTTACATCCAACAGCGTTGAGGCCTAAACTCCCGGTCTACTAGATCACTAACGATTGAGGTGGCCCGGGAGTTTTTCTATTCCCGGCAAATCCAACAGATCACGGTGTTGTTTAGCCACGGTGCCAACGATAAAAGCGTCCGTCGTACGATGTTTTCGTGCCTGTACACAGGCGTAACTGCACCAACTGAAAATTACCATTCATTCGCACGATGACTCTCACAGTGAGCTTCCCATACCCTTCCAAGGGACTTGAGCAAGATCAAATACCTACGAAATAAAACGGGGCAAGCCATCGAGCCGCCCCGTTCATGCTTCTTTATTCACTTGATGTAGTTCCACGGCAACCACGGCGTCACGTCGAAGCTCGCCATGGCATCCGGATCGTATTGCAGTAGCTTACGATCGGGGTTGAGATGGTCTCCGAGCCTCGTGTGCGTCTCGTCAATCACGTGTTGCGCCCATTCACGGCTGTACTGCTTGAGCCACAAGACCGGGTTGTCGATGCCGTTGGCCTTGGCTGTTTCCATCAGCGTAAACCATCCGCACATGCTGTCAGCAAACTCCGGGCTTTGCTTAAAGCCGCTTGCGGCTCGCAGTACCGTCAGTGTTCGCACCGCCCGTTCGCTGCGATTGGTATCCGGTACCAGTCGCGGGGCATCCAAGAATGCCCTGAGTTCGTTTTGAGAGTTCAGGTAGTAGATGATCGTTGCATTCTTACCCGGAGTCGCTTTGTACTTCCCTGCAGTTGATTCCTCGGCATATTCATTGCCGAGCCGCTGCATGATCTTGTCGATTGCGTTCATTAAGGGACGAGCGCTTGCCTGCCGACCGGCATGGATACGTTCAAGCTGCTGTTCAACGCTCTCGTTCTCTCGTCTTTTATATTCGTTCGTTTCTTCGTGATAGATGCTCGACAGTGCCGCTCCTACTGCGCTTAGTGAAAATTACCATTTATTCGGACGATGATTCGTAAGAAGCCCAAAGCGTTGTTTTCGTTGATCTCGTTAAAGCAATTGCAAACTTTCGGGGCTGCGCGAAGCGGGGCACCCGCTTGAGCAGGTGTCCCGAGTGCGTGTTGACTGGTAAGAGTCTCAGATCGCCGGGCAGCACTCTGCCGGTGGCAGCGCGCTGGCGTAGTTCCACGGCAGCCACGGCCTCCAGTCAAAGGAGGCAACAAGCTCTGGCGTGATGGTCGGGATACAAAGGCGCAACGGCTTGCCGTCTTTGAGTCTCTCGTAGCGTGTCGTCCAAACGCTGCGCTCCACGTGCTGGTAGAAAGCTCGGTGCACGGCGTTGAGCCACTTGGGCACGTCCTTGATGCCGTTGAGCTTGGCCGTTTCTCTCAGAGTCAGCAGATTGCAGAAGCCCTTGGTGCCCTCGATGCTCTTTTTGAAGAAGGCGGCATTGCGGTAGAGCGCCACCGCTCTCACGCTCCGTTCAACCTGGTTGTTGTCCGGGCAGATGCAGGGATCATGCAAGAAGCTGCGCAGTTTCTTCCGGTTGTTGAGCCAGAAGATCACAGCCTTGCCGATCGCGCTTCCTTCCCGAGCCAAATACCAGCGCCCATTCCTCTCGACAGCGTACTTTTCCGCGAGCGCCATCATGATCTCATCGACGCTGTCCATCACCGCAGCACAGTGCTCTCGGCGGAAGCGCAAGATGCGTTCGAGTTGTTGCTCACGGCTTTCTCCTTTTTGCCGGTTTTTCGTTTCTTCCCAGCCGTAGAGCTTGCGCAAGGCTGTAAGCGCCATGTACAGCAAGTACTGCGGCGAGTGTTCTTCAAAACGGCTTGCCGCTAATTCTGCACCGTTGTCTTGCGTTGTAATGTCTGCGAAGTGATCAACATTGACGGCGTTGCAGATGCGCCTTCTGGCGTGGACCGGACAGACCTGTGTCGTGATGTCCCGAGTCTCCAAGCTTTGCTCACGCAAGGCAGCCGTAAAGCCCTCGTAGCCGTCACGGGTAAGAACGCGGAATTCCCAGTTCTTCAAGTGCGCGGCTATCGATTGCCCTTGGCGGCTCGGCATGTATTCGTAGACCACAAACGGACGGTCTTGCTCAGGATCAGTCGAGCAAACCAGGAGATGCGCCGTGCCGGACTCAGAGTCCTTTTCCAGCACGGGAAATTTGGTTTCGTCGGCGCCGATGTATTCGGCCTGACGGGAAACGGCTTTGATCTGTTCGGTCAAGATACCGCCGATGCCTTCCGTGGCCCACGTTTGAACCGGGCGACCGAAGTTCTCCGTTGCCAGCTGATCAACCGTGTCGGAGCCGCAAATTACATCACTGCGATGCATCGGGATGCCGCACGCCGTCATATTGGCGTACTCAATCACCAGATCGGCAGAGGTCTGACACCCCGCAGCATGCGAATACGGCACCGGCATGGCTGCAGGTCGGTCCGCGTACACGGTGCCGTAATGCGAGCAGGCAACCACAGGGCAAGAGAACTGTCCTTCGTGCAGTAGCTCTCGAAGGCTGTGCTGCACCACCCGCAAGTAGTCCGAAATGTCGCAAATCAGCTTGCGCGGATGCTTCTGTCCACAATGCGGGCAAACTCCCTCTGCAGTATATTCTTGCCGGTATTGGTTCTCAAGCCATTGTTTTCCCTTGATTGGTGCCGGCTTATTTCGGGTAACAGGAGTAAGGGCTAAGAAAGTTAGAGATATTTAACCGTTTAAGATAAAGTCTGAACCTTACAGTAAGAATTAGTTCGAAAACTTAAGATGGGGATATATGTTAGAAGTTTTAGATGAGTAGTCGAAATTTTGTATTTATTTACCAGATAGTTCATACTAAGAAATAAATTGTAGATCTTTATTTATAAGAAAAATTAAGGCGGTTAGCTAACCTCCTATAAGAAACATGATCTTGCAAAACCATTATGATATGGCGACAGATATATCAAATCATTTGCCTTTTCAGGCTAGTATTTGCCGAATCAGCTGGTTATATTCATTATTTAACTTAGAAGCAGCGAAAGGATCTATCCTCAATTCTCCTTCTGAACTAATAGCTTCTTCTTGTAGTACAGCATTGATAGAATCTGAAACTTTAGAAAAATAGTTTATTCCTTGCTTGGTTAAATAGCTTTTGGCGTCAAACCAAACAAAGGTTTGCTCCATGTTTGGATACCTCGTTCCATCATAAAAAATCCCTTCTTTAGATAATTCGCTGAATTTATCTAATAAATTTTCAGGATCAATGACCATTAATCTAGTGACTGGATTAATCTCTCTTAGAACTTTATATAGGCTGTAAATGTCATTTAAGGATTCTTTTTTCTTATACAGAACAATAAGCGCCAGGCAGCTATTGTTTTGAAGGAAATGTTTGGTTTCAATTAATCTATTCGACAATGTATTATTAATAGATGATAAGTTATCTGTTTTTGTCTTTTTGTTATCTACGTAATCGTGATTATATAAAAAGGAATATTTTTTTGATACAAACCATTCATTTGTACTGTTATAATCATCGGCCAATTTTTCATTTTCGGTTCCGGTCATGATTTTAATTGTGTTATGGACGTTGGTAATTCCTAAATCAAAGAATAATCGATCTTGCAGAGATAGCCATTTGGGAAATTTAAAGCCTAAACGAATGGCCATAGTGTGGATAACAATTACACCCAAGACTAACAATTTTTAATCCATTATCTTTTTGCAATAGATAATTTCTGTTTTTTAATAAAATATATTCCAATGCTATAGACCTGAGTTCGGGTTGCATTCTTGAACTGGCGATCAGTTTAATATCTTCACTGTCGCAATAATAATAATTCAATATTCTTTCTATCAATTGATATTTATTCATTCGTTTCTCCATTCTAAAGAATTAACTTTCACCAATACCCTTTATACAATAAATCATCATGCGTATTAAATCTTCATCACATCGTGCCCAAAATATCTCTGGATTTTCACCAGCCCAAATATTTAATGTATAAAACTCAAATAATGTGATTTTTTTACATTGTCGTAACTCTATATGTCTTTCGCTATTATATGCGCATATTGTCTGATGCATAACACACAAATTTGCATTAGGATAATAGTCTAAGAATTCTTTAAATTTAGGAATGATTTTATCTATTGAATTATTCTTTGAGTATCTATAATGGTATAGAAACACTATTTTCGATTCTTTTATATCCAAAAGTCTATTAATTTTTCTTATAAAGCTATTTCTTGCCTCTTTGTCACTTATTACATCATGGTGTGTAAATTCAAATCCATTTGAAACGCCCTTTTCATATATATTTAATGGTTCGTCAAATTTTTTGTTGACAGCTGTTTTCTTCTTATATCTTATTTCGTAAGTAAGAATGTTTTCCTCTAATAGATTAGCATAGCGATTTTTTTCATTTTGAATTGCATACTCAATATTTGATCTTGTAGGAGAATAAGGTGTACTAAAGCTTTTTAATTTATATCTCTTTAGAATGTCGTCTGCGAGGCAATTTTCCCCAAGTGAAAGGTAATAAGTGCTATTTTCCATTTTATATTTAAAATAGTGTACTATTATTATTTGATAATATCAATCAAGCTTTGGTAATCACTTTTTCTATAATAGAATGCTTCTTCTTCTGCGGATAATTCAAATTTTTCGTCCCACTTTTTAATTTCTTTGTGCATTAATTCTTTCGAGCTTTCATTGATTGAGTTGTAGTAATAAATAATGCTTTCAAGTGCTTTATTTTTCATTGATCTGGCGAATTTATAATACTTATCATTATCCTTCTGTAATTCAAATAATTTATTCCAGGCTTTGAAAACACATTCAAAGTGTTCTGATTTTGTGTTTTGGAGTCCTCCAGGTCTGCCTTGTCGGTAGGTTATGAGATATTTGTCTAAATATGCGATAACTTTACTTTCCAAAAGACATGAGTACATGAAATATACATCGTTAGCGTTTCTAATATTTTGAAATTTAAATTTTTTTGCTAAATCTGTTTTTATAAGTTTATTCCAGGGGCATGAAGAGTAGATTTGAAAGGCGTGTGATGCAATTTCACTAGTTTCAAAAACATCTTTTTTGGGTAAATATTTGGTATTTAATGCCCACTCAGCTCTTTGAGTTAAATTCTTTTCTCGTAGATAAGATTTGGCCCTGAATATAACGATATCTGCATTACATTGCTTTGCTTTTCGATAGCTTTCATTAATCAGGCAATAGTCGAAAATGTCATCTGAGTCAAGAAAGATTACATATTCTCCTTTTGCATGACTTAACCCAATATTTCTTGCTTCTCCGGCTCCTTTGTTGGTCGAATATATAATGCGCAAATTCGCATATTTTTTTTGATAATTCTCTAATATGTTAAGACTTGCATCTGTCGAACCATCATCTATGCAAATTACTTCATAATTTAAAAAACTTTGATTGAGAATTCCTTCAAGTGATTTAGATAGGAATTTCTCAGTATTATAGACAGGCATAATAACAGAGACACGAACATTTTCATCTAAGAAAAGCTCGTTTTTTATCTCTCTTTTTATTGTATTGAGATTCCAATCTATGCTTTTAATTTGTTTGGGGAAAGTGGGTGGAAGTTGTGTTTTGCTATCTTGTTCTGTTATTTTCTCTGTCCATCTAAAGCATAAAAATCTAGTTGTGATTTCTGATTTGTTTCTCTTTTGATAAAAGATAGGAAGTCCTAAAATTGATATCCATTTTTTATTATCGATTTTCTTGATTGTCCCTATCGGAGTTGAAAATGCGCGAATGCGCGTACTTGAACTCTCATTAAATTCATAAGGGGCTTTAATGGCATATTTCCACCATATCTCTCTCATTTCAATCTTACTATTCCATGGTTTTTGCGAGTCTGAATAGTGGATTATTATAGGGTGCCTTTTTCCTTCTTTTATTTCATCTTGAGAGTAAACTGATTCTGATTTGATATTAAATAAATTACGAGGGCTGGTATTGAATTTGCAGGGAATGGTTTTTATGTGTCCATAACAAGCTATATTTAATACATCTTGATCTTGATTTGGGAATTTTTGTTTGCATAGAATTTTAAATTTGTCGGTTAAATTGTCATCACGAATTTTTTTCAAATTCATAAGTAACACTCCCGCATTGATATATGATGTACAACTCGGGAGATTAAGTTCTTTTGCTCTGATCTCGGATGGTTTTGCTATGGGTGGTTCGATTACGCCAGCTAAATAATTGTCATCTAACTGAATTTCAAATAAACATTTTAAATCTGAACAAACACATGTATCCACATCGAGATAGATGCATTTTTCAAAATTAAGTGGTATAAAGTTGGCTGCTAATAGACGATAGTAAGTTGGTGTGGATATTCTTTTTATTGTCCTTTGCACACCATCAAATTCATCTTTTAATGTTATAAATACAAATTTGGCGCCATATTTTGTTATTAATTTATTAAGCTTTTTCTTGTTTTCTGATGAAAAATCATCCGGTACAGTTAAATAAAAGTAATAGTGACTATCCCTGGAATTTTCTAAAATGCTAAGAATAGTTACGTACATTTGTCCTGCATAATTGTTATCGGCTGAAAGAATTACTGGAATTGTCATGTTAGAGATCCACCGCTACTTTAGTTGCAACTGCAATTTGATAAATAATCTGCATTAAGTCTTTAGCCAAGAGCATTCCCTTGGTATCAACTTTTGGAAGTACCAAAATTCGATCCCCGGGGTTTATTCCCAAACGTTCCGCCATTCCGACTTCTCCGTTTTGCTTTGCCACCAGAATGTTTTTGTCGTCTGCTCGGGACGAAACTCCACCTGCTGCAGCCAGGTAGTCGTCTAACGACATACCCTCTTCAAAGGCCACAGCTTTGGGCATCACCACTTCACCGGTGATCTGCACCACATTGGATTTCTGCGGAATAACAATTTCGTCTCCATCCTCAAGCCAGATGTCGCTGACTTCCTTTCCTCTGGAAACGACGATCACACCGTCAGGCTCAAGTTGTCCTGCGCGTTTGACAAAGTCTTGGATCAGGCGCGCCTCGTCTACGCGCAGTTGCGCTTCTTCCGGTGTGGACGAAGTTGCAGTCAGTGCCGTTTGTTCCAATCGACGCAAGGAGTCCTGGATCACCGCTTTCTGGTCGCGCGCAACGCTCTTGCGGCGCAGATAGACGGCATCCGTTGCCGCAAGTTCCGGCTCCACTTCGACCTGGCGAAGGAGGTCGCGCAGCTTCACGGTCTTCTTCACCGGGTAGCGGGAAGCACCCGTAATGGCGCCCGTGACCGTCGCCATAATCGTTTTGCCCGGCTTGTCCGCAACAAATTCGACAATGTCACCGTCGGCTAACGTGAAGTTCTTGAATTCGTCAAGCGAGAAATAGCGGTTAAAGGGAGCTTTATTGCGTGTGCCGCTTACGCTCACGTGAGACACGTTTTTCAAAGGAGAAGACAACTCGATAAGACGAGCACCCGAGGATGCTTGCTTATCTTTTGTAGCATTGCCTTGTGCGAGCTCGTAAACCGCTTCCTCTCGCAACAGACCGTAGGCCGAAACGCTGATGCCTTTTTCTTTAACAAGAATGACGTCTCCATCCTTTAGGCGTAGCGTGTTGACATTTCCTGCCAACGCAAACTGATAAAGGTCCAAATCGGCAATGACCTTCTTGTTGCGGATGATTTCGATTCGCCGATAGCTGCCGCGTTCCGGATCAATACCTCCGGCACGATCCAGAAACGACAACACGGAATCGAGAGAACCACCGGCGTATCGTCCCGGGTGATTGACGAAACCCGTCACGTAGACAGCGACAGGTTGAGCACTCTGCAAGCTCACGTAGGCCCGCACGTTGTCGGTATAGACGCGAGAGATAGCCGATCGAACGGTGGAGAGCAGACTCGAATTTTTGGTTCCGGCTACGTGCACCGGTCCCACTTCCGGGATAAAGAGATTGCCCTGTTGATCAACAATCAGAACATCATCGTAAGAACGTGCTCCCCAAATGCGGACGACGACACGATCACCCGGTGCCAGTACATAGTCTCCGCTTGCTGCGTCACTGAACGTTGAGGCAAACCGCCCTTCAAACAGCTTGGATGCAAACGGCTTTAGAGCGATGGATGTTGAATTGCTGTAGGCGCCTTGCGCCCAAGCAGGAGGCGCCACCGTGACATTGTTGGTGTCGGTTGAAATGACCAGCGGTGTCCCTGCCACAGGCATGACAGTGCCGTTGGGGCCCATGACCGTACCGGCCGGCATATTGGCTGGATTAACTGCCATGCCGGTACTGGCCGGCGTCGGGTTTGTACTCGTACCGAGCGAGCGGGAGCCCGATGAACTCCCGTAGGAAGATGAACCGGTGCTGCCGAACACAGCGGCCGTCAACACGTCGGCCGCCGATGCTGCAGGACTAACTGCAGGCAGAGTGACTGCCAGTGCCGCCAGCACGATCCCTTGCTTGACGAAATGCATATTTCAACAACCTATTTGGTCTTTTTAAAAACCCGCATGTTCGCGGATTGAAGCAATGATTAATCGGATGAGGCCATAAAGCAAGAAGAGCCCCAAGAAAGTCACTAAGGTGAACACCCAAGCCAACGGATAACGAGATTCATCCGGTAATGTCGGCTTTTCGATGGGCACGATATATCGAGCTTTTGCAAGCAACGAGGCTCTCGCCGTTTCAAGTGCCGTCATCGCTGTTGTGAGTTGTTTTTTTGCAAACTCGCTTTCAATCATAAGCGTCTCGTATTCGGAGACCCAGGCGTTAATTGCTAAGCCTTCACGTGTACCAACAAGACGCGCTTTTTCTCGAGCGAGTTGCTGCTCAACACCAGCGAGTTTGCTCTTCATACTTACCATTGCCGGTGCGTTTTCCTGCATGTAAGTTTTAGCATCAGCGATTTCCGCTTTGATCTTCGCGCGTTCGCCCTCGAGTTGCATTACCAACGACTGCAGACCTGTAGCTGTTGCTTGTAGATCCAATTCCTTATGCTTATCACGGAAATTTTCCAATGCTTTCTGCGCTGCGGACACACGATCACGAGCCAGATCAACCTCTTTTTGTGCAAGATCCAACGTGTCCTTGCGAGCACGTTCATTCATCTCATTGATGAGCCCCTCACTTTGACGCAGTACTTCCGCACCAATAGCCTGAGCCATCTTGGGATCATAGGCTTTGATCTGATAGGTCACGATCCCGTTGTCAGGGTTAACGACCGGATTGGAAACTCGATTCCAGAACGTCTGCTTGTCAAACAGTGTTGGCTCCGACGTTAAGCGGCTGATAATGTCCCACTTGTGCGAACTGTAGTAATCAATGATCTTGAGTTTGTCATCAACAGCCGCGAATGCATCCGGCGATCGGATATATGCCTCAACGACCTGAGCATCTTGAACCGACTGGGTGTTGGTTCTAAAAATTTGCGAAGTCAGGTCAAGCGACATCGGTTGCTCTGTTCCAGAGCGCACTGCAAACTGCGTTTCGGAAATGTACATGGGGGAAGACCACAAAGACACATACCCGAAGACGGCAATGGTGGGCACAACTACGAAACTAATCACTTCCTTTTCAAAGGATGATCGCTTCCCCCACCACTCTTTGATCTTCTCAGCCCAAGGGGACAATGTACGCCTCAGTCCCTTATCTGTAACTCCAGCAGGCACTTCAGCTTGTTCCACAGCAACAGAAACTTCAGCAGGACCTGTTGCTGCTTGCGCTTGAGACTGTGTTAGCTCCGCTGCAGCTACCGTTTTAGATGCCTGTTGAGCTTCGAGCGGCGGCATTGCTACTGTTTTCTTTTCAACGTTTGCCATTACAAATTTCCGCGTAGTGTTGGATTGCGTCGTTTAACTCAGGATAGTAGGAGAGTTCTCCACCATAAAGTACTGCTCCGCAGACGCAGGACTGTTTGACTGCGGCCATCGAGTGCGAAACGAAAATCAACGTTGCACTGGATGTCCGCTTTTGAATTTCCTCACTAGCCTTTTTTCGGAACGTTGCGTCTCCAACGCTAAACGCCTCATCAATCAGATAAAAATCGAATTGGATGGCCATGGAAAGGCCAAAAGCCAACTTACTTCTCATACCGGAAGAGTATGTCTTCACCGGCATGTCCAGATATTTACCCAGTTCCGCAAAATCTTCTACGTACTCCGTCACCGCCTTGATATCTGCTCCGTAAATTCGAGACACAAAGCGAAGGTTCTCACGTCCAGTCAGCGATCCGTGGAAACATCCGGAAAAACCAATCGGCCATGAAACTTTGGACGTACGAATCACTTTGCCTGAGTCCGGTGCTTCTGCTCCGCCAATAATGCGCATCAAAGTGGACTTGCCGGCGCCGTTCAATCCCAAAATCGCAATACTCCTACCTTCTTCGATCTTGAGGTTCACATCGTTTAAAACGACATTACGTTCGCCGTTTTTAAGCGGGTAGGCTTTGTGAATATGAGAGAGTTCAATCATTGATCCACTCTCCTTGAACGCACGTAACGCTCCAAAAATCCACCCAATCCCAGCGAGCTAACCGTGAAAATCACAAGATAACCAAAAGACAGTCCTGTGACGGTATATCCCTGATGCAAACTTGTTCTCATCAGTTCAATCGCCTGCAAAATTGGGTTCCACATGAGAATTTCGGCGATGTACTGCGGGAACATATCCACTGAAAAGAACACTCCAGAGACAAAGAAAAGTATTCGAAAGATCATCGGAACGATCTTTTCAAGCACAGGAACAAAAACTGCTAATGCAGCAATGATCATGCCCATACCCAGCGCGCACAAGGGAATCAAAATCATCACGCTCAAGGCGAGAAGCCAGTCAGCAGGTCTGAACACATAGCCGAAAAGAATACTTGCTGCAATGATGATCGTCGTTACGACAAATTGAGTCGCAGCCAACACGAGAATGCGTGCAAGCATCACATCAAACTCTGTAACCTGAGGGAATGTCAGCAAAGCTCGGTTTCCCGCAACTGCTGACATCGTTTTGGTAACGCCGTCACTAAAAACAGCCCACACGCCAAAGCCTAAAGCCAAGAACAGCGCCATACTCATTCCGTGTGGCGCATGGGCATTCATAAATTCACGCAGTCCCCAGAAGACTGCAATCGAAAAGGCACTTTGCACCAGCACCCAAAGATAACCCAGCTTGCTGTTGCCGTTAATGGTGTGTACTTCGCGCAACATCAGTGCCGCAATCACTCGGCACTGGACAATGAAACCGCTTTTGAGTTCTTGATCAAGCGTCATGCCTGATTCTCCACTCGACAATCACTCAATTGGAAAGCGGCACATAGCGCCACACGCCGTCTTTGCCTTCGCAAAGACCGGCCAGAGACTTACTTGTCTGAGTCTTTAGTTCAACCTTGGTGCAGACCTCGCCCAATCCGTTGGTGTATTGCATTAGAGCACTTACCTGCGCTGTGCCGATGGGCGTTTTATCAAAAAGCGCAGAAGAGCCGATTGGAAGAACGCCAGCCTCCTTCGCGAAAACACTTTCGACTTCGCTTTGCGCCGCATCTGCCACCGGCAATCGAGGCGAGGGCTCATGTCCCAGACCTCTCGGAGAAGAACACCCTGCCAGAAGAGCAGTCATTGCCACACCTACACAACCAAGGGTCATTAAAGAAATCAATCGCTGCGAGCTACTCATTTTTGTATTCTGAATAAGACCATGCGGTAGAAACGAAGATACACCTCTCCCCTCCCGCAATCGGGAACTGTAGTTTCGCTATTCTGACACGAGTCACAGTTTTGCGCCATGCTCAAAGACAATGAAGCCATACTCTGGATAAAGTCAAATTTAACCGGGTATTCTGGACATGGTCTAGCGCAATGTGGTCTAAACACTTTTCTCCCAACGCTTGAGTCGCCTTTGTCTCTGACAATCAAGTCCCTGTTTTACTTGCCTAATTCAGCCGTCATTTAAACCTGTCCAGTGTCGAGTGCGTCTCGCTTCCCTGCTTCGCTTTTACAGCCCATCTTTTCCGAATGAACGCCGGCCTGGTTCTTCAATTTCTATCAATCTGTACGGTGACTTTTCTCGTCCGTACACTCGGTATATTCCTAAGGCTGCTGATCTGCTAATCGCAGAGACTTTCCTTTTTGCTGCTGGTTCAACCTCCCTTAACTCACGCCCCGCATAGCTAAACGTCGTGGGCCAGAATCACAAGTCCCATGGCAATGGAAAGTTTCTTGCCAATGAGAGCGCTTTTCAAAAAATTTCGCCGCCATCTTTGCTTAAAAGTGCACAAAGATAGCGGCGAGAATTTCGGGACTCAGTTAAAAGTCCCGCTCGGTTAAAAGAGACTCACTTCTCGTTAGGCTTTTCCTTTAGATGCCTGTACAACCGTATTGGCCGCAACATAACCAAACACCAAGCCTTTGATGAAAGCCGTCCCTGACATGTACGTCTTTCCGTGGAAGCCACCGGTTACTTCGCCGGCCGCATAAAGTCCCGGGATCTTGTTGCCGAAGACATCAATGACCTCCGTTTTTTCGTTGATCTTGACGCCGCAATAGGTAGCTAACAGCACAGCGGTACCCGGGAACACATAGAACGGCGGCTTGTTAATCGGACGCAACTTACCCATTTCACCGGCCTGATGCTTACGACCGAATACGCGATCTTCACCGTATTTCTCAATATCGCTGTTATAAGCCTTGACCGTCGCCTCAACGACCTTCGGATCCAACCCTGCCTTCGCCGCAGCTTCTCCGATTGTCTGGCCCTTAAAGACGAGTCCACGTTCTTCGGACTGCAACACGCTACCGTTGTTACGTGCTGCCTTCAGGGACTCCTGACGAACCGGTTCATCGTAGACGATGTACCCGATACCGCCTTCCTGTTCGAGAACGTAATCACCGACATCCTTCTTGGGAATGGACTCATTGACAAAACGTTTACCGGCTTTGTTGACCACGATGCCGCCCAGCCAGAACGGATAAGCGGAGTCACTGATTGACTGCGGTTTGGTATTGAACGCAAAGGTTGCCTTGATGTAGGGCATGTCGGCAACATCCGCCCCGTAGGCTTGAGCCATCTTCAATCCGTCGCCGTCGCTTCCCATTCCGCAAATAGCCAACGTATTGGCCATACGGGGAACATATTGCGCAAGCATCTTCTTGTTGCGAGCAAAGCCTCCGGACGTCAGAATAACGCCTTTCTTTGCTTCAATGGCCATTTCTTTTTCTTCCGACTTCGCGTACACACCCACGATCGCGTGTTTCTTACTGTCATAAGCCAGGCGAACGGCAGGCGTCGAAGTCATGATCTTGACACCTTTTGACTCGGCCAATTTCTGGAGTCCCGACAAAACGGATCCCGGATTGATCTGGTGGTTACGAGGAACCGAGACATTGCCTGTTAAATGTTCTTTGTTGAGCTTGCCACCGTGAGCCATGAACCAGTTGTAAACCTCAAGCACATGATCCGTAAATGTCTGAACCACTTTAGGATCATTGAGGTTGCCGCCCACCTTCATGATGTCTCGATAGAGCTGCTCCTTGGAGTCCTTAATGCCCAATTTCTTCTGGTGCTCCGTGCAAGCTACCGTGGATCCGCCGCCGCAAATCGCCGATGAACCGCCCACAAAGGCCAACTTTTCAAGCAGAAGCACCTTGAGCCCCTGTTCGGCAGCGTGAGCTGCAGCAGCCAAACCTGCACCGCCAGCCCCCACCACGACCACATCGTAGGATGCATCCCATTTATCCGGCCGATCTGTCGGCATAGCAGATGCTTTACTCAAAACACCCATGGTTAGGCCGCCTGCGACAGCCGATTTCAACAAGTCTCGACGAGATTTTTGCATTTTTCCCTCCTCCGGTTTTTCTGATTTGTACATTCCACAAAAGTGTTTGAAATGTCTATATTTGTCAGTTTATTGTCGGATTTGTGCATAAAACGCAAAACTGTCATGCAATAAAATCCCCTTATTCCGCGCTAATTTAACTGGTAAAAAAACAGAAGCTTGACTGTCTCTAATGTCGCTCTCCCACACAAATCTCACCAATAATTTGGCGCTGTGGCGTTTATTTATTGAGGTTTGCCATAAAGGCTCCATCAGTGCAGTTGCCAAAGATCATCAGGTTGATCCTTCGACCATCAGCCGCAAGCTTTCTGCGCTTGAATCCTCGCTTGGCGTGAGGTTTTTATCCCGCAGCACTCGTTCTTTGTCATTAACCACCGCCGGCGTTGATGCCCTGATGCAAGCGCAGTCCATGTTGGATGTTTACGACGATTTTCTGCAGAAGATCAAGCCCGACACCGCCCACCTCAAGGGACTTGTTCGCATTGCAGCTCCGCCGACCATCATCGATGAACTCCTCTGGAAGTGGCTTGCCGAATTTCAAAGACTGCACCCAGACGTGCATATCAACATGCTTGCAAACTCGGAAGCCCAGGAACCCAATCGCGACAGCGTTGACATCGCTCTGGTGACCGGTTCCTTTATTCCATCAGGCAGTGAACACATCGGCACGTTTTCCCGCGGCATGACGGCCAGTCCCGCCTACATCGAAAAATACGGCATGCCTAAGCACCCGTCAGAACTCATCAATCATCGTGCACTTCGCTACAGCGGCGGCATGGCCGAAAAGCGGCTATTTGTGCGCAGAGGGCACGTGTTGGAACCGCTGACGTTCAATGCAACCGTTTTTTCAAGCTCGGTTTATGCCATCAATCAAATGGCAATTGCCGGAATGGGCATTGCGTTGACGACTCCCGACTACCTGTGTCGCCGAGATATTGAAGCCGGACGGCTTGTCAGAGTTTTGCCGGATTGGCCAATCCCGGACCATTTGGTCCACGCTGTCGTGGCTCGGGATCGTTACCGGTCTCATTGCGTGATGGAAATTCTCAAATGCATCAAACACGGATGGCGTAGCCATCCTGATCTGAAAAGTTAAGCCTCATGCGTCAAACACTGTTGGCCTACTTCGGTTTGGCTGTTCTGATATTTTGTTTCGCTGGTATTGGAGCCTGGTTCGTGCCGGAGGGTTCCTCCTTTTTTCTGGATTTCCAATCACTCATTGGTTCTTTCGGTTGTTTGCAGTTCCCCAACGGCACAGAAGTCTGCGACGTGACACTCAAACACGGTACCGGGGCCAAAGCTGGCTTCATTTACTGCCTCGGTCTGATCCCTTCAATCATGATTACCTGCGGCATTTTGAACGTATTGCAATTTTGGAATACCGATAAAGCTGCTCAACGCCTCTTTTCCGCTCCTGTTCGCTTCCTGACAGGCTTGCCAGGAATCACCACCGTAGCCATGTTTATTTCACTGCAATCCAGTGATGCCGGAGCAATGGCAACCAAGGAACTTCATAACTCCGATGCCATTACGGACAACGAGCGCGATATTCTTGCCATGTGGCAATTCTCCTCAAGCGGAACGCTCATCAATATCTACTCCAACGGCTTAGCACTGCTGCCAATCATTGTGACGCCCATCGGAAATATCCTGTTGATCATCATTGCCGCTAAATTTTTAGGTGCAAACCTTATGCGGCTAACGCTTCGACTCTCCCTCCAATCCGAGGTAACCCGATGAGCGAAACACCTCAATCTGCCTCTCAGGCTTTCTTCTCAGGTTGCAAAAGCGGCTTGAATTTAGCTCTTTACGGGATACTGCCGCGCGTCATGGTGGCTTTTATCTTCATTTCGGTTTTAGAAGCCTGTGGAGCCATGAGCCTTATCGGCGACATCTTTACTCCCCTTATGCACGTGTGGTCCCTTCCTGGTGAGGCCGCTGTCGTGTTGGCTACCGCAATCCTTTCGAATGCCGCAGCTGTAGGTACCATCGTTTCCCTTTTTGCTTCCGGCACCCTCTCGGCTGCCGATGCCACGATTCTGATGCCTGGGCTATATCTCATGGGAGCTCTGTTTCAATTTGCCGCCAGGGTTTTGGGAACCGCCGGCGTCTCCCGAAAAATTTGGCCTGCCATGTTCGGGATTTGTCTCGTAAACAGTGCTGTTGCGATGTGGATAACCGCGTGGCTTGTGAAATAACAAAATAGCGACAGCAACTGCCAATTCCTGTCGCTTTTGTCTCTGCGAAAGTGTCCCCGGAGCTCTATCGCTGTTTCGCCGTTATTTCAACAACATGCCGCAACACCCGACTGCAGGCAAAAATATCGTCGTAATAAATCTGTTCCGCATTGGTGTGATTCTTCGAGTATCCCAATGCCATCACGACCGCAGGAATGCCATTCCAGTTGAAGTGATTGCCGTCGCTACCGCCTCCGCCGGCTGTACAGTGGCCTTCAATACCTTCCTGACGCATCGCCTGGAGAAGTGTCTGAACCACAGGAGCATTTTCATCCACTCGGAACGTGTGGTACAAAAGGTTGACCGTTACCTCGATTTCGGTCTTGAACTGTTCAGCCGTTTTAGCAAAGATCGCTTTGACTTTCTCCAGATAATAGATTAGCACTTCGTCATCGGTTCCGCGTGCTTCACCCGTGATGGTGACGCTGTCGCAAACCACATTTGTTCCGGCACCACCACTGATCATGCCGAAATTGGAGGTCACCTCAGGAGAGATGTGACCTTCCGGCATTTGAGCCAAAGCCGTCGCAGCCACTTTGATAGCGTTGAGTCCCTTTTCGGGTTCATTGCCGGCATGAGCCTTGATGCCTTTGACATGAACAACGATCTTGCACTTCGTGGGTGCCTGAGTAACGATTTTGCCAATACGCCCAGGGCAGTCAACGACATAAGCCTGCTTGGCCTTGAAACGGATGAAGTCCATATGCTTTGAACCTTGCACGCCGATTTCCTCGCAAACGGAAAACGCCACTTCAATGTCACCGTGGTCAACTCCGCTTGCTTTGATCGTACGAAAGCAATCGAGAATCGCAACAATCCCCGAAACGTCGTCGGCCGCCAGAATGGAAGTCCCGTCACTACGAATAATGTCAGCCTCCTCATCAATCATCGGCGTGATCTTGCCCGGATTCTTGACTCGATCCATGTGAGAGGAGAACAGCACGGCAGGAGCATCCACATTGCCTTTCAACACCGCCAGAACATTGCCGGTATTGCCTCCCACCTTTTCCGCCGTCCGGTCCTCGTATATGCTCAAACCAATTTCTTCAAGCTTGGCCTTGAGTACATCACAGATTGCTCGTTCATCTTTGGACTGCACAGGGATTGCCACGAGCTCACAAAATTCCTTCAACAACGATTCTTTGGACATGCTCCACCTCACTAAATCACATAGAGGCAAATCGTGACAAATGCCAAAGCCACGAGCATCGGCAAGGCAATCCAGCGCGTAACCGTGATGGGATTGACCTTTGCAAGACCCGCACAGATGATCATGGCGCCCGCCACCGGAGAAATCGAACGTCCGATACCGCCGGAAAGTACCGTCATGGCACCCATGTTCATGATGTCCAAACCGAAAGAAGGAGCATGCGCCGTCACAGCATTGTTAAACGCGATGGAAGCAGCCTCACCCGTACCGGACAATACGGCTACGAAGAGCGGTCCAATCACAGAAGCAGCCTTGGCAATGGAAGGCGACGTCGTCATCACTTCGATGAGTTCCTGGATGATGCCGCAGGACTTCATACCGGCCACAAAGATATTGGCAGCAACGATGATGCCGAAAATGGCACCGAACGAATCACCCATGCTCTTAAAGAAGGCTTTCGAAATATCTCCCGGGTTGGTGCGCGTTGCGAGCATTGCCACCACCGCACCAATGATCATGGCGTGGGAAACCGGCATCTTGAGCATCGGCAATGCTCCGGTGTTACCAAGCATCAGAATAATCAGAGGTAGCAACGGGATGACGGCATACAGGTAGTTGACCTTGAATCCTTCAGGAAGTTCCCCGGCGCCTTCATCGAGCTGCTTGTCCATCCCGATGCCCTTTTTGCGCATGTAATAGGAAAGTCCGATCAGCACGAGAGAGGAGCAAACGACGGAACCGATGAGCGGGAACGCGACCATACTCACGAATTCTTGAGTGCCGATGGTCCTTTGAATTTGGTCAACGCCGTCGCACTGGCCGCCAGCAAGAACTCCGTAGGCAAAGGCGTTATGGTTGTCATGAACGATCAGATCTCGTCAGCCTTTGGAGTCACTAAAACCAATTCCACCAATGTGGCCACGTTCAAATGCCCGGACACAGGCTATTTGGGTTTCATGCAAAACAACAAGCCTTATTTCTTTAACACGGTAACCAAGCGCCACACGACAAAGAGCGAGTTTGACGTCAAAGGCATGAAGGATTTGCCGCGTGTTGATGTGCACTACACCACGCTCGGCACCGACGGGAAAGTCATTGATGCCATGGTCAAGCTCGGAACGAAAGGCATTGTCAACGCTGGTCTGGGCCACGCTAACGTACCCAATAGTGTTATGTCGAGCCTGGTCGCTGCGAAAAAAGCCGGTTGCGCCGTCGTAGTTGACTCTCGCGTCGGTACCGGTCTGATCACCCCTGTAGGTAAATTCAGCAAGGAAGGTTTCGTAAGCGCCATGATGCACAACCCGCAAAAAGCTCGCATCCTCCTCATGCTGGCACTCACCAAAACAAGCGATCCTGCCGAAATTCAAAGAATTTTTGATGAATACTAAGCATCCTCTCTCAATATCCTGACTATCCCCAGTAGTCATTTCCAAGCGGTCCTCAAATCTGAAGACCGCTTTTTTCCGTCCTTCTCCTCGATCGTTACCCTCACGATAACAATTGTGATAGCAAGCTCTATTGATGCTTTCTTCAAATCAGTTGAAACTAAGCATCGAAACAATGGAAGAAAAGGCATTGGTTTCGCCTCTGTAAATTCGGCGGGGAACCCGTCTTAAGGAGTCTGCAATGAGAACTACATTCATCGCCAGCGGCGACAGTTTTATTACGCGTCACGTCGCCAAAGACGGATACGACGGCTTTGACGCACTCTGCGATCTGATTGGCAAATATGATGTTCGTTTTGCAAATCTTGAAATGACCTTTCACCGCCAAGAAGGCTATCCGTCGGCAACGAGCGGAGGCACATGGGCCATGACCGATCCGACGATGTTGGACGACATGCTTCGGTATGGCTTCAACATCTTCAATACCGCAAACAACCACTCCGGTGACTTCGGGCAGGGCGGTGTAAGCGCCACTATCAGACACTTAAACGAGCGCAAGATGGTCTTTGCCGGCACCGGTAACACGTTGCAGGAAGCGTCTCGTGCCTGCTATTTAGAAACACGCGAAGCTCGTGTTGCTCTGATCGGCGTTACCGCAACACTTGATCCTGCAGCCATCGCCGGTGGCCAAGGCGGAGACATGATTGGCCGCCCGGGACTCAATCCGTTGCGCTTCAAGACGGTTCATCATGTCAATGCCGAGCACTTCGCCATGGCTAAAACATTGTCAGACATCTCCCAGATCAACGCGCGTACAGAACAAAAAATTAGAAATGGTTACCTCAATCCGTTCCCCGAAGGCACGTTGCCGTTGGGCAATATGAGCTTCATGCTCACGGACGGTCCGGAGTACAACGAAACGTCGCCCAATCCCAAAGACTTGGCACGCACCGTTGAGGAAATCAAGGAAGCTCGTCGACAAGCTGACATCGTTCTTGTCAGTGTCCACGCCCATGAAATGAAGGGCGCTGACTCCAAGGTTGCTGCACAGTTTGTCGAAACCTTTGCGCGAGCCTGTATTGACGCCGGCGCAAGTGCAGTCATTGGCCATGGTCCGCACGAGCTGCGCGGCATTGAGGTTTACAACGGCGGATTGATTTTCTATAGCCTTGGAAACTTTATTTTCCAAACCGAAACGGTCGCCACGCAACCGTACGACGCGTTCGTCGGCAAAAATTTGCCGACCGATACCAAGATTGGTGCCTATATGGATCACCGTAGCAAGAACGGCACCAAGGGATATATCGTTCAGGAGGATATCTGGCGAGCGATTCTCCCGACGTGGACCGTTGAAGACGGAGTCATCAAAGACGTTGCTCTTTACCCGATTGACCTTGCTCAGAAAGGTACACGCTCTCAGCGAGGAACTCCGAAGTTGTCCGGATCAACATCTACCCTGGAGCACATCAAACGGCTATCTGAACCTTATGGAACAGTCATTGAAATCCAGGATGGTGTTGGTTACGTGAAGATGCCTTGACGATAGATATCACTCATCTCTAGAGCAGTCGTCTTGCTATAAGTCGACTGCTTTTTTGATTGTCAAGCGTCCTTTAATTTGCCCCTCGATAAAGAACTGCCCCCACAAATGCGACACACTGAGACTCTCGCGAGGTGTGTTTATGACTATCAGTTACCGTATCCGCAAACAAACTGTTGACTACTTTGCACAACGGAAATCATCACAAGAAATTGCTTCCATGTTGAACGTGTCGTTAGACCAGATTCAAGACTGGCGAAGACGCTACAAGCATGGACATGAAGATTGGGTTTTTAGCGATCATCAAAAACTTTCAATTCAAGAGCGCAAAGAAATTTTGGTCGATTTTTTTAGTCAACAGAAGTACGGAATCAAAGCCTACGCAGCCCGACACAACCTGTCCTACAACACTTTCGAGGGATGGGTTAAGAAGGTAAGAAAATATGGCGGATCCATCGATTTTGCCTTCGTACCGCATCGTCCAAAAATTAAAAACCTTTGGTTGGAACACTCTCTTGTTGCTTTACTGATTGAGCAGATTCGGAAAGATGCAATGTCTACCTCAGCGGCGGCTACTACTGCCGGAGTCTGCATCAGGACGGTTCAAAGATGGTTACGGATATACAGCTTCGAGAGCGAGTTCCGTCGTACCATTGATTCCAGTTTGATCAAGATTCGCTGCCATAGTTTTGAAATACTCTGGTCTCTTCCGAAAATTTGACTCATTTTATATGGCATTTATCTTGCAATAGTTGCTACGGTGCCATTAATAACTGCAAAGTCTGTGAAATAACAAGCAGCAAAAAAAATCAAACAACTTCAGGTAAAGATATTGTTGTGAGAAATCTGCTCCATATTGATTCGATTCCTTGAATATATCAACATCCATAAACTCAGCTCGTGGTTAATTCATTGACGTTACCATAGTGGATCACCCTCCCTCATCCCAGATAGATCTTAACAGCCAAAATACTAACTCCAAGTGTTTAGACAGTAGTCTTGACACTGTCACAAACAATGTTCAATCCACCGCAGCCACACTAATCATGTAAACGCGGCGTCAATCTCGTAAAAAATACAATCTACTAGCAATATACCAAAGCAGTCATAATAATTTAGCCCTTAATTGAAGAATCTTGATCTCACAGCCTTATTCGAGTCAATAAAAAACCATTTAATCAACTCCACCCTCCCCAAGAACTCAACCACAATTTAATAAAATTTCAAATAGAAATGTTTAATTCTTTTAATATACCCTTAAAATCTTCCACTCCTTCGCTTTTGAGTAATTTACTCGGCAAGTGCGGTTGATAATCTATATGGTTAACATCCTTTCTATTACTGTATTTACCCACCTCTTCCTTTTTTAAGGTTGTAGTCAAAATTACTTGCCCTTGCGTTTCTTTTAGCAACTCTAAAACCACATCTTCTTTTTCTGTTGACAAATCTTCAGCTCGAAAAGAATCAATGATGATCGGATAATTATGTTTTAACACATTTTTTATTGCCAGCAATTTTACTATATGAAAAATAGTTGCTTCGCTTCCAGAGTAGAGCTCCCCCTTCTTAGTGAATAAATCATGTATTGTCAAATTCCCGCTAGGATCAATCCTGCAATAAAAAGCATTCATTATTTCCAAAATATTATCTAATAACTGTCTCCGTTGTTCTTTCGTTATCGCTGCTCGTTGTTGATTTGTAAATAACTTATCTTCTAACGCTATTATCTCTGACGTTATGCTATCAATCTTAGCATCTACCTCATCTGCAGAAACAAATTTACGTTTATAATAAACGATTGACTCTAAAGAAATTTCATCATCTCGCAGCAAACTCTGCAACTCCGCTTGAGCTGCCTGTACCTTCGAATTTATTTTTTCAACTTCATCTGATAAACTTTCGATCTTATTTTCTATTGATTCGATAATTTTCGCTCGCATTTCTGGCGTAGAAAGATCAAAAGAGTAATAGCTCGCCCTGTTGTTGTTAATATTTAGAGCTATATCAGTAGAGCCGCACTTTGCACACATCAACTGACCACATGAAATAGCCTTATTAAGCGACTTTAGTTCTCGAATTGTATTTGACCAATTAAGTTTTCGATTACACAAAGAAATTCTTTGCCCTCTCAACTCGAAAATCTTATCCTGTATCGAATTTAGTTTCTCTACTTTCTTAGCAAAAGCCAGCCGATCATTTTCTTTGAATAGATATGTTGTAGGAGTATGTTTTGATTTAAGAATTTTATTCTGCGCTAATAGAATTTTCTTTTCTTCTTTCAAAGAAGAGATTCGTTGTTTAATTGAGTCAATATCCTCTTGAGAAGAAGAAATTCCAACACATTCACTGCAACAACCGCAGAGCATCTCAACGAAATCATTTTTGTTATAGTAACCATGATGGGCTATATTTGAGGTGTCTTTCTTATCCTGCCCAATAAAGAATAATTGAAAAAACAGTACTGGATCAACGATCACATTTCTATTATTTTTGACAATCATAGGCAAATTTGAAATGTGCGCAGTCCAGAATCTTTTTAATTCAGACACATTTTCGAATAGCCAGCAAGAATTAGAACTTCTTAGGACGAAACCATTGGCAGAGCGACAAATTTTATACCTGTGCTCTCCTTCCTCAAATTCAACATAATAATAATAATCCTTATAGTTGAAGGATGCTGGAAACGATGGCTCATTTCCAAGAGCATACATCATAGATTGCACAACAATGGTTTTCCCCCGATTATTGTCATCACTTGATATTATATTAATCCCATCAGACAATCTACTTTCAATGAAAGACTCTTGACTATTTCCAACTGCTACTTTTAAGACTCTCATGGTTGTATACCGTCAATAACTAACGAAATAAGATATTTTATCGATGTCACATCAAAATCAGGATGTCGAGATACACAATCAGAAATCTCTTTTAATTTTAAAAATGCTTGCTGAACCGATATATTCTGACAACTTGTTACGATCGTATAAATATTTTCAAAAACACACCAAAATTCATCTTTAGCATTTTTATTAAATAGCGCTCGACACAGAGTTCTCTGGCAATCCTCTAATCTTTCACGTCTTGCCTCAGGTGGCCACTGATTATATATTTCATTAAATGCAACAGGAATATGGCCATTTAAAGGATTCGCATTAATTAATCTTTGCAAAACCATCAAGCGAATTTCACTACTAGTTAAATGCCGACAGTATTCAAGCACCTGGTCAGCCGTAACAATCGAGTTTCCCTCTACAACATTTATCTCTTTTTTACTCGCTTGCTTATAACGTATTTCATTGAATATAGCCGTTAAGACATCAGCATCTTCTGGAATTATTTTTGGGTATTTTCTTATAATATCTTTTACATATTCGCTTGGCGCTCTTCCATCATCCACAACTATTAATATTTGCGATAGAAATTCATTTATTTTATCATCAGTCAATAACGAATTGTCAATATACGTCTTTTTCTTTCCTTCCTTTTTCAGTCCCTCTTTTATCCGCTTTATATTTGATTCCCGAATATTCTCAATGCCAAAAACTCCTGACGAACCATCTATCCTCAAACCTTTCGAAACTCCCCCAACAAACAAAATATATGCATTGAAAACAAATTCACTTGTGTAATTCTTAAATAGGGTAACCAATCCCTTTCCTATATCTCCTGGTCCAGCAGCTCTATTTGCCTTTGACTGCACATCCCATAAATAATCTGCCGCTCTATCCATTCCAGTCAAATCATTAAATACGTCAACGACAAAATAATATATCTCATTACAATCCTGATGAGAATTCATTAAGTATAACAAAGCCTTAGTTTCAGTTTCAGACCCAGGCTTTCTCAGTTTTTCCGTTGACTCAATAGTATATGCCATATTTAATGATCTTTATTTGATTACATTGCCACTCAATTTAAAACGATTTTATATTCTCTATCATTCTTTCTTAATTTTGGGTTTAACTGATTTTCAGACATCTATTATTTTTTCTTGCCGTCATTCACAGAGTCAGTAAATTCATTTAACCATCCTACCCCAACAAGCCTCTATCCTCGGCAAGAATATTTGGTTCCTTCCTCATCTACCAAGTTGTAAACACAGTTTTTTGAGACAATGGTATTTTAAAGTGAATTTCTACGTTTATAGAGACCTTGTTTTACGCACATGGAAACAGCGGCTTTTGCACGCATTGAAACGCATGTTTACGGCGCTGTGCCAGCAAAAGTCGAGTGCAACGGAGCTGACTAAGATTTGGTGGGAAAAGAGGAAGACTTATCCACAACCGAAGGCCGCTCAGCCTACATACTGGGCCGTAGGCCGAGGCTGTGGATAAGTCGTGCCCGTCTGAGTGAATTTGAGAATTATCAAGCTACTCAGAAGAGGAATATGAGTCTCAATTCAGTCCTTGTACCTTCGTGTCATTTTTGGGAAGTCCGCCGTACTCTGGGCGGTTGCGCATCGAATTGCCTTGCAACAACAGACGGTGGCTGTTGAGAACCAATCGATCCAAAATCGAGTCAGCCATCAGTGCGTCATTGAGGTACTCATTCCACTGTTTAACCGGAAGGACGCTTGTGACGATAAAACTGCCGTGCTGCATGTGATTCTCTATGATTTCATACAGGCTGAAGCGCTTGTCGTCATCAAGTTGTCCTATTCCCCAGTCGTCCAAAATCAGCAGATCAAGTTTTCCCAAGCTCGACGGATACTGTCTGCGGCCGACTGACGTGTTTTCAGTGCATAAACGCTCGTATTCCTTGAGCATCTGAGCCACGCGATAGTGCTTAACTCTGAATCCGGCCAGGCAAGCTGTGTGTCCAAGCGCGTCAGCCAGCCAAGTCTTGCCGTAACCGGTAGCACCGGTAATGATGACGTTCTGGTGGAATCGGATGTAATCATTGGAAGCCAGAGTGTCGAGCAGAGATCTATTGATTTGGCGATCTGCATTCCAGTCAACTCGTGCAATGCACGCATCGGCATAACGGATATTGGCCTGTTGCAGCCGTCTTTTGAGAGCTTCTTCGTCGCGTCTTTCGCATTCGCAGTGCAACAATTTCGCGAGATACTCGGCGTGAGACAGATTTGCCGTCGTGACATCTTGTTCAAGTTCCATGGCGTATCTGATCATGGGGGTCACGCGCATGCGTTTTGCGACGTCAAGGAGCGAATCAAGTGAACAGGGCATAACTGACTCCTTTACTCATAGTTGCCTCGAATGTTTTCGCAGACAGTGAATTTTGGAGCTTGGTCCGAAGCCCCGAGAGTCAATTTCCCGTTGGACTTATTGGCAAAATCAATCTGCTCGCAAAGCTGACGAATGTACTTGTAACTGACGTAATCGTCTTCCAAAGCGATAGCAACAGCTTTTCGAATGACGCTCGGAGCAAAAGAACGGAATAAACCAAATACGGCGCCACAGGTGCGACCACTGGGAAAATTGCCTTTTTTGTCCGTTAGATAGGCAACAAAATCCGTAGCCAAATGCTCGGTCATTCCCTTCTTAACGAACAATTCAATCCATTCCCGACTCGTACGACGGTAGTGTTTTTCGGCGTCTGTCAGGTGCTCATCAAGCAAATGGGTTTTAGGTCCTTTCGTACTCGTATACCGCTGATGAGTGCCAAGTCGTTTCATGGTTTCGGAATCGTAGATTTCGACTGCGGCTCGACACACGCGGACAACGACTTTTTTGCCAACGTATTCAGCGGGGACACTGTAGCGGTGTCCACCATCGGAAGAGATGCGAATACAGTGAGCTTTATCGTCAACCAATACTTTCCATTGCCCCGGCTCAAAAGGCAGACGAGGCAATGGAGTCAAGTTGCAGCGCTCTTCCTGCTCGAAACGAGAGCGTCGATTGTCGGTAATGCCTCTTCCTCGAAAAGGTTTATCGTTGAGTTCATCGAGACGCTTTCGAATTTGCCTGTTGAGATCATCAAGATCGTAAGCCGGAGCCGGATGATCCAAATTCATTTGAGTGACAATCCAGCGCTCGACATCGTTGACCGCAGCTTCAACTCGATTTTTTTGCTTTGGGGTTCTTGGTTTACAGGCCCATGGCTGCATGCCGTAGTAAGTGCATAACGATCAAATGGCGTATTGAATTTCGGCTTCCTGCCAGTTTGGCACTCGAACCAGCGGCGCAGCGTTATCCATCACAAGAACCCGAGGCACGCCGCCAAAGTACTCCAGTACATCAACAATGCCATAGATCCAGCTGGGTTGAGTTTCGTCGTTGAATGCTTCGGTGAAAAGCATGCAACTGTAGGGCAACGTTGCGACGAACAGCTTGGACTCGTGAAGTACGCCATCAGGATCAATCCACTTGACCTTGTCGCCGGCAAAATCAATTTCCATGCGCTCACCGGAAATTCTTTCGATATTGCCGCCGCTCTGCCGCACACCATTGTCAGCTTTCCAGCGGGCATAGCCGCGGCTGAAGGATGTGTAGGTATAAACGGGACGAGAGGTCTGAGCTTTGAATTTCTCATAGAGCATCTGAAGCGTGACACCCCGGCGCTGAAGCTGACTGTGAATCTGCGGCCAATCCGGCTCGACAAATTTTGAACCCGAAGTTGGGTAGAAAAACTCTTCAAGCTCATTGTCTGTGAGCTTGAGCAACTTCCGGGGAGATTTATCCCCGCGCACAGAGGCGTTGAAAATGCGGCTAATGGACGCTTTGGAGACGCCCAATTGATCTTCAAGCTCTCGGTAAGAACGGTTCTGGGTAACGCAGGCAAGAATTTGTCTGATTTGGTGAGATGAAAGTTTTTTCATCAAATCCTCCATGTCTCAGACGCAAGCGTAAATTTTCACTTTGACGCAACGAGATCTTTCCACCTAAAAATAGGAAAGATCAAATGACGAAAAACTGGAGGATCATTCGTGAAGGAGTCCAACATAGGAGCCCTTCAAGCATGATCAACGAAAATCAGGTCGGCGAAATTCTCAGTCGACGACAAAGAAACGAATCTATCAGTCAAATTGCGCGAACAATGAACCTCAGTCGACCAACGGTGAGGCGATACGCAAACATGCCTGAGGAACAAGCCCAGCAGGCAAGAACGCACCAGAAGCTCAACCGATGCAGCATTCTGGACGAATATCGAGATCAAATAGAAAGAATCTTCTATGACACAGAAGGTAATTGCGTCAATGTCCAGGAAGTATTCGCCAAACTTCATCCAGAAATGCAGCCTCCGCTACGTCTGATTCAATGGTACTGCCAGAAAGAAGGTTTCCGCAGTTGCTTGCGCCATACACGAGCTACCAAGCACACCAGAAGTATCGAAACACCTCCCGGGTTTGAGGTTCAGATTGATTTCGGCGAGAAAACCGTTTCAGTCAACAGCGAACCAACGACGATCCATTTTTTTACTGCGACTTTGGGGTACAGCAGAAAAATCTATGCCGTGTTCTACAAAGCCGAAAACTTTGAAGCGTGGGCGCACGGTCTGGAGCAAACATTCTTGCACTTTGGCGGTATTCCGCGACACGTGGTTTGTGATAACGCGAAAGCCCTCGTTTATCAACCGGCAGCCAATGGTCAACCAATCGAGTACAACAAGCGATTCAAAGCAATTTGTCGCTACTGGGGTACGAATCCTCAAGCCTGTAAGCCCCACAATCCAGAGGAAAAAGGCAAAGTAGAACGCACTGTTAGCTACGTGAAGTCGAGCTTTTTGAAGGATTTTCGAGCCTTCACTTCGCTGGAGGACATCCAAGAGAAATTCGAACTTTGGACTGAACAGTGGGCTGATAAGCGACGTATGCACACAGCTGACGGCTTGCCATTTACTCCGCGAGAAAGGTTCACTTTGGATAAGGCGGCTTTACTGCCAATCTCCAAACCACCTTTAAACAACTACCGTTTGGAAAAAAGAAAAGTGGGCATCGGTGGCCTTATCACCGTGGACTATTGCCGTTACCAGTTACCAGCCGAGTTGACGGAACAGTCTGTCGATCTGATGATCGGAGTTAACACGATCGTCGTACTTCACCAAGGGAGCACCATTGCGCGTTTAGATAAGAACACCGACGCCGTCAAAAGTATGGCACGTATTCTCAAACGTGACGCAAACGATATGGTTGGCAAGGCTCTTGCCGCCAACACCTCGGTGGCTAACAGTCTGAAATACAACCCTTTGGGACGTTCGTTGTCCGATTATGAGGAGGCCGCACGATGGTGAAAACAGCCACTCAGATCGAGCAAATCAAGCAAATGGCTAAGTCACTTCGGCTCACGCTCATTTCTGAAGACTTGGAAATGATGCTCCACGAAGCCGATGAGGCCAAAATGTCTCATCGCGAGTTCTTGATGCACATATTCAGTTTGGAGTTGAAACGTCGAAGCATTCATCGCATCAAAATGGGTGTTATGGCCGCTCATTTTCCAATGCAAAGGACATTGGAGGGTTTTGATTTTTCTGTGCAGCCCAGTATCGAGCCGGCCAAGGTACGCGATCTGGCTCAATGCGATTGGATAGCTCAAGGCCACAATCTGCTGCTACAAGGTCCACCGGGAGTAGGCAAAACGCATTTGGCAATAGCCTTGGGAAGAGCCGCGATCGAGAAAGGGTACTCAACCCTGTTCGTAACAGCAGCGCAACTCGTCAATACGTTGATAAAGGCACAGGCAACGGGATGTCTGGAAGATCGACTCACAGCCTTATTTAAGCCGAAGCTACTGATCATTGATGAGCTGGGTTACGAACCCATGGGACCAGAGACAGCACATCTGTTATTCAGCTTGTTTAACCAACGTTATGAACGCAGGAGCATTGTCATTACGACAAACCGGCATATCACGGACTGGGGCGTATTACTAGGGGATCCAACAGCCAAATCGGCCATCCTAGACCGTTTTTTGCATCATAGTTGTACCCTGACAATCAATGGAGACAGCTATCGCCTATTGGAGAAAAAAAGAGAGGGACTAATAATAAATCAACCACCGCAACTCACGACACAATCGTAAATCTCTCTGGAAAGGTCTCATTGCGTTTACCCTGGAAAAAAGTCATTGCGCTTGACACCAAATTCACAGAAGTACTTATTACCGCATTAAAAAGCGTCTTGAATCCATAACTCCCAACAGTCTCGTAGATGCAATCAGAACGTTCCAAGTCCAGCATCGATTCAGTTACGGTGCTAAGCGTATGGCGGTAGAAATGAGCCGGCAATTCAATGTAGCAATCAATCACAAACGAGTTGCGCGGTTGATGCGAGCCTACGGTCTAAATGCGAGAATCCGAAGAGAAAAGAAGAGCTTTCCTCGTGGGCGTAACAGCTGTTTGGTTGATGATCGTCCGACCACCAATCTGCTGAAGCGCAACTTCAAAGCAAAGGTTCCTAGAACGAAGTTTGTATCCGATATGACGTTTTTCCACACCAGAGAAGGATGGTTGATACTGGGCACCATTAAGGATCTGTGTACCAAAGAAATCGTCGCGTGGGATTTTGATACTGGAGCGACAGTCGAACTAGCGCTGAAAACACTGAAACAAATTCGCTTTTATGGCGGAAGCCTACTGCATAGTGACCAAGGAGGTACCTACACTAGCCCTGCTTACCGCGATGAAGCAGAGAAACTCGGCATTACCTTGAGTTATTCAAGAAAGGGTAACTGCTACGACAACGCAAGCATGGAAAATTTTTATGGACACTTAAAATCAGAGACCATCTACCAGATGCCATTCCATCAGCGATACGGCTCAACACGAAAAGAACTCATAGCAATCATCAACGACTACATTCAGTGGTATAACGAAGAACGAATCCAGGAAGGACTTGGATATCTATCCCCCACAAATTTTTTCAAAAAAATGAATCTGGAAACTGTCGCAAATTAGGGGGTTGGTTCATTTTGGGGGTACTTTAAGAGTTCGCCCAACACCTCAAGTCAGATGCGCCTTCCTTTAAAAAAACACTGCCGAATCCTGATCTTTTCAGCATGCCGATCACCGAGCGATGTCGAATACGCGAGGTTTGGCTAGTTGACGAAAAATCTACCCAATCCCACATAACGGTTTCCATTGCGACGTTAAACCTGGAAAAAGAAGAGATGGTCTCGCTCAAAGACAACAGAGACAATCATTACGCTGTACTCCTTCGAGATCGTTGCCAAACATTACGGCGTGTCGCCCAGCACTTTTCACCGCTGGGAAAAGAAAGGACTTCTTACCTAGCTTGCTGCGCGTTCGGCGGTCACCGTTGATTCGATCTGCAATTGAATCCGGCTGCAAGCGGTGTCTAGCGAATGCATCTCGCTACGCCCGTGTCTCTTCTCATGACCAGAAAGAAGTTCTGCTTCGTCAGGTCGAGCCCCTCAAGGCGTCTGGTTGCACGGAAGTCAACACCGTCATCGACTCCAGTCTTAACTGCAACAAGCCCGGTCTCAAACCACTTCTCAACTGCATTTTGAAAGGTTACGTTCATACGCTTTCAGTCGTTTACGAAGATCGGTTGCTGCGCTTCGTAACCACTCTGATTCGATTGATGTGCCGCAAAACCAGAACGGAAATGCGAGTTTTTGCAAGAGGCGTTTCCCAAAACCTTCGAAGAAGAACTGACCTAGGACGTTGTGCCGCTGATGACGGTTTTTCCGTGCCCGTCTATACGGAAAATGAAGCCAAAAGAGCAAAACGCAATGTCTTTGAACTATGATCAGGGTTCCTTCTCGGCAGCACCAGAAGAACCAGAACATGCAACAGACCAACTTGGCCGATCCCCACTTTGTTGACGCAAAGCGTCATCAATGAGCTTGGCAACGGCGCCGCACTTCCTGCATACCGCACTATGGTCCGTCGCTTGGACGAGGCGCCGATCAAAAAGAACCGAGAGCAACTCGAAGCGCTTTTAAGAGCCTTCGGCAAAGAACGTCAGCACTTCATCAATCTGCTTTTCACGCGTGATCATCGAGCCTTTTGCACTGGCAACCACTGGCGCAAATTCAGAGACGCGTTATTAACAAGACAGCTTAATAGTGAACAAGAGAAACAAAGTCCCTTCATGGTCTCGCCTTCCGATGGCTATCGATTGATGTCAACTATATTGACTTCGCGTTAATAAATCATTTATTAATTTGCACATATCAATGACTTCTATATTAGAAGTCATTAGCGTCACCCATGAAACGCAAATTCGATTTCCATCCACAAAAAAAATAAGACTCACCAAATACGCAACGTATTTCATCAGAAAGTCTTAAGGCGAACGATTTTTAGCAAATTAAAATCTCCTAAATAAATTACTACACCTCATCTTACCCACTAACAACCCAATTAATTATTAAATTTTAAAAAAATTATTTACCATCATCAAAACTATTCAGGTAAGCAGCTATTACATCGCCATGACAAGGATAAGGTTTACAGTGACAACCAAGTCTTTTCCCCATCAATTGCAACGTGTCGGATTTTTTTAAATTTGTTGGAAGATTCTCGTGTTCAAATCCGTATGCATACTTAGCAATGACACCTTCTCTAGTAGGCTTCTCATCCTCCTCATTAACAGGGAAATCGAAAAGCGAGTATGGATTGCTCCAATTTGGGCAATCTTTTGGACGATGAGGTAATCTACCAATATATTCATAGTTCTGACCATATTTTCTTGGGTCTTCTCTATCAATATTAATAACCCTTGTAATTGGGACCTTAACTCGTCTTACGGGTATATCTTGACTGATGAAATAATTTAATTCTGCAGGAAATTCTTCCCCATCATCAAAAAGAATTGCATGAGTTATACCTGGATCTTTATAAGAAGCTATCTGCAAAATTTCTATTTTTCGCTCACAAGAGTAATCCAATAACAAATTATTACAATCAGATAAATATACCAATCGATAATTTTTGATATTTCCCAGGAAAAAATCAAGCTTTCTAAAAAATTTAGTTTTTACATTAAACAACTTAGGATAAATAATCAAAACCTGATTCATAACTACAAAAGATGCACAATTTCAAAAGGTCTGGATAAGTGTTTCTTTAGATATTCAACAACTAGTCTTCTGTGACAATATTTTGGACTATGCTCGCTACAAAGAAAACAATATCCATCTAATAATTCAGCATCGATGATTTTTTCAATGTGACGACTTTGCAATATATTATTAAACCTCTCCTCGTATTGTTCCCACGTCATGCTACCATTTTTATACATTTTTAAAATTTCTTCTGTGGGCGCCAAATTAGGCACATGACGATATTGAATATCACAAATTTCCTTTAAAAAAAAGGCTAAATCCTTTTTTTTAGCAAAACCAGACAACTGTGACGAATTATTCAATCTGACATCAATTACTATTCTTACTCCAGAATTCTTCAGAAGACTAAAAAACTGTTCCGCCGTTTTCCCTGTAAACCCAACTGTGTAAACAATCATCGTATTTCTCCATCTTTAAAAATTTTGGCAACAATTTTATAGTGATAACCATCATATTCCTGTCCAAGACTAACAACTAGACTAACATCGCCCAAGAATTGGTCATCCGCATAATAGTAATTAGGATCCGTCACAGATATATTACTATAAATTATGTTATTAAAAACAAAACTTGACTTTACTTTTCTTTTTCCATTTAACGAACTATCCAAATGATAGATTTGAAAATCCTTAACATTTATCAAATAAAGAGAATTTTACTGAAGATCAACGTCATCATCTGAAATTCTTCCTCCCTCCCCCCAAATACTTTCTGGAAAATCAAAAAACCTTTCAACACAAACTTTTCCTTTTAGATGATTGCATAAAGTCCATACATATTCTGCAATAACCCAATTCTCAGCCTGACCATTAATAGGAGATGACCCTTTAAAGTTTACACGAACTAAGTCATTAACTTTAACATCCCAGGGCTCTTTAACCGAGGCTCCAGAGTAATGAACCTTTGCCTGCTCAGCTGTCAATGCACAACCTGATTCATCTGATACCAACCGAACCCATTCGTTTGAACAAACATCTTTACCTGCAATGCAAAATGCTTGTTCTTTACGTGATTTAGCCAATACCCAAATTAATTTAGAAAGCTCTTTTGACCGCATTTTCATCAATCCTTTCAAAATTACCTAGTCCACTGCATTAACCGCAGATTTTCTAGTTATCTTGATATGTAGAGGAAGTCAAGCATTTGGGCAACGCAATCCCAATTCAGCTAACTCTTTTAATATTGTAATCCCCACGTGTGGAAATTTTAGATTCTGCTTGGCCTTGCCTGGAACAGTGAACAGTTTTTCATTGCTTGACTAGGAGAGCGAAGAGAAATTTAAAACCCGCTGAGGCACCCACCAGGAGCCCTGCTCAGTGGAAGAAGACAGGAGCGGCAAGGTCAGCAACGGTCAGGCCGCGATAAGCCGGAAGGCGCGAGTCGTCAAAACTCGCCAAAGACGAAAGTGGAGTTCTGCAAGTGGGACGCAGAAAAGAAGCAATCTCGTACCGCCGCTCGCGTTCACATCGGCCGTTTATGTGATGACAACTCCATCCGCCCTGGCAAGACCTTTCTGAAAAAGTTTCCTGAGTATCACGGCAGGGAGCTGTACTACTATGAAAACAAGCTGCTTGATCGAGAGGGGTATTTGAAGGCCAATCCCGAGGCACAGCAGCAATGGGATGAGCTTGAAAAGGAAGCCGAAAGCCCACTAAGACCATGCAAGATCTTCTCAAGGAGGATTGGCGAGCCATTTCCCGTCAATGCGGCCCGACCTACGCGGCTTGTAAGCACATGAAGCAGTCGAAAATGATTGATGACCTTGAGGCTGCGTTCGGCACTCAAGACGCCCGCATGCTGACTGCTTTGACCGTCTACGCCCTGTGCCAGCCTGGTGCAGCCATGGAAAACTTTGCATCCTGGCTCGGCGGTGTATACCTAGCCGGAGTCGAGCCGATCAGCGGACAGCGTATTTCGGAGCTTCTCGGTCGTATTACACGAGCAAAGGTGGATCAGTTCTTCAAGGCTCGATTTAATCGATTGCTTAAGCTTGCGCGTCAGACTCGAGAGGAAAAGGCCAAGACCGATCCCGAAGCCATCAATGAACCGCTCACGATTGCCTTTGACAGCACAAGCATCTCGACCTATTCGTCGACTATTGAAGATGCCGAATACGGCAAGGCCAAGGACAATCTGTAACTCAAGCAGGTCAATCTGACTTTGGCCTGCGACCAGAACACCGGGGAGGTGCTCTACGCCAGAGAGTACGCCGACTCAATTAACGATGTCGCCAGTTTCTCGGAGATCTTCAAGGACATGAAAAACGTCGGCTTTCATGTCGAAGACGTCGAACTTGTGACAGATCGAGGCTACAAATCGGCCTACAACATCCAGACCCAGCTCGATGCCGGCGTGAAGTTTGTGCAGGGGCTGCGCATTGACGAGAACAGCATCAAGGCCAAATTCGACAGGCACATGGAAGAGTTGCGCGGCAATGCCAATTACTTGCCCGACTTAGGGTACACAACGCTGACCCTGGACAAGAAAGAAAGCGAGTTGTGACAACAGAAAACCACGGTCGGATACGTACAGGTGCACGTCAAGGCGCAAGCCAAGAACGCTAATAGAAAGGTGTCCGGTGACGATTGGAGTCGCTACGGCAAATGTATCAGTACCGTCACTGAACAATCCGTAGAAGTGAAGTACGTGCGCAACATGCAGGAGATCAATCAACGATTGCGGTATGCGAGTTGTTTTGCCATCCGCACAAATTACCGCCACGATCCGGTTGAGACGCTGCGCGTGTACCGACAGCGAGCCAAGGTGGAAGCGCAATACCGCACCTTCAAAAATGAAATTGAAGGTGATCGGATGCGTGCGGCCTGGGCGTAATTGCGGCAAATCTCGTACTCTCGGACAGCACGTAAGGCAAGCTCAGGAGTCACTAACGAGCGATACGTGGGATCAAGCCAAGTCAGATCGCCAAGGTCAAAGCGATATTGGCATTGCTGCACCCAACTTTTAGTGAGACGGAGCTGGGTGGCGATGCTTTGAGCACGTGCGCCCTGCCGAAGCAACAACAAAACTTGGTGGCGGATTTCCGCAGAAATTTTCTTGCTCATAAAAATGTCCCCAGAAAGTGTCTCGCTTTCTGGGGACAGTTCAGAACCAACGGGGTTCTTATATTCTCGATTAAGGTCAAATGCCTCTTACGGCACCATCTCCTGCACCTCATCCTTCTTGATGGGCTTCACGAGATCTTCTCGCTTCACGCCGAGGTACATGGCAATGGCAGCTGCCACGAACACCGACGAGTAAACGCCGAGAAGAATACCGATCGTCAGAGCCAACGCGAAGTAATGAAGCGCCGGACCACCGAAGAAGAACATCGCAAGCGTCATCGCGAGTGTCGAGCCGTGAGTGATCACCGTACGCGAGATCGTCGCCGTAATAGCCGAGTTGATCACTTCAACTGTTTCTGTGCGGCGCATCTTGCGGAAGTGTTCACGAACACGGTCGAAAATAATCACGGATTCGTTAACAGAGTAACCCAACACGGCCAACACTGCCGCCAGAACAGGAAGCGAGAATTCCCAGTTCATCACGGCAAAGATACCGACCACGATCACGATGTCGTGCAAGTTGGCGATGATGGCGGCAATAGCGAACTTCCATTCGAATCGCATCGACAGGTAAATGATGATGCCGGCCACAACGAGCAACAAAGCCGTCAAACCGTCGGTTGCAAGTTCTTCACCGACCTGCGGACCCACGAACTCGTTGTTGAGCATCTTGACGCCGGGAGCGGTTTCCTGAAGCACTTTCAGAAGTTCCCCGGCCATTTGACCGGACGTTTCGCCCTCCTTCATCGGAAGACGAATCATGATGTCGCGCGCCGTACCGTAGTTCTGCACGGCTGCTTCAACACCGAGTTTGCTTTGGATCTGTTCGCGGATCTGTTCCGTCTGAACAGCTTCCGGATACTGCACCACAACCTGGGTGCCGCCCGTAAACTCAATGGACAGAGCCAGACCGTGATAGAAGATCCAGAACACGGCAACAATGAATGAAAGCAAAGAGATCGCGTTCAGAATATGCGAGTAGTGCATGAACGGGATCGTCTTGTGAATTCGGAAAAACTCCATGATTTTCCTCTCTTAATTCTTTACTTCGACTGCGTCTGCGCCGTATCCGGGCGCCAGACCTGACCGATATGCACTCGCGTCAACTTCTTCTGGCGACCGTAGATGAAGTTCACCATGCTGCGCGAGACAATCACGGAGGTAAAGAGCGACGTCATAATGCCCAAGCAGTGCACCACAGCAAAGCCTCGCACCGGACCGGAACCGAAGATCAGCAAGGCAATACCGGCAATCAAACTGGTGACGTTGGAGTCGACAATCGTCGCAAATGCCATGCCATAGCCTTCACTGATGGCCAGCTGCGGCGTTCGCCCTATTCGAAGTTCTTCACGAATACGTTCGTTAATCAGCACGTTCGAGTCAACGGCCATACCCAGCGTCAGTGCAATAGCGGCAATACCGGGAAGCGTCAAAGTCGCCTGCAGCATGGAGAGCAATGCCACCAGACACATCACATTGCACATCAGGCTGATGGCCGTCACGATACCGAAGACCTGGTAGTAAAGGATCATGAAGACCGCAACGAAACCGAAGCCGTAAAGTGTCGAACGGAAACCGGCAGCAATGTTGTCGGCACCCAAGGACGGGCCGATCAGTCGTTCTTCGACGATTTCCATCGGAGCAGCCAAAGAACCGGCACGCAGAAGCAATGCGGTGTCCGTCGCTTCAATCGTCGTCATACGACCGGAAATCTGCACGCGGCCGCCCGCAATTTCCTGACGAATGACAGGTGCCGTCACCACTTCACCCTTACCCTTTTCAAAGAGAATGATGGCCATGCGCTTGCCGACATTGTCACGGGTCACATCGCGGAAGATGCGGGCACCCTTGTTGTCAAGCGTCAGGTTCACCGTGGGTTCCTGCGTCTGAGAATCGAAACCAGGCTGCGCGTCGTTCAAGTTTTCACCGGTAAGCACCACACGACGCTTCACAAGAATCGGGCGGCCTTCACGGTCAAGATATTTTTCATCGCCGAAGGGGACATTCCCCTGAGCCATCTGCGTCAACGCTTCGGGCGAATCGTCGACCATGCGCACTTCCAGGGTTGCGGTACGGCCCAGAATGTCCTTAGCCTTGGCCGTATCCTGAACACCGGGCAACTGCACCACGATGCGGTCAGCACCCTGTTGCGCAATCACGGGTTCAGCCACACCCAATTCGTTAATACGGTTATGCAGCGTGGAGATATTCTGCTTTAAGGCATATTCCTGAACGTTTTGAATAGCCTTCTGCGAAAGTTCTGCCGAGAGAATGAACTTGCCGGCTCGATTACCTTCCGTCACAACCAGATCAGGCTGCGTGGAACGAAGAAGGTCATTGGCGCGAGCGCGTTCCTGTTCATCGTTAAAGGCAATCACAACGGTGTTGCCCTGTCGAGAGATACCGGCATGGCGAATACGCTTGTCACGGAACTGGGTACGCAGATCGGCTGCCGTTGATTCGGCGCGCTTTTCAATGGCCGAATGCATATCGACCTGCAACAAGAAGTGCACACCACCGCGAAGATCAAGACCGAGATACATCGGCAGAGCATTGATCTTCAACAACCACTCGGGGGTGTTGGGAACCAGGTTGGGAGCGACGATGTAGGAAGGATCCGTGCGATCGGGATTAAGCGCGCGTTCGAGCACTTCGCGGGCCTGAAGCTGCTTTTCAGCTTCCGTCGGATCAAAACGCACACGAACGGTGTTCTGCTGAGCACCCCGTTCAAAGAAAACGCCGTTAGGCTTTAACTGCGCGTCTGCAAGCGCCTTTTCCACACGTGCAAGCACCGTCTCGTCGATCTTCACCGTCGACTTGCCGGAACTCACCTGCACTGCAGGCGATTCACCGTAAAAATTCGGCAAGGTGTACAGCGCCGCAATGAGCAGAACCACTCCGATGACGATGTACTTCCAAAGAGCGTATCGATTCATACTAAAAACTCCGGGCCATTCCGTGATCCTTTCTTTCGATTGTCCTCAAGATCAGTCACAGTTGCCTTTCGTTGCGAAAATCAAATCGGCAAAAGGGATTTTCCTCTTAGCCTACAAAACTCTCCCGCGGAGAGTTTTGTTTCGGCAAAAAACGAGGTGATTGTGCAAACACTTCCGTTTTTTGCGCAACAACCGCAACAGGTCATTGACCAATTGCGGTGCATTAACTAAACGGCAAAGCGGGCGTCAGCCATATCCTTTTTTGTCGGATACGGCCCGCCCGCTGCATAAAAGCCGCTTTTACTTGTCGATTGACTTGAGCGTGCCGCGGGGCAAAACCGTCTGCACGGCGCCGCGCTGCATCGTGATCGTCACAGGATTGCCTTCAACGCGGCTGATTTCGATCACGACATACTGTTCGCTCACTTCGGCGATACGGCCGGCCAAACCGCCGATCGTTACGATTTCATCACCCTTGGTGAGCGCTTCGCACATCTTCTGATGTTCCTTCTGGCGCTTTTGCTGCGGACGGATCAGGAAGAACCAGAACACAACAAAAATCAGAATGATCGGAATGATCTGCATCAGCAAACCGCCGGTACCACCGGCAGCGGCCGCACCTGCGGTCTGAGCTATTGCGTCAGAAATGAAAAACACTTCTTACCTCTTTTAAAGTTTTCTCGTTAAAAATCTTCTCGCGCGACGCCGCCGGCGTGCACTGCAAAGCTTACGGATTATACGGAAAATCCTTGAAGAGCCTCGAAAAAATGCATTAGAGATTTACCAGTGTCAGCTGTTGTTTGCAATTTTGCAATGCGCCTGCGGCAAACATTTCCGTCATCGATCTGGAATGGCCCTGCATCGTTGACCGCAAAAATTCTTCACTGGGCTGAAGATTTTTGAGTCACACTGTCACGGCACCAACGCCGGTGCATCCAGTCCCGTCTTTTCATCCAACCCGAAGAGAATGTTCATCGCCTGCACGGACTGCCCTGCAGCACCTTTGACTAGATTGTCTTCCACCGCCAGCACGATAATCAGATCACCATTCCCCGGTCGATGAACCGCCAAGCGCAGGAAATTGGAGCCACGCACGCTTCGCGTTTCAGGCGTGGATCCAGCCGGCATCACATCCACAAAATACTCGTCGGCAAAGCGATCTTCATAAAGTTTTTGAAGGTCAATCTCGGTCGACGCGTCCTTCAAGCGAATATAGATCGTCGAATGAATCCCTCGAATGGTCGGCAACAGGTGCGGCACAAACGTGAGCTTCAGGTCGTCCGTGCCGGCAAGGATCTTCAGCTGCTGCTCGATCTCGGGCGTATGACGATGCCCCTTGAGCCCATAAGCATGGAAGTTATCCGACATTTCGGCGGTGATGATCGACACGTCAGCCTTCTTGCCGGAGCCGGAAATTCCTGACTTGCTGTCTGCAATGATGGTCTTCAAATCAAACGTTCCCGGATGCCCCTTTTCGTATTCCATCAGGGGCAACAAACCCAATTCGATGGACGTCGGGTAGCAGCCGGCCATGCCAAGAATCCGAGCGTTCTTCATCTTCTCGCGCATGGTCTCGGGTTGACCATAGACCGATTCTTCCAGCAGATCCGGACAAGCATGATCAAGCTTGTACCAGGTCTTGAATTCATCCGTATCACGCAAGCGGAAGTCAGCCGCAAGATCAATGATCTTGACGCCCGCAGCGGTCAATTCACGCGCCATGCTCATTGCCACACCGTGCGGCGTTGCAAAAAACACCACGTCGCAAGCGGTGAGTTCGGCTTCTTCGGGTGTCGTAAAGACCAGATCGTCCATAAAACCCCGAAGCGACGGATACATGGCCGTCACCTTGGTTCCCGCATCTTTGCGCGACGTGATGGCGCAAACCTTAACATTGGGATGTCGGCTCAGCAAACGCAACAGTTCCACACCGGTGTAGCCTGTTCCTCCCACGATACCGGCCTTGATGTTCTTTTCTTGCATGTCGAGAACTCCCCGAAGACTCTTTTGTTGTGTTGTCTTTGGCAAAAAGAAAACCTTCCGGCAACGAGCATAAAAAAAACCGCCGCCCGGGAAAGGGAGACGGTTTTTTCGCTTCCTGCCCCGGCTTTCTTCGCAAACCAAAGTTTGCAAAAGTATACCGAGGCAAAACGCTTGCGAATGAACGATTAGCGCTTGCTGAACTGCTTGGCGCGGCGGGCCTTGCGCAGACCAACCTTCTTACGTTCGACTTCACGGGCGTCGCGGGTCACGAGGCCGGCAGCCGACAGAACGGGCTTGAGACCGGCGTCGTAGTCGATCAGAGCGCGGGTGATGCCGTGGCGCACAGCACCGGCCTGGCCGGATTCGCCGCCGCCGGTCACGTTCACCATGATGTCGAACGTTTCGACATTTTCGGTGAGCTGCAGGGGCTGCATGACGATCATGCGGCCGGTTTCGCGCTTGAAGAATTCGTTGAGATCACGGCCGTTGATCACGATCTTGCCCGTGCCGCGCTTGATGAAGACGCGAGCCACAGAGCTCTTGCGACGGCCGGTGCCGTAGTTGTAGTTACCGATCATCTTTTTTCCACCTTAAATGTCAAGAACCTTGGGCTGCTGTGCGGTGTGCGGGTGTTCGGCGCCGGCGTAGATCTTGAGCTTCTTGATCATGGCGTAGCCGAGACGGCCCTTCGGGAGCATACCCTTGACCGCGATTTCGAGAGCACGGCCGGGGTGCTTGTCCTGCATTTCCTTGAAGGTGGTTTCGTAGATACCGCCCGGATAGCCGGTGTGACGGTAGTACGTCTTCTTACCGGCCTTTTCAGCAGACAGCTTGAGCTTGTCAGCGTTGATCACGACGATGTAGTCGCCCGTATCGACATGCGGCGTGTATTCGGGCTTGTGCTTGCCGCGCAAGCGGAGTGCGATTTCGGCAGCAAGGCGGCCAAGCACCTTGTCGCTGCCATCGACCACGTACCAGTCGCGCTGTACTTCGAGCGGCTTGGCAGAGAAGGTCTTCATTGTTGTCACCTGATTCACAAAAGGACGCAGCAGATGAGTTTCGAACCGCCTCGCACAGGGTGGCGCCTGCACTTTGCACAGGTTGGAGCTGTTAAACGGCCTGCTCGCGTCAATAAACAAAAACGAGGCAAAAACCACCGAAGCGCACTGCGTTCTAACTTCGCCGTGCACCGAATTCAGTGCCTTTTACCGGGAATTTCTTGTTGATTTTCTTTTTGCCGCTTGTCGCCATCAGTCCAGTGGAAAACGGGGAAACTGAAAGCACGGTGAAAATCAGACGCGCAATAATACACGATCAAGCAAAGAATTGCCAATGTCCGAACACCGGCAACCGCCTTGTTTTTATTACGCTTTTGTTGACAGGCATCGGCCGGCAGAACACGTGATCCGCCCGCCTTTGCCAAGACTCACTCTTCGACCGGCTTAATGTGCGTGGCCTGCTTGCCCTTGGGGCCTTCGACAACTTCAAAGGTCACCTTTTGACCTTCCTTGAGGCTCTTGAACCCTTTCATCTCGATGGCGGAAAAATGAGCAAAAAGCTCTTCGCCGCCCTCATCGGGCGTAATGAAACCAAAGCCCTTGACGTCGTTAAACCACTTGACCACTCCCTGTGCCATATCTTTCCTCTTTTTATATGTTGGTTTGATTTCGTAAGAGTCTTCGCGTCCGTTGGCGGTTTTAGGCGTTTGCAGCGACGCAAATTCTCTTTTTCAACGTTCAACATTACGCCATCTTGCAGCTTTCACGCGCATGGCGGACTTGTCTTTTTGCATCGTGTGCTTTGTCGGACACACAATCGGCAACAACACCACTTCGCAAGAGCGCAAATATACGATATATTACCTAGGGCGTTTTTCCTTTCCTTCATTGTTCATCATGTCGCGTTTTTTTCTCGGTCTGACATTCTCGTTCATCAGTTGTGCGCTTGCTGCGCAGACATTTGATGAAACCATTGCCGTTAAGATCGGCGACAAGATTGTCGAACTCGAAGTCGCGCGCACCTCAGTTGAGCACCGCACCGGTCTGATGAACCGCTCCTATCTTCCAGCCGATCACGGCATGCTCTTTGTTTTTGCCGCACCGCGTCCCACCGCCATGTGGATGAAAAACACCCTGATTGATCTGGATGCGGCCTTTATCGATGCGTGCGGTCGCATCACGCAGATCGTCTCGATGCAGAAAGGCTCCCTTGAACTGCACCATTCCCGTGTTGCCGCCTCCCGCGTCATCGAAATGAACGCCGGCTGGTTTGCCCGCAACAACGTCAAGGCAGGCACCCTGATCCCGGCACTTGCGGACAATCGCTACTGCAAACACACAAGCGCCGATACCGCCGCCCAATAAGCACTCTCACTGGTGCTTTGATCGTTCGTTTTGACAACAAAAGAAGCAGAACGAACTTAATCGAACTGCCTCTCTTTGTTCCGTTATCGCCGGAGACGGCGACGCGCACCAAACCGAGATGCGCGTCAGAATTGTCTATGCGTTTTTAGGCGCCGCAACCGCAGGATCCGCAGCAGCAGCCTTCTTCCCCGCGGCAGTCGCAGTCGCACGGTTCACCGTTGAAGCGACGCTGCACGAAGTCCCAATTGACGAGCTTGTCAAAGAAGGCCTGGATGTAGCCGGCGCGAGCGTTGCGATAATCGATGTAGTAGGCGTGTTCCCAAACGTCGATAACCATCAAGGGCTTCAAATGTTCCGTCAGAGGCGTGCCGGCGTTGGAAGTCGAATAGATTTCAAGCTGACCGTCAAGGCGCTTCACGAGCCACGTCCACCCGGAACCGAAGTTGTTGGCCGCCTTGGCCGAGAAGTCCGCCACGAAGCCCTCGAAAGAACCCCACTGCTTGACGATGGCTTCCAGCAACGCACCGGTCGGCTGGCCGCCGCCATTGGGGGTCAGGCACTTCCAGTAGAAAGCGTGGTTGTAGGTCTGAGCAGCATTGTTGAAGATCGGGCCCTGACTCGTCTTGATGATTTCACGCAAGGACTCGGCTTCGTACATCGTGCCTTTGATGAGACTGTTGAGATTGTTGATGTAGGTCTGGTGATGTTTGCCGTAGTGGAATTCCAGCGTTTCCTTGCTGATGGCCGGGGCAAGGGCGTCCATTTCATAATCAAGCTTGGGCAAAACGAACTGGCTCATTGGACTTCTCCTCGAGAATCGGTTATCGATCGGATTTCTCTGCATACAGGGCGCGTGAGCTCCAAAATTGCCCTCCGGGGATGGAGGCCGGATCGGACACGATCCATTACTGCCTCACGAAACGCCCTTTGTCACTAACAGATAATAGTCCGAAATCTTCGGGATTCCGTGCAACAACGCTCGCCGAACGTAAATTCCTTTCTTTTTAAAGGAAATTTTTTCAAAATTTGGGCTTGCGTTCGGTCACCTGTGCGCGCACCGATCCTTTCTCGAACAGAATGGATACCATTTCGCCTTCGGTGAGCTGTTCGGCAGCGCGCACCGGACGACCTTGACTGTCAGTCGTCAGAGAAAAGCCGCGTGCCAACGTTTTGGTGATGTCCAAAGCGTTCAAAGAGAGGGTGAATCGCTCGAGTTCTGCGTGCATGGCTTCAATACGCAAACAAACGGATTGCTTCAGACGTTTTTCAAGATGCACGGTCTCGGCCTGCGCTTGCCCGAAAGAGGGACGCACTCGCCGCAGATTCATCTGCGCCAACGCGACCTTGCCTGAAGCCGCTTGCAGCGTCACGCGTCGTTCAGCCGCCAGAGCCATCGCATTGCGATCGAGCCGTTCGGTGAGTGCGTCGAGATAGCGCTCATAACGCTCACGCCACTCTTTTTGAGCTGGCAGACGCGCCTGCCATCTCAAGATGGCGTTTTGCATAGCCGACTGCAAACGGGCGGCCTGAGTGAGTTGCGCCTTACTCAAACGCAGTCCGGAATGCATGGCCGTTTCAAGACGCGTCTGCAACGTGGAAAGCAATTGCGGCGCCGCGGCCCAGTGCTGCAACACCAAAGAACAAGCAGCAGTCGGCGTCGGGGCTCTCACGTCGGCAGCCATATCGGCGATCGTAAAATCGGTCTCGTGTCCGATACCTGTGACAACCGGCATCGGCATCGCCCGCAATTCTCTAGCAAGCGCTTCGGAATTAAAACTCCAGAGATCGCCCAGAGAGCCCCCGCCCCGCACAAGCAACAGCACGTCAACTTCGTTCTTTTCTCGGACCTTTTGAAGTGCGCAGAGAAGCTCCGATTCGGACGACTCCCCCTGAACCCCCGCGTGATAGATGACAAAGGGAACCCAGGGAGCGAGATTGACCCGGGTTTTGAGAACATCCTGAAGCGCCGCCGTTTCGGTACTTGTGACCACGCCAACCGTCTGCGGATAGCGCGGCAATTCTTTTTTAAGCGAAGCGTCAAAGAGACCTTCGGCCAAAAGCTTGCGTTTGAGCGCTTCGAATTTGGCAAAAAGCGCACCGTCGCCGGCAGCCTGCACGGCAACGACGTTGAATTGCAATTGACCCCGCACCTCAAAGACATCAAGCGTGCCGGTGAGAACCACCGCATCACCCTGATTGGGCAGTCTCTCCAATCGATAGGCATTGCGGCGCCAGATCACGCAATGCAAAATCGCCTCGTCTTCGTTGTCCTTGAGATCCAGATAGACGTGACCGGACGGATAGGGTTTGATGGAATGGATTTCGCCTTCGATGCGAATCAATCCCAGACGATTCAAGCCGCCCTTGATGCGGCGCAGAATTGAAGAGACGCCGACCGCAGGCGGCAATTGCAGGGATTGATCTTCGTCTGCAGTCATTGCGGCTTGACGATCGCGGGCAATCCGACGGCCACCATCCAGGGCTCAACTTCAAAGGATGTAATGAGCCCTGCGTGGTTATAAGGATCGTCTTTGGCAAACGCGCGCACTTCGTCGGCCGAGTTTGCGTAGCAGACAATGAGAGCCGAGAGACTCTCAGGCAAAACGCCGACCGCCAGCACAAAACCGTCGTCGACAGCCTTTTGCAGGCGCGCGAGATGCTCGGCACGATAAGCGTCGCGCCGAGCCATGTAGTCGTCAACGTAACGGTACGTCAGAACAAAATGCTGCATGACCGTCGGCAGGAAGAATTAACGGCGACGCGACTGGTTGCCGGCAGCCGGAGCCGGAGAGGGACGACCTTCGATGTGGCGGAAGGTAATACGGCCCTTGGTGAGGTCATAAGGAGAGAGCTCGAGCGAAACCTTGTCGCCGGCGAGGATGCGAATGTGGTGCTTGCGCATCTTGCCGTTGGTGTAGGCGATGAGCTCGTGACCGTTTTCAAGCTTGACACGATAGCGGGCGTCGGGGAGAACTTCGAGCACCTGGCCCGACATTTCAATCAGATCTTCTTTTGCCATAAATCCTATAGAGCACGGCAGAACAACAAAAAGATCAGCAGGCCGTGCTGGGGTTGGGTTGGTGATAAATAGCGGCTGCGGCGCATTCGACCCGATTGTCGATTCATTTTTCACGCAACCGTTTAGTGAAGGCGCCATTTTAGTCAGCGAACCGCTGTTTTTCCAAGATTTTTTAAGGGAATTTTGATCGGCGTCGCCTGTCGAGAAATTTTGGCTCGATTGAACGCCGTTCAGCTTCAGAAAACATCGGTAGGCGAAAATACGTCAAAAAGGCCGCCGCCGGCTTGTTTTGTCCAATTTTCATCGGGCGACCGCTAAAATTCGAGCGTAACAATCGGGTTTGTACCGATTTTTCGCCTTATCCCTTTTGCCGTGGATACAAATTAAATTAGAAGGTTGAGTCGATTTGGCTCGCCTTTCCTGCAGACTCAGTTGGAATCGCAATGTCTCATCACGTTCTCGTCGCTTATTACAGTCACGCCGGCCACACGGCCCGCATCGCACGCACCATCATGGAAACGATTGTTGCCGAGGGACATGCGTGCGACATGGTGGACATGATGGAGGCTGTCCGCGAAGGTGTGGATTGGGCAAGATACGACATCGTGATCGTGGGTTCTCCCATTGTGTACGGCGTCTACAACAAGATCGTCTGGGAATTCTGCTCGATGTACAAAAACGAAATCGAGTCGCGCCCCAACAGCTTCTTTAACGTCACCGTCGTGGCCCGCTCGCCCGAAAAGGCAACGCCCGAAGGTAACCGTTATCTGCAGAAGTTCGTCAAACGCAGCGCCTGGAAACCCCGCGACCTGAAGTGCTTTGCCGGCAAGGTGGACTACCCCAATTGGAACTTCTTCGAGCGCATGATGATCCGCATCATCATGAAGATCACCAACGGTCCCACGGATTCGAGCGTCGCCATCGACTACACCGACTACAACGACGTCAAAGCCTACGCGCGCCACTGTCTGCAGCTCGACAAACTGCAGGCTCGCCGCTCGCCCCGTCGTTAAGCGTATTTGCGTGACGCTTGTCAGACGACCGGCGTCACCACCCGATTGACTGAAATAAGGCGATGTGTCGCAGCGTCTCGCCCTGACACAACGTCACAAGAAGGATCACTCATCCATGTCCGAGACCTCTCTTCCCTGGCTCAAGCACTATCCCGAAGGCTTTCCTGCCGAAATCAATCCCGATCGGTTCGCTTCCATTCCGGCGCTCTTCGATACGGTTGCCGAAACCTACGGCGACAAACCTGCCTTCATCTGCATGGATAAGGTGCTTACCTACCGGGAAATCTGCGATCTCTCGAAGGACTTTGCAGGCTACCTGCAGTCGTTGCCCGACATGAAGCCGGGCGATCGCGTGGCCATCATGATGCCCAATCTGCAGCAGTACATCATCAGCCTTTTAGGCATCCTGCGCGCGGGCATGATTGCGGTCAACGTCAACCCTCTCTACACCTCGCACGAACTTGGTCATCAGCTTGCCGACAGCGGTGCCAAAGCCATCATCATCATTGAAAACTTCGCCAAGACGCTGCAAAACACGCTCTCGGAAACGCCCGTCAAGCACATCGTGACCACCAAGGTAGGCGACATGCTTCCCTGGCTTAAGCGCACCGCCGCCGATTTTGTCGTGCGCTACGTCAAAAAGATGGTCCCGGAATTCAGTCTCCCCGGTCACATCAACTTCCGCAAAGCGCTTTCAATCGGCCGCGCGAAAGGCTTTACTCCGGTGGAACTCAAAAACACCGACGTTGCGCTGCTACAGTACACAGGCGGCACCACGGGTGTTGCAAAGGGCGCCATGCTCACGCACCGCAACGTGCTTGCCAACGTCGAACAGACGGGCACCTGGATCAGCCAAACGTTTGAAATGGGCAAAGAAGTGGCCATGACCGCTTTGCCGCTCTACCACATCTTCAGCTTCACCGCGACGCTGTGCTTTTCCAAATTTGCCGCCACTCAGGTGATGGTTCCCAATCCGCGCGACATTCCCGGCCTGGTCGAACTCATCAAGAAGTGGGACTTCTCGATCATTCTGGGTGTTAACACCCTCTTTAACGCCCTCGTCAACAACAAGGAATTCAAGCAACACAAATTCACGCGTCTCAAGATGACCGTGGGCGGCGGCGCTCAGGTACAGCGTACTGTGGCTGAAAAGTGGTACAACGCCACGGGCTGCCACATTCTGGAAGCTTATGGTCTCACGGAAACCAGCCCCGGCGTGTGCGGTAACCTGCCCGACGCTCCCTGGGACGGCTCCGTCGGTTATCCCCTACCCTCCACTCTTGTTTCCATCCGCGGCGAACAGTTCGTTGACCTCGGCGTTTGTTCCGATCCGGAAAAAATTGCCGAACACACGGGCGAAATCTGCGTCAAGGGTCCGCAGGTCATGGCCGGTTACTGGGAAAAACCGGAAGAAACGGCCAACGTTCTCGTCGACGGGTGGTTGCGCACGGGCGACGTGGGCTTTATGGACGCACGCGGCACAATCACGATCACGGACCGCAAGAAGGATCTGATCATTGTGAATGGCCTTAACGTCTATCCCAATGAAATCGAAAGCGTGATTGCCTCAATGCCGGGCGTGCTCGAATGCGGTGTTGTCGGCGTCAACAATCCGCGCGTCGGCGAAATGGTGAAGGCTGTGATCGTGAAAAAGGATCCCGCGCTCACCCGCGATGACGTTGTGAAATATTGCCGCGCGCGACTTACCGGCTACAAGTGCCCGCGCACGATCGTCTTCGTCAAAGCACTGCCGAAGACCGCCGTCGGAAAAATTCTTCGCCGCAACCTGCGCGACATGAAAGAAACGGATTAGTATTGCGAACTTTCTCAGTTCGCAGGACTCATACCAAATGATTCTGACAATTGCCCTGCTGCTGTCTTTTCAGCTGGCAGGGCTTTTACTTGTAACGCTCTTCGGGTTGCCGGTTCCCGGTCCCGTAATGGGCATGGTGCTTTTTCTTTTTGCGCTGATGACGGTCAACGGCCTTCTGGAAAAGACGCTGCCCGTCGTCAACGTACTGCTTGCTCACTTCGCGCTTTTGTTTGTCCCGGCCGGCGTCGGCATCATTGAACACGTTGATCGTCTTCAGGCCGAATGGTTGCCGATTACGGCGTCTATCATCGGATCCTCCATCCTTGCCATGGTTACGACCGTTTTGGTAACACGTTTGGTTGCGCACCTGCTGAAGGGGGCCAACACCAAGGAGAAGCGCCGTGCTTGAGTCGATTCTCTCGCGTTTCGGTTTGACGGCCGACACCCTGCTTGCCGATCCGGCTCTGTGGCTCTGCGCTACGCTTTTGGCCTACGCATTCGGCATGTGGGTTTACAAGAAAAGCGGCTACAAAACCATATGTACGCCGTTGCTGGTTGCCATCGTTTTGCTTGTCGTGACGCTTGAAGTCACCGGCACCGACTACAAGACGTATATCAACGGCGGACAGCACATCAATTTTCTGCTGGGCCCCGCAACGGTTGCCTTGGCCGTTCCGCTCTACGAACAACGTCTGCGTCTGGCGAAAATGTGGGTGGCGCTCACCTGCGGACTTGTGGCAGGTGGCACAGTCGCCATTGTCTCGGCGGTCCTGATCGCCGGAGCGCTCGGAGCCTCCCCCGAAACCATGATTTCACTTGCGCCCAAGAGCGTCACTGTTCCGATTGCCATGGCAGTAAGCGAACACCTCGGCGGCATCCCGGCTCTGACTGCAGCACTGGTCGTGATCACCGGTGTTGTGGGCTCCCTGATGGCTCGCAGCTTGTTGGGCATCCTTCGTGAAAAAGACGATGCGGTTCGCGGTTTTTCCATCGGCTTGGCCGCCCACGGCGTCGGCACCGCAACAGCCTTTCAAATGAATCGCGATACCGGTGCTTTCTCCGGGTTGGCCATGGGATTGACCGGTCTTTTCACTGCGTTTGCCGCACCGTTTCTGTTGCCCTATCTGCTGAGCTTGTTCGAATAGCCGTCGGCGTTGTCAGACTCGCTGCCAGGCAACAAACCGACGCTGTGCGGCATCGAACACCAACGCCATACGATTCAGCTCTTTGGCACTTGCGCTTTCGCCGTAACGTCGAGAGCGCACTTGCTCAACCGCTTGCTCGAGCAGCGCACCGACTTCTTCCTCGTCCTTCGCGAACTTGAGTTCGAAAACCCAACGTCTGTTACCGGTTTCGACCTCCAGATCGCTTCGACCAAGCGCCGTGTGCTTCTCTACAACAACGTCGATTCCGGCACCGATTAAGAGAACCTGCAGCAAAGCTCTGCACTGCATCTCTCCGGTCACCGGATACGCTTGGTAGTCAATCGTATTGAAAATCCAGTTGAAATAGGCCACGACCTGTTCGTCGCCAGCAGTGGCCAACACTTCTCCAACACCAGGAGCATCCGGCTTGCGTAGCCGCTTACCTTTTAGTAGCTCGCGCGAATAGAGTTTCGCCATAGCAACTGCGACTTCCTGATTTGGGTAGCCCAGATGCATCCAACCGTCCTCTGCCGCCGACTTGATGCTCAGATACCCGGTCTGGTACAAAAGTACCGACAGACTGACGGTGTCGTATTCGTTTGATGCAGCCAGATCAGAAAGCGGCACTTCAAGCTCAGCCCCGTAGCTCGCTGGATCAGACAAAGCATGGCCTTCCAAGAACTTGACCAACGCCGTCGGCTGTCCGCTGCTCATGTACCAATAGTTAGCGAAGCCTAAATCGGGGCGATTGAAGAAATTCAATACCGACCACGGACAGTACACGTGCGTCTGGGCCTTCTGATCAAAGCAAAATCCGTTGTAGTTGTTTTTCAGCTCTTTGAGTACCTCTTCACATGGTCGTTGAAGAGCTGCGGCCGCCTCCTTCAGATAGTCGGTGAAGTAGGTTTCCATTTCTTGCTGCGTGTAGCCCAATAACGTGCTGTAGAGGCTGTCGAGTGAAATATCCTGCAGGTTATTGAACGCAGAGAAGATGCTGGTGCTACTGAACTTCGTCACGCCTGTCATGAAGAAAAATCGCAAACAGCCCTCGTTAGACTTGAGGATCGAGAAAAACCGGGAAAACAGATCCCGCATCTCTCGAAAAGCCTTCGGATCATTGAGTCGTTCCGTCAACGGAGCGTCGTACTCATCAATCAGTAGGACGAAAAAATTGCTGCTCAAGGACTGCATCCAGGCATCAAGTTGCACAAAAAATGACGTTCGTTTCGCGTCGTAGCAGAAACCGAGACGGAAAAACGACTCCTGCAGATAGTCGCAGAAAACCTTCTCAAAGGCTTCCGTGGAGGTTTGAGCCTTGAGCTTGGAAAAATCCAGTCTCACCACCGGATACGTCTTGTCGGTCCATCGTTTCTCAATGGCTAAGCCATGGAAGTCTCGCAAGCCGTAGGCAAATAGAGACTCAAAGGTAGAGACGAGCAAAGACTTGCCAAACCGCCTCGGCCGCGCAAGAAAAATCTTTCCTCTGCCAGTCGCCGCAAGTTTGTAGACCAAGTCCGTTTTGTCCACATAAATTTCGTTGGACTCACGAAGCGTCTCAAAAGTAGATGTGCCTAAAGGAAGCGCGGGCATCGACTGTTGCATATCTCAAGTGGCTCCAAAAAATTAGTTTCTATTGCGGTGACATTCTCACAGTTGATCGCTTTGCGCAGCAGGTTTGAAAGTAAACTCCCAAATCCAAACAAGAGTTTAACTAGACACAGTACCGAAAATTGCACTTTGAACGATCGACAACTGGCCCCTCCCAGCCAAAGAGCCTCTGCCAACCATATTCGGCTCCTATCGTTGGATCGCTTTCAGCATTTGCGGGCAAACGAGAAAACTTTGCCAATGATAGAGGCAAATTCGAAACCCACCAAACGATACGAGCGCCTCGGAATCTCTTCCTCAGCGCTCGCTTGGACTGCAAATCTACCGGTGACGATCAAATGTACTTCACCGACACAATCGCGTAGTGAATCAGCCCCTTCGGAGCCGGACACGTCACCTCATCGCCTTCGTACTTACCGATAAGGCTGCGGGCCACGGGGCTCGAGACAGAAATACGGTTTTGCTTGATGTCGGCTTCATCATCGCCCACGATCTGGTAGACATTGATCTTGCCGTCTTCGTCTTCAAGCTCTACCGTCGCGCCAAACACAATGCGGTCACCGGCCTGCAGCGTCTTCGGATCAATGATCTGCAACGCGGGAATCTTGCCTTCAAGTTCCGCAATACGGCCTTCAATATGGCCCTGCATTTCCTTGGCGGCATCGTACTCGGCGTTTTCGGAAAGGTCACCCTTTTCGCGCGCTTCGGCAATCGCCTGCACAACGGCCGGACGCTTGACGCGTTTCAATTCGTCGAGCTCAGCCTTCAACTTTTCGGCACCGGCGGCGGTAATCGGAATTCGCTGTTGCATATCTTTGTTTTGACTTGAAAAAAGAATTTTGCCCTTCTTAGAAGGGCGCAATTTTACATTGTGCCGGGCTCTTCGGTGAAGAGTCCGGCACTCTGGACAGGCTTTGTTACGTTTGGAAAAACCGCTTTAGGCTTTGGCAGCTTCGGCGTACATTTCCTGCAGCGAGCAAACCTGAGCGTCCGTCAAGTGCTTGATGCCCTCAACGGCAGCGCGGCCGCCCGCAATCGTCGTGTAATAAGTCACGCGATTGGCCAAAGCCGCCATACGGATGTCGCGCGCGTCGCTGATTTCGCCGCGGGATTCGTTGCTCGTGGTGATCACCAGCTGAATCTCGTGGTTCTTGATCTTGTCGATCACACTCGGACGGCCTTCGGAGACCTTGTTGACGACCTTGCAGGGAATGCCGGCCTTGGCAAGCGCGGCAGCGGTGCCGCGCGTAGCCACCAGGCTGTATCCCTTGTCGAGCAATTCGGAAGCGACCACAATGGCGCGCGGCTTGTCTTCATCACGCACGGAAATAAAGACGGTGCCCGCAGGCGGCAGGATCGATCCGGAACCCAACTGGCTCTTAAAGAGCGCTTCACCGAAAGTCTTGCCCACGCCCATCACTTCGCCCGTGGAGCGCATTTCCGGTCCCAAGACCGGATCCACGCCCAAGAACTTGGCAAACGGGAACACCGCTTCCTTCACGCAGATGCGAGACGGCGTCACTTCCACCTTGGCCCCCTGTTCGGCAAAGGTCTTGCCCACCATGCAGCGCGCTGCAATCTTCGCGAGCGGTTCGCCCGTGGCTTTCGACACAAACGGCACCGTGCGCGAAGCACGCGGATTGACTTCGAGCACGTACACAAGCGGGTTTTCCGTCACGGCCCCCTTGATGGCAAACTGCACGTTCATCAGGCCCACAACGCCCAGGGCCTTGGCCATCAGCGTCGTTTCGCGGCGCACTTCGTCGAGAATATCCTTACGCAGACTGTAGGGCGGCAGCGAGCAGGCCGAGTCACCCGAATGCACACCCGCAGCTTCCACGTGCTGCATCAGGCCGCCGATACGCACTTCGTTGCCGTCGCACACAGCGTCAACGTCCATTTCCACGGCATCGTCGAGGAAGTGATCGAGCAGCACGGGGCTGTCTTCACTCACCACGATGGCTTCGTGCATGTAGCGCGTCAATTCCTTGGCATTGTGCACGATGTCCATCGCGCGGCCGCCGAGCACATAACTCGGACGCACCACGATCGGATAGCCGATACGTTCGGCCGCTTCCAGAGCCGCTTCCTGCGTATGGCAGGTGGCGTTGGGCGGCTGACGCAAACCGAGTTCGTTGATGAGCTTCTGGAAGCGCTCGCGGTCCTCGGCGCAATCAATGGCGTCGGTACTCGTGCCGACGATCCTCACGCCTTCGGCTTCAAGCGCACGGCAAATCTTCAGGGGCGTCTGGCCGCCGTACTGCACAATCACGCCTTCTGGTTTTTCGATGCGGCAAATTTCGAGCACGTCTTCGAGCGTCACCGGTTCGAAATACAAACGATCGGACGTATCGTAGTCGGTCGAAACGGTCTCGGGGTTGCAATTGACCATGATCGTTTCGTAGCCGTCTTCGCGCAGTGCCATTGCCGCATGTACGCAGCAGTAGTCAAACTCGATGCCCTGCCCGATGCGATTGGGACCGCCGCCCAAAACCATGATCTTCTTGCGATCGGTCGGCATGGCCTCGCACTCGTCCTGATAGGTCGAATACATGTAGGCCGTACGGGTTTCGAATTCGGCCGCGCACGTATCGACGCGCTTGTAGACCGGATGCACATCCAGTGCGTGACGACGACGGCGAACATCGGCTTCCTTTACGCCGAGAACGCTCGCCAATCGCTTGTCCGAAAAGCCCTTCTTCTTGAGAAAGAGCATTTCTTCCTTGGTGATGTCTTCCAACTTGACCTGTGCCACGCGCTTTTCAATATCAATGAGTTCCTTGATCTGCACAAGGAACCACATGTCGATGTCGGTCATCTGATGCACTTCATCAAGCGTCATGCCGATGCGGAAAGCGTCTGCCACATAGAAGATGCGCTCGGGACCGGCTTCGCTGATTTCGTGAACGATTTCTTCACGATCGTTCGAAATCGGCGTAAAGCCATCCTTGCCGGTTTCCAAACCGCGCAGGGCTTTCTGGATGGATTCCTGGAAGGTCGAGCCGATGGCCATCACTTCGCCCACAGACTTCATCTGCGTCGTCAGTCGATCGTTGGCCTGCGGGAATTTCTCGAAGGCAAAACGCGGCACCTTGGTGACCACGTAGTCAATGGTGGGCTCAAACGACGCGGGGGTTGCGCCGCCCGTAATGTCGTTTTTGAGCTCGTCAAGCGTATAGCCCACGGCAAGCTTGGCGGCGATCTTGGCAATCGGGAACCCCGTTGCCTTCGAGGCTAGTGCCGAGGAACGCGACACGCGCGGATTCATTTCGATGACGATCAGACGGCCGTTTTTCGGATTGACCGCAAACTGCACATTGGAGCCGCCCGTATCCACGCCGATTTCGCGCAACACGGCAATGGAAGCGTCGCGCAACAGCTGGTATTCGCGATCCGTGAGCGTCTGAGCCGGCGCCACCGTGATCGAATCGCCCGTGTGAATCCCCATCGGGTCAAGGTTTTCGATCGAGCAGATGATGATGCAATTGTCGGCCTTGTCGCGCACGACTTCCATCTCGTACTCTTTCCAGCCCAAGAGAGACTCTTCAATGAGCAGCTCATGGGTGGGCGATAGCGCCAGACCACGCTCGCAGATTTCCACAAATTCCTGCATGTTGTAGGCAATGCCGCCGCCTGAGCCGCCCAGCGTAAAGGACGGACGAATCACGGCAGGGAAGCCAACGCGCTGCTGCACTTCCAGAGCTTCGGCCATGGAATAGGCAATGCCGGAACGAGCCGACTCCAGACCGATCTTTTCCATGGCTTCCTTAAAGCGCTGGCGGTCTTCAGCCTTGTCGATCACGTCGGGCTTGGCACCGATCAGCTCCACGCCGTATTTTTCAAGGATGCCTTCGCGGTTCAAGTCCATGGCAAGGTTCAAAGCCGTCTGACCGCCCATGGTCGGCAAAATGGCGTCCGGCTTTTCCTTGGCAATGATGCGCTCGAGCACTTTCCAGTTCAGAGGCTCGATATAGGTCGCATCGGCCATCACCGGATCGGTCATGATGGTGGCCGGGTTGGAATTGACGAGAACCACGCGGTAGCCCTCTTCCTTGAGAGCCTTGCAAGCCTGTGCACCCGAGTAGTCGAACTCGCAGGCCTGCCCGATGATGATCGGACCGGCCCCGAGAATCATGATGGTTTTGATGTCTGTACGTTTAGGCATGTTTTACGCGCCTTCGTTGTAGTTCTGAGCGTCGAGCTCACGCTCGATGAGTTCGATCAGAATATGAATCACTTTGATGTGCAGTTCCTGAACGCGGTCGGCCCATCGACCCGCAGGCGTCACCACGGCAATGTCGGCCAATTCCGTGATCGGAGAGCCGGACTTGCCGGTCAGAGCCACCACGGTCACGCCCTTAGCTTTGGCGGCCTTGGCTGCCGCCACAATGTTTTTGCTCGTCCCCGAGGTGGTAATGGCAATCAGCACGTCCTTGTCGGTACCCATCGCTTCGATCCAGCGCGAGAACACGTGCTCGTAACCGTAGTCGTTGCCGACGCAGGCCATGTGAGAGACGTCGGAAATGGCCGCCGCCCGATAGGGTTTGCGGTCTTGACGGTAACGCCCCGTCATTTCTTCGGCAAAGTGCATGGCGTCGCACAAGCTGCCGCCGTTGCCGCAGGAGTAAACAGCGCCTCCCTGACGCTGGCTTTGGGCAATGACATGCGCGGCCTGAGCGATGGTCTCAAGCATGGCTTCGTTTTCAACCAGGGCGGCAAGCGCGTTTTGCGCGTCCGTCAGAGCGGCCTTGACGTGATCAACTGCGTTCATGTTGCTGCTTCGTTTCTTTATAGCGTCTGCTTCTTTATGCGCGAGCGCTTTTCATCAATTCAACAAACTTGTCAAAAAGCGTCTCGATATCGTGCGGACCGGGCGAAGCTTCCGGGTGTCCCTGAAAACTCATGGCAGGAGCGTCGATAAAGCGCATCCCCTGCAGCGAACCGTCGAAAAGACTCACGTGCGTGACTTCGACGTTCTCGGGCAATGTGTCCGCATCCACCGCAAAGCCGTGGTTCTGGCTTGTGATGTGTACGCGACCGCTGTGTTTGTCGAGCACCGGATGATTGGCGCCGTGATGACCAAACTTCATCTTGAGAGTTTTGCCGCCGGCTGCCAGTCCCATGATCTGATGACCCAGGCAGATGCCGAAAAGCGGAATGCGGCGCTTCAGGCACTCGCGGGCCGCTTCAATGGCGTACGTGCAGGGTTCGGGGTCGCCCGGGCCGTTTGAAAGGAAGACGCCGTCGGGATTCATGGCAAGCACATCTTGCACGGGCGTACGAGCCGGCACAACGGTGAGCTCAATACCGCGATCGACCATCAGGCGCAGAATGTTGCGCTTGACGCCGAAGTCGTAAGCGACAACCTTGTAGGTCGGGTTCTGAAGTTTCTTGAATCCGGGCGTTCCGTCGTTGGCGGTAAGCGTCCAGGTGCCTTCCTTGAATTCATAAGGTGCCTTGCAGGTCACTTCGGACGCAAGGTCACGACCGACCATGGAGCCCCACTGCGCTGCAGCTCGGCCGGCCGCTTGGATTTCTTCAGGCGTAAGCGTGCCGTTAGCGGCCACCACAATCGTGCCGGCTTGCGCACCCTTGGTTCGCAGAATACGAGTGAGCTTACGGGTATCGATATCGCAAAGACCGACAACACCTGCCTGACGCAAGTAATCCGAAAGGCTCTGTTCCGAGCGGAAGTTGCTCACCACCGGACTTTCGCTGCGAATGATCAGACCTGCGGCACAAACGGCACCGCTTTCCTCATCCTGCGCATTGACGCCGACATTGCCGATGTGCGGGTACGTCAGTGTCACAATCTGTCCCGTATAGCTCGGGTCGGTCACAATTTCCTGATAGCCTGTCATGGCCGTATTGAATACCACTTCGGCCGTCACGCTTCCCGACGCACCGAATCCGCGACCGAGAAAGACTTCGCCGTCGGCAAGCACGAGGGCTGCTTGCGGACGCGTATCTGTGATAATCAGACTCAAGGTTCCTCCCTATCTTTGTTCTTGAACTGACTCGATTGGTTTGAGCTTTGTTCGGAAAATTCACAGGCTCTTGCGAGCAGATCGTGGATTTCCCTCGACAAAACATTTTGCCTGAGAATCAGAGCTCTCCGAGCTCAGGCTAAAATTGATCCATTATACCTTGGAGGCTGGGCCGTATCGGACGAAATCCTCCTGCAAAATCATCGGCTCAGACGCGTCGGCTCGCCGGTTTTGCGTCTTATCAGTCGGTGGCGTTTTCGTCTCCGCGCTCAACCGAATTCCGACTTTTTTCAAAAAAAGAGCACAACGATGCAGCAAGCAAGTGAACTCGAACAATTGAAATCCATGACGGTCGTGGTTGCCGATACGGGCGACATTGATGCCATCGCGCAGCTCAAACCCACCGAAGCCACCACCAATCCGTCCTTGATTCTGAAGGCGGCTACGGGCGGCAAGTACGGCCACATTCTTGAAGCCGCCCGCAGTGTCAATGAGACGGCTCAAGAGAGAATTGATCGTGTACTCACTGGGTTTGGCGCAGCCATTCTCGAACACATTCCCGGACGCGTTTCGACCGAAGTCGACGCACGCCTGAGTTTTGACACCAACGCAACGATTGCCAAAGCGCGTCGCATCATCGGACTTTACGAAGCCATGGGCATTTCCCGAGAACGCATTCTCATCAAGATCGCGGCAACCTGGCAGGGCTGCGAAGCGGCCCGTGTGCTTGAAGCCGAAGGCATTCATTGCAACATGACGCTTATTTTCTGCACGGCGCAGGCCGAAGCAGCCGCACAAGCTCATGCCACGCTGATCAGCCCCTTCGTCGGCCGCATTTATGACTGGTTCAAAGCCTCCGAGGGCGCGTGCTGGGACGAAGCGGCCAACAGCGGCCTCAAAGATCCGGGCGTTCAATCCGTCACCGCCATCTATAAGCGCCTCAAGGCGGCCGGAAGCAAAACGCAAATCATGGGAGCTTCCTTTCGCAACAAAGGAGAAATTCTTGCGCTGGCCGGCTGCGATCTGCTCACGATCTCGCCCAATCTGCTCACCGAACTCGACTCATCCTTCGCGGTTGTGCAGCCTGCTCTCACGACCGAGGGGCTTGAAGCCACCGCTCCGATCTCAATTTCGGAACCGGACTTTCTGCTTGCGCTCACCATGAGCGCCGTCGCAAGCGAAAAACTGGCCGCCGGCATCCGCAGTTTTGCCGTCGACACCGAAAAACTTCAGGCACACCTTGTCTGACGTGACCGATCGCTCTTTAGACGCAGCCCCCGCTGCGCCGAGACGAACCGTGCTCATCGTGGAGCCCGAGTCGTATCGGCGCCAGCGGCATGTGCTTGAACTCTCCCGCGACAAGACCTTGGATGTTGTCTGTGCCGTCGCCGGCAAACGTGAGGCTCTGTCGTATCTGTCCCAACGGCCCGTCGACTTCATCGTCACCAACAGCATGCTGCCCGACGGCAGTCCCGCCGACATTATCCGTGCCGCGCACAAACGCAACCCGGATTGCCTGGTGCTTGCCGCCTCGGGGTGCGACGACGCCAACATTGTGATGCACACGATCACAAGCGGCGCCAACGGCTACGTTCTTTTTTCCGACACGACGGCCAATCTGTGCTCTTGCCTGCGTGTTTTGCAAGCGGGAGGCTCTCCGGTCAGTCCGCTTGTGGCCCGCACGGTTTTGCGCTCGCTGCAAAGTCGGGAAAATCAGCGTCACCGCATGCCCGAAGAACATCCCCTCTCGGCTCGCGAACTCGACATCCTGAGGCTGCTTGCCAAAGGCATTTCTTTTTCCCAGATCGGCCACATTCTGGCTCTGTCGAAATCCACGGTGAGTACGCATGCCAAAAACATCTATCGAAAGCTCGATGCCCACTCCCGCAGCCAGGCCGTCTACCGCGCTCAGCAGATGAAACTTCTCTGAGACTCGCTAAAATGATCGAACCCCGCGAGATGCCGGCCGATGACTGAGCCGTTGGTTCGCGCTTTATTCCGGCCCCTCTCGTTTCAGAACACTCCTTTAGGGATTCACGACAACAATGTCCCAATCCGAAGACATCAAAGCGGCCGCCCGCCGCGCTCTGGCCCCCATCGCCGAAGACATGCTTGAGGTCGAACGCATCATCATGCGCGAAGTCTCCAGCGCCGTTTCCCGCGTCGACGAAGTGGGGCACTACATCACCGCCGCCGGCGGCAAACGCATGCGCCCGGCGCTGCTCATCCTGATGGCCCGCGCCATGGGAGCAGACCCCGCCAAAGCCGCCTATCTCGGCGCCGTCATTGAAATTCTTCACACGGCCACGCTCATGCACGACGATGTCGTCGACGAGGGCAAAATGCGACGCGGCCGTGAAACGGCCAATGCTCGTTGGGGCAACGGCACGGCCGTCCTTGTGGGCGACTTTTTCTATACTCGCTCTTTTCAAATGATGGTGCGCGCGGGCAACCTAAAAGTCATGCAAGCGCTCGCCGACGCCGCCAACCGTCTGAGCGAAGGCGAAGTGCTGCAGATGACCAACGCGCACAACCCCGACATCTCCGAAGCGGATTACTTCGGCGTGATTGAGCGCAAAACGGCTTGTCTTTTCAAAGCAGCCGCTCACATGGCCGCCGCCATTGCCGAAGCTTCTCCGGAGATGGAAGAAGCGTGTGCCGCCTACGCGTTGCATCTGGGCAATGCCTTCCAGATTGCCGACGACATTCTCGACTACAAGGGAGAAGCCGCGACCATCGGCAAGAATTTAGGTGCCGACCTGCGCGAAGGCAAAGTGACGCTGCCCTTGCTTTACGCCATGCAGATGACAACGCCTGAGGATCGTGAACGCATCCGTGAAGCGGTTCGCAACGGAGACGGCGACTTCGAGGAAATCTCTCGGATTGTCATGCAAAGCGGCGCCTTGCCAAAGTGCCTGGAGCGTGCCCAACAGGAAGTTGAAATGGGAAAACAAAAATTATCTGCACTTCCCTCTGGACATTTCACAGATTCTCTGCTACAGTTCCTCGCCTTGACAGTTCAGCGTAACAAATAACGCGCCGACAGTCGGGAAACTCGGGGTGTAGCTCAGCCTGGTAGAGTACTACGTTCGGGACGTAGGAGTCGGAGGTTCGAATCCTCTCACCCCGACCAGATTTCAAAAAGGAGATTTCGCAAGAAATCTCCTTTTTTCATTTTGGCCCGCAAAAAGAAGCCTCCCTTACCGCGTCAGCTGGAAGCTACACTGTTGCGGCGGGAGGCCTGCGGATTCTACTGAAGTTGCGCTGTTCGCGCGGCGTACATCAATAGTTTTCGGCGCGAATCTGCTGGAAGCTCTGCGGATGTGCGCAAACAGGGCACACCTCAGGAGCCGTCTTACCGATCACCAAGTGACCGCATTCGCGGCATTGCCACATCACTTCTTCGCTCTTTTCGAAGACCTGCTTCATCTCAACGTTGTTGAGAAGCTTCAGGAAGCGTTCTTCATGCGCCTTTTCGATGGCTCCGACGGCACGGAACTGTGCCGCGAGTTCGGCAAAGCCTTCGGCTTCGGCCGTCTTAGCGAAGCCTTCGTACATATCCGTCCATTCGTAGTTTTCACCGCTGGCAGCAGCCTTGAGGTTTTCGGCCGTGTTGCCGATGCCCTGCAGGTGCTTAAACCAGATCTTGGCGTGCTGGCGTTCGTTGGCGGCCGTTTCGTCAAAGAGCTCGGCGATCTGCTGATAGCCTTCCTTGCGAGCCACGCCAGCAAAGTAATCGTACTTGTTGCGGGCCTGAGACTCGCCGGCAAAGGCAGCCCAAAGGTTCTTTTCGGTCTGGGTGCCTGCAAACTTATTGGTCATTGGAATATCTCCTTGTTGTGTATTCGAGGTTTTCTCTGCTACCACTGTAGCGCAAAGTGCCATCAGTCGTGTCCATTAAGAGAAGAATTTCTTCATCTTGTCCAAAAAGCTGGTGCTCTGAGGCGAATGCTTGGTGCCGCCTTCCTTGATCGACTCGTCAAACTCTTTGAGCATCTTCTTCTGCTTGCTCGTGAGATTAACCGGCGTTTCAACGAAAGCGTGTACGTACAGATCGCCGTTGCCGCCGCCGTGCAGATGCGGCACACCTTTTCCGCGCAGACGGAAGATCTTGCCCGTTTGCGTGCCTTCCGGAATCGTGATGCGCGCTTCGGTTCCCATCGTCGGCACGCTCACTTCTCCGCCCAAAGCGGCCGTCGCAAAGCTCAGCGGCAAATCGGCATGCAAATCGTCGCCGTCGCGCTGGAAAATTTCGTGCTGCTTGATGAACACCTGCACGAACAAATCGCCGCAGGGACCGCCGTTGGGACCAGGTTCGCCCTTGCCCTGAATGCGGATGCGCTGGCCGTCGTTGATGCCCGCCGGAATGTTGATTTCCAGCGTCTTCGTCTTGCGGTTACGACCGCGTCCCTGGCAATCCGGACACGGATCGGCAATGATTTCACCCGTGCCGTGGCAATACGGACAGGTCTGTTGCACCTGCAGGAAGCCGCGGTTGATGTTGATCATGCCGCTGCCGCCGCAATGCGGGCAGGTCTTCTTCGAAGTCCCCGACTTGCAGCCGGAGCCGTGACAGGTTTCGCACTCTTCCCAAACCGGCACACGGATGTCGGTCTTGGCACCCGCCACTGCTTGTTCAAGCGTGATTTCCAGCGAATAACTCACATCGGCACCGCGGAACACCTTGGGACCGCCGCGACGACCGCCGCCCGCACCGCCTCCGAAAATCTCTGAGAAGATGTCGCTGAAGTCGCCAAAACCGCCCTGGCCCTGACCGAAGCCGCCGAAACCTCCGAAACCGCCCGCACCGGCCGCACTCGGATCAACCCCTGCCTTGCCGTAGCGGTCATAGGCTGCGCGCTTTTGGGGATCGCTCAGAATCGAGTAGGCCTCGCCCACTTGCTTGAACTTTTCCTCAGCCGCTTTGTCGCCGTTGTTGCGATCGGGATGGTACTTCATCGCCAGGCGTCGATACGCCTTTTTGATCTCGTCGTCACTTGCGTCGCGCGAGACTCCCAGTACCTCGTAATAATCCTGGTCAGCCATAGTGTTTCAATCGTTACCAAAAAACATGCCAAGGGCCGAATCGCCAAATGGCGGCCCGGCCCCGTGTCTCATACGGCCGACTCGGCATCCTTAAAGTTCGGACGCCGCGCCGGGCTCGGGTTTTGCTCTTGAGCCAAATCAGTGCTTGACTTCAGTGTAGTCGGCATCGACCACGTCGTCATCGCCCTTGTTGGCCTGCTGCTGACCGGCACCGCCCGCCTGCTGCTGGGCGCCTGCCTGAGCCTGCTGAGTCTGAGCAGCCTGCTGGTTGAGCTTTTCGCCGATCTTCTGAGCGGCAGCCATCAGCGCTTCCACGCTCTTTTCAATCGCAGCCTTGTCCTCGCCCTTGATGCGTTCTTCCACATCCTTGATGGCGTTTTCGCAGGCAGCGCGATCAGCGCTTTCGACCTTGTCGCCGAGATCCTTCAGAGTCTTCTGAACCTGAGCGATCGAAGCGTCAGCCATGTTGCGGGCCTGAGCCAGCTCGAAGCGGCGGTGATCCTCTTCCTTGTTGGCTTCGGCAGCGGCAACCATGCTCTTGATCTCTTCTTCGGACAAGCCCGAGCTTGCCTTGATCGTGATCTTGTTTTCCTTGCCGGTGGCCTTGTCCTTGGCGGTCACGTGCAGGATGCCGTTGGCGTCGATATCGAACGTCACTTCAATCTGCGGCAGACCACGCGGAGAGGGCGGAATACCTTCGAGGTTGAACTCACCGAGCAACTTGTTGGAAGCCGCCATTTCGTGTTCGCCCTGATAGACCTTGATGGTCACAGCCGGCTGATTGTCTTCCGCCGTCGAGAACACCTGCGAGTGCTTGGTCGGGATCGTGGTGTTGCGCTTAATCATCGCGGTCATCACGCCGCCCAGGGTCTCAATGCCCAGCGTCAGCGGGGTAACGTCGAGCAGCAGCACGTCCTTGCGGCCACCCGAGAGCACCTGCCCCTGAATGGCAGCACCGATAGCCACGGCTTCATCCGGGTTGACGTCCTTGCGGGGCTCCTTGCCGAAGAATTCGCGCACCACTTCCTGAACGCGCGGCATACGGCTCTGGCCACCCACGAGGATCACGTCGGTAATATCGGACGTCGACAGACCGGCATCCTTCAAAGCCTTGCGGCAGGGTTCGATCGTACGCTGCACGAGGTCTTCGACCATGCTTTCGAACTTGGCGCGCGTGATCGTGATGTTCATGTGCTTCGGACCGGTCTGGTCAGCCGAAATGTACGGCAGGTTCACTTCGGTTTCCTGACGGCTCGAAAGTTCGATCTTGGCCTTTTCAGCGGCGTCCTTCAGACGCTGCAAGGCAAGCACATCGCCGCCGAGATCAATGCCGTTGTCCTTCTTGAATTCGGAGATCAGGTATTCGACCAAGCGACGGTCAAAGTCTTCGCCACCCAAGAACGTGTCGCCGTTGGTGGAGAGCACTTCAAACTGCTTGTCGCCGTCGATGTTGGCGATGTCGATCACGGAGATATCGAACGTGCCGCCGCCCAAGTCGTAGACGCAGATCTTGCGGTCTTCGTTGCCCATCTTGTCAAGACCGAAAGCCAGAGCTGCGGCCGTCGGTTCGTTGATGATGCGCTTGACTTCGAGACCGGCGATGCGGCCGGCATCCTTCGTGGCCTGACGCTGGCTGTCGTTGAAGTAGGCCGGAACCGTGATCACGGCTTCGGTCACCGGTTCGCCGAGGTAGTCTTCGGCGGTCTTCTTCATCTTGCGGAGCACTTCGGCGGAAACCTGCTGCGGAGCAAGCTTCTTGTCGCCCATCACCTGCACCCAGGCGTCGCCGTTGTCGGCGCGGATGATCTTAAACGGAGCACGCTGCACGTCCTTCTGCACTTCGGCGTCTTCATAACGGCGGCCGATCAAGCGCTTGACGGCAAACAGCGTGTTCTTCGGGTTGGTCACGGCCTGACGCTTGGCGGTTGCGCCGACAAGAATCTCGCCGTTTTCCATGTAAGCAACGATGGAAGGCGTCGTACGAGCGCCTTCGGAATTTTCGATCACACGAACCTTGTCGCCTTCCATGATGGCCACAGCCGAGTTGGTGGTGCCAAGGTCAATACCGATGATCTTAGACATTGTTCTTTTTCCTCTTGATTCTCTGTTGGGCCGCTTTCCTTTTCCTCGTCAACCGACTTCGGAAGGATTCGACCGTGATCTGAAACTCTTACGCGTCGGGCAGAGAGCTCTTTTTTGGGGTGTCCCTGCCGCGCCATACCCCCTATATGGGGACGCCCCGAGAAAATTCAACGGGGCGTCTGAAAAATTTTGTGTCGGCGAGCTTTTAGCCTTGTACCACGCTCACCATGGCCGGGCGAAGCACACGCTCGTGAATCTTCCAGCCGTGCTGAAAGACCTGAGCAACGTCACCCGCGCTCTTGCCTTCGACGGCAGGCACCATGGCAATGGCCTGCTGCGTGTTGGGATCAAACTTGGCGTCCTTCGGATTGATGACGGTCATGCCGCTCATTTCAAGCGCATGCACGAGCTGACGGTGCGTCGCGAGAATGCCCTCTCGCATCGGGCCTTCGATTTCGGCGGTCATTTCGATCGCCTTTTCAAGCGAATCCATCACCGGAAGCAGGTTCTTGGCAAACTTCTCGATGCTGAACTTCTGCGCCTTGGAAACGTCTTCGGCAGCACGGCGACGCACGTTTTCCATTTCGGCAACCGCACGCACGTAAAGATCAAAATTCTCAGCCGCTTTGGCCGTCGCCGCGGCAAGCCGGTCTTCGAGCGAGGCTTCTGCGCCTTCGGGTTCGATGCCGAGTTCCGGAGGCAGTTCAGAACCCTGCGCCTGTTCCGCAGCTTCGGCTGCTTTCTTCAATTCGTCGGCAGGATTAACCTGTTCCTGCTTGGTGTCTTCTTGAGCCATAAAGATGTTCTTGCAAAAAGGATGCTTGAAAGATGGCTCTTATATGGGGATTGGGTTTGTTCTTTTCAAGCCATCGGAGGCAAAAAGTTCAGCTGAAGTGGATTTTCAGGCCTTCGACAGAGCCTTGCGAACGATCTCGGCGTAAAGGGCCACCGCATCATCCTGCGCGTTCAGGCAAGGGATATAGTGAAACCCGCTGCCGCCCGCCTGCTCATAAAAAGAGCGCAGTTCCGTGGCGATTTCTTCAAGCGTCTCCAGGCAATCCGCGGCAAATCCCGGGCAAATCACGTCAAGGCGCTTCAACCCCTGTCGGCCCAGTTCCGGAGCCGTATCAATGGCAAAAGGCTCCAACCACTTCGCCTTTCCGAATTTGCTCTGAAACACCTGGACGACTTGGCGCTTTTCCAGTCCCAATGCCAAACGAAGCTTTTCGGCCGTTCGCTTGCACTGGCTCTCATAGGGATCACCGCGTTCGCTTGAGACCGCCGGAATGCTGTGAAAGCTCATCATGAGCTTGCCGTCGGTTCCAAGATCTCCCACTTTTCTCCAATGCGCGCGCACACGAGCGGCGAGCGCCTCAATGTAGGCATCCTCTTCAAAGTAGTGCGGAATCGTGACAACAGGCGGCAAATCCCGGATCTTCTTTTGTACGCGTCGAACCGCATCAAAAACGGACTCCGTCGTCTGCGTGGCGTACTGTGCATAAAGCGGCAGCACGACGATGCGCTCGGGCTTTTGTGCGGCAATCCGGGCAAGCTCCTCTTCGATGCGCTGCACGCCGTAGCACATCGCCCAGGAAACAATGAAGCCGTCGCCCAGCACTTTCTGAAGTTCTTGCGCCGTCTCGGACGTCACCGCCACCAAAGGAGACCCTTTTTGCGTCCACACCGTCTTGTAGCGGTCAGCCGAGGCTTGTGCCCGGCGCGGAATGATGATGCCGCGCAGAATCGGCTGCCAGATGAGCGGATTCATTTCCACCACGCGTCGGTCGCCCAAAAATTCCGCAAGATACTTCGCCACTGCTTCTTTGGTCGGAGCGGCAGGCGAACCGGTATTGCAGATGAGAACGGCGGTCTTGGGTATGTTGTTTTGCGCGGTCATCGGATACAAAAAAGGCGGTTAGATCAAGTTCGAGCAATTGTGCACGAACTGTCTTAACCGCCGCTTTTCTTGAGAATGCGTCCGAGTTACTGCACCTGCAGGTGTTCGTGGACCGTATGCGTCGTGAGTCGTCTCCAAGCTACGATCAAGGCGCCTGCAATCAGACTCATCCAGAACTTCCCGAGCACCTGTCCGGCCAAAAACTCAATGGAGCCGAAAGCCAGAGACAGGAAAATCGCGGAGTCAACCACGGAACCGGCCAGCCCCGACACAATCACAGCCATGGCCGGATAGCGCTTCTTCATGGGAGCATAAACGGCAAAGTCAGCGAGCTCCGCAAACAAGAAGGCACAGACCGAAGCAATGACCAGAGCGGGTTCGGAAATGAGCCCGGAGAGCGCGGCACCGGCAAAAATCGAAATCAGCGCCCAGCGCCAGCCCAGGCAGTGATGCACGACGTCGCGCAGCACCAGACTGAAACCGGCAAGCAGCACGCCGGAAGGCGCCCATAAACCGGGCCAAACGGGAATCAGACAAGGACCGTCAGCCGGGCAAACGAGGCCGACGTTCATGATCACCCAGTTCGTCAAGGGGATCATCAGAACAAACAAAACGAGCGAGAGCCAACCGCTCAACGGGCGCTTCATGTCGCCCAGCTCACCGATATGGGACATATGGTTTCCTTGTGACCGCCACCGGCAGAACAATCCGGCGCAGAAGTTTTTTGAAAGTGGTGCGAGATTGTAGCAAAGACAGCCGCTCAGGAAAACGTCAATTTTTCCTTCCAAATCAAACAGCTCAGGCGCAAATCGCCATCTCAACCTGTTTGCGGCGTCGCCACCAGGCAATGGCGATACCGGCCAGCAGATTGATCCAAAACTTGCCGAGCACCTGCCCCAACAAATATTGGACTGACCCAAAGGCAAGTGACAGGAAAATAGCAGAGTCCACGGCGGAACCGACCAGACCGGAAACGATGACTGCCATGGCCGGATAGCGCTTTTTCATCGGTGCGTACACCGCAAAGTCAGCCAATTCCGCAAAAAGAAAAGCGCTCACCGATGCAACCACGAGCGAAGGCTCGGAAATAAAACCCGAGAGCACCGCCCCGAAAAAGATGGAAGCCAACGCCCAGCGCCAGCCCAGACAATGATGCACAACGTCGCGAAGCACCAAGCTGAAACCGGCCAACAACACGGTCGAGGGTGCCCACAGACCAGGCAGAACCGGCACAAGACAAGGTTCGCCGGGCGGGCAGACGACACCAAGGTTCACAATTACCCAATTGCTCAATGGAATCAGCAGCACAAACAGCACGAGCGAAATCCATCCGCTCCACATACGTTTGAGGTCTGCATGTTGCGCATTGTCGGTCATTGGGCTTCCTTATCTTTCACCAATGTTCTCAGAACAAATCGGTAATCGGCGTTTCCAGGAACGTTTCAAGCGGCAGCCCCCACAGCCCACAATCAAGGCGACATTCGGTCGCTTTCTCAAAACGTCGTATTCATGCCGTCGAAACATGATTTCAGGACTTGAACAAGAATTCACTCAATAGAACTCGTAAATTTACGAGATACTCTTCGTAATTTTAGGGGGAGCGTTATCTACGCTTGCCAGATGCGCATCAGATCTTGGGGAGATACCACGTCAACCGTGCAATCAGGATAAGCCTTCGTAAAAATCTCATGCGATCGAGATTTAGCCTTTTCTGAAAGCTTGCATTCGAACGCTCTCATTTTGCTATCAATCACCTCAACAAAGTCAATTTTCCGAGGTTGTCGTCCAGACGTTCTCCAGAAGTAAATGCGCGCGTAGTCTCGACGAAGGCTATGGAATTTAACGCGTTCCATAAAGAAAAAGTTTTCCCATAACGCACCGGCGTCGGCACGGCTAGTCAACGGAGAGAAATCCCCAATGACCGCATTGCGAATGCCTGTGTCACAAAAATAGATTTTTTTGCTTTTCTTGAGCTCGTTGCTCAGTTTTTTAGCGTACGAGTGGCAAACTTTGACAACAAAGCACTGTTCGAGCAGACGGATGTACTCCATAACCGTCGGCCGACTTAGCCCAGTTTCGCGACTTAGATTGTCGTAATTCACAACTGAACCAATGTTGTAGGCCAACAATTTCACCAAGGTCTCAAATTTCGAACTGTATCGAATACTCGAAAGATTGAAGATGTCTTTAAAGAGCAACGATTGACAGTGTGAAATCAAGTTATCACGCGCATACTCCGGGTCGGTACAAATCTCAGGATACATACCATAAACAATGCGCGTATCAATATTGAGGAGCGCGTTGACCCAGTTGCTGTCCGCGGCTAACTCCGCCATGGACAACGGCCACACGTTGTATTCACGCAACCTTCCCAGAGCCGACTCTTTCACTCCGGCTGCCAGTTCAAATGCTGACGATCCAGTTGCAAAGATGTTGACTGGATTCTCAAGCTGCTCGTTCTCGTCCACCAAACGCTTCAACAACAATCCTATTCCTGGAATTCGCTGCGCCTCATCAATCACAATTGTTTTGCTATTCATGAGAAGCGAACGAATGGCAGCACCTGTTGGCAGGTCAAGATTTTGAGCAACTTCAAGGCTGTTATCACCATTGAACCAAGAGACATTCTGTTGGCGAGAAAGTTCCCTTAACAAAGTGGTCTTCCCTGTTCGCCTAGGACCGAACAGAACACAAGCTTTGGGAGGTCGATGGCTCTGCAACAGCGGCAATAAATCGCGTTTGATAAACGGCATAAAAACGCTCTAATGCAAGAAAATGGTAATTTCACTTGCGAAATCCTGCAAGAATTCGCAGATTCAGTTTACAAAAAATTGCATCAGACGTAAACCTAACCTGTCACCCCCAAATTAGGTCTTTGCAAAAAAGCTGTCGCTCGTTTTAGGCAAAAACCCCAAAACTGTCCACTTATTCAGTCACACCGCGGAAAACTGTCAACCAATTTCAGGCAAGGTCAGATCGCCGCCACTCAGCAAGAATTCGTAAATTGTATCTTCGAAAAAACGCAAGAATTCGCAGATTCAGTTGACAAAAAATTGCATCGCGGCGTTTTTTGCTCGCTCAAACGCTTTCGATCTTGGGTTCAAACGCCGAGAAGAACCGCATGACGCGCTCGGGCAGGTAACCCAGATCTCCGGGAGGATTGCCGCGGGGAAAGCCGATGTGACCACCCTCTTCCGGTTGCTCAAGATAGACACAGTCGCTCACGTCCTTTTCCGTCGGCAGCGCCCAGCGCGGCAGGAAGGGATCGTTTTTGGCGTTTAAAAGCAACAGCGGTCTAGTGACGTTTTTGAGATAGCGCTTGGCCGAGCACAAGGTCCAATACTCCATCGCGCTCTTGAAGTGATGGATCGGCGCCGTGTAGACACTGTCAAAGTCGTAGAGCGTTTTACAGCTCTTGACCTTGTTGATGTCAATGAGATCCGGGAAACGCTTGGCCTTGTCAATGAGCTTTTCCTTGAGAGTCGACAAAAACATCTCTTCGTAGAGCTTGTTGGCGCCGCGGCTCATGATTTCGCTTCCGGCCACCAAATCCACCGGCGCACCGATCGAGACGGCCGCCGTGAGGAAAGACGCTTCCTGCGGGCGCTCTCCCATGTATTTGGCAATGTAGTTACCGCCGAGGCTCACGCCGACCGCATAAATCGGAGCCGTGATGAAACGTTCGTGAACCGTCCTCAGTATCCAGTCGCAATCGTCGCTGTCGCCGGCAAAGTACGCCCGCGGCAAACGATTGGGCAGACCGCCGCACCCTCTGAAATGCGCAACGACGCCTCGCCAACCGCATTTGACACACTCGTGCATCAGCGCTTCTGCGTAATGGCTGTGAGAATCACCCTCCAATCCATGGAAATGCACCAACACCGGCGCGTTGAGCTCCATCGGCTCCGGTTCCGACCAATCCAACACGATGAAGTCTCCGTCGGGCATATCCACAATTTCTCTTCGATACTGCACGTCGGGTCGCGGGAAAAAACGGGCGGGAACGATGGTCTGAAGATGCGCTCCGGGCAACCAGCGAGGAGCCTTGTAGTCGGATTGAAGCAGCGGCATCGCGCAAACAAACGCAAAAAAATGGACTCAACAACGCGACTGGCGAAATTATTTTTCGTCATCAGTCGCACCGAGGAGAAAACTTAACACGCGCTGACACAAAGGTTGAATCGAGCATTTAGAATTTTCGTTTCGACTCATAGAAAAAATGTGACAATCTAAGCAAAACACCTGATCTTATTGGTGTTTTTGCGTTTGCACTTCGTCACAAGATCGAGTAGAGTAAGTCCCTGAGTCGGCCTGAAATACGAATCAGGCTCTGCTTAGAAAATCTGGAACTGCCTTTTTCAAATGCTTTACACGGCACGATTTTATTTCTTCTCCTTTTATTTCGCCCCCTCGGCGGAAGGAGTACGTGCGCACGCGTAACGCAAGCATTTGAAAGGTACTGCCAGCCGCCGGGAACGCAAAATCCGGCGGCTTTTTCGTACCGGGTTCTGCGTATCAAGCCTCAGGCTCGCCGGCACAGACCGAACGACAAAATCCGATACCAAGGGAGATAGACATCATGCGCTACACAACCGACGACCTTCGCATCAAAGAGATTCGCGAACTGACGCCTCCGGCTCATCTCATTCGTGAATTCCCCTGCGAAGAGCCGTTCGCAAGAACCGTTCACGGCGCCCGAATGGCCGCTCACGAAATTCTGCACGGTCACGACGATCGACTTCTTGTAATCGTCGGCCCCTGCTCGATTCATGATCCCAAGGCTGCAATGGAATATGCGCAAAAGCTCAACGAAGAGCGTCGACGCTTGGCAGGCGACCTTGAAATCATCATGCGCGTTTATTTCGAGAAGCCCCGTACAACCGTCGGTTGGAAAGGTCTGATGAACGACCCGGATATGGACGGCAGCTGCCGGATCAATCACGGATTGCGCATCGCCCGTGAACTGCTGTGCGACATTGTGGCTCTCGGCCTTCCCACCGGCGTCGAATACCTGGATATGATCACGCCGCAGTACATTGCCGATCTGGTGAGTTGGGGAGCCATCGGCGCACGCACAACCGAATCTCAGTCGCATCGCCAGCTTGCCAGCGGTCTGTCCTGCCCTGTCGGTTTCAAAAACGGCACCGACGGCAACATCAAGGTCGCCGTCGACGCCATCGGCGCCGCCGAACACTCCCACTCATTCCTGTCGGTTACCAAGGGCGGCATCTCGGCCATTGTCACCACGACCGGAAACGAAGACTGTCACATCATTCTCAGAGGCGGAAAAGAGCCCAATTACGACGCCCAAAGCGTTGCCAAAGCCTGTGAGATGCTCAAGGCCAACGGCCACCGCGAAATCGTAATGATTGACGCTTCTCACAGCAATTCCCACAAAATCTGCCGCGAACAGATCAATGTGGTCAACAACATCTGCGAGCAAGTTTCCGGCGGCAACAGTTCGATCATCGGCGTCATGATCGAGTCGAATCTCGTCGAAGGCAACCAGAAGATCGAACCCGACAAGCCCCTCGTCTACGGCCAGAGCGTCACGGACGCCTGTCTCGGCTGGGACGACACGGTCGTTTTGCTCAATAACCTGGCTCACGCCGTCCGCGATCGCCGCAGCCGTCTCCAGTAATCGGTACGTTCGAAAAAAAATTCCCCCGGCCAGCTTTCGATTCTGATCGGGGGATTTTTTTCTTTCGTTAGTCGGTGCCCTTGGCGCGGTCTTCGTAGAACTTCTTCTTCCAGGCGGCAAACGTGCCTTCTTCCAGAGCCTTTCGCATTTCCGCCATGATCGTGGCGTAGAAATGCAGATTGTGGATGGAATTGAGACGTGCGCCAAGAATTTCGTTCACCTTCTGCAGATGGTGCAGGTAAGCGCGGGTGTAGCCGCGGCACGTTGCGCAAGTGCAGGAGGGATCGAGCGGACGGGTGTCGTTCTTGTGCTTGGCGTTGCGGATCTTGATGTCGCCGTAACGGGTAAAGAGCCAACCGTTGCGGGCATTACGCGTGGGCATCACGCAGTCAAACATGTCGATGCCGCGCGAAACGCCTTCAACCAAATCCTCGGGCGTTCCCACCCCCATCAAATAACGAGGCTTGTCTTCGGGCATCTGGTGCACAATGGCATCCATGATGGCAAGCATCTTTTCTTTCGGTTCACCAACAGACAAGCCACCCAAGGCGTAACCGTGGAAACCGATTTCCTTCAGGCCCGCAAGCGACTCTTCGCGCAGTTTCGGGAACATGCCGCCCTGAACGATGCCGAAAAGCGCGTTGGGATTTTCGAGGCGATCGAATTCCTCACGGCTGCGCTTGGCCCAACGAAGAGACAGACGCATCGAATCGGCCGCTTCCTTTTCGGTCGCGGGACGATCGCCGATCATGTAAGGCGTGCATTCGTCAAACTGCATCACGATGTCGGAATTCAGAACCTTCTGAATCTGCATCGAGACTTCAGGCGTCAAAAAGAGCTTGTCGCCATTGATGGGCGAAGCAAAGCGCACGCCTTCCTCAGAAATCTTGCGCAATTGACCAAGGCTAAACACCTGGAAACCGCCCGAGTCGGTCAGAATCGGGCGATTCCAGTTCATGAAGCGATGCAGCCCACCGTGCGTGGCAATGACATCAAGCCCCGGGCGAAGCCAAAGATGGAACGTATTGCCGAGGATGATCTGACTGCCCATGCCTTCGAGCTCGTCAGGCGTCATCGCCTTGACGGTACCGTAGGTACCCACGGGCATGAACACCGGCGTTTGCACCACACCGTGATTGAGCGTCATTACGCCGCGGCGCGCCGCTCCTTCTGTTTTTAAAACTTCAAACTGCAGCGCCACTGTTATTTCTCCGTTGCATTGTTGTGTTGGGTTCTTTCGAGGAAGCAAGCGTCGCCGTAACTAAAGAACCGATATTTTTCGTCGATGGCGTGTCGATAAGCCTGCATGATGCGCTCCTTGCCAACCAAAGCTGACACCAGCATCACCAGCGTCGACTTGGGCAGATGAAAATTCGTCACCATGGCGTCGATGACCTTGAAGCGATAGCCCGGCGCAATGAAAAGTCGCGTATCCATCGTACCGGCTTCAACCGTTCCGTCATCTCGGGCCGCCGATTCGATCGCACGCAGACTGGTGGTGCCCACGGCCACCACACGGCGACCTTCACGCTTGGCCTGGTTGATCGCATCTGCACACTCTTGGCTCATCTCAAACCACTCGGCGTGCATCTGGTGCTTGGAGAGATCCTCTTCTCGCACAGGCTGGAAGGTACCGGCACCCACATGCAGCGTCACGAAAGTTTCCTGCACGCCCATGTCGCGCAGATCTTTAAGAAGCTCCTCGGAAAAATGCAGGCCCGCGGTCGGCGCTGCAACGGCCCCCGGATACTTGGCGTACACCGTCTGATAGCGGCCTTCGTCGGCAGCCTGAGCATCGCGCTCGATATAGGGAGGCAGCGGCACCTTGCCCACGGCATCGAGAACGGTCAGCGCCGGCGCATTGAATGTGAGCTCGAAAAATTCACCTTGACGTCCGCCCACAACGGCTTCATAGGAAACCCCGTTTTCACTCGTGAAGATCAGGCGGGAACCGGGCTTGGGCTTTTTGCTCGCGCGCAGCATGCTGATGACGGAGTTTTCGCCCGTCACGCGTTCGATCATGGCTTCAATAGCGCCGCCCGTCTCCTTGACGCCACGCAGACGAGCCTTGATCACGCGCGTGTTATTCATCACGAGCAGATCACCGGGGCGAAGCAAATGCTTGAGATCCGTAAAAACAAGGTCTTCGATCACGTCGTCGCTGACATGCAGCAAGCGGGAAGCCGTACGTTCGGCAAGCGGAAACTGAGCGATCAGTTCAAGCGGGAGATCGAAGTCATAGTCGGACAAATGCTGTCCGTTGAGGTAGGAAGGATGTAAATCGACAGTCATTTTGGCTTTACCGGCCAGAAATTAGAAATTGGTAAGGAGCCCGCATTGTACAGAGCCGATCGACTTTGTGCTTGTTTTTCCTAGAAATTTTCCACACATGAACTCACACTGCCGTACACAGTCAACCAAAACAAGTGACAGTAAGCCACCTGTAGTCTCTCTTCTTGCTGTTGCAAATAGAAACATTTTCCTGTGTCGGACTTGTTGAGAATGATTCTTATTTGCGATATAGTTCCACCAACTGAGAAACACTTAGAGGCTTAAAGCCGAAGAGACAAAGGTTCGTTGGGGTCGAACCTGCTGCAAGCCTCTCACCAACGTTGTTCTCCTGGCGTTCGTGATGGTTTCTTAGGGTTATCTTCCTTGTGCGGTGACAGGTTTCAGGCTCCTGTCACCGCTTTTTTTCGTTTATTTTCAAGTCTTCTCGCAATTTTGAACGAAACCAAAAGCGTACTCTTGATAAAATCAAGACCATACTCTTTATTTCATTCAATTCCACAAACATCCACGCCTATGTCTCTCAACTTTACGTACTTGCCTCGAACACTTGAAGCCGTCATCTTCCAAGCCAGCAGCCGGTACAAAGGCGTCATGGTGACCGGCATGAGACAAGTCGGCAAAAGCACCATGCTGCGCCGCATGATGGGAGATCGCCGCTACGTCAATCTCGACCGCTATCAGGCTTTGGATTTGGCTCGACAAGCTCCGGATGCCTTTTTCAAGCAGTATCCGCTACCTTTGCTAATCGACGAATTTCAGAGAGCCACTGATCTCGGTTTGGAACTCAAGTCCATTCTCGATGAAACCGACGAAAGAGGACTGGTGTGGTTAACAGGCTCCCAAAAACTCGGTCTCAGAAAAGGGGGCGCCGAAGCACTTTCCGGTCGCGTTGCATCCTTCGAGCTTCTTCCATTCAGTCTCTACGAGCTGCAAGGAAAAGGCCCAGAGCAAATACCTTTTGTACCGACCGGTGAACTTACGCGAGGCTCGCTTGCCTCGCTCACGGTGGAAGAACTCTGGAAAATCATCTGGCAAGGCTCATGGCCCGAAGTGGTTCACGACGAGCCGGATCAACGAGATGCCTTTTTCGACAGTCTTTTGAGAACTTACATCGAAAAAGACATCCTTGCGACAGGAGTACGCCGTGTGGAAGATTTCGAGCGCTTCTTAAGCGTACTGGCAAGCCGCATTGGTCAGGAATTTGCCATCGGCGAAATCCAAAAAGCCGTCGGCATTGCGGCGGAAACTGCCCGCGATTGGCTTAACGTTGCCGTCGCTACAGGCGTTGTCTATCTCTTGCCTCCTTTCTACGAAAACGTCGGCAAAACACTCATCAAGAAAAGCAAGCTTTACTTCACTGACACCGGCTTGGCAGCCTGGCTGTGCCAGTCTCCAAGTCCATCGGCTCTGAAAAACGCCTACAACGCTGGAGCATTTTTCGAGAACTTCGTCGTCATGGAAATTGTCAAAAGCTGGAAGCACAACGGCAAAAAGCCTCTTTTCTACTTCTACCGCGATACTCGGCAAAATGAGATTGATCTTCTGATTCGCGAAGGCGACATTTACTATCCAATCGAAATCAAGTCAACGGCTTCGCCTCAGCGCAAGATGCTCGACAATTTCGGCGTACTCAAAGGCGACACCATTAAGCGAGGTCCCGGCGCTCTGATCTGCACTTGCGATGAGCCTCGCTACCTCACAAGCGACGTTGTCGCCCTGCCGGTCTGGGCGCTTTAGCTAACAGTTATTGCTGGAAAACCCGCAAATCCAAGCTAGACTTGGAGCGCTTGACAACCGTTTCCTTTACTTTCGGTACGCATTTGAAGAAACACCTCGTCCTTTGTCTGACGCTTTGCCCCCTTGCGCTTTACGCCGCCGACATTTCCATCCATTTCATCGGGCTCAATGATGAACTCGCCGAGAATGTCCGCGCGCACCTGATGCAGCGCAAAGACGACGACGCCTACTCCGTAAGGCGCCGTCTGGTTTCGGCTGTCAAAGACGGCATCAAGCCGTTTGGATACTACCGTCCCCGCGTCAAGATTGATCTGGTTCGCGCCGACTCGGGCGACGTTACGTCCGTCAATGTCATTGTGGATCCGGGAGAGCGCATTCACCTCACCGAGCCGCACCTCAATCTGCAGGGACCTCTAACCAAGGAAACCGAATTTGATCTCGCCGTGCAACAGATTCCGAAAGCCGGAAGTCCTCTATTGCACAGCGACTACGAGCAATTCAAAGGATCCGTGCAGGCCCTGGCGTTGGAACTCGGCTATTTCGACGGCAAGTTTTCCAAACACAGCCTCAAGGTTTCGCCCCGCGAAGGCACTGCCTACTGGGACCTCGCATACGACAGCGGCAAGCGCTACAAATTCGGGAAGGTGAGTTTTCAAAATTCGCAGATTGACGAAGCTTATCTTCGTTCGCTCATCCCGTTTGAAGAGGGGCAGCCCTATGACTACAACACGTACGGCGACCTTTCGCGCAAGCTCACCGAAACCAACTGGTTCGGGTCGGTGGTCATGTCCATGCAGTTTGACAAGGCAAGACTTGATCCCGAGCGTGTGCTTGACGTTGACGTCGCTCTGACGCCGCGCAAAGAAAATCTGGTGGAAACAGGCATCGGGTATGCCACCGACGTCGGTCCGCATGGAAAACTTTCTTGGACACGGCCCTGGCTCAACAGCAAAGGTCACAGCCTGACAGCCGCCACCGACCTTTCGCCTGAAGAACAGGAGTTCGAGTTCAACTACAAGATTCCCAGCCAATCCAATCCGCTCTCGGACTACTGGGCTTTGCAAAGCGGCTACAAGTACTCAACGCTCAACGACACGACTTCATCGTCAACGGCCGTCTCCGCCGCCCGTTTTCAGCTGCTTGATTCAGGCTGGACGCGCAAGATTTCGGTTGACTGGCTCTATGACAACTTCACACAGGGCAGCGACTCGTCGGATACGCAAATCATTTATCCCACCATTTCGTTTTCACGCACGCGTCAAAAAGGCGGCGTTCTGCCGACCTGGGGTGACTCGCAACGCTACGCTCTTTCGGTATCCAACACGGCCTGGGGTTCCGACATTGACTTTGTGCTGCTCACTGCACAACAAAGCTGGATCCGTTCTCTGGGACCGTCACACATCTTCATCGGTCGTTGGTCCGCCGGTTGGATCGAGTCGGGAAGCTTTGATCAGGTGCCGCCCGATCTGCGCTTCTTCGTCGGCGGCGATTTGAGCATCCGCGGCTACGACTACGAATCCATTTCCCCGAAAAATGAAAAAGGCGAACTCGAAGGCGGCTCCAAGATGTACACCGTTTCAATTGAATACCAATACAACGTCACAGGCAACTGGTGGGGTGCCGCCTTTTTCGACGCCGGTCAATCGAGTCACGAATTCAATTTCGGCGACATCAAGAAAGGCGCGGGTTTCGGCATTCGTTGGCTCTCGCCCATTGGTCTGGTCAAACTCGACATCGCCAAGGCAGTCGGCGACCCCGATGAAGACAGTTGGAAGATCTACTTCGGTTTGGGAGGCGCGTTGTGATGAGAGTTTCTCATCTTTTGAAATGCATCGGCTTCGCGCTGGCCGTCCCGCTGGTGCTTTGTGTCGGTCTCGTTGTCTTTGCGCTCACCCCCTGGGGACTGCAAACAGGCGTTTCGCTCGCGCAAAAGTTCTTGCCTGAGCTTAGTGTCGGCAATGTCAACGGCACACTCTTTGATGCGGACATATCAGAAATTCGCTATCAGACGACGCCAGTAACTCTTGAACTTAAGCGAGTGCAGTTATCAATCGCCAATCTGCGCCCGCTCGAGCGTCATGCCGACATCGGAAAACTCCACGTTGATGGGCTGCGGGTCGCTCTCGCTGAAAGCCAGGAAACCGCCGCCGAAACCGCCGTCTCAGACAACGCACCGATCTTTCTGCCGTTTTCCGTTTCGCTCACGGATGTGCGTTTCACTGACACGCACGTTCAGTCCGATGCGTTTGATGTTGCGGTTCATGACCTGTTTCTAGTCGCCTCTGCCTCCGGCGGCACGGTCACAACAGAGAACCTGAATATGGCGGGCATCTCCGTTCATCTGCCCGAAACATCGAAGGCTACTGATGAAAAACCTGAGCCGCTGGTCGAAACGTTAAACGCGCTTTTTGCCAAACCGTTGCTTGAGCCCTTTGCGGTGCCCGAACTGCCGCTTACCGTGGACGTAAAGGAGCTTTCGGTTTCCGATGTCAAACTCAACGACGAAACCGTGCTCGAAACGCTTTCGGCAACTTTTACCGCCGCCCCTCAAAGCGTTCATATCACCAAACTCGTCGCTGCGCATCCGGCAGTTGACGCCTCCGTTAAGGGAGAAATGACGCTCGGCGGCATCCCCAAAGGCAAAATCGACGCTGCCTTAACGGCGCGTCAGGCTCCTTTGTCCGCCTATCCGATCACGGCCGCCGTCGTTTTTGATCTCACCTCCGAAACCAATCTGACACTTCAGACGACGTCGGCACAAAAAAACCTGAACGTTCAAGCCAACATCGAAACCGCCAAAGCCAATCCCGCTTTCCGACTGGCTGTAACGGGCGACCTGGATCTGACTGCTCTCAAAGACTTGATCGGTACCGAAGCGGAACTTCAGAACGTCGACGTCAAACTGGCAGGTACGTACGACGCCTACGATCTTTCGATTTCAACTCGCGCCACCTCTGCCCTTCTTGCCCGTCCTGCCGATCTTTCTGTTACCGGTCAAGGGAAGAAAACCACCTTGTCCGACCTTCGGCTGAATGCAAGCATCGGCAAAAACATGCTGCATTCCGCATTTCATGCCGCTTTGACCGACAAGAAGGCATCGGCTTCGGGCTCGGCCACGCTCTCCTGGTCCGACCTCAAGGATCTGGGCAAACTGCTCCCGGCTGATTCTCCCAAGACAAACGGATCGGCAGAACTTACCCTGACGGCCTCAACGGCAGCAGACTTTGATCCCCGGTCTTTGGCCGTTGACATCACGTCACTTACGGTCAAAGCCTCGCTAAACGATGTGCCCTTCACGGCACAAACCACAGGTCACATTCAGGGCACGGACTCGTTTGCTGTCAAAAATTTGCTTCTGAAAGCCGACAACGCCGCTCTTGAGCTCAATGCCGCATTGAAAAAGGAAACACTCTCCGGGGCATTTCGCATCAGCGCCCCCGACCTCTCGCGCATCGACAAGACGCTACGCGGCAGTGTCACCGGTTCCGGGAAACTTACCGGTACACTTTCCATTCCTCAATTGTCGGCCCAGATGCATGCCTCTTCGCTGCAGTTCGGAGATATGTCGCTCGCGCGCGCCGATGTTTCCGCACAAGTCACGACAACACAGAGTAAGGGCGAGCGCCTTCCCAAGGCCGACGTAAAACTCAGTGCTACCAATCTGTCCGCATCTTCGGTTTCGTTCAAAACGATTTCCGCATCCTTCTCTGGCACGCAGTCCGTGCACACGCTGCAGGTGACAAGCAAGGGCTCTCCCCTTGCCATTGATGCGCGCCTTGACGGTCACCTCGACAAATCCGGAACTCATTGGAACGGAGAACTCGTCTCGGCAGCGCTCAAAACCGATCGCGGCACTTGGTCGACTGCCGACAAACCGAAACTTGCCTTCAACATAAACGCCGCGCAAGCATCGCTCTCGCCGCACTGCTGGACAAGCAATTCGCAAAGTCTCGAAGTCTGCCTCAAGGAAGAACTTCACGCCGGCAAACGAGGCAGTCTCACGCTTGACGTCAAACACGCAGACTTTTCTCTCATCAAAGACCTCCTGCCGCCGGATCTTGATGTCAAGGGTCGCACGGATGCAACGGCAACCGTGAGCTGGACCGAACCCTCGCCCGAACACGCTGTCGCGCATGTAGAAGTGGCCGGGCGAGGCATTTCGGTAACGGCCGAAACAAACGGTTCGCGTCAAACGCTGCACTTCAAAGAAACGAAATTGTCCGCCGACTTCAAACCTCAATCCGCGCAGATCCAAAGCACGGTGTCACTTAACGACGGGGGCGAATTGAAAGCCGACATTGCCGTAGCCGATCCGCTCACAAAGCGTCAGCTCTCGGGCTCCGTGACGGTCGACGATGTACAACTCGCGCAGTTCAATCCCGTGCTTGCCTCGCTTTCGCCTCAACTCTCGGCAAGCGGAACCCTTTCGGCCGAACTGCAGCCCCGAGGCACATTGCAAAAACCCGCGTTATACGGCGATATCAAACTTGACGCCTTTACCGCGCAAGGTCAGGCCGTGCCGTTGGACATGAAGCCCTCCAACGTCATGCTGCACTTTGAGGGAGATCAGTCCGAATTGATTGCCGACCTTGAAACCGCACAAGGGAAGATTCGCGTAAGCGGCAACGCACAATGGAGTGATCCGGAAAACCCGACGGCTCGTGTCTCCGTTAAAGGCGACAAAGTGCGCGTGAGTCTTCCTCCCTACGTCACAGCGCACGTAACACCGGACGTAGAGGCGAGCATTTCGCTGCAAAACCTCAATCTTTCGGGCAGTATCCAGATCAATCAGGCGCGCATCACCGTCAATGATCTGCCCACCGGCGCCATCTCTGCGTCCGCCGACGAAGAAATCATCGAAGCCAACCAAGTGGCCGTGCGCGTCCGTACACCGCTTAAGATCGAAAGTTCGCTGGTGATTCATCTGGGCGACGATGTGAATTTGAGCGCTTTCGGTTTAAAGAGCGAACTGCAGGGCGACGTCACGGTTACACAGAACGATCAAAACTTGGGCTTGACCGGCACGATCAAGCTGATTGACGGTACTTTCAAAGCCTACGGGCAGGATCTGGTCATCAACAAAGGCAATCTCACTTTTGCCGGCCCCGTCAACAAGCCAATTCTCGACTTTGAAGCCATCCGCAATCCGGACGCCATCGAAGACAATGTCACAGCGGGCATCCGCATCAAGGGGCCGAGCGACGCACCGCAAACGGAACTCTTTACGGATCCGGCCATGTCCCAAGCCGACGCCATCTCTTACATCATGCGCGGTCAAGGACTGCAAACGTCCAATGACGGCGACAACGCCATGCTCACTTCCGCCCTTTTGAGCATGGGACTTTCGCAGACAGGACAGCTGGTCTCCGGCATCGGCGAAATGCTTCGCATCAGCGAGTTGAATGTTTCCACTGCCGGGACGGGAAACGACTCTCAGGTGGTTGTAAGCGGCTACGTCCTGCCCGGACTGCAGGTGAAATACGCGATGGGCATTTTCGACTCCATCGCCACGCTGACGCTTCGTTATCGACTTTTGGCGCGGCTTTTTGTGGAAGCCAGTTCCGGCGCCGCGCAAAGTCTCGACGTACTCTACACGTTTGAGTTCTAGGCTGACGGACCAAAAGTTTCGGCCTTCGTCGGAAGTCCCGACAAAGGCCGATTGAACGGAGAAAGAAACGCCTCAGTGTTCTTTGCGAATCACGTGCCGCGTTTTTCCCAAATCATCCGTTTTTTGACTTACCATGGTATGTCCGCCCTGCGTACAGAAAACATTGAGATCTTCAATCGCATGCGGATCGTCGGTGAGTACTTCCAGCGTCTCACCGACAACCACAGTCTTGAGAGCCTTCTTGGCTTTGAGTACCGGCTGCGGGCATTTCAGCCCGCAGCAGTCAAGCGTTGCGCACATGATCAGGCAAGCTTTTCGGCAATCCAAGCGCGAGCGCTTTCAAGCGCCGCCGGCAATGCCTTGACGTCGGACGCCCCGGCCATGGCCATATCGGGCTTGCCGCCACCCTTGCCGCCGCACTGGGCGGCCACAAAGTTGACGAGCTCGCCGGCCTTGATTTTGCCGATCAGGTCCTTCGTGACGCCGGCGCAAAGCTGAGCCTTGTCGCCGCCCGTCACCGCCAGAACGATCACGGCGGAACCGAACTTGCTCTTGAATTTATCCATGGTCTCGCGCAACGTCTTGGCGTCAATGCCTTCGAGTGTCGTCAGAAGCACCTTGACGCCATTGACGTCTTGAGCGGCACTCAACGCCTCATCACCCTGCTTGGCGGCAAGCTTAGCCTTGGCTTCGGCCAATTCCTTTTCCAGGCGCTTGACGGTTTCACCCAAGTGGTCGATCTTCTCGGGCAATTCCTGAGCCGGAGCCTTGAACTTGGCAGCAGCCGTGGCAAGCAGATCGGCATTGTCCTGCATCAAGCGAACGGCGTTCAAGCCCGTGACGGCTTCCACGCGGCGAACGCCCGCAGAAATGCCCGCTTCGCTGATGATCTTGAAAGAACCGATGTCACCCGTGCGAGCCACGTGCGTACCGCCGCAGAGCTCCACCGAGGTGCCGATATTCAACACTCGAACCGTCTCGCCGTACTTTTCGCCGAAAAGCATCGTCGCACCGCTCGTGCGGGCGTCTGCAAGCGACATGACACGACACTGCACCGGCGTGTTGGCCAGGATTTCAGCGTTTACGATGTCTTCGACCTGACGGATTTCTTCGGCGGTCATCGGCTTGTCGTGATGGAAGTCAAAGCGCGTCACGGCGTCGTTGACAAGACTTCCCTTCTGCGCCACGTGTTCACCGAGCACTTCGCGCAAAGCCTTGTGCATGATGTGCGTCACCGAGTGGTTGCGCATGATGGCTTCACGACGCTTGGCGTCGACCACAGCCTTAAACGTATCGCCCGTCTTGACTTCGCCTTCGCAAACATGAGCCACGTGGCTAAAGACGCTCGCCTTGAGCTTCAGGCAATCACGAACCTGCAAGAGCGTCGTGCCGTTTTCGAGCACGCCGGTGTCGCCCACCTGTCCGCCCATTTCAGCGTAGAACGGAGTCTTGTCGAGAATGACAAGAACATCGTCGCCGGCCTGAGCCGCTTCTACCTGACTGCCGTCCTTGTAAACCGCCAGCACCTTGGCTTGCGGAACTTCGAGCGTGTCGTAACCCACAAATTCGTTGTTGTCGCCCGTAAAGAGAACGTCGGCGGCAATCTTGAATTTGCCGGCGGCACGTGCCTTGTTCTTCTGTTCGAGCATGCAGGCTTCAAAGCCTTCGGTATCGACCGTCAAACCGCGTTCGCGGCAAACGTCGCCCGTCAGATCCACCGGGAAGCCATAGGTGTCGTGCAATTTAAAGGCGATGTCGCCCGGCAGCACTCCGTCCTTGCATTCGGCCATAGCTTCGTCAAGAATCTGCATGCCGTTGGAGAGCGTCTGCAAGAAACGTTCCTCTTCGGCACGAATCACTTCGGCAATCTTCGGATTCTTGATTTCCGGATAGATATCGCCCATTTCGCGGGCAAGCGGCTCGACCAATTTGTAGAAGAACGGACCGCGGGCGCCGAGCTTGTAGCCGTGGCGGATCGCACGACGGCAGATGCGACGAATCACGTAAGCACGCCCCTCGTTGCCGGGCTTGACGCCGTCGGCCACGGCAAAGCCGCAGGAACGGATGTGGTCGGCGATCACCTTGAGAGACGGGCTCTGCGGATCGACATTTTCGGCACCGGCCTCTTCAACGGCTTGCTTCGCAGCACGCATCAGATTTTGGAAGAGATCAATATCGTAGTTGGTGTCGACTTGTTGCAAAACGGATGCCAGACGTTCCAAGCCCATGCCGGTATCGATGTTGGGCTTGGGCAGACGGTTCATGTTGCCTGCCGTGTCGCGGTTAAACTGCGTAAACACCAGGTTCCAGATTTCCATGTAACGGTCGCCGTCTTCGTCGGGGCTTCCCGGAGGGCCGCCCTGAATCTTGGGGCCGCGGTCAAAGAAGATTTCCGAGCACGGACCGCAGGGGCCGGTGTCGCCCATCATCCAGAAATTGTCGGACATGTAGCGGGCACCCTTATTGTCTCCGATGCGCACAATGCGCTCCGCAGGCACGCCGATTTCTTTGTTCCAGATGTCGTAGGCTTCGTCGTCTTCGATATAGACCGTCACCCAGAGGCGTTCGGCCGGAAGCTTGTAAACCTTCGTGAGCAGTTCCCAGGCCCAGGCAATGGCTTCACGCTTGAAATAGTCGCCGAAGCTGAAATTGCCGAGCATTTCAAAAAACGTGTGGTGACGAGCCGTGTACCCGACATTGTCCAAGTCGTTGTGCTTGCCGCCGGCGCGGATGCACTTCTGAGCCGTCGTTGCACGCTTCAGGCTCTTATCCAAACCAAGGAAATTATCCTTGAACTGGTTCATCCCCGCGTTGGTAAACAGCAGCGTCGGGTCGTCTTGCGGGACCACGGGGCTCGAAGCCACAATGGGGTGTCCCTTGCTCTCGAAGAACTTCAGAAAAGCCGTACGAATCTCGGCGGCCGTCATGTAAGTGTCGGGTTTCATAGAGATATGTGTGAGTCTTATCCAATAGTCGTGCAACCGGGTTTTGCGGGCACAACAAATCCGCGGGTGTTGCACCCGCAACAATTCGGGGAATTTTACAGGAAAGGAAAACGACGGAAATGATCTGCCGCAGGTTGGGCATCACAATGCCTCCTGCGGTTGAACATTTTTGACTAATCCAACGCCTGAGCCATGCGCTCGGCCAACTGTCGGGCCACTTCCTTGTCCTGCGCTTCAACCATGATGCGCAACAGCGGCTCGGTTCCCGACGGACGGATCAGCACGCGTCCGCTGCCGGAGAGCTCCGCTTCGCAGGCCTTGATCGCGGCAGCAAACTTTTCGTTGCCCTTCCAGTCATAGCCTTTTGCAATGCGGCGATTGATGAGGACCTGCGGCATCAACTGCAAATCGGCCGTGAGTTGGGCCAGATCCTTTCCGCTCGAGACAACGGCCGCCAAAACCTGCAAAGCGCTCACAATGCCGTCGCCCGTAGTCTGGCAATCGAGCGCAATCAAATGCCCCGAGCTTTCGCCGCCGTAGAGCCACCCCTTTTCGAGCAGCTTTTCCATCACATAGCGATCGCCCACCTTGGCACGCTCAAACGGGATGCCGAGTTCGGCAAACCGCTTTTCCAACGCGAAATTGGTCATCAGCGTTCCCACGACGCCCGAGGATTTGCCCATCGTTTGGATACGCTCGCGCGCCATAACGTACAAAAGCGCGTCACCGTTGTAGACGTTGCCCTGATTGTCGGCCATGATCAAGCGATCGGCGTCACCGTCAAAAGCCAACCCCAAATCTGCGCCCGCCTTAGCCGTTCTTTCGGCCAAATCGTCCGTATGTGTGGCGCCGACGTCACGGTTGATGTTAAAGCCGTCCGGTTCAACACCGTCGGACACAATGTCGGCACCCAGTTCATGGAACACCGAAGGAGCCGCGTGATACGCCGCTCCGTGCGCGCAATCGAGATAAAGCTTCATGCCTTTGAGGTCGAGACCGGTCGGGAACGTGCTCTTGCAGAATTCGACGTAACGACCGCAGGCATCATCGAGTCGATAGGCTTTCCCCAGCGCATCGCTAGCCACGCATTGATAGCCCTTGGCAATTTCGGCCTCGATTTCCTCTTCGACCGCATCGGGTAATTTGGTACCGCCAGCCGAGAAGAACTTGATGCCGTTGTCATGGTAGGGATTGTGGCTTGCACTGATCACCACGCCCGCATCCAGACGCAAAGCACGGGTGAGATAGGCAACGGCAGGCGTCGGTACCGGACCGCACAGCACAATATCCACGCCGGCAGCCGAAAAACCCGCCTGCAGCGCGGCTTCAAGCATGTATCCCGACACGCGCGTATCTTTGCCGATCAGAACCGTGGCGCGAGCCGTTTTACTGTGTCGGGCAAACACGCGGCCGGCCGCCTGCCCAAGCAACAACACAAAGTCCGGCGTAATCGGAGCTTCACCTACCGTACCGCGTACGCCGTCGGTTCCAAAAAACTGTCTTGCCATTTTTTCTCAATCCTTTCGTCAAACGCTCAACGCGCTTGCTGCAAAACTCGAATTTTTTAATTTTAGCGAGCCGCCTGCAGGGCCTGCCAAACGTCAAAAGCTTCCCGGGTTTCCCGTACGTCGTGCACGCGAACAATTTGAGCGCCGCGCTCGGCCGCAAGCAAGGCTCCCGCTACGCTCGAAACGATACGTTTGGAAGGATCGGATTGGTTTGTTGCGGTACCGATCGAAGTTTTGCGCGACAGCCCCATGAGATACGGACGACCGCTTGCCACAAAACGTTCGGTGTGCTTCAAAATGCTGAAGTTGTGTTCAAACGTCTTTCCGAAACCGAAACCCGCGTCCCAACAGATTTGCGCCGGCTTGACGCCTTTGGTCAAAAGCGCCTCTTCACGGCGCCTGAGATAAATTTCGATTTCGCCGAGCAAATCTTCGTAGTCGGGACGGTTTTGCATCGTCTGCGGCGTGCCCTGCATATGCATGATCACGAGCCCCGCACCGCTTCGCGCGGCCACATCTTCGGCGCCGGGCAATTCAAACGCGCGAATGTCATTGAGAATGCATGCGCCGGCCTCGAGGCTGGCCTGCATCACTTCGGGCTTACTCGTATCAACCGACACAGCCAGCCCTTCCTGCGCAAGCGCCCTCACCACAGGTACCACGCGGCGGATCTCTTCTTCAACGCTGACCTCAGACGCTCCCGGACGGGTTGACTCGCCGCCCACATCCAGAATGTCGGCACCTTGTTCGGCCAAACGCTTGCCCCAGGCCACAGCCGCTTCAAATTCGTTGTGCGTGCCGCCGTCGGAAAACGAATCGGGCGTCACGTTCACGATGCCCATGATGAGCGGTCGCGTGAGATCCAGTAGGCGATCCCGACATTGCCAGGTTGTGGCCCGCGCGCAAATTTCTGTCTGCACGATTGTGTCCTTTCAAAAAAACGGCGGGACTTGCCCGCCGTCAAATGATTCGATAACGCTAATTATTTCGGCTCTTCTTTGTCCGAAGCATGTGCTTCGTGAGCAACATCATCCGCGGGAGCCTTGGCTTCCTGCATCGGCTCCTCAACCTTTTCTTCCTTTCGAGGTTCGGGCTTGGCCGATCCCGTCATCGGAGACTTGGGCGGACGCGGCTCATTGCCGGCAAGAATGTCGTCAATCTGATCGCCGTCAATCGTTTCCCAATCCAAAAGAGCCTTGGCCATGCGGTGCATTTCCTTCTGATGGCCTTCAATGAGGTCTCGCGCACGCTTGTATTGTTCGTCGAGAATGCGGCGGATTTCGGCATCAACCTGCTGCATTGTCTTTTCCGAAATGTGCGTGGTCTTCGTCACCGAACGGCCGAGGAAGACCTCACCCTCGTTTTCGGCATAGACCATCACGCCCATCTTGTCGCTCATGCCGTAACGCATCACCATATCGCGAGCAAGCTGAGAGGCACGCTCAAAGTCATTGCTCGCCCCGGTCGTCATCTGATTCATGAACACTTCTTCGGCAATGCGACCGCCGAAGAGGATGGCGATGCGGGTAAGCAGATAGTCGCGATCGTACGAGTAACGATCTTCTTCGGGCAACTGCATCGTCACGCCGAGCGCTCGGCCGCGCGGGATGATTGTCACCTTGTGCACCGGATCCGACTTGGGCAGAAGCTTGGCAACCAGCGCGTGACCGGATTCGTGATAGGCCGTATTGCGGCGCTCGTCTTCGGTCATCACCATGGAGCGGCGCTCCGCCCCCATCATGATCTTGTCCTTGGCCAATTCAAAGTCGTTCATTTCCACCACGCGACCGTTGCGGCGTGCGGCAAAAAGAGCGGCTTCGTTAACGAGGTTGGCAAGATCGGCACCGGAGAAGCCCGGCGTACCGCGTGCAATCACGTCGGGCTGCACGTCGGAGCCGATCGGCACCTTTTTCATGTGCACGTTGAGAATCTGTTCGCGACCGCGGATATCGGGCAACGGCACCACGACCTGACGGTCGAAGCGCCCCGGACGCATCAAGGCGGGATCAAGCACATCCGGGCGGTTGGTTGCAGCAATGACGATGACGTTGGTGCCGGTTTCAAAGCCGTCCATTTCCACAAGCATCTGGTTGAGCGTCTGTTCGCGCTCGTCGTTGCCGCCGCCAAGACCTGCGCCACGCTGGCGGCCCACCGCATCGATTTCGTCGATAAAGATAATGCAGGGGGCGTTTTTCTTGGCGTTTTCAAACATGTCGCGCACGCGGGCCGCGCCCACGCCTACGAACATTTCCACGAAGTCAGAGCCGGAAATCGAGAAAAACGGCACGCCGGCTTCACCGGCAATGGCTTTGGCAAGCAAGGTTTTGCCGGTACCGGGCGAACCCACGAGCAGAATGCCGCGCGGAATATGGCCGCCCAAACGCTGAAACCGCGACGGATCGCGCAGAAACTCCACGACTTCCTGCACGTCTTCCTTGGCTTCGTCGCACCCTGCCACATCGGCAAAGCGCACTTTATTGGCCGAATCGTCAAGCATGCGCGCCTTGCTCTTGCCGAACGAAAAGGCGCCCGACTTGCCGCCCTGCATTTGACGCATGAAGAAAATCCACACGCCGATCAAAAGCAGCATCGGGAACCAGCTCACAAGAATTGTCTGCAAAAACGACGGTTCTTCTTCGGGCTTGCCGAAGACCTGCACGCCGTTTTTACGCAGATCATCAACCATCCACAGGTCGCCCGGGCTTGTAATCACGTAGGAAGCACCTTCAACAGGCGTCACTGTGATCTTGCGGCCCTGCACGTCCACGCGGCGAATCTTGCCGTCCTTGGCATCCTGCATGAACTGCGTGTAGCTCGTCTGTTCGGCATTCATGGGCGCTGTGGCCGAATTGTCGAACTGCCGGAAAACAGTAAAGAGTACAAAAGCGATGAGCAACCAAACCGCTACGCGGCCGATCATTCTGTTGTCCAAGATATTCCTCTGTCTTGTGCGGACGACCACCCAAAGGCCAGACCGTCCTGTCTCGAATCAAAATCAAAAAAATGGGCAGTGGCGTCTTTTGACAAGAAAAAGATGCCGACACCGAAGCACGTTAAGCCTATAGCAAAACCCGAACAAATGTCCTGGGTCAACGCCTGAGATTGGTTAACAAAGTTTGCTCGAGACGCTTACTTTTGCTTCAGGCGACGGGCTACCACGTACATTTCCGCACTCGAATTGCGGCTTGCCTCGGGCTTGCGCTGCGCCACACTCACGAAATGCTTCTTACAGTTTTCAATGAACTGAGAGTAGCCCGACCCCTGAAAAGCCTTGGTGACAAAGACGCCTTCGGGCTTGAGATGCTCAACGGCAAAGTCAAGCGCGAGTTCATTGAGAAGGAGACTGGCGTTGGCGTCGACCATGGCAATGCCCGATAGGTTCGGCGCCATGTCGCTGATCACGACGTCAAGCTTGTCCCCGCCGAGAATTTCATTGAGCTTGTCGGCAACTTCCTGCTCGCGGAAGTCCCCCTGCAGAAACGTCACCCCGTCGATGGGCTCCATCGGCAGGATGTCCATGGCGATAATGCGGCCCTTCAATTCGCCGTTTTTGTCGGTGAGTCGCTCGCGCACGATCTGCGTCCAGCTGCCCGGGGCGCTGCCGAGATCAGCCACGTTCATACCGGGGCGAAAGAGGTGTTCGGTATCGTCGAGTTCCGTGAGTTTATACACGGAGCGGGCACGATAGCCCTCGCGGCGACTCTTTTTTACGAAAGGGTCGTTGATGTGGCGCTCGATCCAAGCGCGGTTGGAACGTAGTTTTTTTAGGGATTTGGGCATGAAAACAAATAAAATGCGTCCTGCACGACTTTTTTAGGTACAAAGACGCATACTTAACAATGACAGAACTAATTTTAGAGCGTAACGAAAGACTGCGCCTGCGCGCCGACGCCCATCACTTGAATCCGCTCGTGCTGATCGGAGAAAAAGGCATGACGCCGGCCGTCTTGAAAGAAATCGAGCGCGCGCTCGACGATCATGGCCTCGTCAAGGTGCATGTGGCCGGAGACGATCGCGAAGAACGCGACGAAATTTACCACACGGTAGCCGACGAACTCGGCGCCGCCCGCATTCAGGAAATCGGCAAGATGCTCGTCTTTTATCGTCCTCCCGTTGAAAAGAGCGAAGAGGATATCGGCCTGGCGCAGCTGCGAGCCAAGTCTGACCCGGGCGCACGCGGCATCAAAAAGCCCGCCGACAAGAAAAAGAAGGTCGCCTTGGGCAAACCCGCCAGCGCCAAGGACGCCAAGCGCAAGAGCAAAGCGCGTGCGGCAGCCAAGCGTAAAACCAAGAAGGCCTCGCTTGCCTGACGAACTTCAAATTCTCGTCTCAAAGCCTGCGGAACGTCCAAACCGCAGGCTTTTTTGCGAGTGCGACTGATGAGTATGACAACTCAATGATGGATTTGTGACAACTTTGTCATAAATCTGTCATAAACATCTGCAAAACTTTTTTACTGAGTTGTCAACAACCCATCCGTGCTCAAATGTCTGATTTTTATTTGGTCGTCCTCGGCTTTCTGGCCGTGCTGGCGTGCTTTGACTTGTTCGTAGGCGTCAGCAACGACGCCGTTAACTTCCTCAATTCCGCTTTAGGCTGCCGTATTGCTCGCTTTCGCACCACAATGTGGGTAGCCAGTCTCGGTGTGCTGCTCGGCGCCACCTTCTCCTCCGGCATGATGGAGATTGCCCGATCCGGTGTCTTTCATCCGCAGATGTTCACATTCAACGAGATCATGATTGTCTTCTTTGCCGTCATGATCGCCGACGTGCTTCTGCTGGACACGTTCAATTCCCTGGGGCTCCCCACCTCCACCACCGTTTCCATCATCTTCGAGCTGCTCGGCAGCGCCCTTGCCGCCGCTCTCTACAAGATTTACGTTGCCGACGGCAACTTCGCGGCCGTTGTTGATTACATCAACACGGCCAAGGCACTGACGATCATCTCAGGTATCTTGATTTCCGTAGGCGTTGCCTTCGTCTCGGGCATGGTCGTGCAGTACCTGATGCGTTTGCTCTTTACCTTCCACTTTGAAGCCATGTATCGCCGCATCGGCGGCATCTTCGGCGGCTTCTGCCTCACGGCCATCTTCTACTTCCTCGTCATGAAAGGCGCCAAAGGTGCCAGCTTCATGCAGCCCGAATGGATCGCGTGGATCGACGCCAATACCTCCGCCATCCTTTTGACGCTCTTCATCGGATTGTCCATTTTGTTTTCCATTTTGCTTTGGACAATCAACTTCAACATCTTCCGAATCGTCATTCTGAGCGGCACCTTCTCGCTTGCTTTCGCGTTTGCCGGCAACGACTTGGTGAACTTCGTCGGTGTGCCGCTTGCCGCTCTTGATGCCGTACGCGACTTCATGGCCAACGGCACCGACGGCGACACCTTTATGATGACAAGCCTTGCCGAAAAAGGCAGCAAGGCCGCCACGATCTTCCTGCTCCTGTCCGGTTTGATCATGGTGCTCACGCTGTGGTTCTCCAAAAAAGCCCACCGCGTGGTGCAGACCTCAATCAACCTGTCTTCGAGTCAGCAAGGCGAACACGAACAGTTCGGCAGCTCCCTGCCCGGCCGCATGATCGTGCGCAGCTCCATGACGCTCGGTTCGGTCATTCGTCAGATTCTGCCGATGCGCCTTCAGGGGGCTTTGCATTCTCGCTTCAAGCCCCGTAAGCTCGAGCGCAACGAACAGCCGCTGCCCTTCGACTATGTCCGCGCTTCCGTCAACCTGGTCCTCAGTTCCATCCTGATTGCCTCCGCGACCAGTCTTCAGCTGCCTTTGTCCACCACCTACGTGACCTTCATGGTGGCAATGGGCTCGAGCTTTGCCGACGGCGCATGGGATCGTGAAACGGCTGTTTACCGCATTTCGGGTGTGCTCACCGTCATCAGCGGTTGGTTCCTGACGGCCTTTACCGCCTGCTCGGCGGCTGCCATCGTCTGCGTGATGGTGATGATGGGCGGCACCTATATGATGGTTGCCCTCATGCTCTTTGTGCTCACGCTCCTGGTGCGCTCCAACTTCCTGAAGTCGCACTCGGCCGAACAAAAGGAACTGCGCCTGAAAAACGACGACTGCTACTCGGTACGCGATGCCATCAACGATACGGTCGGCGTGCATCTGCAGCACTCCGTGGATCTGTACGAAGCCACCGTGAAGGCCTTCCTCAACGACAACGAATCTGCTTTGCGCAAAATCAAGAGCGAATCAGCCGACTTCTTCGATATGCTGAGCCGCGAACGCAGTATCTATTACGACATGGCCCAGCAGCGCAAGTCCGACACGAAGCTTGACCGCGACGCGCGCTATTGCTACTACCGCGCCTACACCGGTATGCGTGAAGTAGGCAGCAACCTGCAAAAGCTCACGACGACCGTGAAGGATCACATCGCCAACCGTCACCGCGTCTATAAGGGTGAACTCAAGGCCAATCTGATCCAATTGGCAAACGACCTGCAAAAGCTCGGCCGCGCCGTCAAAGGACGCCACGCGCTTGAATCGGTGAAACTCAACGGCAACGACATCATTCTGGAAATCGACCGCATGCAGGAAAACCTGCTCTCATCGATTGCTACGGAAAACATCTCGATGCGCGGTTGCGAGCTTTACCTCAACTTCCTGCAGTTCGCCCGCGAATTGGTCAATCGCTACAGTATCGTGGCCGTGTTACAGCACGAACTCAACGACCTGTGTGACCGCGCCAAGAGTGATGACAAAACTGACGGCAAACCCGACCTCAAGGCGGACAAGCCTGTTTCGCACAGCGGTCCTCAAAACATCCTGCGTGCTTTACACGTCACGGGCTTCGGAAAAAAATCCTGACCGAATTAATTTCCTAGCCTGACGCTACGCCCCGTACAATCCTTGCTGTTGTGCGGGGCTTTTTTGCCTGCCTGAATCTTGAGGAGTATCGCCTTGCGCGGACTGATTTTGTTTGATCTGGACGGAACGTTGATGGACAGCGCCCCGGGGCTGGCCCACTCGGCCAATTTTCTTAGAACCCGCGCGGGACTTGCGCCGCTTCCCTACGAAGCACTCAGGGAACATTGCGGACGCGGTGCGGCAGGGCTGATCTGGGCGGGACTGCGCATGCCCACAGATGCCGTTGCCTTTGGAGCTGCCAAGCGCGATTTCCTGGCGCACTACGCGCAGATCATGGTACAAGACAGCACGCTTTTTGAAGGCGTTGCCGAGATGCTCTCGCAATTGCGTCAAACCGGGTTTGATTGGGGCATTGTGACCAACAAAGCAATTGAGCTTGCCCGTCCTCTGTGCGAAGCCAAAGGCATCGCGAAGAACGCCGCCTGCATTCTGTCAGGACAAAGTTTTGCCGCCGCAAAACCCGCGCCGGACGCTTTGCTCCATGCAATGGAAACATTGGGCTATGCGGCTTGCGAAACCATTTATGTGGGCGACGACGCTCGTGACGCTCAGGCAGCCGCCAACGCAGGCGTACCCTTCATTGCCGCTACCTGGGGCTACACCGGCAGCGGCGCAGCCGTTTCCGACTGGGGAGCGGCCGCGTTGGCCAGACAGGTTTCAGAACTTCCCGAATTGGCCGCCCGATTGCTGTCACGCTAAACACGCTCTTCCACACTTGTTTTGCCGTCGGTACCAAAGGCAAGGCGCTTCAATGCCTCGAGGCGGTCGCGAAGAACGGCCGCCTGTTCGAAATCGAGATCGCGCGCGCAGGCAAGCATTTTCTTTTCGGTTTCCTTGATTTCCTTGGCCAGACTCTTGTCGTCCTTGATGTCGAGTCCTTTGATCTTGCCTTCGTCCTGTGCGCTGGCGTCAGGCCTGTAGACGCCGTCGATGATGTCACGCACTTCCTTGACGACGCTCTTGGGAGTGATGCCGTGTTCGCGGTTGTAGTCCTTTTGCTTGGCACGGCGACGTTCGGTTTCCTCAATGGCCTGCCGCATGGAGTCCGTCATTGTATCGGCATACAGAATTGCCTTGCCGCGCACATTGCGGGCCGCGCGACCGATAGTCTGGATCAGTGATCTGGTTGATCGCAGGAAACCTTCTTTATCCGCGTCAAGAATGGCCACAAGCGACACTTCTGGGATGTCCAGTCCTTCGCGCAGCAGATTGATGCCCACGAGTACGTCAAAGACACCCGCGCGCAGATCCCGAATAATTTCCACGCGCTCAACCGTGTCAATATCAGAGTGCAAATAGCGCACGCGCACATTGTGCTCGCGCAGATATTCCGTCAGCTCCTCGGCCATGCGTTTGGTAAGCGTTGTCACCAGCACGCGCTCGCCCTGAGCAGCACGTTCGTTGACCTCGGAAAGCACATCATCGACCTGCGTGAGCGCCGGACGAACTTCCACTTCCGGGTCCACGAGCCCCGTCGGGCGCACCACTTGTTCAACTATTTGAGCGCTTTTTTCCAGTTCGTATGCGGCCGGCGTTGCCGACACAAAGATCGAGCGGCGCATTTTGCGCTCGAATTCGTCAAAGCGAAGCGGTCGGTTGTCCAGCGCCGAAGGCAGACGAAACCCATACTGCACGAGCGTTTCCTTTCGCGAGCGGTCGCCTCGATACATACCGCCCAACTGCCCCATCATCACGTGACTTTCGTCAAAAAACATGATGCTGTCGGCGGGCAGATAGTCGATGAGACACGGCGGGGCCTCTCCGGGAGCAAGCCCCGTGAGGTGACGCGAATAGTTTTCGATGCCCTTGCAAAAGCCCACCTGATCGAGCATTTCCAGATCAAAAAGCGTTCTTTGCTGCAAGCGCTGAGCTTCTACGAGCTTATTGTCTCTGTATAGCTCGTCTAACCGTTCCTTGAGTTCTGCCTTGATGCCCTCCATCGCCCGAACGATCTCGTCGCGCGGCGTCACGTAGTGGCTTGCCGGATAAACAACAAAGCGCGGCACTCGCTGGCGCACTTGACCGGATAAGGGATCAAAGAGAACCACCGCTTCGACTTCGTCGTCAAAAAGCTCGACGCGCACGGCAACTTCGGCGTGCTCGGCAGGAAAAATGTCGATCGTATCGCCCCTTACGCGAAACGTACCGCGCAAAAACTCCATGTCATTGCGCTTGTACTGCATCTTGACGAGCTGGCTGATGAGATCCTTGCGTTCCTTCGTGTCTCCCGTGCGCAGAATCAGTCGCATCTGTGTGTAGCTTTCGGGCTTGCCGATGCCGTAGATGGCCGAGACCGTCGCCACGATCACCGTATCGCGACGTTCGAGAATGGATTTGGTGGCTGCAAGCCGCATCTGTTCGATATGCTCATTGACGGCCGAATCCTTTTCAATGAAAAGATCGCGCGCCGGCACATAAGCTTCGGGCTGATAGTAGTCGTAGTAGGAAACGAAGTATTCGACAGCGTTGTTCGGGAAGAACTCACGCATTTCACTGTAGAGCTGCGCCGCAAGCGTCTTGTTGGGCGCCATCACGATGGCTGGTACTCCCAGGCGCGCAATGATGTTAGCCATCGTAAAGGTCTTGCCTGACCCGGTAACGCCCAAAAGCGTCTGCGCGCTGTAGCCCTCCCGAAGGCCTTCGGTAAGTTTGGAAATTGCCGTAGGCTGATCACCGGCAGGATCGAACTCCGCGTGCAATTCAAACGGAGAATGCTCAAAAGTCAGAATCTGAGTCACAAATACAATTCTCAACAAACACAGAAAGAGCGCATACGGCTAATTTCTAACGCTCAAAACAAACCGCATGCAGCCTGAAGGTCTAATATTAGTTGTTGCCGTCGGCTTAGACGTATGTTTACAGCCGGCCGGACCAATTGGACGAAAAATTTTCAACAACAACTACACAGGGATGCATATGTCCGATGCTTTGTTCAGCAGCCTCGTTGCTGCACCTGCCGATCCGATCCTTGGCGTGACACAGCGCTACCGCCAGGATCCCCGTCCTCAGAAAGTGAATCTCGGGGTGGGCGCCTACATGACCGATGAAGGCGTCACGCCCGTTCTCGATGTCGTTAAGGAAGCCGAAACGGCCCTCGCCGAAGCTTGCATTCCGCACAGCTATCTGCCCATCAGTGGTCTGGACGGCTACGGCGCACATGTTCAGCAGATGGTCTTCGGTGCCGACAGCGAGATCGTTCTGTCGGGGCGCGCCGCCACGATCCAGACTCTGGGCGGCACGGGCGCACTGAAGGTCGGCATGGACTTCATGTTCCACATCTGCGGTGAACGTGTTGCTTCCACGTCATTGCCCACCTGGGGCAATCACAATGCCATCCTCGGCATGGCTGGCTACGAAATCAAGCCCTATCGCTACTACGACGCCTCCACCAACAGCCTCAATTTCGATGCCATGGTCGAGGACCTCAAGGCATTGCCTGCCAAGACTCTCGTTGTGTTGCACTCCTGCTGCCACAACCCGACCGGCTACGATCTCAACGAAGAACAGTGGAAGGTCGTCATCGAGATCTGCCAAAAGGGTGGCCTTACCCCCTTCCTTGACATGGCCTATCAGGGCTTCCGCAACGGTCTGGACGAAGACGCCACCGCCATTCGCATGTTTGCCGCCTCCGGCATGAGCTTCCTGGTCGCCACGTCGTTCTCCAAGTCGTTTAACCTCTACAACGAACGCATCGGCGCTTTGACAGTCGTCTGCCAGAGCAAGACCGAAGCCGACATCGTCATGACGCAGCTAAAGGCCGTGGTGCGCTGCAATTACTCCAACCCGCCTGCTCACGGCGCCTACATTGTTGAACGCGTGCTTTCCGATCCGCAAAAATACGCTCACTGGAAGCAAGAACTCGGCGGCATGCGTGAACGCATCCGCTCGATGCGTAAGGCTTTGGCCGATGAAATGGCTCGTCTCGGCGCCAAGCGCGACTTCAGCTTCGTGACGCGCCAGGCCGGCATGTTCTCCTTTACAGGATTGACTCCCGAACAAGTTGAAAAACTGGCCGCCGACTACGGCATTTATGCCGTTAAAAACGGCCGCATCTGCATCTGCGGACTCAACACCCGCAATGTGGAATACGTCGCCAAATCCATTGCCGAAGTGCTCTAAAACCGCTTCAGCAGGTTGATTTGCCTTCCCGCCGTCGCCTAGCTTGCCAGGCGGCGGCTTTTTTTTCAAAAAAAGCATTTAGTTTGAATTACCGTTATAAGTCTTTAAAATTCATGGACTTACATCCAAATCAAGCATGGTTTTTGCTTGAAGGTGAAGCAAAGAGCAAATTTTCTTCGAAAAAAACTTGCCAAAATCTAAAAACACCTATATAGTTCCGGTTCTGCATTCCCCGATAGCTCAGTCGGTAGAGCAACGGACTGTTAATCCGTGGGTCGTTGGTTCGAGCCCAACTCGGGGAGCCACCTCTTCTTTTAGAGGGTTGCAGAAAGAAAAGAGCGCGTCACTTCGGTGTCGCGTTTTTTTGTTTTTGCAAACTTGATTTTGAAAATTTATTTCAATGAATGCGGGTTTTCTCGTGGCGTCATGTAAAACACTGATGCGACTTCTCCGCCACCCCAAAACATAACGAACTTTTGCGATACAGAGGTAGCTCTGGCGCACTCAGCAAAAAAGCGCCGATTCGAAGATCGACGCTTTTCGTTATCAAAGCCAGCAGCAGCTGTCTTTGCCTTTACTGTTGTCGTTGAGCTATCTCATCCAACTGTCCTGACAGCACCGCAACGATGGAGCAGCGGTTGATGAACTCTCGTGCAAACACGAGGAAATTCAGGTAGAGCTCACAGCCGCGTACCGACAACTTATCATCCGGAATGCGACGCAGAAGTTCAGCCTGCAGCGCATCGATACGGTTGCTCGCCTCATCGGCATGCAGCATGACGTTGCGCAAATTCAGCTTGCCGCCTTCTCCGGTCGAGATCTGCTTGAGATACTGCGCCAGATTTTGCAGTTCGTTCTTCAGTTCCCCCTGGTAAATACGATGGCGGTTGGCGACGTGATCGGTCGCAAGTTTTGCCAGAGATTGCAGCGAACGACCGACTTCGCGCATATTGGTCGATATGCGGTAGTAGCAATAGCGTGCGTCAAAGTCCTTGTTGGTAGGCTTGAAACTTGAGTTGGCCATACGATAGTAGAGGCCGCGATCCGCACTCATCTTGTCGAACAACTCGTTGCTGTCCGTCTTGATCTGCCGCAGATCGGACTCTTTGTCAGCCAGGAACTTATCAACCAGTTCTCCGAAGACGGCAACCGTCTTTTCAAAGTTGACTTCCGTGCGCTCTTCAACAAGTTGCTGCATCTTATGAGCGTCATAACGCGTATCAAGATCGGCACGCATATCCACCGTATCGAGCTTGGCCTTAAGGTTGGATCGTACGAGCAGGAACACGGAACCCACGGCAAAGATCAAAGCCGCAATGCCCTCGCCCCAGAGCGTCAGCCAGCAAACGACTGCAGCCATAGTCGAAGCGCAAAGCGCCGTGATAAACCAGCCGCTGATCACGGTCAACACACCCGAGATACGATAAACGGCGGTTTCACGATCCCAGGCGCCGTCGGCAAAGCTCGAGCCCATCGCAACCATAAAGGTCACGTACGTCGTCGACAACGGAAGCTTCAGGCTTGTCGCAGAAGCAATCAAGACGGCACTTACGACCAGGTTGATCGAGGCGCGAACATAGTCAAAAGGCAGCGGAGTTTCGCCATGTTGTAACTTCTTGGGCTCAAAACGGCTGTCGATACCCTTTTTGACACCCATGGGAATGAATTGATTCACAAGCCGGCCAAAGCCCATGCTGGCGCGCACGATCATGCGGCCGGGCAGAGAACTGCCGAACTGTTCGTGTTCCCCGGAATTGCTCGAAGACAGATTGATTGAGGTTTGAATCACAATCTGGGCTTTCTTGGAGAACCACAGCGTGAGCACCATCACAAGGCCTGCCAACAGCAGCAGGAATGTGTTGGCAACCGTAGGCTTAAGCAGTCCTTCCATCGTGAAGGTGTCTGCAGCGGCACCGGAAGCAACCCACTCGTTGTAGGAGTCCAGAGCAGCAAGCGGCACGCCCACGAAGTTGACAAGGTCGTTGCCGGCAAAAGCAAATGCCAGAGCAAAGGTGCCGGCCAAAATGATGATCTTGAAGACGTTGACGTTGGCAACAAGAATCAGAAGCTGGAAGACAATCGAGAGCACCACAAAGAGCGTTGCCACAATCGGCAGCGTATTGTTGCTCATGAAGTCGATCCATTCGGGGCGCATGAAGCTCGCGCCCTTGGCGCCCTTCATGACCAGGAAGTAGAAAATAGCTGTAATAGCCAGCCCCGCGTAGACGCCGCCGATACGGCGATACATTTTTTCGAAATTGAACGTGAAAATCAGTCGGGCAATGTATTGCACGACAGTGCCGGCAACGAATGCCACCGCCACCGAAATCAGGATGCCCGAAATGATCGTGAGCGACCGAGAGCTATTGATGTATTCCGCCACGTCAGCCAGCGATTTGCCGTCGGCCAGCAGCGTAAAGGCTGCTGCGGCAAGCGCACTGCCAAGCAATTCGAACACGATCGACACGGTCGTCGAAGTCGGCAGACCGAGTGAATTGAAAGTGTCGAGCAGAATAATGTCGGTAACCATAACCGCAAAGAAAATCACCATGATTTCATTGAAGGTGAACATTTGCGGATTGAAGACGCCGGAGCGGGCAATTTCCATCATCCCCGAGGAGAAGGTGGCGCCCAACATCACGCCGATGCTCGCAACGAACATCGTCGTTTTAAATGAGGCGATGCGGCACCCGAGAGCAGAATTGAGGAAGTTAACGGCGTCGTTGCTGACGCCCACGAATAGATCAAAAACAGCCAGCAGGCCCAAAAAGACCAGCAAGGCAATGTAATAGTGTTCCATGGCTTGTTGTTGTCTTGAAGGAATATGATTTTGTCGAGGGATTCTCGGCGCGCAGTGTGCGCTCGGTAAATGACAAGATCGCTATGCTTAGATGACAAAACCATGACAACACGGCCCGAGTGTGCCGTATAACACCGGTGTTGGAACAATCAAAATGCCCTCGCAACGTCTGAAAAAAGCCGACCATCCAACAAAAACAGCGGAGCAAACCGCCTACGGTTTACTCTTTTTGGTCTGCCTCGGACACTTCTTAAACGATGGCATCCAATCGGTGATTCCTGCTGCGCTGCCGATTCTGCGCGACGCGCACGGCCTGACGTTCACGCAAGTAGGACTCATCACTTTGGTGATTCAGGTTACAAGCTCGCTGCTTCAGCCCTTGGTCGGACTCACAACAGACAAACACCCGACCAAGTACATGCTCGCCATCGGCATGTGCAGTACGCTTGTCGGTCTGGTGGCCTTGTCACAAGCATCCGTTTTTGCTTCCATGCTCCTTGCCGTAGCCTTTCTCGGATTCGGTTCGGCCGTGTTCCATCCGGAAGCTACACGGATTGCTCAATTTGCGTCCGGCGGTCGCAAAGGATTGGCTCAATCGGTCTTTCAGGTCGGAGGAAACGCCGGCATGGCTTTGGGGCCGCTAGCGGCCGCTTTCGTTGTGATTCCCTACGGGCAGGCAAGCATTGCCTGGTTTGGAATTGCCGCGGGCTTAGCTGCAATCGTGATGCTGAGAGTCGGCACATTGGCAGCTGCTCGGCAAAGGCGGCAGTCACGACAAGTCCTTCAAAATCCAGTGCAAAACTCGATCAGTCGGTCACTTTCCGTGCTCTTCGTAGTTCTCTTTTTGCTGATGTTCTCCAAACAGGTCTACATTGCCTGCCTACAGAACTATCTGACGTTCTATTTGATCGACACATTCGGCATGACCATATCGGCCAGCCAATATGTGCTTTTCGGCTTTCTGGCGATGAGCGCTATCGGGACAATCGCCGGCGGCCCGCTGACAGATCGCTTCGGCAGCCGTGCCGTCATTCTCTTTTCGATACTCGGCGCCGCGCCGTTCACGCTCATGATTCCTCACGTCGGACTTCAGCTATTCGTCTTTTTGGCTCTGGCCGTGTCGTTCATCATGTCATCGGCCTTTTCCGCCATTCTCGTCTGTGCGCTTAATGCAGCACCGACGCATGTCGGCTTGATCTCGGGAGTTTTCTTCGGTGTGAGTTTCGGTATGGGCGGCATTGCGACAGCGATTTTTGGCTCGGCAGCCGATGCTGTGGGATTGCGGAGCGTGTTCATCGTGATTTCCTTCCTGCCGCTGATCGGATTGGCCGCTTTGCTTTTGCCCAAGAAGTCTTTGAGTACGTCAGACTAAGGCGCCCAAAAAGAAAAGAGCCGACCGTTGGAGCGACTCTTTTCTTATGCATTGTCACAACCAGCCGAGTCCGACGGATCCTTTCCAAATGAACTGCAGACCGATCAAAAAGACCAAAATCGAAAGCAGAACCACAAGCAGTCGCGGTTTACTCTTTTTGGCGATTTTGGCACCAAGTTGAGCACCGATGACAGCACCGGCACCAATCATCAAGGCCGGTCCCCAGATAATGTGCCCGAGCAGCGCGTGACTCGAAACCCCCATAACAGCGCTCACGAAAAGCACGAAGGTGGATGTCGCAACCGCAATCTGCGGCGGGAACCCAAGGACGAAAACCATCATGGGAACATGAACAATGCCGCCACCGATACCGAAGATAGAAGACAAGAATCCGACAAAGAAAGAACACAGAATGCCCAGCGGCATATTGAAACGCGCCGTTGCAGGATCCCAGTCCTCCACGCTTTTGTTGGCAGCCTTGCCGCGGGACTTCGAATACATGATGTAACCGATGAAGACCATCAGGATGCCGAAGGCAAGTGAAAAGCCTGGCCCGGAAAACCACTCGGAAAGATAGCCGCCCAGAAAAGCACCGGGCAAGGTAGCCAGCGCAAAAGGAACAGCCGCGCGCATCAGGATGCGTCGCTGTCTGATATAGGCAAATGTACCGGAAATGGCATTGCAGAAGACAGCAAAAAGACTGGTTCCCACCACCTGTTGCACCGTCGTAAAGGTGCTGCCGTGCGGGGCAATCATGAAAAGCATGAAAATCGGAACAAGAATAAAACCGCCGCCTAAACCGAGAAGCGCACCGACGGTGCCCACGCCGATACCGAGCACTAAATATTCAAGCAGTTCCAACATGTTCCCAAATCTCCGCGGATGATTGGTTAAAAAAGGTGGCGAAAGGATACACCTGCGGCAAGCCGATGGCCGAGTACAAACGCAGAAATGACGAAACCCCCGAAGGAGAGACTCCAACGGGGGTTCGCTTTA
>ENA-UOJD01000154-UOJD01000154.1-human-gut-metagenome-genome-assembly--contig:-P48-NODE-154-length-107614-cov-15.698528_pt1 | contig 107614 bp, 87 predicted proteins | sample MGYA00242342_ERZ723889 | MGnify/ENA metagenome assembly ERZ723889 | reverse complement strand
AACAACTGTTATATATAAAACAAGGGTGAAAAGCTCAAACTGTAAGCTCACCACCCTTGCATATCATAGAAGAATCTTATTTACAGACTTTTTCTCACAGTCTCCAAAAATTTCCCGCACCTATTAACTATTCTGTAAAGTTCATAAAAGGGATATCATAAGCAGCATAAGGTGATGCAGATGTAATTAAGGAAATTGTTGGGCGCAAATAGGATAACAATAATGCCGGTGCATTTTGTTTTAATAATTTCTCACTATGTTCTGCATCAACCTTCTCTGGATTCCACCGAAACAATGCAGCTTCTTCAGCCTCAATAAAAAATGGAGAGGAGTCGTCTTTTTTTCCGATCAGAAGATTCAAAACAACCACGGCTGAATTTTCTTCCGGTCCAGGTTGTGTTTCCACATGTGATTCCAGAGATATATTTATTTGGGAAGCATCTTCTGTTTCGAATCCATTATTTAATGCAAAAGAGAGTTTTAAAAGGGAAGGATTGCTAAACTGAAATGAACTAACCATACATTCTCCTTTCTTACTAAGCTGCTTCCGTTAAATTATTTTCCGGAAGCTCTGTGTCTTTTTGTGCTTTTTTATATGAATAACCGGTTTCAGAAATGTCTATCATTTCATGCACATAAACAGCTTTATTTAAAATAGCTTTGTGCATATTTATAAAAGAAGCCTTTGATGTAAGTGAAATATAGGCGGATGCTCGCATTAGAACTTGTACTGGTGCCGCATTCTTTTCTTTTTCAATCATTAAATCAAGATTAGAAAGATCCAGATCTTTAAATTCTACTCTTGTATTAGAACCTTCTTTGTGGATAATCATACTGGAAGCTATTTCTTCAAAATAACGCTCTTGTTCTTGAAGATACTCAACGGTCGGATGAAGAATATTCTGTCGAAGTCGTGAAGAATCTTCCTTAGATAAAATAATGGGACCTGTCATAACAGTATTGCGCATAATATTCTCCTTTCAATACCCTAATAAGTCAGCGGTCTGTTGTTCAAAATAATTTTTCACATACTGACTGTCCTTAATAAGGTCAATATACATGTATGTATTTACCGCATCAATATTCTTGCCCATCTCTTTAAATCCAATTTTTTTGTACCAGTCCACTTTTTCAGGTACTGCATTCAGGGTAATAAAACGAATTGGTAAAAAATCAGTCCATTGCCGTGCTTCATTAATAATTTTTTCTAATGTTTTTGTCCCAATTTTATTCTTTTGATATTTTGTTCCTATTGCCAGATAATTTATATACAAACTGGGAAGAAATTCTCCAAAATCATCAATTTGATAATCAGATATTTCTGAAATACAATCATAAAAAGCGACATCCCGAAAGGTTATCATATAGTATCCCACTACGAGTGACTTATATTCAATTTCATATGCATAACACTGTTGCAGCAGTGTGGCAAAATAGGAATTTTCAACATACTCATTAATCGCAGGATTCCCACAATCAAAGTTATTAACCGCAGATGTCATCAATTTATATTGAAGCTCTGCCATATCTTCACCCTTTCTTTTGGTTTAATTAATAGTCTGTATTTTACCAAGACAGATCATTTGTGTTAAAATCCATAAAAATAATTAGAATTCTTACTTTTTTATGCTAATTTGGCATGCGTGATCAGCTTCACCTAAAAACACTATATCTTAAACTTCGGCACAAATATGCGTGGATTATTAGTGGCAATGTAAGACATTTCCATGCCTTTACCGGTAGTTTCTCTATTAGATATGGGGTAATCCCTATCCCCTATATCAAACCCTGCGTGCGTTATTAACGCATACAGATCTTCTCTTTATATTTCATACTTTATTAGAATACAAACGTACATTATACTAAATTCCCCAGTCCACACATTACTTTAAGTATATCACAAGTCAGCAAATAAATCATCTTTGTATAAAATTATTTTCGGAGAAATTATGAAAGAAAAATCGTTTGTAAAAAAATAAAATTATATGATATCACAATTAAGAACAATACGGACACTGGAAATGTAAAAATCAGGATTTTTACCCCTGATACTATTGACGAATGCGAATTAGAGCGGATGAAAGTAATGCAATTAAACGAAGTACAAAAATTAGTGCGGAGTTCATATAAAGGAACAGTAACAAGTTTGCTTTAATTTTCAGGTATGTCAGAGCGGCGAAATCAGTTGAAAGCGGCGGAGCGCTTCCTGATCCTGCCATTGCTGTGTTGCAGCTGTTTTTTCTGTATTCATAGTATAACTGCCTCCTTTTGAGACAACTATACCAGCAGGCAGTGCGTCAGACGAATCAAAGCAGGTGCATTGCTTTACCAGCGGATCGGAACCAGAAATCCGCCGTTGTTATAGATCATACGCAGGATACGTTCCAGCCAGTCTGAATGCTTTTTACTGACTGCATCGAGCAGGGAAACTTTTGAAAAAAGGATGCCCCGGCCGCAGGCCAGCAGATGGAATCCAGCCGTACGCAGATATCCTTCGATCCGGGTAAGGTTTTCTACAAACCACTGCATCCAGCGCCGCATGGTGGAAAAGGACGGATAATCTTCTGAGTCCAGATTCTCTGGGCGTACTACTTCATCCAGAACCCCGGAGATGACCTCTGCTTCGTAGTGTTTGTAAGGCACCAGGCAGTCCGGAAGTTCCGTATGATAGGAGTGGCAGATGGGGCACATATGGGAAGTTTCACTGCTCTCAACAAAAAATACCAAAATCCTCCTTGAGGACCAGTGTGTAATCTGATATAATAATCATGGTTATATGACCAGGATCTCAGAGTACACAACTTGTCAGGGAGGGTGCTCTGGGTTCTTTTTCTTTCTGTAGACTACTGACAGTATACAGATCAATCCAGAGACATGCAAGAAGATCATAATAGCGTTAATTTAAGGAGTCAACAACACTTGATCTAAAAGGCCTTGCATCACATCGATGAAAGATCTCATTATATTGTTATATCAATATGTCGCTCTCTGGCTTAATCCACTTGTATTTCTTTCAAAAATTTAATAGCCTCAATTCCAAGGAACCGAGGCTATTACGCGTATATTTCTTCTCTATTCAATTCAATTACTCCTTTTCCAAAAAAAATTTAATAAAATCAGCTATCTTTTTTCCAGCAGTCTTACGCTGCTTGTGCGATTTTTCTCCTTTTATACAATTTTTAATCTCTTTTTTGATTTCTTCTTGTATCTCATTTTTCAATAAACTTTCCACTTCATCCTTATGAATAATGGGATCCTTTTGTGTTTTCCTTAATGTTTCACAGACAATTTTTATACGCTCTATTTTCCCTTTTTCTTTTAATTTTGTACCAAGCAAATAAACGACACCTATAATAACAGCCAATGCTATAACTATTACTCCAACTGCAATTATTGCTCCAAGTTTCAAACAAAACTCCTTCTTATCCGGAGCATATGTTATCATTTCAGAGAGGATTCGGGGACATTCAACCACCTCCTGACCCAATCAGTGCCACAGAATAGTTACTATTTAAATTCTACCTCGTTCGCATTTTTATGTCAATATATTTTAAAAAGCTTTTTAATATCCTTTTTTGTTGTATGTTTTTCTGGCACTTTAAAATTTCTGTTAAAGTTTTTCGATATATTTTTGTGCACTTTTATTTGTCATCCATTGGAGTATATGATATGATAATTTTATATTAGATCGTACAAGTGCTTCTGTTTTTTAGGGATTTCATTTCCCTTAAAGCAATATTTCAACCACTTAACCCCACCCAAATCATGGTCCTTACGTACCAAACTTGCTGAAAGGAATAATACTTATGAACGATGTAATCTCACAGCTAAAAAACAACAATAAACTTATCAATATTATACGCTGTTATCCACAGATTTCAAAAGCTGCCTTGGCAGAGTATCTTAAAGTTTCCTGGCCGACTGTATCCACTAATATTGAAGTTTTAAGGAAAAGTAATATTTTAAGTGCTTCCAGCCCCTTACTGATCAACCCGGATTTCGCGCATATGATTGGTATATCTGTTGGATCTGCACAGACAAAACTTACTATAATTGACATGAATTTTTCTCCTATTTCCAGCGAAAAATTTGGCCGCGTTTTGTCCGATCTGGATATCTTTTGTGATGCACGTGAGTATATGGATGAAAACAGAAAAGAAATTACCAATTACATTTTCTTTCAAACTCCAGACAATCTATTTGAACTGCAGACAAAATTAGATGATATCATTGCCGATATTATAAAGTTGGTAGAAAAACAGGATCAATTCCATATGAATATTATTTCAATTGGAATTGCTTTTACAGGTGCCATCGACAATGTCACAAAGAAAATTGTAAAGTCCCATAACCTTGAATTTTTGTCGGATAAACCGCTGAATACTATTATTTATCCAAATCGCCTGGACTTTTTCGACCAAAAAGGAATCAATATCTACATTGATAATAATTCCAATACGTCTGTCGTGGCTGAAAAATATAATATGTATAATCCTGAAAGTACTAACTACAAATATCGTGACAAAAAAAATATGCTGATCCTTTATCTCGGTGCTGGTGTAGGTGCGGGCATGATTTTTAATAACAGTTTATACCATGGTGCTACAAATTTTGTCGGTGAACTCGGTCACTTGGAGTTACCACCCTATCCTGCTATAGAGTTTAAAGCCGTGGAAAGCTGTTGTTCCTGCGGGAGTTCTGAATGTTTAGACTATCGGATTCGAAATGATGTTTTTGAGATGACGAAAGCTGAATTTTCAGAATTGACTTCTGCTAATATTAAAAACTATTTAATGGATAATCCAAAGAAATTTGAAATTTTCACATATTATATTGGAAAAGTCACTAATCTGCTCATCAATCTCCTTAACTTAGATTTAATTGTTTTCACCGGAAAATTCAAAGAAATTGCAGATTATATGTGGCCATTGCTTTATAAGTACATAAATGCTAATAAGCTATCCTATATTGCTAATGAGTGTGAACTTAAATCTTCTAGTCTCGGTCCTACAGCACCATCTATCGGTGTTGCTATTTGTGCTTATTTTGATAAGCTGGGAGAAGATATTAATTGGAATTTCTGATCTGTCCCTTCAACATCAAGAGCCGCGATCTCGCGCGGCTCTCCTCTATCACAAGTTTCCAATTAGATTCTTTATCTGAAAACGTCAAAACACAAGTGTAAGCATTTGGGTCTGCCCCTGTTAAAATGGCGGTGTTACTGAATGAAAAAGATTATTATAAATTTTGCACTGCCCAATGCTATGCGGGGTCTGATCGTGCGTCCAGCTAAGGGTATATAGTCCGGTGGGTGGAAGCCCCATCAAATAAGCTGCTAACCACAGCATTTGAAGCGAGTCTTGAGTCTGCCGCGGTAACGCTGCAGGCTAAGCGTAGACAGCAAGGTAACAGGGATGGCTAGTGAGCGCCGAAATCCCAAAAGAACCAGAGGGCCGACATCGTGGTCTGGATGGAAGGCAACATATGTACTTATCGCTATGGTGAGATTTTACATACCTCTGCGGCGTTGGTAGAAACTATTCATGTTACACAGGGAATATATATCAACTGGAGAGAACCTGCATTTTCTTTCTGAAGTGTGTAAACAGGAAGTATGCCTGACAATCAAAAGAAGGATGGCAAAGGAAATGCAGGTAGTCGGAGGCCCGAGTAGTACCAAGGATGGTAGGAACAAAATAAATACCGGAGGGAAGTCGAGAGAGAGCTGTTCCTCACAGCTCTGGCCTGCGAAACTATATCAAAGAGGAAACATTAGCTATACACAGAGATAGAGGAACTAATGGAAACGAAATTGGCGAGAATATCACAATTATCAAAAGAAAATCCAGACATGGTATTCACATCTTTGGGACATCTGATAAATCAGGAAATGCTGAAAAGCTGCCATACCCAGATGGATGGAACAAAGGCCGTAGGAATTGATGGAATCACCAAAGAAGAATACGGAAGAAATCTGGAAGAGAATCTGAACGCTCTTGTAGAACGATTAAAGAGGAAATCCTATAAGCCGAAACCGGCAAGACTGGTAGAAATACCGAAGGATAACGGAAAGCTGCGTCCGCTCAGCATCTACTGTTATGAAGATAAGCTGGTGCAGGAAGCACTGCGCAGAATACTGGAAGCAGTGTTTGAACCGATATTTTACGATGAAATGATGGGGTTCCGGCCGAACAGGGGATGCCATAAAGCAATCCGCAAACTAAATATCATGTTGGAAAGAAAACCAACAAACTATGTACTGGATGCGGACATTAAAGGATTCTTCCAGCATCTCGACCATGAATGGATTATGCGTTTTATAGAATCAAAGATCAAAGACCCAAATATCCTCCGCCTTGTCAGAAGAATGCTGAAAGCAGGGATTACGAACAACTATGAGTTTGAAGAAACAGAAGAAGGAAGCGGACAGGGTTCTGAATACACATTGGGGTCAGACCCCATTAAAGATTACTAAAAAAGGGGAAGAAAGGATGTAGTTTTTAACTACATGACAACTATATACTATGATGCTATAATGGGATTAAAACAGGAAATGAGTTGGCATTGTACGATGAATCCGGTGGAATAGAAAATACAGGGATACGCCGACAGGTGATAAAGGAAATTACTGATTTTGCAAAAAAATATGATGTAAAAAAATTCTTCTCTTCGGATCAAGGCAAGAGGTGATTTTAAGCGTACGAGTGACATTGATTTAGCAGTGTCAGATGGAAAGTTTGATCGTTTTGCGCTTCATTAAAAATATGAAAAAAATATGAGACAGGAGGCGATTATAATGTACATATTCATACCATTTTTCTTTTTCATCTGGGGCGGTCTGACGGTGGCTTATTTTCATTTCGGATTTCAGCCAGAATGGCTTGCTACGATTCTGAATACGAGTTCCGCCGGCGACAGCGCAGCCAATGCTTTTATGCTCAGCACACGCGGTGGACTTTTTATCATCGGTGTCGGTGTTTTTTGCCTGATCTGGATTGTAGTTCGTCTTTGGCTTGGGATTGATAAATTCGAAGAACCTCAAGACTCTGGTTCTTTGCGCGAAGATATTGTGGAGATTTTTGACGCTTTGCTCACACCCATTCCCTCGTATGAAGAGGAGAAAGAAACAGATCCACTTAGCTTTGGTGCACTCTTCGATGAACTTTCCAGTACATCTTCCTCGGAGCCGGAATATCTGAGTGACAGTGATGGCAAAAGCGTTCGTATCACCGGCCGCGGTTCTGATGTTTTTTATCTGGAAAACGGTGATGTTGTCTATACTACAGACGGTCGTGATTTCTATACGACAGATGATGATGTGTATCATCACTATGAATGAAGCGGGCGTATTTGAAAGCAGTGGAGCAGTATGTTTGCCACATTGGGGTCTGCCCGTGCGTCCAGCAAAGGGTATATAGTCCGGTGGGTGGAAGCCCCATCAAATAAGCTGCTAACCACAGCATTTGAAGCGAGTCTTGAGTCTGCCGCGGCAACGCTGCAGGCTAAGCGTAGACAGCAAGGTAACAGGGATAGCTAGTGAGCGCCGAAATCCCAAAAGAACCAGAGGGCCGACATCGTGGTCAGGATGGAAGGCAACATATGTACTTATCGTTATTTTACTTGACTTTGCAGACTATCTGATTTATTATACTCGTAAAGAAGTAACTTACGAGTTACTAACTCACGAGTATAATTATTGGAGGTGAGCAGATGAGTCAATTCTATTGCCGTGAGGATGAGCTGCGGAAACTGAATAAACGGTATGCAGGTGATAAGTTTGAGTGCATTGTCATCTACGGCAGACGGCGTGTTGGTAAAACGGCACTGATCAACGAGTTCTGCAAAGATAAGCCTACCATTTTCTTTTCTGCATTGAACACGACAGGAAAGGAAAATCTGGAAGCTCTCTCAAAGTCGATTATGAGTTTTGAGCGGCCGGATATGGAGTCTGCACCGGAGTTCAGGTCCTATGATGCAGCTTTGGATGAGCTGACAGCACTTTCAAAGGAAAAGAGGATTGTCTTTGTCATTGATGAGTATCCTTATCTTGCAAAAGCAAAACCAGCTATTTCAGCGATGCTGCAGCACATCATCGACCACAAATGGACAGAGTCCAAGATGTACCTGATTCTTTGCGGCTCCTCTATGAGCTTCATGGAGAGTCAGGTGCTTGGAAAGGAAAGTCCGTTGTATGGCAGACGTACTGGCCAGTTTAAGATTGAGCCGCTAGACTATAAAGAAACCGCTGTGTTCCACCCAAATCTGTCTGCAGAAGACAATTCCCTGATTTATGGGATCACGGGAGGAGTTCCCCACTATATCAATAAGTTGGATGTGCGAGATAGTGTGGATGAAGCTCTGTTGGATAATTTCTTTGACCGCTCCAGCTATCTGTATGAGGAACCGGGGAACTTACTGAAGCAGGAACTCCGGGAGCCGGCCATTTATAATGCAATCATTAAAGCGATTGCAGAAGGTGCTTCCCGAATGAACGATATCAAGATGAAGGTCGGCGAGGAAAACTCGGTCGTATCGAAGTACCTGAAAACGCTGATCGACCTTGGCATTGCGAAGAAAGAAACACCGATTACAGAAGAACCGGGTAAGAAAACCATCTATCTGCTGGCTGATAACTTCTTCCGTTTCTGGTATCGGTTTGTGCCAATCAATATGAGTGCCATTGACTCTGGCAGAATTGCAAAGACCTATCCACACGCTGTAAAGCAGTATCTTCCTGATTACATGGGTCTAATTTATGAGAAGATGTGTCAGGATTACCTGCTCTATTATTCGGATAGCCTTCCTATTGAGCTGAGTGAAATCGGCCAGTGGTGGGGGACAGACCCGAAGAAGAAAAAGCAGATACAGATTGATATCGTCGGAACTCCTGTTGAGGGCAAAGACTATATCATCGGTTCATGCAAATACCGGAATGAGAAAATCGGTGTGGATGAACTCGATTTGATTCGGGATTATGCCTCAGTTTTTGGAAAGGGCAACAACTATCACTACTATATCTTCTCGAAAGGCGGATTCACAGATGGACTTCTTCAGGCACAAGAGCGAGGTGAAGTTCGGCTGATAACGCTGGAAGACCTTTACAAGTAAAAATTCTAATCAACCCTGCTGGTGAAAGCTGGCAGGACATTTTTATACCCATTTTTAGTCTGTCTGCTCCGTGCAGATGGGCTTTTTTCATGCCGGCAAGGAGTGGTTACGCAAATGGCCTCCAGAATCCAGGGCATCACCGTTGAGATCGGCGGCGATACCACAAAGCTCTCCAAAGCACTGGAATGGTGCTAGAATATAAATAGTACAAAGGTTATGCAGGTCTGGTGGTTTATGCTGATGATTTTGTAGTGACATTCCAATATAAATCAGATGCAGAATGGTTCTATGAACACTTGAAACATAGAATGGAATACTTTGGATTAAGCCTTGAGGAAGAAAAGAGTCGTCTGATAGAGTTTGGGCGTTATGCGAAGGCAAGATGCCAGAAACTCGGAAAGAAGCCAGAGACCTTTACCTTTCTGGGTTTTACACACTACTGTTCCCAGAGCAGGAATGGTAGATTCAGGGTAAAGAGGAAAACCAGTAAGAAGAAATTTGCAAAGAAATGCAGAGAGATCAATCTGCTGTTAGCGAGAATGAGGACACACAGTCTGAAGGAGATTATAACAAAACTCAATCAGATACTGACTGGTTATTACCATTACTATGGAATCACTGACAATTCAAAGAGTATAACAGCATTCCGATATAATATTATGAAAAGCCTGTTTTATTGTTTGAATCGGAGAAGCCAGAAGAAAAGCTATAACTGGATAAGATTTCTCAATATGATGAATAACAGCTATCCGCTGGTAAGACCTCGGATCTATGTCAGTGTATATGAATGATAACGTGAACAATTCGTTTCGCAAAGAGCCGGATGCGGAAAAGCCGCACGTCCGGATCTGTGAGGGGCGCACGATCGTAAGGGGTGCGTCTACTCGACCCCTTGCGATTTTCTTAAAGAAAAAGGATCAGAAATAAAAGAATCCTGAAGTGCCAGCTTCAGGATTCTCAAGTCCGTTAAGGTGGACTATTCCGTTTGGGCTAGTGCTGTCTGTCATTTCTGTCTAACCACTTGCAAATATAGTAGCCAACTATAGATGCCAATACAGAAATAAGAAAAGCAATTATGTATTCCAAATAAGTCACCTCCTTCCGCTGGAAAGAGTCGACAGCAAATCCATGATAGCATAAAAATATATTTTGAGCAATTCATATTTTCAAGTTGATTTTAAAAGAAAAACGTGTTAGTATATGAATAGCTAAGAAAAGCAATTATATTTTCAAGTAAGCCAGAAAAATCTAGAGTGCCAGCTCTAGATTTTTTGCTATCCGCTGAATATCATCGACTGGCTTTTGGGATGATGTCACTGTGTAAAGACTACCTCAAAGATCGTTCCGCCGGACGGGCTGGACTGAACGGTTATTCTGCCGTCATGTACGCGCACGATTTCACGAACCAGGGCCAGCCCAAGGCCTACTCCGCCAAGCTGGCGGCTTCTGGATTTATCTACGCGGAAGAATGGTTCAAATATGCGTTCATTTAATTCAGCCGGGATTCCGCTTCCGGTATCTTCTACGGACAGGCAGATGCTTTTTCCCTTCCGGTATGCGGTTACGGTAACCTGTCCGCCGAAATGGTTGTATTTAATTGCATTTTCAACAAGATTGTATACCATCCGGTAAATCAAAATGTCACTTCCGACCATCGTGGTATCTTTACAGTTCCCGATCAGTTTTATCTCCTTTTCCTGGGCAAGCGGTTCCAGATCCACCAGTACTTCATCGACGAGGGCGTCAACGGCAATGGTTTCATCCCTGCTTACTGTTTGAAGCTCACTCATATCGAGCAGTGTCTTGACCATTTTGCTGAGTCGGCCGTTTTGCTCTGTCACCATTTTCAGTGTCTGTAAGGTGTCGGCGTCATTGCCCGGATGCGGGGTGGAATGGTATAAATCGAGCTGTACCTGCATGACAGACAGTGGAGTGCGAAGCTCGTGTGCTGCATTTGCCGTAAACTGTCTCTGGATTTCAAAAGCATCTGCGAGACGTTCCAGCATCTTGTTATACGAAATACGAAGCTGGTTCAGCTCTTTTACTTTGTTTTCTTCAATGCGCGAATCGGCCAGATTCTGTGCCTGCACCTCCTCGATTTTTTCGGAGAACTCACGAATGGGCCGAAGTGCATGGCCACTGATAAAATAGGTAGCGACACCGCCAAGAAGGGCCAATAAAGCGGAAAGGATCAGGCTGTTTCTTTTGTAGTCTGCTTTATTGTTGTACACCTGAACAGAGAAATCTCTGGCAAATTCATTCCACTTGTCCTCCGGAATGCTGATATAGATTTGATCGGAACCGTCTGCGGTACCGTCTCCGCCCTGATCTCCGGCATCATCGCCCCGGGCATCTACGGTCTCCTGCAGGGAATCGATATAATAAATTCCGTTTTTATAGACAAGCAGGGTCAGACATCCACAGATGACCGCAATATACAGGGTAATGATACAGGTAAGTCTCCACTGCAGTGATATTTTTTTCATCGGTCGGACTCCTCTCGTATTTGATATCCTTCGCCTACTTTATTTAAAATCGGATCGTATCCAAGTACCGCCCTGAGCTTTCGGCGAAGAGAAGACATATGGACGCGGATGGATCCGCTGAAGCTGTCCACGGAGGCATCCCAGACATGCTCGATCAATTCTTCCTGACTTACCGGTCTGCCAAGGTGAAGAAGCAGATATTCCAAAATTCCGTTTTCTTTTCTTGTCAGGGAAACCAGGGTTCCGTTGGCATAGGCCTCTCGTTTGATGGTATCGAATTTGATCCCGCCACTTTCCAGACAGACATCTTTTTGCACAAATTTTCTTCTCGTCAGACTGCGGATCCGCGCTTCCAGCTCCTGCAGATGGAACGGCTTTTCCATATAGTCATTTGCCCCGGCATCGAGTCCTTCTACTTTGTCTGCAATCTGTCCTCTTGCAGATAAGATCAGAACCTTCGTCTCTTCGTTTTCCTTCCGGAGCTCTTTTAGAAGATCCATTCCGTCCATGCCGGGCAGATTGAGATCCAGGACAATCAGATCATAATTTTCTGCCAGGATGCATTCCAGAGCCTCCGCGCCATCGTAACAGGTATTCACCTCGTACCCGGCAGCGTACAGACTTCTGGCAACTGTGTCACACATTTGTTTCTCATCTTCTACGATTAATAATCTCAAAATTTTTTCACCCGCCCATTTCTTAACAATGATTTTACAACTGCTATTGTATAATATCAGAGTCAGCTGGTCAATCAATAGAATAAAAGGAGCAACCATATTTTGAAGTGCAGAAAAATATCTCAAATTGTTTTAGTTATCACAGGCATAGCAATGATGGGCTATGGCGCCGTCAGAGGGGAAGCGGCTGCTGTGCTTGGGAAAGCAATTAAATTATGTCTGGAGTGTGTCGGAATTGGATAAGAAAAAGAAGTTACGATCAAAGAAAATAGCCGGAATACGCGGGTGGATACAGGCAGCGGCCACACTGCTTACCAATCCTCATATCCCCAATTTTTTTCAGGGCAAAATATATCAGGGCAAGGCGAAAACGGTGTGCGTACCGGGACTAAACTGTTATTCCTGTCCTGCTGCGACGGGAGCGTGCCCCATCGGAGCCTTTCAGGCAGTTGTCGGATCATCCAAATTTAAGTTTTCCTACTATATAACCGGGTTTCTGATTTTACTCGGCGTGACACTGGGAAGATTCATCTGTGGTTTTTTGTGTCCGTTTGGATGGTTTCAGGATTTGCTTCACAAAATCCCCGGAAAGAAATTCTCCACGGCCAGACTGAAGCCGCTGCGGTATCTGAAATATATCATCCTTGCTGTTTTTGTGATTCTTCTGCCGATGTTTGCAACGAATTCGATCGGGATGGGAGATCCGTTCTTCTGCAAATATATTTGTCCGCAGGGCGTTCTGGAGGGGGCGATCCCGCTTTCCATCGGAAATGCCGCAATCCGGTCTGCACTGGGCAAGCTGTTTTCGTTTAAATTCTGTATTCTGATTACGGTTGTCGTGCTCAGCATCTTGTTTTACAGACCCTTCTGCAAATGGATCTGTCCTCTTGGGGCAATCTATTCCTTATTTAATAAGGTAAGCTTTTTAAATATCACGATTGAAAACAGCAAATGTGTCGGATGCAATCAGTGTTCCAGGGCATGTAAAATGGATATCGACGTGTGCCGGACCCCAAATCATCCGGAATGCATCCGATGCGGAGCCTGCATCAAGGCCTGCCCGAAGGATGCGATCCACTATCAGTTTATGGGAAAAACGTGTCAGAAAAAGGACACCGGAGATCAACAGTCAGAGATCAGAAACCATTGATCAGCAGCAGATCACGAAGCATCGAAGGATGATATTGAATTTTTGTTTTTTACATTATACTATCTTAAAAGGAGCCATAATTTATGAAAACCAAAAGAACTTTTATCCCTGTTTTTACACTCAGCGTAGCATTATTACTTACCGCATGCAACGGAAAAGAGGCTGCAGACACAAAGAAAACGCAGACAACCCAGACGGAATCCGGCACAGAAGCTGTTACGGGATCTGTTGCGGAATCCGGAACCGAAACGGCAGGGGCTTCCGGCACAAAGCTGGACGATTTATATCAGCAGGAGAACCAGATTTTTGCAGATCATGCGGATGTATGGAACAAGGTGTTTGGCATGATGAATAAAAGCACGGCGGATCCGAGCGGAAATTATGCGGATTATCTGGCAGACACGGTTGAAGCCAACAAGGACTCTTTTTCTGAGGACGAGCTGAATACACTGACGGATGATATTGAAACGATACGAAAAATCGAGGAACAGATGGCGGAATTGGAAAACGGCAATACAGCATCGGAAGATAGCGATGCGAAAAACGATTCCGAAGAGGCATCTCCGTTCCGGGATTTCTCGGGCCAGGATTATGATGGCAACACCGTTGACGAAAGTCTGTTTTCCAAAAATGCGGTAACGGTCGTGAATTTCTGGTTTACCGGCTGCAAGCCTTGTGTTGCTGAGTTATCCAAGCTGAACGAATTAAATGATGCAATCAAATCCATGGGAGGCGAGGTTGTAGGCATCAACACAGAAACCTTCGACGGAAATCAGGATGCGATCAAAGAAGCAGCAGCGGTTCTTAAAAGCCAGGGTGCGAAATACCGCAATCTTTCCATTGACTCTGCTTCCGCTGCAGGAAAGTATGCTTCCGATATTATGGCATTTCCGACCACAATCTTAGTCGATCGAAATGGAAATATTGTGGGAGAACCGATGCTTGGCGGAATCGACAATCAGGAGAATTATGATACGCTGATGAAACAGATCCAGTCTGTGATAGATGCAGACAGCGCGAAGTAAGACGAGAGCTGCGGCGTTTTTGGGAGAGAAAATGGGAGTGCGAAAAAACAAAGTTACGTTTTTTCGCACTCCTTTTCATAACAAGATTTTAAAAAAATACATTTACGAAACGATGTACTGTGCTGTACCTGTCCCGAAAGGCTGCTCGGTGCTTAGAACAAGAGCTGAGGTCACACGGCGATTCCCCACATATATGCACACGTTTTCGGAACCACCAGTAATCCGACCTTTGGTTTTGATAGCAGCCATTTGACAAACAACAGCCGGGTTCCTGCTCTGCGAAAGGGCAGAAAATAAGGAAAACTTTGCGCAATTAAAAGGAGCATACCGCATCAGCGATATGCTCCTTTTGGACTACCTGGGTAAATATTATTCACAAAGTTTGGAGAAAGCGTCAGCTACGAACTGAACTTTTGTTCCAACGATAACCTGTACAGAGGTTTTGCCAGGTTTGATCACGCCTGCCACGCCGGCAGATTTGATTACCTTGTCGTTTACGGCAGTGATATCTTTCACTTCCAGTCGCAGTCTTGTAACGCAGTTATCAATGCTTGTGATGTTTTCTTTTCCGCCGCAGCCTTCCAGAATTTTAGCTGCGATTGCGGTATAGTTATCACTTGCCAGTTCTACTTTTTTCTCTGCTTCGAGATCGTCATCTTCGCGTCCAGGAGTCTTCAGATCCCATTTCTTGATAGCAAACAGGAATACGAAGTAGAATACGAGGAATGCTGCGATTTCAAGCGGAATGATCAGCCATATTTTCTGTGCTGCGGGCAGTGAGGATGAGAACAGGAGGTCCATAGCACCGGCGGAGAAGCTGAATCCTGCACGAAAGCCGAGAGCAACTGTGATCATAGTAAAGATACCATACAGTAATGCATAGATTACGTACAGAGCAGGAGCAAGGAACATAAATCCGAACTCAAAAGGTTCTGTAACGCCACAGATGAATGCACAAACTGCAGCAGAAGCTACCAGACCGATCGCAGCTTTTTTCTTTGCAGGTTTTGCACATCTTACCATAGCAAGTGCAGCACCAGGAATACCGAACATCATACAGGGGAAGAATCCGGACATGTACATACCAAGGCTCCAGGTTACATCAGCAGATGTTTCACCAGCCCAGAAGTGCTTCAAGTCACCAAGACCGATCGTGTCAAACCAGAATACATTGTTCAGAGCGTGATGTAATCCGGTCGGGATCAGCAGACGGTTCAGGAATGCATAGATACCGGCACCGACAACATCAAGGCTGACAATAGATTTACCAATTGCTACCAGAGCACCGAACAGTAATGGCCATACCAGTAACAGAACAGCAGATACAACGATAGAAACAACACCGGAAACAATTGCTACACAGCGTTTGCCGCTGAAGAAGGATAACCAGTCCGGAAGCTTGGTGTCTTTGAAACGGTTATAGCAGGCAGATCCGATGATACCGGCCAGGATACCGATGAACGGGTTTTGGATCTTGTCAAAGGCCAGCGTCTTTGTAGCACTCTCAGCGATGGACGGGATGATAGTTGTAACAACTCCGGTAGAAAGAAGTGTTGTGATCATCAGCCAGGATGCCAGAGCTGCGATTCCGCCGGTACCGTCATTCTTTTCTGACATACCGACACCAACGCCGATTGCAAAGAGGATTGCCATGTTGTCGATCAGAGCTGCTCCTGCTTTTACGAGAAACAGACCGATCAGGTTTACTACGCCCGAGATATCGCCGCCCTGCATCGTTGCCGGACACAGCCGGTATCCGATACCCATCAGGATACCGCAGATCGGCAGTACTGCTACAGGAAGCATGAGGGCTTTCCCTAGTTTCTGAAGAAATTTCATATATTTCTCCCTCCTTAAAAGATAATTTATATAACTGGATACCTCCAATTAGATACGTGAATTTACCGAATCCACCCAATATACTTACAAAAGCAAGTGCAGAAAAGACATTGAGAGGGCATTTCGCAAAAGCAAGTGAGAAAAGGCTATAAGCGTACATTTCACAAAAGCAAGTGAGAAAAAACTTCAAGCGTACATTTCATTTCATAAAAGAAGAGGATGAAGATTCATCTGACGAAAGATCAAAAAAAGATCAGGAAATACTGAGAACGGCTTCGTCTAAGGAAACTTCGCCCTCTTTTTTCAAGCTGATTTTCTCGTAATCATCGGTATTGCAAATCAGTACCGGAGTGACTGTGTTCAATCCGGCTCCGGTGATCTTGTCCAGATCGACATCCATCAGAAGATCTCCTTTTTTGACCTGATCGCCGGCTGCAACGTGTGCGGTAAACGGTGCGCCCTTTAGTGTAACCGTATCCAGGCCGATGTGGATCAGGATTTCGGTTCCGGAGCTGCTTGTGAGCGTGATGGCATGAAGAGTATCAAATACCATGGCTATTTCACCGTCTGTCGGTGCATAAATTTTTCCCTCAGACGGAATCACTGCAAATCCGTCCCCCAGGATTTTTTCGGAAAAGGTAGGATCCGGGACTTCGGAAAGCGGAACTACTTTTCCTTTGCAAGGTGCGTAAAGAACATTTTCTTTGTTCTTTCCTTTTAGAAAATGAAACATAAAATTGATATCTCCTTTCGAAAATAAGGTGCGATGTTTTTTTCGGGATAGGGATCCGAGTTCATCTGTAATTACGTTGAGTGATTTTTTGCGAAAAAATTTGGTATTTTACCCTTTGATCCGTTCTGTTTGACGTAAAAAGTCAACAAAATGCCATTGGGAAAGGAAACAGAGTATTTATTAAAAACAAAATTGCATAATTCTACACGAATTTCTCAATAGATTATATACATAATAAGATGCGTAAGGATTTGTAAATACTTTTTTTGATATTTATGACAAAAGAATCTACTTTCAAAAGGGGAAAAATCGGTAGTTTAACCAACTAATGCGTTACTGCGGTAAAAGAAGAAGGATATACACACATTGGGGTCAGACCCCATTACTGTTGTGGGAAACTTTTGGGCGGTTCCTGTTTTTGGGCTTGAAATTCGAAAAATCTTTATACAATCTTAATGCCATGGAAAAGGTATTTATACGTTTTTAAAACGGAAGTCTCTAAAATAAGGAAGAATCAAAAAGAAGGAGTAAAAAGAGAAATGTGGAATATAAAACTGCGATACAGGAAACAATGGTCGTCGTTTGAAATTATCATTCTTGGATTTGCGGGGGTAATTCTGGCAGGAGCACTGCTTTTGATGCTTCCTGTGGCTTCGCGGGAAGGAAATGTAACGCCATTTACAGAAACACTGTTTACTGCAACATCAGCCGCCTGTGTGACAGGACTGGCAGTCAGAGATACAGGAAGCTACTGGTCCGTCTTTGGACAGAGCGTGATTTTGCTGCTCATTCAGATCGGTGGTCTTGGTGTGGTTACGATCGCTGTTTCGATTGCGATGCTTTCCGGGAGAAAAATTTCCCTGATGCAGCGAAGCACGATGCAGGATGCGATTTCTGCCCCGAAGGTGGGCGGAATTGTGCGCCTGACGCGTTTTATCCTCAAAGGAACCTTTGGAATTGAACTGTTGGGAGCGTTGTTTCTTCTGCCTGTTTTTTTACGGGATTACGGCGGAAAAGGAATCTGGATGGCGTTGTTTCATTCTGTATCCGCATTCTGCAATGCAGGATTTGATCTTCTTGGAAAAACGGATCATCTGTATCCGTCCCTGACTTCTTATGTGGGAAATCCACTGGTTAATCTTACGATTATGGGGCTAATTGTAACAGGTGGAATCGGATTTCTGACCTGGGATGATATCTATACAAAAAAATATCATTTTCGTCAGTACTGCATGCAAAGCAAGGTGATCCTGCTTACAAGTCTGTTTCTGATTTTTGTTCCGGCGGCCTTCTTTTTCTTCCGGGATTTCGCCGGAATGCCGGTCAAGGAGCGGACGCTCTGCGCATTGTTTCAGTCTGTGACAACAAGAACGGCCGGATTTAATACAGCAGATCTTTCCGGGATGACAGGTGCCTCCCAGGCGATTATGATTATTCTGATGATGATTGGCGGAGCACCGGGATCAACGGCTGGCGGAATGAAAATTACCACATTTGCCGTGCTGACAGCTAATGCGTCTGCTACGTTCCGTCAGAGAGAGGACACACAGATGTTTGGACGCAGGGTGGGCCAGGAGGTATTAAAAAATGCATCTACGATTCTGATGATGTATCTTTTTCTGGTGCTAATGGGAGGAATGGTGATCAGTGTGGCAGAAAATCTGCCGATTTCTGAGTGTCTGTTTGAGACAGCATCTGCTGTTGGAACGGTTGGTCTGACGCTTGGAATTACGCCGCGGCTCGGTGTTCTTTCGAAAGGAATTCTGATCGCACTGATGTTTCTTGGAAGGGTTGGCGGTCTGACGCTTGTTTATGCTGCGATGCCGGGGAGAAAGAGCGCACATGCAAAAATGCCGCTGGAAAAAATAAATGTAGGATAAGAAGAGAGGAAGAGATGAGATGAAAAATATTTTACTGATTGGAGTAGGAAGATTTGGGAGACATATTGCCATGCATCTGAATCAGCTTGGACATCAGGTGATGGCGGTAGACCGAAATGAGGAACGGATCGATGCCGTGATGCCGTATGTGACAAATGCACAGATCGGTGACAGTGTCAATGCAGACTTTCTGCGATCCCTTGGTGTGGGAAATTATGATGTCTGTATTGTGACGATCGGAAGCAGCTTTCAGGATTCGCTGGAAACCGCGTGTCTTTTGAAGGAGCTGGGCGCAAAATGGGTCGTGTCCCGGGCAGAACGGGATGTACAGGAAAAATTCCTGTTGCGGAACGGAGCGGATCAGGTTGTTTATCCGGAAAAACAGATGGCAAAATGGACAGCGATTCGTTACAGCTCGGATCATGTGTTTGACTATATTGAAATTGACAGTCAGTATGCGATTTTTGAGGTTGAAATCCCGGAGAACTGGATTGGAAAAAATGTCGGTCAGCTGGATATCCGGAAAAAATACGGTATTAATATTCTGGCAACAAGAAAATATGGAAAAACAGATGTTGCGGTGTCTCCGGAGACAGTTCTGAATGGCGATGCTACCATATTGGTTCTTGGTGAATATAAAGCGATCCAGAAATGTTTTCGAATCTGAAAGAGAGGTGATTTCTGTGTTAAGTGTAGGACTGCTCTTCGTTACCCTGGTCGGTTTTTTGTCTGGAGGCGTGCTCGTAGATCAGATAGAGACATTTTTCACGGAAAACAGAAGAGAGGAACCGGAAACGGGACAAAATTTCACGGAAAACAGAAAACAAGAACAGGGAACGGGAGAAAAAAAGATTTCCTGACTATAGCTTTCTCTTCGTTTATGATCTACAATAGGAGGTGGGGTGAGACAGTTGGAAAAAGAAAAACAAAAAAAAGAGCATATCCTGGTGTGTCTGTCCTCTTCGCCATCCAATGAAAAAATTATTCGGACTGCGGCGCAGATGGCACAGGCGTTTCAGGCCGGCTTTACGGCATTGTATGTGCAGACAGCAGAAAAAACAGAAAAAACACCGGAGGATCTGGCAAGGCTGCAGAAGCATGTTCGTCTGGCAGAGCAGAGCGGGGCAGAAATTGTAACGACACACAGTGAGGATATTGCCCTGCAGATTGCAGAATACGCAAGAATTTCCGAGGTGACGCGGATTGTCATTGGAAAGAGCATGATGAAGCAGGGCTATTTTCATCAGCGAAGGGTGTGGACCGAGCGTCTGACGGATCTTGTGCCTGATCTGGAAATTCACATCATTCCAGACTCAGACGTGTACCGGAGATATCAGAAACGAAAAAAATTTCCGGAGTGGATGGAGCTGCCTTCCTGGAAAGAACTGATGCTTACGGTTCTGATTCTGGCTACTGCGACCGGAATCGGAGAAATCTTTTTTCGGCTTGGTTTTACGGATGCCAATATTATTACGGTATATCTGTTTGGCGTCATGCTGACATCTATTCTGACCAGCGGTTATACCTGTAGTGTGGTCAGCTCTGTGGCAAGTGTTGTCCTGTTTAATTATTTTATGACAGAGCCAAGGCTTTCGTTGTATGCGTATGGTTCCGGCTATCCGGTGACCTTTGCGATCATGCTTGGCACTTCAATCCTGACCAGTACGCTTGCTTCAAAATTGAAAGAAAATGCAAAGCTTTCTGCACGAGATGCCTTTCGAACCAAGATTCTTTTTAATACCAGCCAGCTTCTGCAAAAGGCAGAGGATGCGTCAGAAATTTTTGATATTACGGCAACGCAGCTGATAAAGCTTCTGGGAAGAAATCTGGTTGTGGCGCCGGTAGAAAAAAAGAAAAACGGCATTGTGCAGGGAACTCTTTATAACGCCGAAACAGGAATAAAATCAGAAAAAGTTTTTAATGAGAAAGAACAGGAAATCCTGCAGTGGGTTCTGAAAAACCGGAAACGGGCGGGAGCTATGACAGAACGTTTTTCTGAAGAACCGTATCTGTACCTTTCCATCTATGCGGCACAGAACAGATATGGTGTGATCGGCATTTTCATCGGACAAAAGCCACTGGATGTGTTTGAGAACAGTATCCTGCTTTCTATTCTGGGAGAGTGCGCCATGGCACTGGATCGGGAACAAAGTGCGAGAGAAAAAGAAGAGGCGGCAGTCATGGCGAAAAATGAGCAGCTTCGGGTGAATCTGCTGCGGACGATTTCCCATGATCTGCGCACACCACTGACATCAATTCGCGGCAATGCAGACTCTTTGATCAGTAACTTTGACGCACTGGACGAAGGGATGCGGAAACAGATTTTTTCGGATATTTATGAGGATGCCGGATGGCTGATTGAACTGGTGGAAAATCTGCTTGCGCTTACGAAAATAGAAGATGGAAGTGTAAAACTGCAGTTATCCGATCAGGTGGTTGAGGATGTAGTCCGTGAGGCGCTGCGCCATGTAGAACGGCGGAAAAACGAACATGAAATTACGGTGGACTGCGGGGAAGACATACTGCTCGCCCGCATGGATGCAAAGCTGATTGTACAGGTATTGGTAAACCTGATCAACAATGCAGTAAAATATACACAGGCAGGATCCAAGATCCGGATTACAGCCGGAAAAGAAGAAAAAAACGTATGGATTGCGGTGGAGGATAATGGACCCGGCATTCCGGCGGAGTGCAGGGAGCATGTATTTGAAATGTTCTATTCCGGAAAAAATAAGGTGAGTGACAGCCGCAGAAGCCTTGGCCTTGGGCTGGCGCTGTGCCGTTCCATTGTAAATGCGCATGGCGGGGAACTGGTGCTTCGTGACTGCGCTCCGCACGGCTGTCATTTTCGTTTTACGCTGCCGCTCAGTGAGGTGAATTTAAATGAATAAGACATTGATACTGGTTGTGGAAGACGATACGCCGGTCCACAACCTGATTACGACAACACTGAAAACACACGATTATAAATAACCACATTGGGGTCAGACCCCATTACTGTTTAGAAATTTTGTTCTTGTTTTGGCAATTCTGACACTGCAGACTGTGCTGAATGACAATATCAAAACGGCAGAAGATGTTGAAACTTATCTGGGTCTTAACACCCTGGTCGTTGTTCTGGATTTTGGAAGCAAAAAGAAATCCAGAAGACGAAGAAAAGACTGAACATAAACACAGAAAATTAAAAAGGAGCATCTCCGGTTTCGAACTTGAAACCTGGAGATGCTCCTTTTTCGTATGCTGCAGAATGAAAAATTATTCTCCCGCCACCGTCACATCCCGCAGCAGTACCGCACACGGTACCACGCGGTTGTTTATCTGCTGTGTCTCTTTCGAGAAAGTCAGATTTTTCAGCACATCGTCATAACGGGCGGAAAGTGATCCGCTGGTTGTCGGATGGGAGGTGGTTCCGTCGCTCTCATACGCGAGCCGGATCTCACCGCCGCAGGTGCCGCTTACGGCATCCATATCAAACGCACTGAAATCGGTGATTTCTATATGCGGCATGCTGCGCAGCTCGTCGAGTGTTTTCGAACCGCCTTCAACTACCATGTTATTCATGGAAGTAGTATTCTTCATGCCGATATAATGGGCATGCTGAAGGCTGCCCCAGTAGGAGCGGCAGATGCCGTTTTCAAACAGAACGCGCTCGGCTACCGGCATACCGGTTTCGTCGTACGGCGCGTTTTTGGCAGAGCCGTCGAGCGTCGGCATGAGGCGGATATTCAGCGGATCGGCATCTGCGCCGGTGATGGCTTCGCCGATTTTTGCTTTTGCAACGCCCGTATACTGATAAGAAGCGTTGGTATGCATGGCAAAATACTGGAAGAAGCGGCCGACGGCGTCTCCGCTTAAGAGAACATCGGCGTGCTCGTTCTGCCGGGTCGGAACAGCATTCAGACGCTGGCGGCCGGTGTGGAACATTCCGCGCACTTCGGCGATGATCTTCTCGGCAGATTTGTCGGAGAAGCGGAGATCCTTGTAGATCTCAATCTCATGATCATCCTTGCGGGAGTTTGTGACAACCTCGATCTCGCAGTCAAAGCCGGAGAAGGTGACATCGACACCGCGGGAATTGCGGATGCGTGTCTGCTTCTGATTGACAAAAATCTCATAGGAGTTTACGCGGGAATCCTCTTCCGATTTGATTTCCTGCATGGCCTGCACCAGTTTTACGAGTTCAGAGGTAAGATCGCGGGAGGCATCAGGCATTCCATCATTTGCCGGTGCATCCGATGGCTCTGCAATCGGGTACCATGGGTTCTGCACGAACTGTGCGGCGAACAGCGCCTGGTCAATTTCCTGCTTCATTTCTTCGCGGGAAATGCCCTGGTGGATCTCTTTTTCTGCGCTTCCGCGGAATTTTCCATCCTCACTGTCGACAAAGACGGTCAGAAACGTATGCGTTACTTTTTTCGCGCGGCTCATGTCGAGCTTCTGACCGATGAAAAATGCCTCGCGGGATTCGGTCTGCTCTTCGCGGATCAGAAAGTCGCTGGCTTTGCTTGTTTTTAATACATCGTATAATTCGTTCATCAGCCTAACCTCACTTTACATTTCAGATACGGGCCGCCATCGCTGACTTTGACCCATTCTTTGTGACCTTTTCCGCACATGCCGGAGCCGAAGAGCTCTTCTTTGTCGGAAACCATGGAGATGCTCTTTAAGAGATCCGGAACGTAGCCGGTCAGGGTGACAGGAGATACGACTTTTCCGGTCAGCTTACCGTCTTTGATCTCGCGGCCGAGTCCGACCATGCACTGGATGCCCCAGTGTTTCGGGTCTTCCATACCGGACTGGACGCTTTCGAGAAGATAGCCGTGCTCAATCGAAGCGATCATATCATCGAGTTTGTCTGTGCCTGCGGTGAAGTAGGTGTTGGTCATACGGGAGTAGACTTTGCGCTCGAAGCTCTCGCGTTTTCCGTTTCCGGTCGGCGTGGTGCCAAGGCGGAGTGCGCTTACGAGATCGCTGATGCCGGTAACGAGTGTACCGTGGTCGATGACCGTGGTGTCGGTGCCGAGCGTTCCCTCATCATCAAAAAGATAACTGCTGACCTGCTGTGCGCCGACTGCTCCGTCGTGCATGGAGGAGAGCTGGGAGGCAACAGGCTTGCCGATATACTCTTTGGCGAGTGCGCGGTCTTTGACAAACATATCCATCTCGACACCGTGTCCGAATGCCTCGTGTGCAATCACGCCGGTGACATCCGGTGCGGTGATGACATCGTACATGCCAGGGGTGACCGGATCGGAGTGGAGCTTGTCGTACAGAACGGCGATGATTTCCTCAACAATCGCATCCATCTCATTTAAGATTTCCACGCCTTTCAGGCCGGAGCAGGAACGGTACGACATATTCTGTTTTCCGTTTTCTGTGCCGATTGCGGAAAGGGAGCCCTCCGAGAAAGCGTAGGACTGCATCAGATCCTTTTTGGAGGAGAGGAACAGCTTGTTGACACGGGCAAAGCTGACGGTACTCTGGAATTCCAGAATTCCTTCATGGGCAGCGCCGGCGTCGCAGAGCTTCCGAAGGTGGGAGAGAATCTCCTCTGCGGAGACGGTCTCCGGGTCAATCTCGATTTCATTCTGCATCGTTTTTGCGATGGCTTCTTCCTGCACGAGAGGAGACTCCATCTGCGCAATGCCGAGTGCCTTTAATGCCTGAAATTCGGATTTCAGCGCGGAAGTAATTTCCTCCGCAAGATCTGCGGCATCGGTGAGGTTGTTGAAGGAATATTCGGTGTAGGAACCGTCCTGCCATGCACGGACAACGAAGCCGCGTTCACAGAAGTGATAATCGCCGACGGTGGTCTGATGCATGCTGACACGGTAGGTCGTGCCTTTGACATCGGTGCAGAGCACGCTGACATAATCGAATTCGCGCTCGAGCAGACGGATCAGTTCCTGAATCTGTGGTTTGATTTCCACAAGATAGGATGACATTGGAACCTGCATAAGTTTGGTGTCCTTTCTGGAGCCTGCCGGAGTGTTGGATAGAGAACCTGCGCCGGGGCTCAAAATAATAGAATCCGGAAAAATAGTTTCGAAAAAATCCCGAACATAGTTTCATTATAGAAGTGGGAAATGGAAAAAGCAATAAAAAAAGGTTGACAAAATGAATTTTGATGATATACTTTGAATATCAAAACATTTGAAAAGAAAAATGTTTGAGAATGAAATAAGCAAGAGGACAGTAAGGTGAAAAACGGCAGAATTGCGGGAACCGGTTCGTATGTACCGGAGACGATATGGAAAAATGAAGATCTGGAAAAGATGGTGGATACGAGCGATATCTGGATCCGGGAGCGGACGGGAATCGGTGCGCGCCACATAGCCGGGGAGGAGACGGTTGCCCAAATGGCAGTAAAGGCGGCGAGAAGAGCGCTGGAAAATGCCGGGATCTGTTCGACAGAACTGGATCTGATTCTCGTCGGAACCTCCTCATCGGAGAGCATCTTTCCGAATACCGCCTGTCTTGTGCAGGATGAAATCGGTGCCTTCCGTGCCGCCTGTCTCGATGTCAGCGCCGCCTGCACCGGATTTCTTGCGGTGTATGAACTGGGCCAGCTGTATATCCGGAGCGGCAAGGCAAAAAACGTGCTGCTGATCGGCGCAGATGCCCTGAGCCGCCTGGTGGACTGGAGTGACCGCGGAACCTGCATTCTGTTCGGGGACGGCGCGGGAGCCATTGTGCTGACGGCGGAGGAGCAGGAGACAAAAGCGTGCGAAAAGATCCATTCCGATGGAGAAAAAGGCGTGTCGCTGACCTGCGAAAAGGGAACGTATCTGCAGATGGACGGCCGTGCCGTGTTCCAGTTTGCTTTATCACGCGTGCCGGAAGTCATCCGCGAGGTGCTGAAAGAAGCCGAGGTGCCGGTCGAGGAGATTGATGCGTTTATCCTTCATCAGGCAAACAGCCGCATCATCGACGGCGTGGCAAAACGACTGAAGGCGCCGAAAGAAAAATTTCCGCGGAATATCGAAGCATACGGCAATACGTGTGCGGCGAGCATTCCGATTCTGCTGGATGAGTGGAACCGGTCCGGCAGAGCCAAAAAAGGACAGAGAATCGTTCTCTCCGGTTTCGGAGCAGGACTGATCTGGGGCGCGGCGTACCTGGAATGGTAAGAAACGCCCATATAAAATAAGAAGAATAAGAAAAAAAGTGAGGACAAAAACATGTTAGAAAAAGTAAAAGAAACTGTAGCAGAAGCACTGGGAGCAGACATCGATACCATCACAGCGGAGACTTCCTTCAAAGAGGATCTCGGAGCAGATTCCCTGGATCTGTTTGAAATGGTCATGTCCCTCGAGGACACCTGCGGCGTGGAAATCCCGACCGAGGATCTGGAAACGATGGTAACTGTCGGTGATGTTGCAGAGTATCTGGAGCAGCACAAAAACTAAGAAAGATCGGGAAGCAGGAGGAAGCGATTCATGATCACAGAAGTGACAAAATTACTCGGGATTCAGTATCCAGTCATTCAGGGCGGCATGGCCTGGGTGGCGGAGCATCATCTGGCAGCGGCAGTTTCCGAGGCCGGCGGCCTTGGCCTCATCGGAGCATCGGCGGCACCGGCAGAGTGGGTTCGGAATGAAATCCGCGAAGCAAAAAAACTGACGGACAAACCGTTCGGCGTCAACATCATGCTGATGAGCCCGTATGCGGATGAGGTGGCAAAAGTGGTTGCCGAGGAAGGCGTAAAAGTCGTTACGACGGGCGCAGGAAATCCGGAGAAATATATGGAACTGTGGAAAAACGCTGGTATCCGCGTCATCCCGGTGGTCGCTTCTGTGGCTCTTGCAAGACGAATGGAGCGCGCAGGCGCAGATGCCGTTGTGGCAGAAGGATGTGAGTCCGGCGGCCATATCGGCGAGACGACAACGATGGCACTCGTTCCGCAGGTGGCAGATGTCGTAAAAATTCCAGTCATTGCGGCCGGTGGAATTGCGGACGGACGCGGCATGGCGGCAGCCTTTATGCTGGGTGCCGAGGCGGTTCAGATGGGAACGCGTTTTGTCGCTTCGAAAGAGGCCGTTGTGCATGAAAATTACAAGCAGCTGGTGATCAAGGCGAAAGATATTGATACCCGCGTGACAGGCCGCACAACCGGTCATCCGGTGCGGGCGATCCGAAATGAGATGACACGCCATTATCTGGAACTGGAAAAAGAGGGAGCTCCGTTCGAAGAGCTGGAAAAACTGACGCTCGGCGGTCTTCGAAGAGCCGTTGTGGACGGCGATGTCAAAACCGGAAGCGTGATGTCCGGTCAGATTGCAGGTATGGTAAAAGACGAGAAAAGCTGCAAAGAAATCATAGAGCAGATGATGAATGAGATGGAAGAACTTCTGAAAGGAGCACCGGCGCGGTTATGAGTAAAACAGCATTTATGTTTCCGGGACAGGGTTCCCAGTGTGTCGGCATGGGCGCGGATTTTTATGAAGCATGTCCGAAAGCGAGAGCCGTCTACGATATGGCATCCGAGCTGATCGGGATTGATATGAAAAAACTCTGTTTTGAGGAAAATGAACATCTGGATCAGACAGAGTTTACCCAGATTGCACTGCTGACAACCGGAATGGCGATGGAGCAGTCCATCCGGGCGTGCGGCCTTACGCCGGATGTGACAGCGGGCCTCAGCCTTGGCGAGTACAACGCGATTGTGTCCGCCGGCGGTATGGAAATGGCGGATGCGATGAAGGTCGTCCGCAGAAGAGGCATCCTGATGGAGGAGGCCGTTCCGGCAGGCGAGGGCGCGATGGCGGCGGTGCTCGGCATGGAAGATGCAAAAATCGAAGAGATTTTGAGCGGGATTTCCGGCGCCTACATTGCCAATTACAACTGCCCGGGTCAGATTGTCATCACCGGATATGAGGCGGCAGTGGCAGAGGCTTCGGAAAAGTTAAAAGAAGCAGGCGCAAAGCGGGTACTTCCGCTGAACGTAAGCGGCCCGTTCCATTCCCCGATGATGGAAGCTGCGTCCCAGGGGCTGACCGAAGCGCTCGAGGGCGTCGGCTTTATGGAGTTGAAGATTCCGTATGTGACGAATGTAACCGGCCAGTATGTGCGTGATACTGCACTGACGCGCGGCCTTCTGATCCAGCAGGTGGCATCCGGTGTGCGGTGGCAGCAGAGCATCGAGGCAATGATTGCGGACGGCGTTGATACCTTCGTGGAGATTGGACCGGGAAGAACACTGACCGGCTTTTTAAGAAAAATCAACCGGGATGTAAAAGGTTACAATATCCGCACCTATGAGGAAATGCATCAGGTGTGCGAAACTTTATTATAGATAGTGGATTATGCAGCAGGAGAATGAGATGTTAAGTGGAAAAACAGCAGTAGTAACGGGCGCATCCCGCGGAATCGGGCGTGCGATTGCAGAAAAACTGGCGGCGGAGGGAGCCTTTGTTGTCATCAATTACAATGGTTCGAAAGAGGCGGCCGAAACCGTGCTTGCGGGAATCCGTGCGGCAGGAGGAGACGGCTGTGTGATGCAGTGCAATGTATCGGATTTTGCGGCGTGTGAAGCGTGGATGAAGGAAATTCTTGCTTTGTATGGGAAAATCGATATTCTGGTCAACAACGCGGGTATCACAAAGGACGGCCTTCTGATGGGCATGTCGGAGGAAGCCTTCGACCGTGTCATTGAGACAAACCTCAAGGGAACGTTCAACTGCATCCGCTTTGCGGCACGGCCGATGATCCGTCAGAAGAGCGGCTGCATCATCAACATGGCTTCTGTGGTCGGCGTGGCAGGAAACGCCGGACAGGCAAATTATGCGGCATCGAAAGCAGGTGTGATCGGCCTGACGAAAACAGCGGCACGGGAACTGGCGTCCCGCGGCATCCGCGTCAATGCGATTGCGCCGGGCTTTATTGAGACTGATATGACGGAGGTTCTTTCGGATAAAGTGAAAGAAGCATCCGTATCCCAGATTCCGCTCGGCCATTTCGGAAAGCCGGAGGATGTGGCAAACCTGGCTGCATTTCTGGCATCCGAAGCGGCAGCTTACATCACCGGACAGGTGATTCACTGCGACGGCGGCATGGTGATCTAAGAAAAGGAGAGTTGGAATGAAGAGAAGAGTAGTCATCACAGGGCTGGGTGCGGTAACCCCGATTGGAAATACCGTGGAGGAATTCTGGAACGGCGTCCGCAAGGGAGCCTGCGGAATCGGAACGATTACGAAATTTGATACAGCAGAATATAAAGTACATCTGGCAGGCGAGGTCAAAGGCTTCGTGGCAAAAGAACGCATGGATTTCAAGGCGGCAAGACGAATGGGAACTTTCTCCCAGTATGCCGTTGCGGCAGCAAAAGAAGCGTTTGCAGATGCCGGCATTTCCATGGAGAATGAAGATCCATTCCGCGTCGGCGTTCTGGTGGGCTCCGGCGTCGGTGATCTGAATGCATGCGAGCAGGCGAAAGCCAAAATTGATGCCGGAAATCCTTCCCGCGTCAACCCGTTTACCGTTCCGGTGATGATTGCGAACATGGCGGCGGGAAACGTTGCGATTGCACTCGGCGCGAAAGGAAAATGTACCAGCGTGGTGACGGCGTGTGCGACAGGAACGCACTGCATTGGCGATGCCTTCCGCGCAATTCAGTACAACGATGCGGACATCTGCGTGGCAGGCGGCGCGGAGAGCGCAATTACGCCGGTCGGCGTGGCAGGCTTTTCGGCACTGACCGCACTTTCCGAGTCGGAAGATCCGCTGCGGGCTTCGATTCCATTTGATAAAGACCGGAACGGTTTCGTCATGGGCGAGGGCGCCGGCATTCTCGTACTTGAGGAGCTGGAGCACGCGAAACAGCGCGGCGCGAAGATCTATGCAGAGGTAGTCGGATACGGCGCAACCTGCGATGCGTACCACATTACTTCTCCATTGGAAGATGGAAGCGGTGCGGCACGTGCAATGGAGCTTGCGATGGAAGAAGCGGGAGTAAAACCGGAAGAAGTTACTTATATTAATGCACACGGAACGTCCACACATCACAACGATCTGTTTGAAACGCGTGCGATCCGGAAAGCCTTCGGTGATGCGGCAGACCATGTGCTGGTCAACTCGACGAAATCGATGGTCGGTCATCTGCTCGGCGCGGCAGGCGGTGTGGAAGCTGTTGTCTGTGCGAAATCCATTCAGGACGGCTTCGTGCATCAGACGATTGGAACAAAGGAAGCAGATGCGGAATGCGATCTGAATTACTGCATCGGCGCTCCGGTGGAAACCGATGTGAAACTGGCAATGAGCAATTCGCTTGGTTTTGGCGGCCACAATGCGGTGCTGCTGTTTCAGAAATATGAATAAAGCGGCATCGTGTTCCGGTGCAGAAAGGAAAATAAGATGGAATTAGATCAGATTTTACAGTTGATTGATAAAGTTTCGGATTCTTCGCTGACCGCGTTTGATTACGAGGCTGATGGGATCAAGATTGCCATGGAGCATGGAAAAGCGGCTCCGATGCAGGTGCAGATGAGCGGGGTTCCATCCGGTGCCGGTCTGCAGATGGCAGAGATGATGGGCGGAGCAAATGGCGTGACAGCGAAAGAAGCAGCCATGCCGGAGAGAAAAGAAACGGCAGGAAAAAGTACAGCGGCTGAGGATCACAGCGAAGCAGAAGAAGGCGTTTTTGTGACATCCCCGCTGGTCGGAACGTTTTATACAGCTCCGGCAGAAGATGCCGAGCCGTTTGTGAAGGTCGGCGACACCGTGAAAAAGGGACAGGTTGTAGCGATTGTGGAGGCCATGAAGCTGATGAATGAGATCGAGAGTGAAGTGGACGGCGTGATTGCGGAGGTTCTGGTGAAAAACGGCGAGATGGTTGATTACGGAAAACCGCTGTTCCGGGTAAAAGCGTAAAGCCGGGACGAGAAAGGAAGCAGCGAATGAACAGTTTGACAACGAAGCAGATTCAGGAGATTATTCCACACAGACATCCGTTTCTGCTGGTGGATTACATAGAAGATTTTGAGCCGGGCGAATTCGGCATTGGGTATAAATGTGTGACGTACCGCGAGGATTTTTTTGCGGGTCATTTTCCGCAGGAGCCGGTGATGCCGGGTGTGCTGATTATCGAGGCGCTGGCGCAGGTCGGTGCGGTTGCGATTCTTTCTCTTGACGAGAATAAGGGAAAAATTGCATTTTTCGGCGGCATCAACAAGTGCCGTTTTAAGGGAAAAGTGAAACCGGGAGACAAGCTTCGTCTGGAGACGAAAATTATCCGCCACAAGGGACCGATGGGCGTCGGGGAAGCGGTTGCTTCGGTCGACGGCAAGGTGGTCGCGCAGGCGGAACTGACCTTTATGGTGGGGGCAGCACAATGATTCGAAAAGTTTTGATTGCAAACCGTGGGGAGATCGCGGTCCGGATTATCCGGGCATGCCGTGAGATGGGAATTCTCACGGTTGCTGTTTATTCGGAGGCGGACCGGGAGGCACTGCATGCGCAGCTCGCGGATGAGGCGGTGTGCATCGGGCCGGCACCGTCGAAGGACAGTTATTTAAATATGGAACGTATTTTGAGTGCGGCGCTTGTGACGGGGGCGGATGCGGTTCATCCGGGATTTGGATTCCTGTCGGAGAACAGCACGTTTGCGCGGAGATGCCAGGAGTGCCACATTACGTGGATTGGGCCATCTCCTGAGGTGATGGACCGGCTGGGTAATAAGTCTGAGGCGCGAAATACGATGCAGGCAGCCGGTGTGCCGGTGATTCCGGGGACGAAGGAGCCTGTTTTTGACTGGGAGACGGGTCTTTCTGAGGCCGACCGGATTGGTTTTCCGGTGATGATTAAGGCGGCGCTTGGAGGCGGCGGCAAGGGTATGCGCATGGCTGAGACTCGCGGGGAGTTCCAGAGTGCGTTTCAGACGGCGCAGAAGGAGGCTAAAAGTTCGTTTGCGGACGGGACGATGTATGTGGAGCGGCTGATTCGTCATCCGCGTCATGTGGAGTTTCAGATTATGGCGGACTCGTTCGGGAATGTGATTCATCTTGGCGAGCGGGACTGCTCGATTCAGAGGAATCATCAGAAGATGATTGAGGAGTCGCCTTGTGTGGCGATTGATGATACGCTGCGGGAGCGGATGGGCTCGGCGGCGGTCCGGGCGGCGAAGGCGGCACATTATGTGAATGCGGGGACGATTGAGTTTCTGCTGGAGCCGGACGGGAATTTTTATTTTATGGAGATGAATACGCGGATTCAGGTGGAGCATCCGGTGACGGAGTGGGTCACGGGGATGGATCTGATTCAGGAGCAGCTTCGGGTGGCTTCGGGGATGCCGCTGTCGGTGACGCAGGGGGAGGTCCGGCTTTCGGGGCATGCGATTGAGTGCAGGATTAATGCGGAGAATCCGGCGAAGAATTTTAGGCCTTGTCCGGGGAAGATTACGGAGATGCATCTGCCTGGGGGATTTGGAGTACGGGTGGATACAGCGGCGTATGACGGGTATGTGATTCCGGCGTTTTATGATTCGATGCTGGCGAAGCTGATTGTGCATGGGAGGACGCGTGAGGAGGCGATTGCGCGGATGAGGAGTGCGCTGGGGGAAGTCGTCATCGAGGGAGTCGACACTAACGTTGATTATTTGTATTCTATTTTAAATGAAGAGGAGTATCTGGCCGGGAGGGCGGATATTGAGTTTGTGGAGCGGTTGACGGAGAGATTGTAAGAGACGGACGCCGCCCGGCAGTACAGCAGAGGGGGACGGCGCGGTTTCAGAGGAAAGAAACACTAAGGCCTCCAGCATTTGCTAAAACCATTTTCAAAAATCCAAAACTCGCTGTCGCTCAAACAGTTAGATTTTTGAAAATAACGCAAATTCTGGAAGCCTAAGTGTTTCTATAGCAAATGCGCCGTCCCCCTCTGCTGTACTGCCGGGCGGCTGAGATCAGACACACGACTGGGAGAGTGTGGTCAGCGACACCGCGGGGCGGTGCGGCTGGGATGACAGGAGTGAGCGGTGAAGAGAGAATGAATGCCTCGATGGGTGAGGTGTGTGGTTGGAAGATTGTTATGATGACAATAGAGTGAAAGTGTTATGACGTAAGGAGTGATGGTGGTATGATGCTGGGTAAGTATTTTAAGAAGACGGTGTTTCGGAAGGAGCACACGGCGGATGGGGTGGTGCCGGAAGCGCCGCAGGGGATTTTGAAGAAGTGTAATGCTTGTAAGGGGGCTATTTTTACGGAGGATGTGAAGAGGAATCTTTATATTTGTCCGAAGTGTGGGAATTATTTTCGGGTGCATGCGTATCGGAGGATTGAGTTTCTTCTGGATGATGGGAGTTTTGAGGAATGGGATCAGGGGATGACGGCGGGGAATCCGCTGGGATTTCCGGGGTATGAAGAGAAGATGAGGGCTCTGCAGGAGAGAACAGGACTTACGGAGGCTGTTGTGACTGGTAAGGGACGGATCAACGGGATGGAGACGGTGATCGGGGTCTGTGATGGCAGGTTTATGATGGCCAGTATGGGTGAGGCTGTTGGGGAGAAGATTACGCGGGCGGTGGAGAGGGCGACGAAGCTCTCGCTGCCGGTGATTTTGTTTGCGTGCTCGGGAGGGGCGCGGATGCAGGAGGGGATTGTTTCTCTGATGCAGATGGCGAAGACGTCGGCGGCGCTGAAAAGACACAGTGATGCGGGGCTTTTGTATGTGAGTGTGCTGACGGACCCGACGACGGGCGGCGTGACGGCGAGCTGGGCGATGCTGGGGGATATTATTCTGGCGGAGCCGCATGCGCTGATTGGGTTTGCGGGACCGAGGGTTATTGAGCAGACAATAGGACAGAAACTGCCGAAAGGGTTCCAGCGGGCGGAGTTTCTGGTGGAGCATGGGTTTGTGGATCGGATTCTGCCAAGAGAAGAGGCGAAAGAGGTGCTGGCGGAGATTCTGCGGATGCATGGGAAAGATATCGAAGTTTCCTCGGAAGTGCTGACTTTGGGGGATGGAGACGTGAAGCGGTCTTTGGCAGCACCAGAAACGGGAGAGAAAACATCGGCTTGGGACTGTGTGCAGAAAGCGCGGAAAAAGGACCGACCGGTGGGAGAAGATTATATTCGGGAGCTGTTTCCTGATTTTATTGAGTTTCATGGTGATCGACTGTATGGCGATGATGCGGCGATCATCGGCGGTATTGCATCGTTTGACGGCACACCGGTCACGGTCATCGCCGAGGCGAAAGGCGCGGATACGAAAGAAAACATCCGCCGCAATTTCGGCATGCCGTCCCCGGAGGGCTACCGCAAAACCCTGCGTCTGATGAAACAGGCCGAAAAATTCCACAGGCCTGTTATCTGTCTCGTAGACACCCCAGGCGCCTTCTGCGGAATGGAAGCCGAAGAACGCGGCCAGGGCGAGGCGATTGCGCGGAACCTGTATGAAATGTCAGCGTTAAAAACGCCGGTTCTTTCTATTGTCATTTCAGAAGGCGGCAGCGGCGGTGCACTGGCACTCGCCGTGGCGGATGAAGTGTGGATGATGCAGAATGCCATCTACTCCATCCTGTCGCCGGAGGGATTTGCAAGCATCCTGTGGAAAGACGGCAAACGCGCGCCGGAGGCCGCCGAGGTGATGAAGCTGACGGCGGGGGATTTGAAGGAACTGGGAATTGTAGAAGAGATTGTGGAAGAGCCGGGGGAGTTTACGGTGGACACAATGCCAGTGGTGTGTGAAGAATTGAGAGGCAAAATTCTGAGATTCCTGGAAAAGTATGAGAAGATGGATGGGGAAGAATTGGTAGAGGAGAGGTATCGGAGATTTCGGGATATGTGAAAAGAAGATTTTGACATATTCTGAAATGCATGATATTATGATATTGAAAAGAGTGCTACCGATAGACGGTTAGTCCATATTTATTGGTTTATGTAAAAATAGTCGCCAAAGTTTGCAGGACTGGGCGGCTATTTTTGTGATTTCGCAGTATCTTTGCCGAAGTTGTATCCAAGGCTAAAGCAGGTTAAGCCGAAACTTACAACTGCTATGAAGTCGATAATACTCATGGCTTAGCCCTCCTTTCCAAGGAATTCCCATATAAAGGGTTTCTATGTAATCGGAGAGTCACAGTCCCTCCGTAGAAGGACTAACCGCCTACCGTTATGGCAACACCCGTATATTGAGTATAACATCAATGGATTGACGGATGAACTGAAGGCGCAGCGTCGCCCTCCGTGAGGGCGTGAGTTGAAATGATGCGTCCCCACACAACCGGCCCGATTCCTTTGTCGCCCTCCGTGAGTTGAATCTTCAAACATTGGTGGAATTATTTAGAGTATGATGTATCACACTTCGTGAGTTGAAATAACAGCAGTTATTCTGCAAGCAGAGGAGCGTTCTCTCAGGAGTGAAATGTGTTTGACATGAAAGTTAAATAATGTTAATCTATAACTAGCGTAAGCGACAACTAACCGCTCATGTATTCGCAAGAACCATGAGCGGCTATTTTTCTATTTTAATATTCGGTGAGAAAGGAGGAAAATTGTGAAGAGTCCATTTAAAATATTTTGGATCGTACTCGGTTTTCTGTGCCTGGGATTTGGTACCATCGGCATTGTGCTTCCGATTCTGCCGACAGTTCCATTCTATATGGCAACCCTGTTCTGCTTTGCGAAAAGTTCGGAACGGCTGCACAGCTGGTTTATTGGGACCCAATCATATAAGAAGCATCTCGACAGCTTCGTACAGCATCGGGCGATGACGGTAGGAACGAAATGTAAAATTATCGGGATGGTAACGGTTGTGATGGCGATCGGCTTTTTTGCTATGAAGAATGTGCCGATTGGAAGAATCTGTATTGCTGTGGTATGGATGTGCCATATTTTGTATTTCTTCCTGCGGGTCAAAACCGTAAAAACAGAAGATCATATCCTAGGAGAAACAAAATGAACAAAGTAGAAAAAAAGCGGCAGAAAGAACAGTACGTCGTGGAAGAGATGATCCGCCTGTACTGCCGGAAGAACCATGGAAAAGAGGGGCATGCATCCGGCGGGATGTGTCCGGAATGTCAGAAATTAGCGGACTATGCAAAACAGCGGAGCCAGAAATGTCCCTTCATGGAACAGAAAACATTCTGCGCAAACTGCAAAGTACACTGCTACAAGCCGGAAATGCGGGAAAAGATCCGCGCCGTTATGCGGTTTTCGGGGCCGAGGATGCTGCTGTATCATCCGATTTTAGCTATCTGGCATTTAATCTGCAGCATGAGAGAGAAGCGAAAAGCAAAAGCATAAAAGAGAGGTACTTATGATTAAAACAAGACTGGTGGGGCTGCTGTCCCACGCGAAAAAGTATATCGTGTACACGATTCTGTGGCAGTGGGCGGCGCTTCTGTCGCAGGTGATCGCGGTATTTACGGTTGCCGATCTGCTGGAACGGGTCGTGTATGGTGCGGTAACGGCAGCGGCTGTGAAACGGACGATTTTTACACTGGCAATTGTTGTTGTGATCCGCTTTTTCTGCGAGCGGATGGGCGCGCGGTCGTCGTATCTTGCGTGTGTGGATGTGAAACGGATTCTGCGTGAGAAAATTTATGAGAAAATGCTGAAACTGGGGGCATCCTACAGCGAACAGGTATCATCCTCGGAGGTCGTACAGGTATCCACGGAAGGCGTGGAGCAGCTCGAAACCTATTTTGGAAAGTATCTTCCGCAGCTGTTCTACAGCCTGATTGCGCCGCTCACCTTGTTTGTGATCCTCTGCCGGGTGAGCATGAAAGCGAGCGTGATTCTTCTGATCTGTGTGCCGCTGATCCCGATTTCGATTGTGGTTGTGCAGAAGATTGCGAAGAAGCTTCTGAACAAATACTGGAGCATTTACACCGGCCTTGGCGATTCCTTCCTTGAAAATCTGCAGGGTCTGACGACATTAAAAATTTATCAGGCCGACCAGCAGAAAGCCGACGAGATGGATGTGGAATCCCAGAACTTCCGCCGGATCACGATGAAAGTTCTGACGATGCAGCTCAACTCAACGAGCGTGATGGACATCGTAGCATACGGCGGCGCGGCGGTTGGCATGGCGGTGGCGGTATCGGAATTTCTGAAAGGAAACCTCACCGTGTCCGGCACGCTCTGCATTGTGCTGCTGGCGAGCGAGTTTTTCCTGCCGCTTCGTCTGCTCGGATCATTCTTCCACATCGCGATGAACGGCATGGCGGCGAGTGACAAGATTTTCAAAATCCTCGATCTGCCGGAGCCGCAGACGGGAGAGCGGACGCTGCCGGACGGACCGCTGGATGTCGTGTTGGAGGATGTACATTTTTCCTATGAAGAGGACCGGGAAATCTTAAAAGGCATTGACCTGACGCTCCCGGCGGGCAGTTTTGTATCACTGGTCGGCGAATCCGGCTGCGGAAAGAGTACGATCGCGGGTATCCTTGCGGCAAAGAACCGTGGATATACAGGGCGCATCACCCTGGGCGGTGTGCCGCTCTCGGAAGTCGCTGAGACGGATCTGATGAAGCACGTTGTTCTGGTCCGCCACAATAGTTACTTATTTAAAGGAAACGTAGAAGAGAACCTGCGCATGGCGAAACCGGATGCGACGAAGGAGGAGATGGAGGCGGTTCTGCAGAAAGTCAATCTGCTGGGATTCTTACAGACACAGAACGGACTGCAGACAGAGCTTCTCGAAAAAGCAGGAAACCTCTCCGGCGGCCAGTGCCAGCGTCTTGTGATTGCGCGGGCGCTGCTTCGGAGCGACAGTGCGGTGTATATCTTTGATGAAGCCGCATCGAATATTGATGTCGAGAGTGAAGAGATGATCATGAATGTGATTCATGAACTCGCAAAGACGAAAACGGTATTGCTGATTTCCCACCGCCTTGCGAACGTCGTACAGTCAGATCAGATTTATTTCCTGAAAAACGGTACCATCTGCGAGCGTGGAACGCATGCGGAACTGATGGAACAGAACGGCGCATACCGGCATCTGTACGACAGCCAGATGGTACTGGAAAACTATGGAAAGCAGGGGAATGCATGATGCACGAGAAGAAAAATACAGCAAAACGCAGAAGCGCCCTCCGGATTATGGGAAGCCTGATCGGGCTGGTGAAGCCATTGCTTCATATTATGATGGCGGCAATTATTCTTGGAACAATGGGATATTTATGTGCGATCTTCCTGACGATTCTGGCAGGACAGGTCATCGTGCATGGCTTACTGACGGGCGCGGCAGGGACGAGCCTTTCGGTGCAAAACATGTGGCTTGTACATACCCCGGTAAAAACGATACTCACGGTGATGATCGTGATCGCGGTGCTGCGCGGCATTCTGCATTATGCGGAGCAGTACTGCAACCACTTTATTGCTTTTAAACTGCTGGCGATCATCCGCCATAAAGTGTTTGCAGCTTTGCGGAAGCTCTGCCCGGCGAAGCTGGAAGGACGGGACAAAGGAAATCTGATTTCGATTATCACAACCGATATCGAACTTCTGGAAGTATTCTATGCGCATACGATTTCCCCGATTGCGATTGCAGCATTAACTTCTTTGATTATGGTATGCTTCATTGGAAGATACCATGTTCTGGCAGGGCTGCTTGCACTTGCGGCGTATCTGACGGTCGGCGTTGTGATCCCGATGTGGAACGGAAAGCGCGGAAGCCAGAAAGGAATGGAGTTCCGGACAGGCTTTGGCGAGCTGAACAGCTTCGTGCTGGATTCCCTGCGTGGCCTCGACGAGACGATTCAGTACGGACAGGGCGAAAAACGGAAAGAGCAGATGTCAGGGCGGTCGAAAGAACTGACTTCTGTGCAGGAAAACTTAAGCCGCATGGAAGGCTCCCAGCGGTCTGTCACCAACATGGTGATTCTTCTGGCATCGTTCGGCATGCTGGCACTGACGATCTATCTTTACACGAAAGGCGGGATCGGATTTGAGGGAGTCCTGACCTGCACAATCGCGATGATGGGTTCCTTCGGCCCGGTCGTGGCGCTGTCCAGCCTGTCGAATAACCTGAATCAGACGCTGGCAAGCGGCGAGCGTGTGCTTTCCCTTCTCGAGGAAGCGCCGCTGGTGGAAGAAATTCCGGGAGATGCGGCATCCGGCGGTGACCACGCATTTGCAGGAGCCGAGGCGCAGAATGTAACGTTTGCCTACGAAGACGAGACGATTCTGGATCAGTATTCGCTGAAACTGGAACCGGGAAAAATCACCGGCATCCACGGCGCGAGCGGTTCCGGAAAATCGACGATCTTAAAACTTCTGATGCGCTTCTGGGATGTCCAGACGGGGCGCGTTTCCGTGGACGGAGCCGATGTCCGCGAAATCCCGACGAAGTATCTGCGCGATATGGAAAGCTATGTGACGCAGGAGACACATCTGTTCCACGATTCGATTGCGAACAACATCGCTATTGCAAAACCCGGCGCGACGCGGGAAGAAATTATGGAGGCGGCGAAGAAGGCGTCCATACATGATTTCATCATGACACTGCCAAACGGCTACGACACCGAAGTCGGAGAACTCGGCGATACGCTGTCCGGCGGAGAAAAACAGCGGATCGGTATCGCGCGGGCATTCCTGCATGACGCATCCATGATCCTGCTGGACGAGCCGACATCGAATCTTGATTCCTTAAATGAAGGAATTATTCTGAAATCCCTGAAAGAATCGGCAGAAGAGAAAACCATTGTGCTCGTATCGCACAGAGTGTCCACGATGAACGTCGCGGATGTGGTATATGAAATGGAAAATGGCCGGATTTCCTGATTTTACAGCACTTGACAGAGAAAAGACGATGTGCTACACTAACAGTCGTTAAAGAAAAAACAATTAAATATCGATGTGTAAGGTGTCGGACATGCGTGTCCGGTGAAAAGGGAAGCAGGTGTGAATCCTGCACGAACTCGTCACCGTATTTTGCAAGCAGGGGAATGATCCACTGGGAAACCGGGAAGGAGACCGATGCGCTGGAGTCAAATCCTGAAGCAATGAGCCGGGAGACCTGCCTTTCGCAGTACAGGAACGTTACGTTCGTGCCACGAGGAACTGGCAGTACAAAACAGGAAAGCGGACATTTGCCCCACAGCGGGTGAGATGGTTTTCTTTGTGATGAAAATACTGGAAGCCCCTCGTTGAAAAACGAAAGGGCTTCTTTCTATTTACGCGGGCAACGAGCCAAAGTCCGTGCTTGCACGAGACCTTAGCGACTGCCGCGATAACTTGAGAAACTCGCGGAGCGTGTTTCTCATAGTTTGAAATGTAAAACGTCCCCGATATTGGTTGTTGCAAAGATACCAGCAAATGGGAGGAAAACAAAAATGAAAAAGAAACTTGTAGTCGCTTTAATTTCAGCAGCTATGGTAACATCTATGCTCGGCGCATGCGGAAGCAGCAACGCATCCAGCAGCAGCGCAAGCAGCACAGCAACAAGCAGCGTAAGTGCATCTTCCGCATCTGAGGAAGACACCACAGCAGCAAGCAGCAGCGTAAGCGCATCTTCTGCATCTGAAGAGGTATCCGCAGATGCAGACCAGGAGGCAGCAGATAAAGTGGCAGCTTTGATTGACGCAATTTATGTACAGGAAAGAAATGATAACACCGACGAGCAGTGCAAAGAAGCAAAAGAGGCATGGGATGCCCTGACAGACGCACAGAAAGAACTCGTAGAAGGTGAGAACGCAGATCCGGATTACTTCGGAAGAGACACAGGGGATGCTTCCAAGGATGATCCGTTAAACGGAGACGAGATCGGCGAGAATGAGCTTCTGGTTGTAAGCTTTGGTACTTCCTTCAACGACAGCCGTGCTGAGGATATCGGAGGCGTTGAGAAAGCTCTGCAGGCTGCATATCCGGACTGGTCCGTAAGACGTGCCTTCACTGCACAGATCATCATCAACCATGTACAGGCCCGCGATGACGAGAAGATCGACAACGTAGATCAGGCACTGGAAAGAGCTGTAAGCAATGGCGTGAAAAAACTGATTATTCAGCCGACTCATCTGATGCACGGCGCAGAGTACGACGAGCTGAAAGAAGCAGTAGATAGCTATAAAGATAAATTTGAGTCCGTAACCATCGCAGAGCCGCTGCTTGGCGAGGTTGGAAGTGACGCTACCGTAATCAACGAGGACAAACAGGCCGTTGCAGAAGCAATCACGGCACAGGCAGTAAAATCTGCAAATTATGACAGTCTGGATGCAGCAGCAGAGGACGGCACTGCTTTCGTATTTATGGGACATGGTACTTCCCACACTGCAAAAGTAACCTACAGCCAGATGCAGACACAGATGGATACTCTTGGATACAAAAACGTATTCATCGGAACCGTTGAGGGCGAGCCGGAAGAGACCGCTTGCGAGAACGTGATCGAGGCAGTAAAAGCAGCCGGATACAAGAAAGTAATTCTTCGTCCGCTGATGGTTGTTGCAGGTGACCACGCAAACAACGATATGGCAGGCGAGGATGAGGATTCCTGGAAGAGCCAGTTTGAGGCATCCGGTGCATTCGATGAGATCGACACTCAGATCGAAGGTCTTGGAAGAATCGATGCTGTTGAGCAGCTGTATGTACAGCACACCAAGGCAGCTATGGACGGCAACGGCGTTCAGGACGATGCTGAATAATTAGGGGTTGTATTCCGAACGTAAAATAGAGTAAAATAAGATCCGGCAGTACAGCTGAAGAGACTCAGTGTGCTGTCGGATTTTAAGTTGAGCGGATGAAAAAGATCCGCTTCAAGGTGATACAAGGAGGAATTTTATTATGAGAAAAAAATTGGCAGTTCTTTTTCTTGGAGCAGCACTGACTGTATCCATGCTCGGCGCATGTGGCGGAAAGGATGCAGCGTCATCTTCTGCATCTGCAGTATCTGCGTCTTCCGCAGCGGACGTATCTTCCGCTTCTGTACAGGATGCATCTAAGACAGAGAGCAGTACATCCACATCAGATGTTTCAGCAGAAAGCGCATCGGCAGCGGAGACTGCAGGAGAAAGCAGCGCATCAGAGCTGGAAGACGGTACGTATACGGCAGACTTCAATACAGACAGCAATATGTTCCATGTCAATGAAGCAAAAGAAGGAAAGGGTGTCCTGACGGTAAAAGACGGAAAAATGACCATCCACGTCAGCCTGGTATCCAAAAACATTGTCAATGTCTTTGTGGGAACAAAAGAAGAAGCACAGGCAGACGGCGCAGAGCTGATCGAGCCGACCACAGATGAGGTAACGTATTCTGACGGAACCACAGATGAAGTGTACGGCTTTGATATCCCGGTAGAAAAACTGGACGAGAATTTCAATGTTGCGATCATTGGTAAAAAAGGAACCTGGTATGACCATGTAGTCAGCGTATCCAATCCGGTACCGCAGGAGTAATCCGGGGAAAAACAAAAAGATATCCACAGAAGGTGAACCATTTTGCACCGTCTGTCCACAGAAATTGTGGACAGAGAGGGGAAAAACGGTTCCCTTTGTGGATATCTTTTCTTATTTCTCCGGAAACAGTTTGCGGAACAGAAAACGGATGAAGGGTCCGCAGTACATGAGCTGCCAGAAGAAGGCAACCGGGAAATTTAAGAACGTGGTCTGGAGCCAGACAGCGACAAATTCTTTTCCGGCATTTTTAAACAGCAGTGTTGCAATAAAACTCATAATCGGACACATAATAGCAATAATCATAATGGAAATTGCCAGCGTGATTACGATCGGACGATCCTGCGGTGTTACCATGCAAAAAGCTAATTTGTGAGCCAGATGATCCACGAGGAAAAACTCGAGGATAAAAGCGGCCGGCCACATGATCATCATCTCGTGAAACGCCATCAGAAAGACCTGATTTGTCATTCCGCCGATGTTCATGGAAATGTTGTAGCAGATCATGGCATAGACCATCAGAAAGGACATCATGAGGGTAAATACAACGTTTTGAAATTTTGTTTTTGGCATCGATTGTTCTCCTTTTCTTTGCAATTTTGAAAAATGGGCGCAAAAAAGACACATGTGTTGTTCGTTAACCAAGCAATGCACTTGTGCCGTTTCCAATCTGATACCAATCTTTTCTGCAGTTTTTAATTTTGAACCGTCGATTATTATAACGTCTCCGGCGGCGTTTGGCAAGAGGAAATTGAGAAATTTTTTAAAAAGACAGATAAACAAGAAAATTCGATGCGTGCTGGAAGCATGGTTTGGCGAATGGTGCGGGGAACGGCACCGGCGGGAAAAAGAATGGATTGCGAAACGGGAGCGGGATTGCTACAATAGAACATAGTGAAAACAAAGAGAAAACGCAAAAGGAAATCAATATTATGTCAGAGATCAGAAAAATCGAAAACTTTGCGGCGCCGGAGCTCGACGTGTATGCGCGTCTTTCAGAACCGCAGTTATTGCACTATTATGAACCGCAGCCAGGCCTTTTTCTTGCGGAGAGTCCGCGTGTCATCGAGCGTGCGCTGGATGCCGGATATGAACCGGTTTCGTTCCTTGCCGGAAGCGCAGAGCTTGCCGCAAACGAAGCACTCTTTGCGCACTGCACGGACGCGCCGGTCTATACAGCAGAGACGAAGGTGCTGGAACAGCTCACAGGCTTTGCCCTCACGCGCGGCATGCTCTGCGCGATGCACCGCCGCACGCTTCCGGCTATGGAGGAAATCTGCCGGAATGCCCGCCGCGTGGCGATTCTGGAAAATGTCGTGAACCCGACGAATGTCGGTGCGATTTTCCGTTCTGCCGCCGCGCTTGGCATCGATGCCGTGCTCCTCACATCAGGCTGCAGCAACCCGCTGTACCGCCGCGCCATCCGCGTGAGCATGGGAAATGTATTCCAGGTCCCGTGGACCGTGCTGCCAGGCGGCAGTTACTGGCCGGAGCAGGGAATTGCTGCACTGCAGGAACTTGGATTTTATACCGTTGCGATGGCATTAAAAGAAGACTCCGTTCCGATGGATGATCCGTCGTTAAAAACGCATGAAAAGCTCGCCATTCTGCTCGGAACCGAGGGTGACGGACTGGCAAGTGATACGATCGCTGAAACAGATGCAACCGTGCTGATTCCGATGACACATGGTGTGGATTCACTGAACGTCGCTGCGGCGAGCGCTGTCGCATTCTGGGAGCTGGCGGGAAGAAGATAAAGATGTTCCGTCGGTACCGGAGATTACGGAATAAAAATAGGATCAGAGATAGATTTTCGGGATGCATATTTTGATACATCCCTTTTTGAATTTACGAATTTTGAAATTCCTTCCGATACATCTGCGGCGTACATCCCACTTTGTTTCGGAACTGCCGGTTGAAGTTGGAAAGGTTGCGGAAACCATTGTCGTACGCGATTTCGGACACACTCCGCGTCGTACTGCGCAGCGCCTCGCAGGCGGCTTTGATCCGAAGCTGTGTCAGATATTCAACGGCCCCGAGTCCGAAGGTCTGCTTAAAACAGCTCATAAAATAGCTTTTGCTCAAATGCGACAGCCTGGCAAGTTCCTCTATGGTAAGCGGGTCGGCGAAGTGCTCCTGGATATAGGCGAGCACAGGCCGCAGGTTTTCAGCAGCCGCAGGCATGGCGGGACGATCGGTGCAGAGTTCCGGCGATGCGGCGAGCAGATAGAAGAAGCGGAGCAGCTCACTTTTCAGCAGAAGATCGGAGACAGCAGAGTTTTCACGGATGCAGCGGAAAATCTGATGGACGGATGCAGAAAGTGCAGCATAACCGGAATGTTCGGGTGAAATCGGTGCCTGGATGCGGCGCCGGGCGGAGAAAAACGGCTGCAGAATTTCCGTGTAGCTGCGGTCGTCATACCCGCCGATCAGCATATTCTGGTGGAAAACAATCGTATCATAAAACATCGACTCCTGCTCGGCGGGCAGAATGGCATGTACGAGGTTCGGCTGAATCAGAAAAATATCACCGGCATGCGCCGTAAGCAGACGGTCCTCATACTGAAAATACCCCGTTCCGCGTTTGATATAATTCAGCTCCATCTCCCCGTGCCAGTGCAGCGGTACGCCGGGAAAATAGTCGGGCATCCGGCAGTCATAATAACTGTAGGGAACCTGCATGGAGCCGTGCTGGCGTTTTTCTTTCGCAGCAGAAAGCATCATAAAATCCTCCTCCAAAAAGCATGTCCGTAAAATGCCGGAAATGGCAGAGCGCGGCATGCATAAAATCATAGAATAGTATTAGAATGAAATAGGAAATTACTGGTATTTCAGCGGATACAGTAGTAATATATCATATAGAAACACTTGCTGCAACGACGAAAATACAGCAGAAATAAGAGCGAAAGAGGAAAAGAAAAAATGTCAAAATGGTTAGATAACGCAGTATTTTATGAGATTTACCCGCAGTCCTTCAACGACACCAACGCCGACGGAATCGGAGATTTCCAGGGTATCATTGAAAAATTAGACTACATCAAGGAACTGGGCTGCAACGCCATCTGGATCAACCCGTGCTTCCTGTCCCCATTCGGTGATGCAGGATACGATGTCGCAGATTACTGCCGCGTTGCACCGCGCTACGGAACGAATGAGGATCTGAAGAGAGTTTTCGAAGAGGCACACAAACGTGACATGCACGTTCTGCTCGACCTGGTTCCGGGGCATACATCTGTTGAGCATCCATGGTTCAAAGAATCCATGAAAGCAGACCGCAATGAATTTACAGACCGCTACGTATGGACCAATAACGTATGGGAAGCACCAGAGGGAATGGGAAGCCTGCGCGGCATTTCCGAGCGTGACGGCGCCTGCGCCATCAACTTCTTCTCCAACCAGCCGGCCCTGAACTACGGCTTTTATCAGCCGGATCCGGAAAAACCGTGGCAGCAGTCCTTTGATGATGAGGGACCGCAGGCAACGCTGGCAGCGATGGAAGATGTCATGAGATTCTGGCTGAACATGGGCTGCGACGGCTTCCGTGTCGATATGGCGGGCTCTTTGGTAAAGAACGATCAGGAAGGCAAAGGAACCATCCGCCTGTGGCAGCAGGTACGGAAATTCCTCGACGCCGAGTTCCCGGATGCAGCCATGGTATCCGAGTGGGGCGAGCCGGACAAATCCTTACAGGGCGGCTTCCACATGGACTTCCTGCTTCACTTTGGACCGTCCCATTACAACGATCTGTTCCGCTGCGATGAGCCATTCTTCTCCAAACGCGGAAAAGGAGATATCTCTGAGTTTGTAGAGACCTACAAAACCAACTACAATAAGACCGCACAGAAAGGCCTGATCTGCATCCCGTCCGGAAACCATGATATGGACCGTCTGGCACGTCGTCTGCAGGGGGATGAGCTGAAAATTGCTTTCGCTTTCCTTCTTTCCATGCCAGGTGCGCCGTTCATCTACTACGGTGATGAAATCGGTATGCGCTACGTCGAAGGCCTGAAATCCGTTGAGGGCGGATACAACCGCACCGGTTCCCGTTCTCCGATGCAGTGGGATGACAGCACCAACGCAGGATTTTCCAGCGCACCGGCCAGCGACCTCTACATCACCATGGATCCGGGCAAAGACCGTCCGACCGCAAAAGCACAGATGGCCGATCCGGATTCCCTGTACCACGAAGTTAAAAAACTCATCCAGATCCGCCAGAGCAGCAAAGCACTCTTAAGCCGCGGAACCATCGAGTTCGTTTATGCAGAGAAAAACCAGTATCCGCTGGCATACGTCCGTGAGGCTGAGGGTGAAAAAGTCCTCGTCATCATCAATCCATCCGGCAAAGAGCAGTCCTTCCCATACAGTGCAGAGCTGAAGGATGCCCTCTACACGATCGGAGGAAAAGCAGAATCCAAAGACGGAACCATCACCATCCCGGCGCAGTCCGCAGGATTCTATCATATCTGATCGAAAATAAAAATGACAGGGAGATCCAATCGAATTTTTTCGGAGGATCTCCCTGTTTTTAAATATGATACACTCTCAGCTCATGCAATGCCCTGGTCGCTGCAATATACTGCGCCTGCATCATCATCTCCCGTTTCTCGTCCTTTGGGAAAATCGAGAACACCTGATCAAACTCCAGCCCTTTCGCCAGATAAAATGTGGTAACCGTCAGTCCTTTCTTAAAACTGGAGCTGTCACGGTTCAGCCAAGAAAGCCGCTTCTCACAGTCAAAATCTTTTTCCGCCAGAATCTCCCGCAAAATCAAATAAGCCCGTTCCGCCGTCTTCTCATCCGGTACAATCACCGCCGCCGTCTCATACGTTTTCTCATCTGGAAACAGCGTATCCACTGCCTCCCGCAGAGCCGCCTCAAGATCCGTGACATCCCGTTCCAACACCGGCATTCCGTGCCGTTCAAACAGCTCCAGATCCGTCACGCCAATGAGATTTGCCGCATACGACGCAATTTCCACCGTATTCCGGTAACTCTTCCGCATCTCAATCCGCCGCAGATCCTTCCCGAAAATCCCCGGTAAAAACTGCAGTACATCCTGCTGCTGATCCGCCATCGTCTGCGCCCGGTCGCCGAGAATCGTCATCTTACAGGAAAACATCCGCCGGATAATCAGATACTGGAGCCGCGAATAATCCTGCATTTCATCAATCACCAGATGCTTAATATTCGACCGCTCCGCCTGCCGCGACAGGCGGTACTTCAGATACAGAACCGGATACACATCCTCATACCGCAGTTTCCGCTTCTCCAACGGCCGCCGCGGCAGCGTCTGATATCCCTCTTTCTTCAGAAAACGATTGTAGAGAACATAAAAATCCATCGTCTCATACATCTTCCGGAATTTTTCGATGAGCGGAATCCGCTCCTCCTCCGGCAGATCCCGGTTCAGCAGCGTCTCGATCTCGTCAATAAACGTCTCCGCCACCGCATCCATCCGCGAGAGCAGCGGAATATCCGCAAACTTGTCATAAAACAGCGTAATAATCTCCGATTCTGACTTCACAAACGACTTATACGAAACGTCTGAGAAATTCATCAGCTCGTCCTCAAGCTCCAGCGCAAATCCCTCCATCTGGTCCACAAACGATTGCGACTGTTTTAAAGCAAACCGTTCTGCGGCTTTTGGATCCTGCATCTCCCGCTCAATCTGATCACAGCGATCCTCACAGTCCGCCGCCGTGTCCTGTAATTTGCGGTAAGCAAAGAGATCAAAACTCATCTCCTGAATATTCTCCTCACCGAGCTCCGGCAGAATATGTGAAATATAATCCGAAAATACCCCGTTCGGCGATAAAATCAGAATATTCGAAGACTTCAGATTCTGTCTGTCATGATACAAAAGGTAGGCAATCCGATGCAGCGCCACCGATGTCTTGCCGCTTCCCGCCGCTCCCTGAATTACCAGAATCCGGTCCTTCGTATTGCGGATGATCGCATTCTGTTCCTTCTGAATTGTGCGGATAATATTCTTCAGCTGTACCTCGCCGTTGCTGCCAAGCTCCGCCTTTAAAATATCATCATCAATTTTCACATCACTCTCAAATCCGTAAATCATCTTTCCATCCCGGATCTTATACTGCCACTTGGAACAGATTTCCCCTGTCATCTCGCCGCCCGGCGCCAGATAGGAAGCCGGCCCGCGGTCAAAATCGTAGAAAAGACCGCTGACCGGGCTTCTCCAGTCGTAAATCAGCGGCAGCTCGCCCGGCCGCTCCGCAAAATTGCCGATGCCGATATAGAAAATTTCCGGCTCATCATCCCCGTCATAGCGGAAATCCACACGCCCGAAGAACGGAGAATCCAGCATTTTCCGGAAGCGGCTCCGCAGAAGAAGCTGCTCCTGATTCGCATTCACCTGATGCAGCAGTGCCTGCTGATTGTCGTAATCCTCATATCCGTACTGGTCCATCTCGGTATAGTTCTGCCAGTAATAATCGTGCATATTTTCAATTTCTTTCTGTCCGTCCAGCAGAGACTGGCTGATCTCGGCAAGACGCGCCTGCAGCTTTTCCAGCACAAAAGAAAGATATTCCTGTCCGTTTTTCTGGTCTGTCATAAAAGGAAACCTCCTCTTAAAAATATAATGTCGAGTGCCGGAAAACCCGGCTGATCTTATCAGTATAGCAGACAGGCACGTTTCCTGCAATTCAAACATAAAATAAAGAAAAATCCCCTTTGAGGTGCCGCTTTTCTTGGAACCCTTTTTAAAACCACTGTCTGCACAGGAAGAAAAAAGCTGTCTGGATGCGTATCAGAGGGGCGATACAAAAGCCAGAGACATTCTGGTCGAGCGGAATCTGCGCCTGGTCGCGCACGTTGTGAAAAAGTATCAGGGCCTGCCCGATGATCTCGATGATCTGATTTCCATTGGAACGATCGGCCTCATCAAGGCGGTGATGACATATGATTCGAAAAAAGGAAACCGGCTGGCCGCATACGCCGCCCGCTGTATTGATAATGAGCTGCTGATGTATCTTCGGAGCAAAAAGAAAACGGCACGGGAGATTTCCCTCTACGAGCCGATCGGAACCGACAAGGAGGGAAATGAGATCCATCTGCTCGACATCGTGGAGGGCGGCGGGGAGGATATCGCGGAACAGTACAACCGGAAAGAGGACGCGGTGCGGCTGTACTGTTATCTGGATTCGGAATTAAAAGAGCAGGAAAAACAGGTGCTTCTTCTCCGGTACGGCCTTGGCGGAAAAGCAGAATACACACAGAAACAGGTCGCTGCCCGGCTCGGCATCAGCCGTTCGTACGTGTCGCGGATCGAGAAGAATGCAATTGAAAAGTTGCGGTTACGGTTTGCCGCTTCGTAAATGCTTGACATTTCAAACGGACTGCTTCTATAATAAAGGGTAAGGAAATCAGGTGCAGAAAAGGTTTCCTTATCCTTACTTTTTCGAACAAAAATCAAAGATAATATCTTCCCGGTGTTCTTGCCGGACATTTTCCCAAAATGAAAAATAAATAGGAACTATACGACCTGCTACTGAAAGAAAAGGAGGTTTTCTTTGTATTGCAGTGTATTATCAGCCACCGTCTCGGGCATGGAGATGATTCCGGTGCAGGTGGAGGCGGATGTCAGTGACGGCATGCCGCAGTTTACGATGGTCGGCTACGTGAGTGCCCAGGTAAAGGAGGCGCAGGACCGCGTGCGGACAGCCCTCAAAAACATGGAAATTTCCCTGCCGCCGAAACGAATTACGATTAATTTATCCCCGGCGGACGTCCGAAAAGAAGGATCGCGTTTCGATCTTCCGATTGCAGCGGGCGTTCTGATGACGCTCGGCCGGATTCCGCCCGGGTCACTCCGGAAAACGATGGTGCTCGGCGAACTCGGCCTTGACGGCCATGTGCAGGAGATCAGCGGTGTATTTCCGGCAGCGGCGAAGGCGCGGGAGCTTGGATGCACAACGCTTCTTGTTCCAGCCGGAAATGCCGCGGAAGGGGGTCTGGTCGGCGGGCTTCACGTCGTTGGAATCCAGAATTTACAGGAGCTTTTGAACTACTGCTGTGAAGGGAAAATGCCGTCGCTTCCGTCTATAGAAAATCAAAAGAAGGAGGACGGAAAAGAGCCGGACTTTTCCGAAGTGCAGGGCCAGACGGCGGCGCGGCGGGCGGCGCTCATCGCTGCGGCCGGATTTCACAATCTGCTGATGCTGGGGCCGCCGGGCAGCGGAAAATCCATGATCGCAAGGCGGATTCCGACGATCATGCCTCCGATGTCTGAGGAGGAGCAGATGGAAGTAACGCGGATCTACAGCATCGCCGGAATGCTTGCCAAAGGAGAGGGTGTCCGCCGGGAGCGGCCCTTCCGTGCTCCGCATCACACGATGACGCCGCAGGCTCTTGCAGGCGGCGGAAAACAGCCGTCCCCGGGCGAAATTACGCTGGCACACCGCGGCGTTCTCTTCCTTGATGAACTCCCAGAGATGACGCGCACAACCATTGAGATCCTGCGCCAGCCGCTCGAGGAGCACCGGATTGTGATTTCCCGTGTCAGCGGAAACTATGTGTTCCCGGCGTCATTTCTGATGGTGGCGGCAATGAACCCCTGCCCCTGCGGCTTTTACCCCGACTTATCGCGCTGTACCTGCGCACCCGGCGACATCAGCCGGTATCTCTCGAGAGTCAGCCAGCCGTTCCTCGACCGCATGGATCTCTGCGTGCAGGTGGAAGCACTTTCCTACGAGGATCTGCACGGCGAGGAGCGGTGCGAATCCTCGGCCAAGATGCGGGAAAAAGCGACGGCAGCGGCGGAAATTCAGGCGGCGCGCTACCGGCAGGAGTCGATTCATTTCAATAGCGAACTGAAAGCAGGCCAGATCGAGAAATACTGTATCCTGGAAAAGGCAGCGGAAGAGCTTTTAGAGGATGCCTTCCGCCGCCTGCGCCTCAGCGCGCGTTCCTACCACGGGATTATCCGCACCGCGCGGACAATTGCGGATCTGGACGGGGCGGTCAAAATCGGCGTGCCGCATATCAGCGAGGCGATCTGCTTTCGGAGCGCCGACAAAAGTATATGGAGGATCTGACGTATGGCGATGGAAATCTTTACAGTCGGCCGCGGGCAGGAGGGCTATCCGGAGCGGCTTATGCCGTTCGCGGACATGCCGTCCCGCCTTTTCGTGCGGGGCGCGCTGCCGGCGGATGAGCAGAAAACAGCGGCGATTGTGGGCGCGCGGATATGTACGGCGTACGGAAAGAGCCAGGCGGCCTTTTTCGCGCAGGTGCTGGCGGCAAACGGCGTGGCGGTGATCAGCGGACTGGCGTGCGGAATCGACGCGGCGGCGCACGAGGGGGCACTGCGCGGAAAGGGAAAGACGTTTGCCGTGCTTGGCTGCGGCGTGGATATCTGCTATCCGAAACAGAATTACCCGCTGATGCGGCGGATGCTGGAAAACGGAGGCGGTGTCTTAAGTGAATTTCCGCCGGGCGCAGAGCCGCTTCCGTGGCATTTCCCGATCCGCAACCGCGTGATCAGTGCGCTGGCAGATGTCGTTCTGGTAATTGAGGCAAAAGAGAAGAGCGGCTCGCTCATTACGGCGGACTACGCGCTGGAGCAGGGAAAAACGGTATTTGCCCTGCCCGGACGGACAACGGATGCGACAAGCCGCGGCTGCAACCGCCTGATCGCGCAGGGAGCGGAAATTGCGATTTCACCCGAAACGATTCTCGAGGAGCTGGGCGTGAAAAAGGCCGGGACAAAAAGAGCCGCACCGCGTCCGCGCTATGGAAAAGAGGCGGAAATGGTTCTGAAAACACTCGCGGCAGAACCGCAGAATCTTGCACAGCTTGCCGGCAGCACCGGAATCCCGCTGCAGGAGCTGACCGGCATTCTGCTGGCACTCGAAATTGACGGCGTTATTGCGGAAAATCCGCCGGGCGTGTACATGGCGTTATCGTAAAAGGGACGAGGAAAAGAAAGGTTTTGTGATATTCCGTCCGGTGCACAATTATAATAGAAGAAAAAGAAAAAAGGGGGCTCTTCTGCGCCGCGTGCATGTCTGAAAAAGGAAAAAGAAAAGAAAAAAATCAGGAAAAATCGTTAAAAAATAGAAAAAATCCTGTTATTTTGTCGGGAAACATCGAAAAATGGTACATTTTAAAAATGGAAAACACTTGCAAGAAAAAACTTTTTGGTGTATAGTCAGTGGAAGTTACGACTAATTTAGGAATTATTCTGGAATTTGTAATGATGCAGAACTATGCGATATGAAAAACGCAATATAGATCTGGACAGTTATAAAAATATGTATTCAGGAGGCATCAGAGGTGGCAAAATATCTTGTAATAGTGGAATCACCGGCAAAAGTCAAGACGGTGAAAAAGTATCTCGGGGCAAATTACGAAGTTGCAGCATCTATGGGCCATGTGCGCGATCTGCCGAAAAGCCGGCTTGGAATTGATGTAGAACATGACTTTGAACCAAAATATATCACCATCCGCGGAAAAGGAGAGCTTCTGGCATCTCTTCGAAAAGCCGCAAAAAAAGCAGATAAAGTTTATCTCGCAACTGACCCTGACCGCGAGGGAGAGGCAATTTCCTGGCATCTGTCGATTGCGCTGAATCTCGATGAGAACAAGATGCGCCGCATCACCTTCAACGAGATCACAAAATCAGCAGTCAAAGCGTCGATCAAACAGGCACGCGACATCGATATGAACCTGGTGGACGAGCAGCAGGCGCGCCGCTGCCTCGACCGTATGGTAGGTTATGAAATCAGCCCATTGTTATGGAAGAAAATCAAACGCGGACTTTCCGCCGGCCGTGTGCAGTCCGTTGCACTGCGCATCATCGGCGACCGCGAGGATGAGATCAATGCGTTCATTCCGAAAGAATACTGGACACTGGAAGCAGATCTGAAAATTCCAGGCGAGAAGAAACCGCTCGTCGCAAAATTCCACGGCAAAGGCAGTGAAAAGATGGCGGTCGAGACGAAAGAGCAGCTCGATGAAATCTTAAAGGGACTGGAAAATGAGACCTTTACCGTATCCGAAGTGAAAAAAGGAGAGCGTTCCAAGAAAGCGCCGCTTCCGTTCACCACGAGTACCCTGCAGCAGGAAGCATCGAAGGTGCTGAACTTCTCCACGCAGAAGACGATGCGTCTGGCGCAGCAGCTCTACGAGGGCGTGGAAGTAAAGGGAAAGGGAACGATCGCTCTGATTTCCTATCTGCGTACCGATTCTACACGAATCAGCGAGGAGGCCGATGCGGCAGCACGTTCCTTTATCCAGGAGCAGTACGGCACAAAATATACCGCAAGCGGGGACACGACGGAGAATAAAAACAGCAAGGCACAGGATGCGCACGAGGCCATCCGTCCGACCGATGTGACGAATACACCGGTAATGGTAAAAGAATCCCTGCCAAGAGATCTGTTCCGCCTGTATCAGCTGATCTGGAAACGCTTTGTGGCAAGCCGCATGCAGCCAGCCGTCTATGAGACAATTTCCGCACGGATCAATGCAGGAGAGTATCTCTTTACAGCAGCTTCCTCCCGTCTGGCATTTGATGGTTTCATGTCCGTTTACACCGATCCGGATGAGGAAAAGAAAGAGAAAAACGCCGCTGTCCGGAGCCTGGAGGCAGGAACGAAGCTGGCACTGGAAAAGATGGATCCGCAGCAGCACTTCACACAGCCGCCGGCACACTACACCGAGGCATCCCTTGTCAAAACACTTGAGGAACTCGGCATCGGCCGTCCAAGTACGTATGCGCCGACCATCACAACGATCATCAACCGCCGTTACGTGGCAAAGGAGAACAAGAACCTCTATATGACAGAGCTCGGCGAGGTGGTCAACAACATGATGAAAGAGGCATTCCCGAGCATCGTGGATGTCAACTTTACGGCAACGATGGAAGCTCTGCTCGACAGGGTTGGAGATGGAAGTGTTCCGTGGAAGACAGTAGTCGAGAACTTCTGGCCGGATCTCTATGAGGCGGTCACAGAGGCAGAAAAGAACCTCGAAGAAGTTAAGGTAGAGGATGAGGTGACAGATGTCATCTGCGAGAACTGCGGCCGCAACATGGTGGTCAAATACGGCCCGCACGGAAAATTCCTCGCCTGCCCGGGATTCCCGGACTGCAAGAACACGAAGCCGTATCTGGAAAAGATCGGTGTTCCGTGTCCGAAGTGCGGAAAAGAAGTGATCCTGCGCAAGACGAAAAAAGGACGGAAATATTATGGATGCGAAAACAATCCGGAATGCGATTTCATGTCCTGGCAGAAACCGTCTGCCAAGAAATGCCCGCAGTGCGGCGGCTATATGCTGGAAAAAGGCAATAAGCTGGTCTGCGCGGACGAGCAGTGCGGCTATGTAGAAGCACGCGAAAAGAAAGACGAAGACTGAGAATGACAAAGCGGTCTGCACTGGTGAAAAACTGGTGCAGGCCGTTTTTTTGCTTATCGCGGCGGAAAAACAGGAAGATCCGAAAAAATTTAGCATGAATTTTTATAAAATTTATAGTTTTCTGAAAAATATATTGATTTCCGGAAAACTACATGATAGAATGAGCTTAGTTTTAAGGGTTGTCTGAAAAAGGCATCAGTGTGCATTTTTTTCGGCGGATACGCCAAAAAAATGCAGAAAATAAAGAAAGGAGAAGAACATGAGCGTACAACTGCTGGATAAAACCAGAAAAATCAACAAACTGCTTCATAACAATCACTCCACGAAGGTCGTGTTCAACGATATCTGTGAAGTCCTGATGGAAACGTTAAGTTCCAATATCCTGGTGATCAGTAAAAAAGGAAAAGTGCTGGGCATCAGCCTTTGCCCGGGCGTGGAAGAAATTACGGAGCTGATCGAGGATAAGGTGGGCGGTTATGTCGATGCCGCATTAAACGAGCGTCTCCTCGGCGTACTCTCCACAAAAGAGAACGTCAATTTACAGACCCTCGGCTTTGAGCGGCCTGGTGTAGAGCGCTACACCGCAATTATCTGCCCGATCGAGATCGCCGGAGAACGCCTTGGTACCGTATTTATGTACCGCTGCACCCCGCAGTACGATATCGACGATATCATCGTCAGTGAGTACGGCACAACCGTTGTCGGACTGGAAATGATGCGTTCCGTCAACGAGGAAAATGTGGAGGAAAACCGCAAGGTTCAGGTGGTTAAATCCGCATTCAACACGCTGTCCTTCTCCGAACTGGAAGCCATCATCCATATCTTTGATGAACTGAACGGGGATGAGGGCATTCTGGTTGCAAGCAAAATTGCAGACCGCGTCGGCATCACAAGATCCGTCATCGTAAATGCCCTCCGCAAATTCGAGAGCGCAGGCGTCATCGAGTCCCGTTCCAGCGGTATGAAGGGAACGTATATCAAGGTATTAAATGATTATATCTTTGATGAACTCGACGAGATCAAAGCAAGAAAGAACCTGAAAGGAAAGGGCGATGCCCATCCGGACGAGGCGAAAAAATAAAAAAGTGGAATGTAGAAAAGAATCGGAGCCGTTTAAGAATGGCGCCGTTTCTTTTTGTGCAAAAAGCATTCGGGGAGCGGAAAAAAATGGTATCATTCCCGTTTTTAGGAATAAACTATAATTAGATTCTAAAGAGAGTATAAAATATGAAAAAATTGCCAAAATAAGAAAAAACGAGGAAATAAGAGAAATTAAGAGTTATCACGAGAGAAAAAAAGAGAATTACAAAATTCATGCATTTGCGAAATGAGGTGGAAAACACTATAGTAAGAACCATCAAGTAGCACTCGAATGAACTGAGTGCTAATAAATAAAACTGAATGAAATCTTGAAGGAGGAAACATAAATGAAGTTAGTACCTTTAGGTGACAGAGTTGTATTAAAAGAGTTAAAAGCAGAGGAAACCACAAAATCCGGTATCGTACTTCCGGGACAGGCACAGGAGAAACCGCAGCAGGCTGAGGTTATCGCAGTAGGACCTGGAAAAGTAGAAGACGGCAAAGAAGTAAAAATGGAAGTTGCAGTCGGAGATCAGGTAATCTATTCCAAATATGCAGGAACCAACGTCAAACTGGAAGATGAAGAGTACATCATCGTAAAACAGGATGACATTCTGGCAGTTGTAAAATAAAGAATAATCAAGTAAAAATCAGGAGGCATGACAATCATGGCAAAAGAGATTAAATATGGAGCAGAGGCAAGAAACGCTCTTCAGAATGGTGTAAACCAGCTTGCAGATACCGTACGTGTAACCCTTGGACCGAAAGGAAGAAACGTTGTTCTGGACAAACAGTACGGCGCTCCGCTCATCACAAACGATGGTGTTACGATTGCAAAAGAGATCGAGCTGGCAGACGGCTTTGAAAACATGGGCGCACAGCTCATCAAAGAAGTTGCTGCAAAGACCAACGACGTAGCAGGTGATGGTACCACAACCGCAACCGTTCTGGCACAGGCTATGGTAAACGAAGGAATGAAAAACCTGGCAGCAGGTGCGAACCCGATCGTTCTTCGTAAGGGAATGAAGAAAGCAACCGATAAAGCTGTTCAGATCCTTGCAGAGATGAGCCAGCCGGTAGCAGGCAAAGAGCAGATTGCAAAAGTTGCAGCTGTTTCTTCCGGAAGCGAAGAAGTAGGCCAGATGGTAGCTGACGCTATGGAAAAAGTTTCCAAAGACGGCGTTATCACCATCGAGGAGTCCAAGACCATGCAGAACGAGCTGGAGCTGGTAGAAGGTATGCAGTTCGACCGTGGATATATCTCTGCTTACATGTGTACCGATATGGAGAAAATGGAAGCCGTTCTCGACAATCCATATATCCTGATTACCGATAAGAAACTGTCCAACATTCAGGAAGTTCTTCCGCTGCTGGAGCAGATCGTACAGAGCGGCGCAAGACTGCTGATCATCGCTGAGGACGTAGAGGGCGAGGCTCTCCAGACACTCGTGATCAACAAACTGCGCGGAACCTTCAACGTAGTAGCTGTCAAAGCACCGGGATACGGCGACAGAAGAAAAGCAATGCTCGAGGATATCGCAATCCTGACCGGCGGCCAGGTGATCTCTGAGGAAGTTGGTCTGGAATTAAAAGACGCTACTCTGGAAATGCTCGGACGTGCAAAATCTGTTAAAGTTCAGAAAGAGAACACCGTTATCGTTGACGGTGCCGGCGCAAAAGATGCCATCGCAGCAAGAATCGGCCAGATCAGATCCCAGATCGAGGAGACCACTTCTGAGTTCGATAAAGAGAAACTGCAGGAGAGACTGGCTAAAATGGCAGGCGGCGTAGCTGTTATCCGTGTAGGTGCAGCAACCGAGACCGAGATGAAAGAAGAAAAACTCCGTATGGAGGATGCTTTAAATGCAACGAGAGCAGCCGTAGAAGAGGGTATCATCGCAGGCGGCGGTTCTGCATACATCCATGTAACAACACAGCTTGCAGAGCTGATTGACAGCCTGGACGGCGACGAGAAGATCGGTGCAAGAATCGTACAGAAAGCACTCGAGGCTCCTCTGTTCCACATCGTAACAAACGCAGGTCTGGAAGGCGCTGTTGTGATCAACAAAGTAAAAGAGTCCAAAGTAGGTGTTGGATTTGATGCATACAACGAAGAGTATGTAGACATGATCCAGGCTGGTATCCTTGATCCGGTTAAGGTTACCAGAAGCGCACTGCAGAACGCTACCAGCGTTTCCGCAACCCTGCTGACCACCGAGTCCGTAGTTTCCACCATCAAAGAGCCGGCTCCGGCTATGCCGGCAGGCGCAGACGGCGGAATGGGAATGATGTAATTTCCGGGATAAAAATGTCTGGTAAAACAAAATAAGAAAACCGGCTGGCAAAGACCGTAGCGGAACATGGGTTCCGAAGTCCTGTCTTTGCCGGCCGGTTTTTTAGTGGAAAGTTTTTCTTCCATTTCGCATGGCTCTGAATCGTTACAAAAAATTTCAGAAAGTTTTCATGCTTTCGCCGGGCGGCGTATATGGACGCTTCCGGCGTTTTATGCTATACTGATTTGTAGGATGTTGGGGGAAATACAACAAAGGAGAAGAAACACACATGGCAAGTCGTTATGAATCCGACATGACAAGGAAGGAGAAGATGCAGCTCGAAAAAGAGAAGCTGTCGAAAATGAATTTTAAAGAGAAACTGGCTTATATCTGGGAATACTACAAGGCTGTCATTTTCGGCATCATCGCTGTTATCTTCATCATCGGCACGATTGTGAATATCCATGAAAATGCGAAGTATTATGACCTCGTGAGCATTGCCGTAGTGGATTACGCAGGACTGCAGGATGTAAGTCCGATCGAGGAGGACCTAAAAGAAGCGCTCGGAACCGGAGATAAGTACGAAAAGGTAAGCATCGATACGAGCTACAGCTTCGGTGAAAACCTGGAAAACGCGGATTACAACACGCTGATGAAATTCACAGCCGTGATTGCCGCACAGAGCATGGATGCTCTGATCTGTTCACAGGCCGTGTACGACAACTACAGCAAAGACGATTATTTTCTGGATCTGTCCACACTGTTTGACGAAGCGACGTGTGAGAAGTACGGGATAAAGGCGGGAGATACCTGCCTCGACATTTCCAAATTGAAAAAGTACCAGGATATGGGCCTTACGTACTATGAGCCGTGTTATCTGACCGTGTTGGTCAATACAAAGAACGCGGACAATGTAGCAAAACTGATCGAATATCTTGAGGAGGATGGAGTAAATGAGTGATCTTTACACAGAAGTGCTGGTGAAAAAACAGCAGACAGGAAAAGACAAGGTGATCAAAGGAGTTCTGATCTTCTTTACCGTTCTTTTTGCAGCCGCAGGAATTATGATGAATCCGCTGATTCTGCTTCTTGCGCTGGTACTTGGAATCGTAGACTATATTTTTATCCCGAAGCTTTCGGTAGAGTTTGAGTATCTGTACGTCAACGGCGAGCTCGACATCGACCGTATCTATTCGCAGTCAAGAAGAAAAAGAGCCGCAAGCTATGAGCTTTCCAACATGGAAATCCTGGCTCCGTACCAGTCCCATCAGCTTGATTCCTACAAAAAAAACCAGAGTATCAAACGTTACAACTATTCCTCCGGAATCGAAGGACAGGGCCACAAACCGTATGCATTTGTGATCTCCAAGGACAACACAATGCAGATGGTGATCTTCGAACCGGATGAAGTGATGTTAAAAGATATCCGCAACCGCGCACCAAGAAAAGTATTTATGGATTGACAGCTTTTTTGTTTTGTGTTAAATTAGGTGATAAATCAAAAAGACTTAAGAAGAAAGGAAGATAAGAAAATGGGTACAATTATTGGTGATGGTATTACCTTCGATGATGTGCTTCTGGTTCCGCAGTATTCTGAAGTAACCCCAAACATGGTAGATCTGACTACGCATCTGACCAAGAAGATCAAGCTGAACATCCCGATGATGAGCGCCGGCATGGATACGGTTACAGAACACCGTATGGCAATTGCCATGGCACGTCAGGGAGGAATCGGTATTATTCACAAGAATATGTCGATTGAGCAGCAGGCAGAAGAAGTAGACAAAGTAAAACGTTCTGAGAACGGTGTTATCACCGATCCGTTCTATCTGTCTCCGGAGCACACCCTGGAAGATGCCAATAATCTGATGGCAAAATTCCGTATTTCCGGTGTCCCGATTACCGAGAACGGAAAACTGGTTGGTATTATTACAAACCGTGATTTGAAGTTTGAAACTGATTTCACCAAGAAAATCAAAGAGTCCATGACCAGCGAAAACCTGATCACTGCAAAAGTAGGCGTTACGCTGGACGAGGCAAAAGCAATCCTTGCAAAATCCAGAAAAGAAAAACTTCCGATTGTCGATGACGATTTCAACCTCAAAGGTCTGATCACCATCAAAGATATCGAGAAAACCATCAAGTACCCATTGTCCGCCAAGGATGAGCAGGGACGTCTGCTCTGCGGTGCCGCAGTCGGCATCACGGCAAACGTGCTCGATCGTGTCGATGCGCTGGTAAAAGCACATGTAGACGTGATCGTCATCGACTCCGCTCACGGACATTCCGCAAATATCTTCAAAACACTTCGTCTCATCAAAGAGCATTATCCGGATCTGCAGGTAATCGCCGGAAACGTGGCAACCGCAGAGGCAACAAGAGACCTGATCGCAGCCGGAGCAGACGCTGTTAAAGTCGGTATCGGACCTGGTTCTATCTGTACGACCCGTGTCGTTGCAGGTATCGGTGTACCGCAGATCACAGCCGTTATGGACTGCTATGCGGAAGCAAAGAAGACCGGAACTCCGATCATCGCCGACGGCGGTATCAAGTACTCTGGAGACATGACAAAGGCTATCGCAGCCGGTGCCAATGTCTGCATGATGGGAAGCATCTTCGCAGGATGCGATGAGAGCCCGGGAGATTTCGAACTGTTCCAGGGAAGAAAATACAAAGTATACCGTGGAATGGGATCCATCGCAGCCATGGAGAACGGAAGCAAAGACCGTTACTTCCAGACCGGCGCCAAGAAACTGGTTCCGGAAGGTGTGGAAGGCCGTGTAGCATACAAAGGCCTCGTAGAGGACACTGTATTCCAGCTGATCGGCGGACTTCGTTCCGGTATGGGCTACTGCGGAGCGAAAGATGTTGAGACCTTAAAGGAGACCGGAAAATTTGTGAAGATTTCCGCAGCATCCTTAAAAGAGTCCCATCCGCATGATATCCACATCACCAAAGAGGCTCCGAACTACAGCGTGGACGATAAATAAGAATAAAAAGTCGCAAAAGGCAGAAGGGGGAAAGGGCAGAAACTTTTCAGCTTCTGCCTTTTCAAATGAGGGGCGCTTATTTGCAGCGGGGAGAGAACATATGGCACAGAAGAGACGGGGAAAAATGACAAGAAAACAGAGGCAGCGCCAGCTTCACCGCAGAATGTTTCTGACGGGAGTTCTGGTGGTGCTGATCTGCGTCGGCATTTACAGCGGCATCCGCCGTGTGGCAAAAACGGCAAGTGATATCACGGCCGTTGACTATTTCGGTTCTGATTATGAGGACAACGATATCACCGACTGGACCGGCGCTCCGCCGATTGATGTGGAGCTTCTGACGCCGAACAGCTGGTCCAGACCGCAGACGAGGCTGAAAAAGGTGGACGGTATCGTTATTCACTACACCGCAAACCCGGGAAGCACGGCGATGCAGAACCGTGATTACTTTGAAAACCTGTCTGAGACGCAGGAGGCGCAGGCCAGCAGCCATTTCGTCGTCGGCATCGAGGGAGAAGTCGTTCAGTGTATCCCGACGAGTGAATGGTCGTATGCATCGAACCAGCGTAATTTCGATACAATCTCGATTGAATGCTGCCACCCGGATGACAGCGGTGAATTTACCGATGAGACATACAATTCTGTGGTCCAGCTCGCCGGTTTCTTATGCAAGCGGTTCAATCTGACTTCGGACGATGTGATCCGTCACTATGATGTAACCGAAAAGCTCTGCCCTCTGTACTACGTGGAGCATGAGGATGCCTGGATTCAGATGAAGGCAGATATTCAGGCGTATGCGGATTCACTTTCCTAAGAGCTGTTTTTAAGAAAAATGAAAAAATCCCCGTTGGGAAAATCAGTTTCAGGAGAAATGATTTTTCCAACGGGGATTTTTCTGTTATCCAATATTTTTAGTAATAGTAACGCCGTCTGCGCCGCTTTCTTTTTTTCGTATTTCCGCCGAGTGCAATCCAGCAGAACAGCCGTACAAACGTGATGCCGAAGAGAACGCCGATGCTGTCGATGCCGACGTCCTTTACCGACGGGCCGCGGTTGGCGACCGTCGTCTGGTGGAATTCATCGCTCGCGGCAAAGGCGACACAGAGGATGCCGGCAAGAAACGTGAGCGCGAAGCCGCGCAGGCCGTAGACGTAGAGCGGAAGCGAAACACAGATTGCAAGCAGACAGTACTCTGTCATATGAGCCAGCTTCCGCACCGGGTACTGATACTCGTCAGCCAGTTCCTGGATCTTCTCATCATCCCATCCGCGGTCCATGACGTGGTCGATCGTGATGAAAATGCTGCGCGCCACTTTTTCACTGAGCTGTGAGGATTCCGTTCCGTTCTGGGAAGAGAAGGAGAAAATCAGCGACATCATCAGAATCGCCGGGATGAAGGAAAACGGTTTTAACAGTGCAATTACAATTCGATTCATAAAATACCTCCAGTAAAACAAAGCAGGTCAGATCGGAAACTTTTTATGCGGTATGCTCGCGGATTCTGGCAATCGCAGAAAAGATCAGGAATGCCAGCAGGTTCACGATTACGACCGTCGCTCCGGCAGGGGAGGACAGGAAAAACGAGAGGGACATGCCAAGAAGGAAGCACACCACCGAGAGAACCGCGGAGCAGATCACCACGCTCTGGAAGGTATGGCAGAGACGCATCGAGGTCAGTGCCGGGAAAATCAGCAGGCTTGAGATCAGAAGCGCGCCCATCATGCGCATGCCGAGGACGGTGGTGATGGCGGTTAAGAATGCCAGCAGCATGTTGTAAACCTCTGCGCGGACACCGGTTGCTTTGGCAAATGTCTCGTCGAAAGTGACGGCAAAAATACGGTTGTAATACAGGACGAACAGGATCAGCACGACGATGGAGAGCACCACGGAGAGAACAACGTCCTCATCACTCATCGCAAGGATGCTTCCGAACATGTAGTTGTTGACATCGGTGTTCATGCCGCTCGACCACGAAACCGTGATGACACCGATCGCAAGCGCAGAGCTTGAAATCAGGCCGATGGCGGCGTCGCCTTTGATCTTGCTGGATTCGTTCATGCGGAGCAGCAGAAAGGCGGCAAGCACGACGACAGGGATTGTGAAGGCAAGCGGAGCAAAACCGAGTGCCGCTGCAATTGCAAGAGAGCCGAATCCGACATGGGAGAGGCCGTCGCCGATCATGGAGTAGCGCTTTAACACGAGGCTGACGCCAAGCAGTGCGGCACACAAAGAGACGAGAATGCCGACCACAAGGGCACGCTGCATAAACGGATAAGAAAGCATTTTCAGCAGATTTGAAATCATAAGTCAGCACCTCCTAAAAACTGTTTTCCCGCCTCGGTTTTCAGATACTCGTCCATCGGACCGAAGAAGACCTGCTTCTGGTCGAGCTGGAGAATGTGCGTTGCGTCCGGCAGAATATTGCGGATATCGTGGGAAACCATGATGATCGTAACGTTCTGCTCGCGGTTGATGCGGCGGATGAGCTGGTACATTTCGTTTGTCATGACCGGGTCAAGGCCAGTGACCGGCTCATCGAGGAGCAGCAGTTTCTTTGTGGCGCAAAGCGCACGAGCGAGAAGCACACGCTGCTGCTGGCCGCCGGAGAGATCACGGTAGCATCGTTTCTTTAATGGAAGGAGGTCGAGAAGCTCCATATTGCGGAGCGCGTCCTCTTTGTCTGCCTTTGTGTAAAACGGCGGGAAATGCGGGTGGTTCTGCCGGCCGGACAGCACGACTTCCCAGACGCTCGCCGGGAAATCCTTTTGTGCGGCGGTCTGCTGCGGCAGATAGCCGATCTCGCTTGGATGAAGCCCGTCGCCGGTTGTGATCGAGCCGGTGGACGGATTTTTTAAGTGAAGCAGTCCCTTGACCAGAGTACTTTTTCCGGAACCGTTCTCGCCCACAATACAGAGGTAGGAGCCGGCTTCCAGGGCAAAGTTGACATCGGTCAGGACCGGGATGCCCTCGTAGGAGAAGGTGACATCACTGCAGGTAAGTAGAGCCATTAGTTCAGAGCCTCCTTTAGTGCGGCGACATTCTGTTCCATCAGGGAAAGATACGTGGCGCCGTTTTCGAAATCATCTTTGGATACGTTGTGACAGGAGTGAAGCAGCAGCTTTTTCGCGCCGGTCGCCTCACAGATGCAGTCCGTCATTTTTTCGTTGGACAGCTCGGTGTGGAAGACGACAGGAATCTGCTCTTCGTTGATCTTGTCAATTAAAAAAGAAAGTGTTTTGGCACTCGCCTCGGATTCCGAGGAGCAGCCGGGGAATGCCGCGTAATAGTCGAGGCCGTAGGCGTCCGCGAAATAGCGGAACGGAAAACGGTCGCCGAAAACGATGGTGTGGCGGCTGGCATTCGCTGTGACATCGGAAAATTCCTCATCGAGGGAGGTAAGCGAAGCGAGGTATGAAGCAGTGTTTGCCTGATAATCGTCCGCGTTTTCCGGGTCGAGGCGGCAGAGCGCATCGCAGAGCTTCTGGACAATCCGCATTGCATTTTTCGGTGAAGTCCAGACGTGCTCGTCCTGTTCGCCGTGGGATTCGTCTTCGTGATCGTGGGAATCCTCGTCGTGATCGTGGGAATCCTCGTCGTGGTCCGTATCCTCGTCCTCATGATCGTGTGCGTGGCCGTGGGTCTCCATTCCCTCGACCGTTTCCTCGGCAACGGTGTCGACGCAGTCCATCAGCGTGACGACTTCTTTGTTCGAGGTATCGACGGAATCGAGAATCGTTTCCACCCAGGCATCGGAATCGCCGCCGACGTAGACGAAGAGATCGCATTCGGAAACTGTGATCATATCGCCCGGTGTCGGCTCAAATGAGTGGCTTTCTGCGCCCGGGGAAAGCAGCATGTGGAGATCGAGGTGATCGCCGCCGATGGCACGCAGAAAATCGTACTGCGGAAAAATGGTCGCCACGGCGGAGAGCTTTTCGTTCTCTGTGGAATCCGCCGTCTCCTTTGCGGAACCTGCGCAGCCCGTCAGAAGAAGGAGCGCAGGAAGGAGGAGAAGGCGTAAATGTTTTCTGGAAAAAAACGTCATGATACTCCTTTCTGAAAGAAAATACGGAAGCATTGTGAAAAAGCTCCGTATCAGACCGTTCAGTAACAAATGCCGCAGGAGTGGGAAGCGGCAGACGGAGAGTGTACCCCTCCGAAAAAAGATCAGTTACCATCATATAGCAGGGGTGATTCATTTGTCAAGGAAAGACACAAAAAGCTGCGTCCGCCAGAAGCGGGGAAGCAGCTTTTTGCAGATATTTGATACGTTTTGTGAAACCGGATTACGATACCCTGCGGAACTGTGCCTGGTAGAGCTGGTAGTACGCGCCCTGTTTTGCCATCAGTTCGTCGTGGGTTCCCTGTTCGAAAATCTTTCCGTGGTCGATCACGAAAATCCGGTCCGCATTTTTAATAGTAGAAAGACGGTGCGCAATGATGAACGAGGTACGGCCCTTCAACAGGCTTTCGATTCCCTGCTGCACCTGAATTTCTGTCTGTGTGTCGATGCTGGACGTCGCCTCGTCGAGAATCAGAATCCGCGGATCAGACACCATCGTTCTGGCAAAGGCGAGAAGCTGGCGCTGGCCGTTGGAAAGACGGGCACCGCGCTCGCTGATCTCGGTGTCATAGCCGTCCGGCAGCTCTATGATAAAGTCATGGGCATGCACGGCCTTTGCGGCGGCAATGATTTCTTCCTCCGTGGCATCGAGCTTTCCATACGCAATGTTGTCGCGGATTGTGCCGGAGAAGAGAAAGTTGTCCTGTGTCATAACGCCCATCTGCGCACGCAGACTGTTGATGGAGACATCTGTCAGGCTGTGGCCGTCGACGCGGACCGTTCCCGAGGTAATGTTGTAGAAACGGCTGATCAGATTGACAATGGTCGTCTTTCCAGCGCCGGTCGGGCCGACGAGTGCGATCGTCTCACCGGGAGCCGCTGTAAAGCTGACATCTTTTAAAACCAGCGTGTCCGGATCATCGGAGTAGGCAAAGCTGACGTGGTCGAACGTTACTTCTCCTTTGATCGGCGGCAGTTCTGTGACGCCAGGCTTGTCGGCAACCTCCGCCGGTGTGTCGAGGATCTCAAAGATTCGCTCCGCAGCGGAAAGGTTCGTGATCAGCTTGTTGTAAAAACCGGCCAGGTTCTGGATCGGATCCCAGAACATCGTCAGATACATCGCAAATGCCGTGAACGTACCGATCGGAACGGCATCCACGCCGAGCACGGAAATACCGATAAAATACAGAAGAAACGTTCCGATGCCCCAGGTCACCTCGATCACAGCGGAAAAACCATCCGCTAGGCGGACCGCATGGATGAAGGAGTTCTGATGCTCAAGAAGAAGCCGGTCAAACTCGCCCTGCGATTCCTGCTCTGCGGTAAAGCTCTTGATGATGCGGATACCGGAGAAGTCCTCGTGGATATACGCCGTAACATTGGAAGATTTTTTCCGGAACGTCTGCCATCTCTTGTGTGCGACGATCTGAATAAAATACATGCCGATAGCGATCAGCGGCAGCACGAGAATCGCACTTAAGGAGAGCCAGATGTTTTTGATCATCATGATCACCAGAATGGCGATGATCGTGAGAATGTTCGGAATCAGCTTTGTGACACCGTCGTTCAGCACATCCTTTAACGAGTTGACATCGCCGATGATGCGCGCCAGAATCTTTCCGGCCGGGCGGGTATCGAAAAAGCTGAAGCTTAAGGTCTGGATATGCGTGTAGAGCTCGTCACGGATTTCCAGAAGAATGTTGTTGGTAATGCGCGCCATCAGAAGCATCCGCAGGCGGACACCGGCCGCGTAAACCAGGTTGATCACAACCATGAATACGCAGAGGGCAACAAGCCCACGCCAGTCTTTCTGCGCAATATTGACGTCGATGGCGTACTCCAGGAGCAGCGGGTTCACAGTGGAAATCGCGATGGTAACGGCGAGAACCACGAGAACGACGGCAACCTGGCGTTTATAATTTTTTAAGTAGGAGAAGAGGCGGCGGATGGTCGCGCTCTTTAAGACCTCTTTCTGCTCTTCATCTACTTTACTGGAATTGATAGCCATAATCGTATTGTTCCTCTCTTAACGGGTAAGTAAATACAGAAGTTGTCGGGTAACAGATTAAATTGAATTAAGCATTGGCAGGAAGTGCCTGCTCGAGGGCTGCCTTTGCTTTATGGTAATCACCGTACTGAGCCTCCCAGGTGGAGTAGTACAGGCCTTTCTGTGCCATCAGACTCTCATGCGTGCCGCGCTCGGCGATGCGTCCGTGATCGAGATACAGGATCTCATCGGCATTCTGCACCGAAGAAATGCGGTGGGCAATGATGATCTTGGAAACATCTTTTTTCTCGGCGAGATGGCTCTGGATTTCGTATTCGGTCTCCATATCGAGCGCCGAGGTGGAATCATCCAGTACGAGGATCGGAGCCTGTTTTGCCAGGGCGCGTGCGATGGAAAGACGCTGCTTCTGACCGCCGGAAAGTCCCATGCCGCGTTCGCCGATGACGGTTTCGTACTGATCCGAAAGATGGTCGACGAACTCGGAAGCACATGCAGCGGAGACAGCGTTATGTACCTCCTCGGATTTCATCGTGCTGCGGCTGCCGAGACGGACATTCTCAGAAATGGTATCTGAGAACAGGAAGACGTCCTGCATGACGACGGAAGAAGTATCGCGCACGGTGCGCAGCGGCAGGGTGCGGATGTCGTGGCCGTCGAGACAGATGGAACCGTCGGTGACATCGTAAAAACGCTCGAGCAGATTGACGATGGTTGTTTTTCCGGAACCCGTCATACCCATGATGCCGAGTGTGTGGCCCTGCTTTAAGGTAAAGTCGATATCCTGCAGAATCGGTGTGTCATGCAGGGAGAAATCGACGTGATGGAATTCCAGGTCACCCGGAAGTTTTGAAAGCTCCACCGGATTTTCCGGTTCTGCGATCTGCGGCTCCTCTGCGAGAATTTTGTTCAGCTTCTTGTTGGAAGCAATCGCAGAAGCGAAGCAGTTGCCGAGCCAGCCGACGTTTTCGATCGGCCAGGTGATCTTGGAGGTGTACTCCATAAAGGCCGTTAAAACACCGAGCGTAATGCGTCCGTGGATGACACCGTAGCCGCCCGCGAGAAGGACGAGCACGCGCATCAGCTTCGTAAGAAACGAGATGGCGGGATCGTATTTCATCAGGACGCGCGCCTGATCCATGTTGAGATCGCAGTATTTCTGATTGTGTTTCCGGAATTTTTTGATCTCATACGGTTCCCGTGCAAAGGATTTGACGGTGCGGACACCGGCGAGATTTTCCTGTGCAACGGTATTCATGACGGCGTTTTCCTCACTGATCGCATCGTAGACACGGTCGAGTTCTTTTTCGAGGCGGATTGCGATGCCTGCGACGAAAGGAAGGATCGCCACGGAAACGAGTGTCAGCGGCAGATCCAGTTTGACCATACTGACCATTGCCATCATGATACAGATCAGGCCTTCTAAGATCAGCATGCCGGCAAAGCCGAGGATATCCCAGATCCGGTCGACGTCATCGCGCACGCGGGCGAGGAGTTCGCCGGTATTGTTTTTGTCAAAGTATTCCACCGAAAGCTGCTGGACGTGGCGGAACAGGTTGCCCCTCATCTGGCTGGCGACGCGGACGCTGCTGATATCGAATAAAAATTCTTTGATGTACTGAAACAGGGCTTTTGCGGCACCGATCAGAAGAAAGGCGGCAAGGTATTTCCAGAGCAGTTCCATTTTGTGACTGACCAGCACGTCATCCACGATGTGCAGCGTGACAAGCGGCGCGAGCATATCGAGAAAGACACTTAAGGCCATGGAACCAAAAGCGAAAACGTAGTAGTACCAGTTCTGGAGCAGGTACTTACCGATTGGATTTTTCTTCATGAATGTTAAAACCTCCTCATTGATGTCGTTTGGGTGTCTGGCAGAACATAGGCTTTCAAAAGCTCCGTAAGTGTGGGAACGGAACAACGGGAAACGAAAGCGAAGGCTGCGTTTGTATATAAAAGAAGGGAATCGATGCGGTAAGAAGACCGCGGAATCTGCCTGCCGGAAACGGAGCGAAGCCGGAAAGAACGGTTTCGTACTGTTTATAGCAATAAAAAAAGCCGCAGTATCGACGTACCGCGCCTTCTGTGCGAAATAGCAGGCATAAAGAATGCATAGAGATTTGTTATGCAGAGTTAATGCTTACAAAGAATTTCGAAAGAAGGGCAGCCACCTGGTTTGATCGCCATACGAAGTTTATTCTGTTTTACGCTGGATGCATAAATAAGATTGATCATAAGTGGTGTTCTCCTTTCATGATTTTTTCTGCCGCATCTGATCGAACACGACAGCTTATGGTTCTAAGCTACTCCTGTTTTCTGGATTTGTCAATTGTTATTTTCAAAAATTAAAAAATAAAAGCTGCAAAAGGTATGAAAATTGCGAATTTGGGTAGCTGTTTTGGGGAATATGAGATATAATATTACTGTTCAATCAGCAGTGAAACACTTGCTGTTTCGCTGCGTAAGAAAGTGATTCAGGTGTGAGCAGCCCTCCTTTTGCGTAGCAAAACTTTCAATGAGGGCTGCGAATGTTACAGTTCGCAGGTATCTGTGAACTGTAACGATATAATAAACGAGAGTATAAGCGGAAAAATCACAAGCTAACATGTGAAACGAGGGGACAAAAAGATGGAAAAAATAATTGCAGGCCTGGTGCAGATGGATTCTGGGCCGGATATGAATGAAAATATGCGCATGGCCGAGCAGTATGTGCGGGAGGCGGCGGAACAGGGAGCGAAGCTGATTCTTTTCCCGGAGACCGCAGAATACACGGGAGCAGACATGCCGGGGCACGCAAGTGCAGTGCCGGGCTACGTCAGCCGCCGGTTTTCCAGCCTTGCCAAACGGTACGGTGTCTATCTGCACTGCGGCAGCATGACGGTACGGCGCCATCCGGGGCGTCCGTCCAACACGTCGTTTCTGTTCGGACCAGATGGAGAAACGATTGCAGAATACAGCAAAATACATATGTTTGATGTAAATATTCCGGGCAGTGTCTCCTACGAAGAATCACACGAGATCTGCCCGGGAAATGAAATTGTTCTTGCGGACACGGCGCTTGGTCTGTTCGGCATGAGCATCTGCTACGATATCCGCTTTCCGGAACAGTACCGGCTGATGGCATCCTCCGGAGCAGATGCATTTCTGATAGCGGCGGATTTTACGAAAGCAACGGGAGAGCGCCACTGGGAAGCACTGCTGCGCACGCGCGCCATTGAAAACGGATGCTACGTGCTCGCCGCCAACCAGTGCGGCCAGAAAGCGCGGTTTGAGGCGTACGGCCATTCCATGATCATTGCGCCGGACGGCGAAATTCTTGCGGAGGCAGATGATACCCCGCAGGTACTCATCGCAGAGCTGGATCCGGAAGTGCTGGAGCGGACAAGAAATGAAATCCCGTCTCTGGAAAACAGGAGAGACGATCTTTACCGTGTAAGCTCGGGAAACGTACGGATTTATGAAGAATAAAAATGCAGGGAGGAAATAAGAAGATGGATCAGTTTATACAGTATACCCCGACGGAAGTCGTGTTCGGAAAAGAGACCGAAAACCAGGCAGGCGCTGAGGTAAAGAAATGGGGCGGCACAAAGGTGCTCGTCGTTTACGGAGGCGGAAGTGCAAAACGGAGCGGTCTTCTTGACCGAGTGGAAGCATCTCTTGCAAAAGAAGGCCTTGCCTTTGAAGAGCTTGGCGGCGTAAAACCAAACCCGAGACTTGCCCTTGCCGAGGAGGGTGTGAAAAAAGCAGTGGAAATGCAGGCAGACTTTATTCTTGCCGTCGGCGGCGGAAGCTCGATTGACACCGCAAAAGCCGTTGCGCATGGAGCTGCAAATCCGGAGGAGGCACTCTGGGATATCTGGACGAAAAAAGTACCGCTGACAAAATCTCTCCCGGTAGGAGCGGTTCTGACGATACCGGCAGCCGGAAGCGAGATGAGCGATTCAGCCGTTCTGACAAACGAGGCAATCGGCAAAAAGGCCGGCATCAACACGCCGTTCAACCGCTGCAAATTTGCCATCATGAACCCGGAGCTGGCAGCAACCCTGCCGAAATACCAGATTGCCTGCGGCGTAACCGACATCATGATGCACACGATGGAGCGCTATTTCATTCCGGAGAGCCAGTGCGAGATGACGGACGAGATCGCAGAGGGACTCCTCCGTACCGTAATCAAAAACGGACCGAAGGTTCTGGAAAACCCATCCGATTACAATGCGATGGCGGAAATCATGTGGTGCGGAAGCCTGTCACACAATGGACTGACGGAGTGCGGACGCGGCAAAGATTTTTCGGTACATAAATTCGGCCATGCGTTAAGTGCAAAATACGATGTAGCACACGGCGCATCCCTGGCGGCAGTCTGGGGTGCCTGGGCGAAATACCAGTACGATGAGGAGACGGTTCTCTGGCGGTTTGCACGGTTTGCAGAAAAAGTCTGGGGCATCACAGAGGGAAGCGATCACAAACGGGCAACGGAAGGCATTGAGCGCACAGTAGCGTTCTTCCATTCGCTCGGCATGCCGACCTCCCTGCATGAGCTTGATATCCCGAACCCGTCGGATGAGGATCTGCGTGCCCTTTCCATGGATGCAACACAGCAGGACACTGTAAAACTGTCCCGCATCCGCAAGCTGGGCGCACAGGAAGTATATGAGATTTACCAGATGGCGCGATAAAAGGAGGAAAACCAGATGGCAAAAAAGAAAATCGCAGCACTGCTGATCGCAGCGGCCGTTGCGGCGGGAGGCTGGGCGCTTCCGGCAAGGGTAAGCGCAGCAGAAAATGACGGCACGGCCGTAACCTGGCAGCAGGATGAGACGGAAAGTTCCGAGCAGAATTCGGATGAGGAAGCGGCAGCGCAGGAGCAGAGCGGTACTTCGGAAAACGAGACGCCGGCTGTTACGATTCCAGGTGAGGACAACGAACAGGAGCCGGAAGAGAAACTTCCTGCCGGCTGGGTGAAACAGGAGGACGGAAGCTGGAAATACAGAAAAGAGGACGGCACGATGGCCGCCAGCGAGTGGATCACCCATCTGAACCGGAGATATTATCTGAATGCAGACGAAATCATGTGCACGGGTCTTTCGATGGTCAACGGAAAGCTCTATTATTTTGAGAGCTGGGGCGGAGCCGGATACAAAGGCTGGAAAAAAGTCGGCGGGGCATGGTACTATCTGAACGAGGACGGAAGCGTCAAAACGAATGAATGGTTCGTTCACGACAAGAGAACATACCATGTAGATGAAAACGGTGTGATGAGCACCGGACTGCAGAAGATTGACGGAACGCTCTACTACTTCGAGAGCTGGGGCGGAGCCGGATTCCAGGGCTGGAAAAAAGTCGGCGGAACATGGTACTATCTGAATGAGGACGGAAGCCTCAGAACGAATCAGTGGTTTGTGCATGATAAGAGAACGTACCATGTAGACGCAGACGGTGTGATGAGTACCGGCTGGCAGACGATTGACGGCGTTGATTATTACTTTGAAAGCTGGGGCGGCATGCGCGTGAACGCCTGGGCGGCCAAGGGCAGTGACTGGTATTACATGGACAGCAACGGAACCCCAAAAGGGGAAGGCTGGCTGCTGTATGACAAGAACTGGTATTATCTGAGGCAGGACGGCAAAATGATGCACAGTGAATGGCTGTGGTATGATAATAACTGGTATTACCTGCAGAGCTGGGGCGGCATGTATAAGAGCCAATGGGTAACGATCAAAGGCGCAACGTATTACTTCAGGAGCTGGGGCGGTATTTACAAGAACGGCTGGCAGGAAGTGGACGGAAAAACGTATTACTTCCGAAGCTGGGGAGGCATCTATAAGGACACCTACATCGACGGCTATTACGTTGATAAAAACGGTGTCCGCCGGAACAGCAAAAATATCTGCGTGGCAATCGACGCAGGACACCAGAGAAGAGGAAACAGCGAGAAAGAGCCGATCGGACCGGGATCATCGACCTATAAGGCGAAGGTTGCTTCCGGAACATGCGGTGTGGCAACCGGCATCAATGAGTATGAGCTGAACCTTGCGGTATCCTTAAAGGTACGCGATATCCTTGAGGAGCGCGGCTACGATGTTTACATGATCCGCGAGACGCACGACGTCAATATCAGCAACTCCGAGCGTGCAAAACTTGCCGCGCAGAACGGAGCAGACATTCTCGTGCGTGTACACGCGAACGGCGATTCGAACCAGTCGGTTTACGGAGCACTCACGATGGCACCGAGCAGCAGAAATACGTATCTTTCCGGTGATGTGATCAGCAAGAGCCAGAAGCTCTCCCAGAAGATGATCGCAGCATTCTGCAAAGACACCGGTGCGAAGAACCGCGATGTGATTTACACCGATTCCATGAGCGGCATCAACTGGAGTACCATTCCGGTCACGATCATTGAGCTTGGCTTCATGAGCAATCCTTCCGAGGACCGTTTGATGGCAACCGAGGATTACCGAAACAAGATGGCACAGGGAATTGCGGACGGAATCGACGCATATTACGAATAAACAAAGGGACCTGCCTGAAATGGGCGGGTCCTTTTTGCATGCAAAAAAAGAAAGCGGAGCGAGTCCGCTTTCTTTTGGGAATCCATAGGATCAGATCTTATTTGTTGTTGTTTTTCTCCAGCTCCTGCATCTTCATTGCACGAACCTTCAGCGGCAGACCGAACAGGGTGATGAATCCGTCTGCATCGTGGTGATCGTAGAGATCGCCGGTGGTGAAGGAAGCAAGAGACTCATTGTACAGGCTGTACGGAGAAGACTCGCCGGCTTTGATGATGTTGCCTTTGAACAGTTTGAATTTTACTTCGCCTGTTACGTATTTTTGGGTTACATCAACGAATGCCTGGATTGCCTCGCGCAGAGGAGTGTACCATTTTCCTTCGTAAACAACCTCAGCAAGCAGGTTTCCGAGATCTTTCTTTGTTTTCAGGGTCTCACGGTCGAGAATCAGCTCCTCTAACTGCTCATGTGCAGCCATCAGGATGGTTCCGCCAGGAGTCTCATAAACACCGCGGGATTTCATGCCGACAACACGGTTCTCAACGATATCAACAATACCGATGCCGTGTTTTCCGCCCAGCTTGTTCAGCTCGGTGATGATTTCAGAAACTTTCATTTCTTTTCCGTTTAAGGTCTTCGGAACGCCGGCCTCAAAGGTCATGGTTACGTACTCGCCTTCGTCCGGAGCTTTTTCCGGAGGAGTGGTCAGTACGAGAAGATCGTCGTAGTTCGGCTCGTTGGACGGATCCTCAAGCTCAAGTCCCTCATGGCTGATGTGCCACAGGTTACGGTCACGGCTGTAGCTGTGGTTTGCATCAAACGGAAGGTCGATGCCGTGTGCTTTACAGTAAGCCAGCTCGTCTTCACGGGACTGCATGGTCCATACATCGGTCATTCTCCAAGGAGCGATTACTTTGATATCCGGAGCAAGGGCTTTGATGCCGAGCTCGAAACGGATCTGGTCATTTCCTTTACCGGTAGCGCCGTGGCAGATGGCAACAGCACCTTCTTTTCTTGCGATCTCAACGAGTTTCTTTGCGATAACCGGACGTGCCATGGAAGTACCGAGCAGGTATTTGTTCTCATAAACAGCGCCTGCTTTTACGCACGGCATGATGAAGTCTTCACTGAACTCGTCGATAACGTTTTCGATATATAATTTGGAAGCGCCGGAAAGTTTTGCTCTCTCATCGAGGCCAACCAGCTCGTTTCCCTGGCCGCAGTCGATGCAGCAGCAGATTACTTCGTAGTCAAAGGTCTCTTTCAGCCACGGAATAATGGCAGTAGTATCAAGTCCGCCGGAATAGGCAAGTACAACTTTTTCTTTCATAATGTAAGATCCTCCTTGGATTTCTCGTGCACCTATATGCGCGGTGCATCGTCAATGACTAAAATATACATCATACGACAGGATTATGCAAGCTTTTTTTCAGAAATTCAAAAAAAACTTGCATAATATACATTTGAGGTGTATACTTATGCAATCGACAGTATATGACAGCAGAAAACAAAGATTTTTCATTGAAAAAAGAAAATAATTGAGCTATCATAAAGAAAAAAGAAAAAATGTCCGGCAAGACAAGAAAACGGGCGAAAGAAAAAAGGAGAAAAAGGTATGATCAGAGCAGGAATTATCGGTTCTACAGGATATGCAGGAGGCGAGCTGGTGCGTATTCTCCTGGGACACAAAGATGTGGAGATTAAATGGTATGGTTCCAGAAGCTATATCGATAAGAAATATGCGTCGGTTTACCAGAATATGTTTCAGTTAGTAGACGATGTCTGCAAGGACGATAACATGGAGCAGCTTGCAAAGGAAGTAGACGTCATTTTTACAGCAACTCCGCAGGGCCTCTGTGCTTCCCTGGTAAATGATGAAATTCTTTCGAAAGTAAAGGTCATCGACCTGAGCGCCGATTTCCGTATTAAAGATGTAAAAACGTATGAAGAGTGGTACAAGATCAAGCATAAATCCCCGCAGTATATCGACGAGGCGGTTTACGGACTGTGCGAGATCAACCGTGAGAAAGTAAAACAAGCGCGCATCGTGGCAAACCCGGGATGCTATCCGACCTGCTCAACTCTTTCGATTTATCCTTTATTAAAGGAAGATCTCATTGATGGCAACACCATCATCATCGATGCAAAATCCGGAACTTCCGGAGCAGGAAGAGGAGCGAAAGTGGACAACCTCTACTGCGAGGTTAATGAAAATATCAAGGCATACGGCGTTGCCGGCCACCGCCACACACCGGAGATCGAGGAGCAGCTTTCCTATGCAGCCGGCTACCCGATCACCCTGAACTTCACCCCGCATCTTGTTCCGATGAACCGCGGCATTCTCGTAACGGCATATGCATCCCTGAAAAAAGATGTGACTTACGAAGAGGTTAAAGCCGTTTATGATAAGTATTATGCCAACGAGCAGTTTGTACGTGTTCTCGATAAGGATGTCTGCCCGCAGACGAAATGGGTCGAGGGAAGCAACTATGTGGATGTCAACTTCAAGATTGATCCGAGAACGAAACGAATCATCATGATGGGTGCGATGGACAACCTGGTCAAAGGCGCAGCAGGACAGGCGGTACAGAATATGAACCTGATGTTCGGCCTGCCGGAAAATGAAGGCCTGTGCATGCCGCCGATGTTCCCGTAAAAAAGACAGAAGCAGACAACAGACGGAATTTACGAAAAGTGAGGATAAAAGAATGAAAAAGATTGAAGGAGGCATCACTGCTGCAAAAGGTTTTCAGGCAGCAGGCGGCGCAGCAGGAATTAAAAAACAGGGCGTAAAGGATATGGCACTTGTCTACAGCGAGGTACCGTGCGTAGCAGCAGGAACCTTTACTACAAACATCGTAAAAGCAGCTCCGGTCAAATGGGACCAGGAGATTGTATACAACCATCCAACCGCACAGGCAATCGTCTGCAACAGCGGAATCGCCAATGCATGCACCGGCGAGGAGGGCTATGGCTACTGCAGAAAAACCGCAGAGGCAGCATCGGCTGCACTTTCCATTCCAGAGGACTCCGTTCTCGTTGCATCGACCGGTGTTATCGGAAAACAGATTCCGATCGATAAGATCGCAGCCGGCGTGGAAATGCTGAAACCGCAGCTTGCAGCTACAAGAGAAGCCGCAGCTACAGCAGCACAGGCGATCATGACAACCGACACCGAGCCGAAGGAAGTTGCTGTTCAGATCGAAATCGGCGGAAAAACCGTAACGATCGGCAGCATGTGCAAGGGCTCCGGCATGATCCATCCGAATATGTGCACCATGCTGAGCTTTGTGGCAACCGATGCCAATATTTCGAAAGAGATGCTGCAGAAAGCACTGAGCGAAGTCGTACCGGACACCTACAACATGGTTTCCGTAGACGGTGATACTTCCACAAACGATACCGTTCTCCTTCTGGCAAACGGTCTTGCCGGAAACCCGGAAATTACGGAAGAAAACGAGGATTACAAGATTTTCAAAGAAGCACTCTTTGAAGTCAATAAAACACAGGCGATGCACATCGCAGGCGACGGCGAGGGCGCAACCGCACTGTTCGAAGTGACGATTCAGGGAGCCGAGAGCAAAGAGCAGGCCGTGACACTGGCAAAATCCGTCATCACATCGAGTCTGACGAAAGCGGCAATCTTCGGCCATGACGCCAACTGGGGAAGAATCCTCTGCGCGATGGGTTACTCCGGAGCAAAATTCGATCCGGAAAATGTAGATCTCTACTTTGAGAGCGCAGCCGGAAAACTGCAGATTATCACGAAAGGTGTTGCCGTTGACTACAGCGAGGAGGAGGCAACGAAGATCCTCTCCGAGCCGAAAGTAACTGCGATCGCCGACATCCACATGGGAGAGGCGACAGCAACGGCATGGGGCTGCGACCTGACCTATGACTATGTAAAAATTAATGCGGATTACCGTTCTTAAAAAACATTCGGATGAAATTCTGAGGGAATACAACGAAAACGTGCCGGGAAATCGTGTTTCCGGTACAGCAGAACCAGGAATCAAAAGAGGAGAGCGAGGAAAAAATCATGGTAAATCAGATGTATCTGGACAAAGCAAATGTGCTGATCGAGGCACTTCCTTATATTCAGCGGTTCAATCGCAAAATCATTGTCATCAAATACGGCGGAAGCGCAATGGTGGATGAAGAGTTAAAGAGAAACGTCATCCAGGACGTGGTTCTTCTGAAACTGGTCGGCTTCAAACCGATCATCGTACACGGCGGCGGAAAGGAAATCAGCCGCTGGGTCGGAAAAGTCGGCATGGAACCGAAATTCGTCAACGGCCTTCGTGTAACGGATGCCGATACGATGGAAGTGGCAGAGATGGTGCTGAATAAGGTCAACAAAGAGCTTGTCACCATGATTCAGTCACTCGGAGTTAATGCTGTCGGCATCAGCGGAAAAGACGGCGGACTCTTAAATGTAGAGAAGAAGCTGTCCAAGGGCGAGGATATCGGCTTCGTTGGAAATATCAAGAACGTAAACCCGAAGGTGCTGTACGATCTTCTGGAGAACGACTTCCTTCCGGTTGTCTGCCCGGTAGGCATGGACGATGATTTCAACACCTACAACATTAACGCAGACGACGCAGCCTGCGCGATCGCAGAGGCGTTAAATGCAGAAAAACTGGCATTCCTGACCGATATCGAGGGTGTATACAAAGATCCGAAGGACCCGGAGAGCCTGATTTCCGAGCTCCACGTACAGGAAGCAAGAGATCTCATCACCAACGGAAATGTCGGTGGCGGTATGATTCCAAAGCTCCAGGGCTGTATCGACGCGATTGAGAACGGTGTTTCAAGAGTCCACATCATGGACGGAAGAATCCAGCACTGCCTGCTGCTTGAGATCTTTACGAACAAAGGAATTGGTACGGCGATTTTAGGGGAAAACAAGGAGAAATTCAATCATGAAGACAAATGAGTATATGGAACAGACCGAGCAGTACGTGCTCCACACCTATAACCGGTTCCCGCTCGTGATCGACCACGGCGAGGGCGTTCATCTGTATGACACCGACGGAAAAGCATATCTGGACTTTGCAGCAGGTATCGCGGTATATGCGCTCGGCTACAGCAATGACGATTATAAAAAAGCAGTGAAAGACCAGGTGGACAAAGTCATCCATGTTTCCAACCTGTTCTACAATGTGCCGATGGGCTCCGCGGCAGAAAAGCTGGCGAAGGCATCCGGCATGGATAAAGTATTCTTTACGAACAGCGGTACGGAGTCGATCGAGGGAGCCATCAAAGTAGCGAGAAAATACGCTTACTTAAAAGACGGCAGCAACGATCACGAGATCATCGCGATGAACCATTCTTTCCATGGAAGAAGCCTTGGAGCGCTTTCTGTAACAGGAAATACGCATTATCAGGATCCGTTCAAACCGCTGATCGGCGGCATTAAATTTGCGGATTTTAATGATCTGGAGAGCGTAAAGGCACAGATTACCGACAAGACATGTGCGATCATCATGGAGACTGTACAGGGCGAGGGCGGTATCTATCCGGCAACGAAAGAATTTTTACAGGGCGTGCGCGATCTGTGTGACGAGCACGACATTCTGCTGATCCTCGATGAGATCCAGTGCGGCATGGGAAGAACAGGAAAGCTGTTCGCATGGCAGGATTACGGCGTACAGCCGGATGTCATGACGTGTGCAAAAGCACTTGGCTGCGGCATTCCGGTCGGCGCCTTCGTGCTGAATAAAAAGACGGCAGAGCATTCGCTCGTTCCGGGAGACCACGGAACGACATACGGCGGAAACCCGCTGGCCTGCGCGGCTGTCAATGCTGTATTTGAATGCTATGAGAAACAGAATGTCGTAGAACATGTAGCAGAGACGGCTCCGTATCTGGAGAAAAAGCTGGACGAGCTGGTGGAAAAATATGACTGCCTCGCAGCACGCCGTGGAAAAGGCTTTATGCAGGGCCTTGTCGTAACGGGCTGTCCGGTCGGAGAAGTCATCAACCGCGCGATTGAGAACGGACTTCTTGTGATTTCCGCCGGAAGCGACGTTCTTCGTATGGTACCGCCGCTTGTGATTACGAAAGATGACATCGATGAGATGATTGAAAAACTGGAGAAAGCATTACAGTAATGTGAAATAGACAGCCGTCTGGTTTCCTATGCAGGAGACCGGGCGGCTGTTTTCCTGCTGTCCCTCGGTTCTGTATAAAAACGGGGAAAAAAGGAATAGTATAAAATGTACTCTCGGGGCCTTTCTGCACTTGCTTTTACGGCCGATTTTCCGCCAGCTGCACCCAAATTTCATCAACGTACGCACCGCGTACGCCTCAGAAATTTGGGCACAACTGACAAAAAATCTTCTCGTAAAATCAAGCGCAGAAAGACTCCGAGAGTACATAAAAAAACAGCAGGAGGAAGAATCAATGGCGGGAATTTTAACAGCGCTGCTTTCCGGCGCACTGATGAGTATTCAGGGCGTTTTCAACACAGAGGTGACGAAACAGACGAGTACATGGCTGGCGGCCGGCTGGGTGCAGATTAGTGCGTTTGCCGTCTGTCTTGCGGCATGGTGCATCACCGGGAGGGAGCCGATCGGGGATTTGTTCCGCGTAAAGCCGTGGTATCTGCTGCTCGGCGGGGCAATTGGCGCGTTTATCACGATCACGGTTATCTGGAGTATGGCAGGGCTCGGCCCGGCGAAGGCGGCGATGCTGATCGTCATTTCCCAGCTCGCAGCGGCGTGGCTGATTGAACTGTTCGGCCTTTTCGGTATGGAAAAAACGGATTTCACCGTGCGCAAGCTGCTTGGCATGGCAGTGGCAGTTGTGGGAATTGTAGTGTTTCAGTGGGAATAACGATTAAGATTTCTACTTGTATTTTTATGGTTTCTTCGATACAATAGAAACGTAGTTATGCGTACACAAGGGACCCTTGCGCGTCAGATGCGAAGCGGAAGGGAGTACACAGCATGAAATTGAAAAAACAGCAGGAAAGAGGCAGAAAACATGCAAAAATACTGGCGGCGATGCTGGTTTTTTTGCTCTGCGGATGCAACCACAGGGATACAGAATACAAACTGTCAGATAGCACAGGCGGGAGCACGGCGGAAACCGTTTTCGGGAATCAGAAGGAAGTGGATGAGGAGCAGACGGTTTCCGAAAAAAGCGCCGGAGAAACCACAGGCATTCCGGAAAAACGTGAGGCACAGGAGGCAGCACCGGAAGAAACGGTGCAGGTTTATATCTGCGGTGCGGTCGCTTCCCCCGGTGTCTACACGCTGCCGTGCGGAAGCCGCGTAGTGCAGGCTGTGGAAGCGGCAGGCGGATTTCTGCCGGATGCTGAAGAAAAAATCCTCAATCTTGCACGGAAAATCGAAGACGGAGAGCAGATCACCGTCTGGACGCGCGAGGAGGCAGAAAACATGGAAAGCACGGAAACGCCGCAGCAGAATACGGGCGGCACGGAGCAGGCTTCCAGTTCCGGCAAAGTCAACCTGAACACGGCCGGAAAAGAAGAACTGATGACGCTCTCCGGCATCGGAGAGAGCCGTGCGGATGCCATCATCGCCTACCGCGAAGCAAACGGCCCGTTTGGTTCGGTTGAGGAGATTATGAACATTGAGGGCATCAAGGAAAAGATGTTTGAAAAGATAAGGGGTTCTATCGAGGTTTAGAACAAGAAGGAGAAGAAATGGCAAAGAAAGTTCTTGTAGTTGATGATGAAAAACTGATCGTAAAAGGAATCCGCTTCAGCCTGGAGCAGGACGGCATGGAGGTTGACTGCGCATACGACGGCGAGGAAGCACTCTCCATGGCAAAAGAAAAAGAATACGATATGATCCTTCTGGATCTGATGCTGCCAAAGCTGGACGGATTGTCCGTCTGCCAGCAGATCCGTGAATTTTCCAACGTTCCGATCGTCATGCTGACCGCAAAGGGCGAGGACATGGACAAAATCCTGGGACTGGAATACGGCGCAGATGATTACATCACAAAGCCGTTCAACATTCTGGAAGTAAAAGCACGCATCAAGGCCATCATGCGCCGTGCGGCCCGCCAGGAGCCAAAAGAAGAGAAAGCAAAAGTCGTACAGGTGAAAGACCTGCGGATCGACTGCGAGAGCAGAAGAGTCTTCATCGGAGACCGCGAGATCAATCTGACTGCGAAGGAGTTCGATGTGCTCGAGCTTCTCGTCTTCAATCCGAACAAGGTGTACAGCAGAGAGAACCTGCTGAACATTGTCTGGGGCTATGAGTACCCGGGCGACGTGCGCACCGTAGATGTACATATCCGCCGTCTGCGCGAAAAGATTGAGAAAAATCCAAGTGAACCGAAGTACGTTCACACAAAGTGGGGAGTTGGTTACTATTTCCAGGCTTAAAAACAAAGAAAAATGGAAGTTTCTGCGGAGTCTGCGCTTCCGCATCACGGTGATTCTTGCGATCATCGGCATTGTACCGTGTGTGATCCTTGAGAAGAGCATCGTAAACAGCTATGAGGACCGTGCGGTATCGGTGCGCAGCATTACCGTAAAAAATCAGTGCGATATTATCTGCAACCAGCTCATCCAGCAGAATTACATGGAAGATCCTGGATCGGATGTCATCAACGGACAGCTCAGTATGCTGACGAATATCTACGGCGGCAGAATCCTGATTATCGACCAGGATTTCCGCGTCATCAAAGATACGTACGATATGGACCGCGGAAAGACGATTATCTCGCAGGAGGTCATCCAGAGCTTTCAGGGCAAGGAGACGAGCCAGTACGACCGGAAAAACAGCTATCTGGAAATGACGGTGCGGATTCAGAATACCGAGACGAAGGAGACGCTCGGCGTTATGCTCGTCAGCATTTCGACGGATGAGATCCGTGCGAATATGAAAATTCTGGAGACGAAGGGAATGACGATTCTTTCGATCATTGCGCTTCTCGTGCTGGTTTTTGGCTATCTGCTCGCGGGCATTCTGATGAAGCCGTTCCAGAAGGTCACCCGTTCCATCGAGGACATCACCGACGGCTATCTCGACGAAAGCATTTCTGTTCCGGATTACCTCGAGACAGAGCTGATCACGGACGCATTCAACAAGATGCTGACCCGCGTCCGCACGCTCGACGATTCCCGCCAGGAATTTGTTTCGAACGTCTCGCATGAGTTAAAGACGCCGCTTGCGTCCATGAAGGTTCTGGCGGATTCGCTGAACGGGCAGGAGGGCGTTCCGGTGGAACTTTATCAGGAGTTCATGCAGGATATTACCTCGGAGATCGACCGCGAAAACCAGATTATTACCGACCTTTTGTCGCTGGTCAAGATGGATAAAAAGGTGGCAGACCTCAATATCACCCAGGTCAATATCAACGAGCTGTTAGAGCAGCTGCTGAAGCGGCTTCATCCGATTGCCGCACAGAAAAATGTGGAGCTCATTCTCGACAGCTTCCGCCCGGTCAATGCGGAGGTGGATGCGACGAAGCTCTCGCTGGCGTTCTCGAACCTGATCGAAAACGGCATCAAGTACAACAACGAGAATGGATGGGTGCGTGTATCCTTAAATGCGGATCACAAATATTTCTACGTGACGGTGGCAGACTCCGGCATCGGCATCCCGGAGGAGTCGATTGCGCATATCTTCGAGCGTTTTTACCGCGTGGACAAGTCCCACTCGCGGGAAATCGGCGGAACCGGCCTTGGCCTTGCGATTGCGCGGAGCGCGATTGTCATGCACCGGGGAGCGATCCGTGTATACAGCAAAGAAAACGAGGGAACGACATTTTCCGTGCGGATTCCTCTGAATTACGTGATGTAGGAGGTGGCGCACATGAAACGGATACTTGGCGTACTGCTGGCCGGCGTGCTGCTTCTTAGCGGCTGCGGGCAGTGGCAGAAGAGCCAGAAGGAGTCGGCGTATCACCTGTACTGCCTGGACAAAACCGGCACAACACTAGTGCAGGAGCCGTATGAACCAAAAGAAGGAACGGATCAGAAACTGATCAAGGAGCTGGTTGACGCGCTGCAGGAGAAACCTGCCAAGGACGGAAACCAGGCACTTCTTTCCAATGGGATTTCCATCAAGACGTATACGCTGGAGAACGGGCTCCTTACGCTGAACTTAAGCGGAGAGTACGGAGAGCTTGCGCGGCCGCAGGAGGTTTTGGTGCGTGCAGGACTGGTGCGTACCTTTGTGCAGGTTCCGGAGGTGGAGCGCGTGACGCTTCTGATCGACGGGGATCCGTTAAAGGATTCCAAAGGACGCGAGATCGGAACGATGACGGCGGACAGCTTTCTGGAAAATTCCGGAAGGGAAATTTATCAGTATCAGTATGCGACGCTGACACTGTATTTTGCAAATGAAGCAGGCGATCATCTTGTGAAGGAGACGCGGCGGGTGCCGTACAGCACGAACATTCCGCTGGAGCGTGTCGTGGTGGAGCAGCTGATGAAGGGACCGAAAGAAGACGGCCACTATGCAGTGCTGCCAGATACGATGAATGTCTTAAGTGTCACGACATCCGATCGGATTGCCTATGTGAATTTTGACAAATCTTTTAAGGATTCTGCGCTTTCGAGTGTGGCGGAGCAGATTCCGATTTATGCGGTGGTGGATTCCATCACGGCGAACTGTAAGGTGGATAAGGTGCAGTTTTCCATCAACGGAGAGAGCGATGTAACCTTCCGTGAAACGATGAAACTCAATCAGTTCTACGAGGAAGACCTGTCTTATCTGGAGGAAAAAGATACATGAGAAAACGGCCCATGTGCCTGGCGTGTCTTGGATTCATGCTGGTGCTTGTGCTGCTGCGGATTGCGGGCGTGCCTCTTGGCACGCCTTTTTCTGACCCCAAATACGAAAACAAAGCGCAGCAGGGCAGGAAGGTGTGGATTGCAGGGACAATTGAAACGTATGAGAAAAAGAGCAGCAATAACGGGTATGTGCTGCGCGGGGAGGGAAGCAAAGGGAAAATTTATCTGCTCGCAAAGCGGGGAGATCTGCCGGTCGGAGCCGCTGTGCGGGTGTACGGAACTGTAAAAAAGCCGGAAAGCCCGCGCAATCCGGGGATGTTTGATGAGAAAACATATTATGAGGGAAAAGGCTGTGCGTTTTACGTGATTTCGGAGCGGGAGGAAGTTGTGGATGTCGGGCGGTGGAATCTCGGCGAAGCGCTCCGGCTGGAGCGGGAGCGGTGCTGTGCCGTTTTAAAAGAAATGATGCCGGAGGAGGAGGCAGGTGTGCTTTCTGCGATGCTGCTCGGGGAACGGTCGGAACTCACGGAGGAGACGTATCTGGCGTATCAGCAGAGCGGTCTGCTGCACCTGATTTCCGTTTCCGGCATGCATCTGATGCTGCTCGGCATGGCACTCCGACGGCTGCTGATGGCGCTGCATCTGCCGAAAACTCCCGCGTCTCTGGCAGCGGCCGCCGGTATGGTGCTGTATGGCATGTTTACCGGCAGCGGAACGGCGACCGTGCGTGCAGTGGTGATGTTTGCGGTGCGGATGGGAGCTGTCGCAGTGGGAAGGACGTATGATTCCTTAAGTGCGCTCTCTCTTACGGCAATTCTGATGCTGGCAGAAAACCCCTCGTATCTGGAGCAGAGCGGGTTCTGGCTTTCGTTTGGAGCAGTAACAGCCATTTCCGGGGTTTATCCGGTTCTGGCGGGGGAGAAGGTGGAACGGAAGAGACGCGGGGAAAAAACAGGGCTGGAAAGGCTTGCGGCGCAAGGAAAAGGGGCTGCGATGGTGTACCTTTCCCTGCAGCTTGTCATGATCCCGCTGCAGGCGTGGTATTTTTATGAGATTCCGCTCTTTGCGTTTCTGCCGAATCTGTTTGCAGGAGCTGTCATGACGGCGGTGCTGCTGCCGGGTGCTGCGGGGCTTCTGGCGGGACTGGCAAGCGTGAAAGCGGGAAGTGTTGTTCTGCTTCCGGCGCGGTTCCTGCTCACACTTCTGCGGCAGATGACAGCGGCGGTCGCACAGATTCCGGGAAATGTGTGGATCTGCGGTCAGCCGGAAAAATGGCAGATGGCAGGATATGGAATCATTCTGACCGGTCTGCTGGTGATACTGTATGTGCGAAAACGAAAACGGGAGATGAATCCGGATGGGGCAAAACGAAAAGGTGCGCAGGCACGAAGGCGGGAGCGGATGCTCTTTGGTATTACCATGTTTTTTGCCTGTGTTCTGCTTTTTTACCGTCCCCGGGAAACGTTTTCCATTACAGCGCTGGACGTCGGCCAGGGCGATGCGCTGGTGGTGGAGAGCGGCCGTTTTCTGATGCTGAATGACGGCGGGAGCAGCAGTGCGTCTGCGATCGGGGAAAAAAGGATTCTCCCGTATCTGAAACAGCGCGGCATTGCCGCTCTTGATGCCGTTGTTGTCACGCACCCGGACGCAGATCACACGAACGGAATCCTCGAACTGCTGGAGCTGATCGGGGAGCAGAAAACGGCGCTTCGCATCCGCCATCTGTTCCTGCCTGTGTGGATGAAAGGAAGCGAAAAAGAAAATCCTTTTATTTTAGCCGCACAAAAAGCGGGAATTATGGTAGAATATCTAAAAAAGGGAGACGAGATCTGTGCAGGAGAACTCACCGTATCGGTGCTTCATCCGGGAGCGGGCGAAGACTATACGGGAGAGGAAAACGCCGGAAGTGTTGTATTACAGCTTTCCTGCGGTGCCTGCCGCGCACTTCTGACGGGAGATCTGGAGGGAAGCGGAGAAGAAGAGGTCCTGGGGGCGGCAGAGCGGTGCCAGATTTTAAAGGTGGCGCACCACGGCTCGAGAAATTCAACGAGCGAGGCATTTCTGAACCGTATACAGCCGCAGATCAGCCTGATTTCCTGCGCGTGGCCGGGACGGTACGGCCATCCGCACCGGGAGCTGCTGGAGCGGCTTCGTGCCTGCAAAAGCCATATCTACGGAACACCGGTGGATGGAGCCGTGACAGTACAGTTGAAGCGTGACCGCCTGGCGGTTCACGGATACCGGTCGGATGTGGAATTTCCCGTCTCCTGAATGGTCAAAAGCTCCGGCTGCTGCGGCACTGCGCAAACGTGCTTTGGCCGGAACGAAAGAAAGAGGATGGAATGAAAAGCATTTTAGAAGATATCAAAACGCAGAATTTTAAGCAGGCCTACCTGCTCTACGGAGAAGAAGCCTATCTGAAGCATCAGTATAAAAACAAGCTGAAAAACGCACTGCTGCCGGAGGACGACACGATGAATTTCTCCCGCTTTGAGGGAAAAGGAACCGAGATTCCCAAAGTGATTGACCTTGCGGAGACGATGCCGTTTTTTGCGGACCGCCGTGTGATTCTGCTGGAAAATACAGGATTTTTCAAAAACAAAGCCGACGCGCTGGCAGACTACATGGGATCCCTGCCGGATTATCTGGTGCTGATCTTCGTGGAGGAGGAAGTCGATAAGCGGAACCGTATGTACAAGGCGGTGCAGAAGCAGGGAAGAGCAGTGGAATTTGCTCGTCAGGACGAAAAGACGCTGATGACCTGGGTACTCGGCATGATGAAAAAAGAGGGAAAAAAGATCACACGCCAGGATATGGAAGATTTTCTGGAAAAGACGGGCACGGATATGGGAAATATCTCGCAGGAGCTGGAAAAACTGCTCAGCTATACGATGGGAAGAGATGTGATCACACGGGCGGATATCGAGGCAGTCTGCACAACGCAGATTACGAACCGGATTTTCGAGATGATCCGCGCGGTAACGGAGAAGAAGCAGCGGAAAGCGCTCGATCTGTATCAGGATCTGCTGGCTTTAAAGGAGCCGCCGATGCGGATTCTCTTTCTGCTGGCACGCCAGTTCAATCTGCTGCTGCAGGTCAAAGAGCTGCTGGCAGAGCACTGCGATCAGGCGACGATCGCAAAACGGACGGGACTGCAGAGCTTCGTTGTGCGGAACTATATTCCCATGTCGCGCCAGTATGCGGCGGAGGAATTAAAAGCGGCGGTCAATGACTGCGTGCAGATGGAAGAGGACGTGAAGACGGGAAAAATTTCCGATCTGCTGAGCGTGGAGCTGCTGATTACGAAATACAGCAGGGCGGCGTAAGAGCAGAGTTTTCTATAGCAAGACCCGAAAATAATGCAAAAAAGGCAGTGCTGCTGAGCGCGAATTGCAAGGAACAGATTTGAAGGCGTACCGGGGTACGACGAAAATCTGTGACGCAGTAATTCACGCTCTGCGGTGCTGAATTTTTTGCATTATTTTCGGGGATTGCTATAAAAAGAACAAGGCGTACCGGTACAGGAAAACTGGCCGATACGCCTTGTTCTGTGTTTATCAAAAGATCTGTCGCGGCGCACTCTTTTGGTAAGCATAAAAAAAGAACCCAGCCACATGACGGTATGACTAAGTTCTCTTTGTTTTATATCTTTATTATGCGATTGAGTTTACAGCTTTGCTCAGATTGGATACTTTTCTGGCAGCGTTGTTTTTATGATAAACGCCTTTAGAAGCAGCCTTGTCGATGGTAGAGATCGCATTTACTAATGCAGCAGCAGCAGCCTCTTTATCGTTTGCAGCAACAGCAGCATCTACTTTTTTCATAGAAGTCTTAACTGCAGAACGGATTGCTTTGTTGCGGTCTGCCTTTGTCTGATTTACCAGGATTCTTTTCTTTGCGGATTTAATGTTAGCCAAACTGTACACCTCCAATATTTTTAAAATTAATGTGATTTAAGGGATGTTATTCAATGGAACAGACACGGGCGCTCCACTGAAACATGCTTTATTATCCTATAATATTTCGCATGGTTTGTCAATACATATTTTTGAAAAAATTGCAAAAACTACAACAAAAATACAGGAGAAGGAGAAAAGTATGATAGGAAAGTATAGGATGCGGACAGACCTGGCGATGGAGAATCAGGAAAAATTTGAGAGGGACCATGTGGAGATCTCCGGGGTCGAGATTGAGAAGAAGAAAAGAAAGGCGGAAATTCAGACAACCATTGTGAAAATCACATCGGAGCAGGGTGCAAAAATGATGGGAAAGCCGAAAGGGACGTATGTGACGATCGAAGCGCCGCTGCTTTTGACGGCAGACGAGGAGGAGAGCCGGAAAGCGGCGGAGGAGTTTTCCCACTGTCTGATGGAAATGGTGCCGGAAGCGTGCGGATCCGTTCTTGTGGCCGGCCTCGGCAACCGCGGCATCACGCCGGATGCGCTCGGGCCGGAGACGGTGGAGCAGCTTAACGTTACGCGCCATCTGGTGCGCACCTACGGAAAGAAGGGCCGGGAAGTGAGTGCCCTTGCTCCCGGCGTTATGGCACAGACGGGCATGGAGGCAGTGGAAATCCTGCGCGGAACGGCAGAACAGACCCATCCAGATGTGATTCTCGCCGTGGATGCCCTTGCCGCATGCAGTATTCACCGGCTGAACTGTACGATCCAGCTTGCCGACACCGGAATCTGGCCGGGCTCGGGCGTCGGAAACCACCGCAATGCCTTAAATCAGGAGACGCTCGGCGTGCCGGTCATCGGAATCGGTGTGCCGACCGTTGTAGGGGCAGGAACGATCGTCCACGATGCCGTCGCAGGCGTTCTGGAATCGCTGGAGGAGTCCGAGATGGATGAATTTCTGGGAGAAGTCATTTCACCGGCGCTCGAAAGCCTTTACGTGACGACAAAAGAGATCGACGAGATGGTCCGCCGCCTGGCCGGGGTTCTTGCGGCAGGTATGAATCAGGCATTTTCCGGGGAACTGTAACATATCATGAATATGGTGATAATATGTGGAATGCCAGGCGAAATGGACGATGGTTCGGATGGGGATGTCTTTTCCTGTCCTGCAGTATACTGCTGTTCCGCAGTGCAGCGGTTCTCCGGAAAAATCATTTCTTAGAGGGGAAAGTTCTGCTGCAGCGGGCGGCAGCACAGGCGGAGCAGTTATCCGTGGATGTGATGATGCCGCTTCTTTTTTATGACGGAAAAGAGGACGGAAGGGGATGGATGGAAAATCTCCTCGCGGCAGTGCGGGATCAGATACCGGCGCTTCGGGAGGGAAGCACGGCAGAGAATACGCTGTCTGCCGGGACAGAAGCAGCGGAAACGGATACGGCGAAGCAGGATTCGAATCCGGGACCGGGAGCAGAAAGAGGGCAGACAGAATCGAAGGAGCAGGGAACTGAGGAAGATCAAAAGGATGGAACTCAAAAAGATGAAACTCAAAAAGATGGAATGGAAATCACGGAGTCGGAGCAGACGGAAACAGGAATCACAGAACCGGCAGCCGGAGAGTCGGCATCAACGGCAGAACCCGAAGCGCCGCAGTCTGTCCCGGAGGAGACCATCGAAACCGGCGGCGCACCGCGTGAGATTCTCTACCCGGAGGCCGACACGATTCAGGAGACAATTTCCCCTGACCTTCTTGCTGACCAGCAGGCGCTCCTGAACCGCTTCTTCGTTGTCGATCCCAACACTTCGGTCCTGCCGGGCGAGATCGACGGCAGCACCCTGCTCGGAAAAGACCTGACCCTGCCGGAAAATGCCGAAGGCCCGCAGATTCTGATCTATCATACCCATTCGCAGGAAACCTTCGCCGATTCCCGGCCGGGAGAAAGAGCGGACACGGTAATCGGCCTCGGTGATGATCTGCAGGAGCTTCTGGAAAAGCAGTACGGATACGAAGTGCTTCATATTACAGAGGCATTTGACATGAAAGAAGGCTGTCTCGAGCGGAGCCGCGCCTACAACTACGCGGAGCCGGTCATCGCAGCGGCGCTGGAAGAACACCCGTCCATTCAGGTCGTGATCGACCTGCACCGGGACGGGGTCAATGGTTCAAAACGTCTTGTGACAGAAATCAACGGAAAGCCGACCGCGCAGATCATGTTTTTCAACGGCCTTTCCCGCACGAAAGAAAGCGGCGAACTGACAAGCCTGCCCAATCCGTATCAGGCGGAAAACCTTGCATTTTCCTTTCAGATGGAGTATGAGGCAGAACAGTATTATCCCGGCTTTTCACGCTGTATCTATTTAAAAGGCTACCGCTACAACCTCCATCTCCGCCCGAGATCTGTTCTTCTCGAGGTTGGTGCGCAGACGAATACGGTCGAGGAGGTGAAAAATGCAATGGGGCCGTTTTCGGATATCCTGCATAAAGTTCTGTCGGGCAAAAGTCCGGCATCAGGCGGATAAATTTATCTTGCTTTTTTGAGTGGAATTTCGTATCATACAAAATAGACAGATTGCGGGAGTGCGAAATATGGAGCAATCTGGTATCGTAGGGAAAAAGCAGGAGGAAAAAACTTGTCAGGAATAGATCAGAGTAAAATTCGTAATTTTTGTATTATTGCCCATATCGACCATGGAAAATCAACCCTTGCGGACCGTATTATTCAGAAAACAGGCCTTTTGACCGAGCGTGAGATGCAGGATCAGGTGCTGGACAATATGGATCTGGAGCGTGAGCGCGGCATCACGATCAAGGCACAGGCAGTCCGTACCGTATACAAAGCGGCAGACGGCGAGGAGTACATTTTAAACATGATTGACACCCCGGGCCATGTTGACTTCAACTATGAGGTTTCCCGAAGCCTTGCCGCATGCGACGGCGCGCTGCTCGTTGTCGATGCATCGCAGGGTATCGAGGCGCAGACCCTTGCCAACGTCTACCTCGCCCTTGACCATGACCTGGATGTGTTCCCGGTCATCAACAAAGTAGACCTTCCAAGCGCCGAGCCGGACCGTGTAATTGCAGAGATCGAGGATGTCATCGGACTGGAAGCGCAGGATGCTCCGCGGATTTCCGCAAAAACCGGCCTGAACGTGGACGAGGTGCTCGAGCAGATCGTACAGAAAATTCCGGCACCGGAAGGTGATCCGACGGAACCGTTAAAAGCACTGATTTTCGACTCCGTCTACGATGCATACCGCGGCGTCATCATTTCCTGCCGTGTGATGGAAGGAAGCGTGAAAAAAGGAACGAGAATCCGCATGATGGCGACAGGCGCTGTCGAGGAAGTTGTCGAGGTCGGCTACTTCGGCGCAGGCCGTCTGATCCCGTGCGACGAGCTCTCCGCCGGAATGGTAGGCTATATCACCGCCAGCATCAAAAACGTGCGCGACACCCGCGTGGGTGATACCGTGACCGATGCCGACCGTCCGTGTGCAGAAGCACTGCCGGGCTACAAAAAAGTCAACCCGATGGTATACTGCGGCATGTACCCGGCCGACGGCGCACAGTACGGCGATCTGCGCGACGCGCTGGAAAAACTGCAGTTAAACGATGCATCCCTCTTCTACGAGCCGGAGACATCGGCAGCACTGGGCTTTGGCTTCCGCTGCGGTTTCCTTGGACTGCTTCACCTGGAAATTATTCAGGAGCGCCTGGAGCGTGAGTACAATCTGGATCTCGTGACGACCGCACCGAGCGTTATCTATAAGGTTCACAAAACCGACGGAACCGTCATTGACCTGACCAACCCGTCGAATCTGCCGGACCCGTCCGAGATTGATTATATGGAAGAGCCGCTGGTAAAAGCAGAGATTATGGTGACGACCGATTACATCGGACCGATCATGGAGCTCTGCCAGCAGAGACGAGGCCAGTATCAGGGAATGGAATACATGGAGACGACGCGTGCGATGCTTCATTACCATCTCCCGCTGAATGAGATTATCTACGATTTCTTTGATGCCTTAAAATCCCGCTCCAAAGGTTACGCGTCATTCGACTACGAGCTGCTCGGCTATGAGAGAAGCGAGCTTGTAAAACTCGATATCCTCGTCAATAAAGAAGAAGTGGATGCGCTGTCCTTCATCGTATTCGAGGGATCTGCCTACGAGCGCGGAAGAAAGATGTGCGAGAAGCTCAAAGAAGAGATTCCGCGGCAGCTCTTCGAAATCCCGATCCAGGCGGCTGTCGGATCGAAGATTATCGCCAGAGAAACCGTCCGCGCGATGCGCAAAGACGTCCTCGCCAAGTGCTACGGCGGCGATATCTCCCGAAAGAAGAAGCTGCTGGAGAAGCAGAAAGAAGGTAAAAAGCGGATGCGCCAGGTAGGAAACGTGGAGATTCCGCAGAAAGCCTTTATGAGCGTGCTGAAACTGGATGAAAATTAAGAGATAAAAATGAGACCGGCCTGTCGGCGCCGCCTGCTGTTGCGGGAGCGCAGGGGCCGGTCTTTCGATCGTACGGAGGAAAAGCAGAATGAATAAAAAAAGAAAACCACTGGAACTCTATGTGCATATCCCGTTCTGCATCCGGAAATGTGCCTACTGTGATTTTGTCTCGGGACCGGGCACGAAAGCAATGCAGAAGGAGTATGAAGAGGCTCTGCTGGCAGAAATCGATGCAGCGGAAGAGACGGCAGAAAGGGAAGTGATTTCCGTCTTTTTCGGCGGCGGAACACCATCCGCAGTGGATGCCGGAATGCTCGCCCGTGTGATGGAAAAACTGCGGAGCAAGTACGTTTTTTCAGAGGATGCTGAGATTACGCTGGAGGCCAATCCGGGAACGCTGGATGCGGAAAAACTGAAATGTTACAGGAAGAGCGGCTTCAACCGGATCAGTATCGGCTGTCAGTCGGTTCACGATGAGGAGCTGAAACGGCTGGGAAGAATCCACACGTTTGCGGAATTTCAGGAGAGTTTTGTACTGGCACGGGATGCCGGGTTTGCGAATATCAACGTGGATCTGATGTCAGGTCTGCCGGAGCAGAGTGAAGAGAAATGGGAAGAGAGTCTTCGGACGATCGCGGAGCTTTCTCCGGAGCACATTTCCGCCTACAGCCTGATCGTGGAGCCGGGAACCCCGTTTGCGGAGCAGAAACTGGATCTGCCGGATGAGGACACAGAACGCGAAATGTATGCCAGAACGGCGGAAATCCTCGCAGAATACGGCTTTTTCCAGTATGAGATTTCCAATTATGCAAAGCCGGGCTTCGCATGCCGCCACAATATCGGTTACTGGAAAAGGACGGATTATCTGGGGTTCGGGCCTTCCGCGGCATCGTTATTCGGAAACCGCCGGTGGACGAACACGGCAGATCGATCTTTGTATCTGAAAGCGTGCGGAGCACTGGAAAAGATCCGTGAGGATGAGGAAATTCTTTCCCGGCAGGATGCCATGGAAGAATTTATGTTTCTCGGCCTTCGAATGACACAAGGGATCTCGACGGCGGAGTTTGAGGAGAAGTTTGGAAAGGAGATCCATGCCGTATACGGCGGGGTTCTGAAGAAATACGAAGCGATGCATCTTTTACAGGAACACAGCGGGCGCCTGGCTCTGACACGCGATGGGATTTCCGTCAGCAATGTGATTCTGGCAGATTTTCTGCTGTAAAAAGATGATGAAGAAATAGAACAAATGTTTGCATAACGCACGGCGGTGTGCTATAATGGGAGAAAACGAGACAAGATTCCTGTCCCTGTCCGGACAGGGATTCCAATTAATAAGAGGAACAGTTATGGCAGAGAAAAAAGAGTTTATCAGAATACGGGGAGCCAGGGAGAACAACCTGAAAGCACTGAATGTCGATATCCCCAGAAACCAGTTTGTTGTATTTACGGGCCTCAGCGGTTCAGGAAAGAGTTCGCTTGCGTTTGACACGATCTATGCGGAGGGCCAGCGGCGGTACATGGAGAGCCTTTCCTCCTACGCGCGCCAGTTCTTAGGACAGATGGAAAAACCGAATGTGGACAGCATCGAAGGCCTGCCGCCTGCTATTTCGATCGATCAGAAATCGACGAACCGGAACCCGCGTTCCACCGTCGGAACCGTGACGGAGATTTACGATTACTTCCGTCTTCTGTACGCGAGAATCGGTATTCCGCACTGCCCGAAGTGCGGAAAAGTCATCAGCCGCCAGTCGGTGGACCAGATGGTCGATCAGATCATGGCACTCCCGGAGCGGACGAAAATCCAGCTTCTCGCGCCGGTTGTGCGCGGCCGCAAGGGAAGACACGAAAAGGTGCTCGAACAGGCAAAACGCAGCGGCTATGTCCGCGTGATGATCGACGGCAGCCAGTATGAGCTGTCCGAGGAGATTACGCTGGATAAGAACCTGAAACACAACATTTCCATTATTGTGGACCGTCTTGTAGTCAAACCGGACATTGAGAAACGTCTGACGGATTCCGTCGAGAATGTACTGGATCTGGCGGACGGCCTTCTGGTGGTCGACACGATGGACGGAAATCAGCTCAACTTCAGCCAGAGCTTTTCCTGCCCGGACTGCGGCATCAGCATGGAGGAGATTGAGCCGAGAAGCTTTTCCTTCAACAACCCGTTCGGCGCCTGCCCGAGCTGTGCCGGCCTTGGCTACAAGATGGAGTTCGACGAGGATCTGATGATTCCGGACAAGACCGTATCCATCGCAGACGGAGCCATCACCGTGCTCGGCTGGCAGTCCTGCACGGACAAATCGAGCTATACGAGAGCCGTTCTCGATGCGCTGGCAGAGGAGTACGATTTTTCCCTTTCCACTCCGTTCTGTGAATATCCGAAAAAAATCCACGATATCCTGATTTACGGAACGAACGGAAAATCCGTCAAGGTGCATTACCGCGGTCAGCGCGGCGTCGGTGTGTACGATGTGGCTTTTGAGGGGCTGATCAAAAATGTAGAGCGCCGCTACCGTGAGACCGGATCGGATTCTACAAAACAGGAATACGAAACCTTCATGCGTGTGACCCCGTGCCAGGCGTGCCATGGCCAGCGTCTGAAACCGACGTCGCTTGGTGTGACGGTCGGAGATAAAAATATTTTTGAAGTAACATCCCTTTCCATCGACAATCTGCAGAAGTTTATGCAGAACCTCGAACTCTCCGAACAGCAGCTGCTGATCGGAAAGCAGATTTTAAAAGAGATCCGTGCGCGTGTGAGCTTCCTTGCGGATGTCGGATTAAACTATCTGACCCTGGCGCGCGGAACGGCATCGCTGTCCGGCGGTGAGGCGCAGAGAATCCGTCTGGCAACGCAGATCGGCTCCGGCCTTGTCGGTGTCGCCTATATTCTCGACGAGCCGAGCATCGGTCTTCACCAGAGAGACAACGACAAACTTCTCGCGACGCTGAAACATCTGCGTGACCTCGGAAACAGCCTGATCGTCGTGGAGCACGACGAGGATACGATGCGCGCCGCTGACTGCGTTGTCGATATCGGCCCGGGAGCCGGTGAGCACGGCGGAGAGCTGGTGGCGATCGGAACAGCGGAAGATCTGATGAAAAATCCGAATTCCATCACCGGAAAATACTTAAGCGGAGAGCTGAAAATTCCGGTTCCGTCCGAGCGCAGAAAGCCGACGGGCTGGCTGAAGGTAGTCGGAGCAAAAGAGCACAATCTGAAAAATATCAACGTGAATTTCCCGCTCGGTGTCATGACCTGCGTGACCGGAGTCTCCGGATCGGGAAAGAGTTCTCTTGTCAATGAAATTCTGTACAAACGGCTGGCAAGAGATCTGAACCGTGCGCGGACGATTCCGGGTGCACACAAAGACATCATCGGTATGGAACAGCTCGATAAGGTCATCGACATCGACCAGTCCCCGATCGGAAGAACACCGCGTTCCAATCCGGCAACGTACACAGGTCTGTTCGATCAGATCCGCGACCTGTTTGCGGCAACGCAGGATGCCAAGGCGCGCGGCTACAAGAAGGGAAGATTCAGCTTTAATGTGAAGGGCGGCCGATGCGAGGCCTGCGGCGGCGACGGTATCCTGAAGATCGAAATGCACTTCCTGCCGGATGTCTATGTGCCATGTGAGGTCTGCCATGGAAAACGGTACAACCGTGAGACACTGGAAGTCAAATACAAAGGAAAGAGCATCTACGATGTGCTGAATATGACGGTCGAGGAGGCACTGGAATTCTTCAGGCCGGTACCGTCGATTTTCCGGAAATTACAGACCCTGTACGATGTCGGCCTTTCCTACATCCGCCTCGGCCAGCCGTCCACCACGCTGTCCGGCGGAGAAGCGCAGCGTATCAAGCTCGCAGCAGAGCTGAGCCGCCGCGGCACGGGAAAAACAATCTACATTCTCGACGAGCCGACGACGGGACTTCATTTTGCGGATGTCCACAAACTGGTGGAGATTCTGCACCGCCTGTCCGAGGGCGGAAATACCGTCGTTGTTATCGAACACAATCTGGATGTCATCAAGACGGCGGACTATATTATTGATATCGGACCGGAGGGCGGAGACGGCGGCGGAACCGTGATTGCGTGCGGAACGCCGGAGGAAGTGGCCAAGAGCCCGGTATCCTACACCGGAAAATATGTCGAAAAATATCTCTAAAAAATCCTTTCCATTTTAAAAGGGATTGTATATAATAAGAAGCGGGTTGGGTTCAGAACACATTCGATCCTTTTGTGTTTCGGGTGTTTTGAACCCGAACTTATTCTATACAAATTTCAAACAGATTAAAATAAAGAAAAATAAAAGAGAACAGGAAAGGGGATTACTATGGCTGCAACGACCGATATCGGAATTGATCTGGGGACGTCCAGCATCCTGGTCTATGCCAAGGGAAAAGGCATTGTATTAAAGGAGCCGTCCGTAGTTGCGTATGATAAAGATGCAGATAAAGTACGGGCAATTGGAGAAGAAGCGCGTCAGATGATTGGACGGACACCGGGCAATATTATGGCGGTCCGGCCCATGCGGCAGGGCGTGATCACGGACTTTCTGATCACCGAGCGCATGCTGCGCTACTTTATCCAGAAGGCAATGGGAAGAAGAGCATTCCGGAAACCGAGAATCAGCATCTGTGTGCCGTCCGGTGTGACGGAAGTAGAGCGGAAGGCTGTGGAGGAGGCAACGTACCAGGCGGGAGCCCGGGAAGTGCTGATCGTGCCGGAGCCGGTGGCAGCGGCAATCGGATCCGGAATTGACATTACGAAACCATGCGGAAATATGATCGTGGACATCGGCGGAGGCACGACGGATATCGCTGTGATCTCGCTTGCGGGAACCGTTGTTTCTAATTCGGTCAAGATTTCCAGTGAGACATTTGACCAGGATATCATCCGCTATGTACGGAAAACATACAACGTATTTATCGGAGAACAGACCGCAGAGGCAGTGAAAATCCGGATTGGTTCCGCTTATCCGCGGGCCGAGGAGAAAACGATGGAGATCAAGGGAAGAAACGTCATCACCGGACTTCCGGCGACGATTACGGTTTCCTCCGACGAAATCCGAGGTGCCCTTGTCCAGACGACAAACCAGATTGCGGACGCGATCTGTGCCGTGCTGGAAAAAACGCCGCCGGAACTGGCATCCGATGTTTCCGACCGCGGCATTATCCTGACCGGAGGCGGCAGTCTCCTTGCCGGAATGGACGAGCTGATCCAGGAGCGGACCGGCATCAATACCGTGACAGCAGAAAATCCGGCGAGCGTCGTTGCGCTTGGAACCGGCCAGTACCGCGAAGTGATGAATGAATTTGAAAGCCAGTTTTGATAAAAGATGAGTGAAAAAGAAAAAGTAGAAGGCTACGTAGAACACATTATTTTCCGAAATGAGGAGAACGGCTATACCGTCCTGAATCTGAGCATGAAGGGGCGCGAGCTGACATGCGTCGGCACGCTTCCGATGATCGGAGAGGGCGAGCTGATCGAGGCTTCCGGAGATTATATTGAACATGCTGCCTATGGAAAGCAGTTCCGCATTGAATCCTATGAGACGAAAGTTCCACAGGATTCTGTTGCATTGGAGCGGTATCTCGGTTCCGGTGCGATCAAAGGAGTCGGTGCGGCGCTGGCGGCAAGAATTGTGCGCCGCTTCGGTGACGATACGCTTCGGATCATCGAGGAAGAGCCGGAGCGCCTCGCGGAGGTAAAGGGAATCAGCGAGCGGAAAGCGCGTGAAATTGCACAGCAGGTGGCAGAAAAAGCCGAAATGCAGAATGCGATGATTTTCCTCTCGGGATATGGCATTGCGCTGAATCTCGGTGCAAAGATTTATCAGCAGTACGGGGACAATGTGTACCGGATTTTAAAGGAAAACCCGTATAAAATGGCGGAAGATATCGCAGGCGTGGGATTTCGGACGGCGGATGAGATTGCCGGAAAAATCGGGATTGCCGTGGACAGCGAATTCCGCATCAAGAGTGGTCTTTCGTATGTGCTGAATCAGGCGACGGCAGAAGGCCATGTCTATCTGCCGGAACCGGTGCTGCTTCGGAGAGGGCAGGAACTTCTCGGCGTAGAACCGGAGCGGATGCAGAAATCTCTGCAGGATATGGCAATCGACAAAAAAGCGGTCATCCGCGAGCTCCCGGCCGAACGGGAAGGGGATGAGCCGCTGCGGATTGTGTACGCCAGCCAGTATTATTATCTGGAACTGAGTACGGCGCGCATGCTGCATGAGCTGAATATTACATGCGAGGAAGACCGTGAGGCAATCGAAAAGCGGATCGGAAAGATCGAGAAAAAATATCAGATCGAGCTGGATGAGATGCAGAAGACGGCAGTCGTTGAGGCGGCATACAGCGGTCTTATGATCCTGACCGGAGGGCCCGGAACCGGAAAAACGACGACCATCAATGCGATGATCCATTATTTTGAGGCAGAAGGCCTCGACATTTTCCTGGCAGCGCCGACCGGAAGAGCGGCGAAACGAATGACAGAGGCAACTGGCTGTGAGGCATGCACGATCCATCGTCTTCTGGAACTGACGGGAAATGTGGATGACTCCTCGGCAAATGTGCATTTTGAGCGGAACGCAGATAATCCGCTCGACGCGGATGTCATCATCATTGATGAGATGTCGATGGTTGATATCCACCTGATGCATGCCCTTCTTTCCGCGATTGTGCCGGGAACAAGGCTGGTCCTAGTGGGAGACCAGAACCAGCTTCCAAGTGTCGGCCCGGGCAGTGTCCTCCGGGATCTGATCCGTTCGGAATGCTTTCCGATTGTCTGCCTGACGCACATTTTCCGGCAGGCATCCCAGAGCGATATTGTTGTCAATGCACATAAGATCCATAATGGGGAAGAGGTTATACTGGACAATAAGAGCAAAGATTTCTTCTTTTTGAAACGGTACGATGTCAACGTGATCTGGAAAGTGCTGGTGACGCTGGTGTCCCAGAAACTGCCGCGTTATGTGGATGCCCGCCCGCAGGATATCCAGATTCTGACTCCGATGCGGAAAGGTGCACTCGGCGTGGAAAATCTGAATCAGATTCTGCAGAAATACCTGAACCCGCCCGCACCGGACAAAGCCGAGCGGGAAAATGGAGGTAATATCCTCCGCGAGGGCGACAAGGTCATGCAGATCCGCAACAATTACCAGATGGAGTGGGAAATCCGCGGCATCAACGGAATCGTGGCGGAGCGCGGTATGGGTGTATTCAACGGAGACCTCGGCATGATCCGGAGCATCAACCCGTATACCGAGGTGATCACCGTGGAGTTTGAGGAAGGAAAATTCGCAGACTATACGTTCAAACAGGCGGACGAGCTGGAGCTCGCCTACGCCACAACGATACATAAAGCGCAGGGAAGCGAGTACCCGGCGGTTGTGATTCCGCTGCTCGGCGGCCCGCGCATGCTGATGACGCGGAATCTTCTGTATACGGCCGTGACGAGAGCCAGAAAGTGTGTCACCATCGTCGGAAGTGATGTGACATTCCAGGCAATGATCGGAAATCATATCGAGGCGAACCGGTATACAACGCTCGCCAGAAGAATCCGGGAAATGCAGGAAGAAAACGCGTAAACACGTTTTTCCGGGGCATGGATGCGGCTGCATCCGGCAGAGTGGATAAGGGAAAGCGCAGGTTACATGAAAGAAAAAAATAAAACAGGAAACTGGCTTTTAAACGCAGTTTATCCGAGACGATGTCCCATCTGTGACGGACTGCTGTCACGTGAGGAGCTGTATCTATGCCGGAATTGTGTGGAAAAGATCCATCCGATTCTGGGCGCGCGGTGCAAAAAATGCGGGAAACCCGTGGGCAGTGAGGAAGAGTTCTGCCGGGACTGCAGCAGAACGAGGCACAGCTTCGACCGCGGTTTTGCGCCGTACGGTTACCACGGGGAACTTGAGGCTTCCCTGATGCGGTTCAAATATCATGAACGGCAGGAATACGCTGGATTTTATGCTCACGCGGCGTTTTTCTATGTGGGAAAGCAGATCCAGAGAAGAAATCCGGAGGTGCTCGTTCCGGTGCCGCTTCATCCGGCGAGACAGCGGCAGCGCGGCTACAATCAGGCGGAGGTATTTGCAGAAAAGCTGGCAGAAGAAATGGAACTTCCCATGAATGCCCGCCTGATCCGCCGTGTGAAAAAAACAAAACGCCAGAAAGAGCTTGGTCCCGCCGAGCGGCGGAAAAACCTGGAGGGAGCTTTTGCATTGGCAAAGCCGGGACAGATGAAATACTGCCGGATTCTTCTGGTAGATGACATTTACACAACGGGAAGCACGGTTGATGCCATTGCGTCACTGTTGAAAGTGAATGGAGCAGAACAGGTGGATTTTGTTTGTGCGGCAATTGTAAAATAGTGTGTGAATATTTTGAGAATAGCTTTCCAATATCGGAAACATATGGTAAAATAAACATAATTTAGAACGGGAAGAGGAGACCAAGAGGCATGTTGGACGAAAAAAGGATTCGTCAGATGACAAAACTGGCTTTTTTCGAAAAAAAAGAAGAAAAAAATGCCTTACGAATCGGCCGCTATTTTCGGAGTGATTACATCGGAAAAGAGCTTCTGAAAAATTTTTTTCTGGCTTCCATCGGATACATTCTGGTACTTGCGGTTGCAGTCTTATATCATATTGAATGGTTGGTGGACGAGATAGACACAATCGACCTGCAGTTTGCAGCAGGGTGTCTGATCGCGTCCTATCTGTGTTTTCTGGCAGTCTATTCCATTGCCGTGTATGTGATCAGCACGATCCGTTACCAGGGAGCACAGAAAAAGCTGAAATGGTATGGAAAAGAGCTGGATGACCTGCAGAACATATATGAGGAACAGGAAAAAAGCGGGAAGAAATCCGGGCGCAGGAGGAAGGAAACATGACAGTATTGATCGAACTGAAAGAAAAATTAAAAGAGTTTTACGGCTCCTGCAGCGGAATCGTACTTCCGATTGTGAAATTTCTGCTCGCTCTTGCTGTATTTCGTGGTATTAATTCCAATCTCGGCTATCTGAAGATGCTGAACAGCATGTATGTGGTATTGATTCTGTCACTGATCTGCGCCATCCTGCCATTGAATGGAATGGTTTTCCTTGCAATGCTGGTGATCATCGGCCACTGCTTTGCACTTCACATGGTAGTCGCGGGTCTTGCGGCGCTGGTTCTGCTGGTGCTCTGGTTTCTATATCTTCGCTTTGTGCCGAAGGATGCGCCGGCACTCCTTTTGACACCGCTCGCATTCTGGCTTCACGTGCCATCTGCCGTTCCGGTTGCCTATGGTCTTGCCGGCACGCCGCTCTCTGCATTTTCAGCAGCCTGCGGTGTCGTTGTCTACTATATGTGCGACATGATTCACGGAAAAATGGAGCCGCTGCTTTATGCGGCGGAAGCACCGGAGATCACGGCAGTCGTACAGGAATTTTTCAACGGCCTCTTCCGCAATGAGGAAATGCTGCTGGTTCTGATCGCCTGCGCACTGACCGTACTTCTTGTCAATGCAATCCGCCACAGCAGTGCGGACTATGCATGGCAGATTTCCATTGTGGCAGGTTCGGTTGCCTATGCGGTTATTATGATTGCCGGAAGCCTGGCACTGGATGTACAGATTGCACTCCCGATGGTTCTGATCGGGGCGGCGGCCGGCTGTCTGGTTGGATTTGTTCTGGAGTTTTTCCTGTTCGGTGCAGACTACACCCGGACAGAATACCTGGAATATGATGACGACGATTATTATTACTACGTAAAAGCCGTTCCAAAATTCAATGTGACAAAGGCACAGCGCTGTGTGACTTATATTCGGAATGAAAAGAAAAAAGAACCGGATCTGACAGACGAGGAACTCGATGCTCTGGCAAATCTTGGACATACAGAAGAATCCGGGAACAGCAGGGATCTTGATGAGATCGAGGAAAAAGAAGAAATAAAAGAAATAAACGAAACAGAAGAAATAAACGAAACAGAAGAAATAAACGAAACAGAAGAAATTCAGGAAGAAGAAATTCCGCCGCTGGACGAGGGCGATTATCAGGATGTGGATTATAAGAGCATGCTGGAGGACACCTTAAAGGATCTTTAAAAGAATTTTGAAAATCAGAAGAAAACCGGCCGGGGGAAAAGAAAGGAAGTGACAGTGTGCGTGGCGTGTGGAACTGGATTGTCACAAGAACGGCAGACTACGGGCTGCCAAAACAAATTGAACTGATTGATATTGTGCAGATTCTGCTCATTGCATTTTTCGTCTATCACCTGATCCGCTGGCTGCAGAATACAAAGGCCTATACGCTGATGAAAGGTATTTTTCTGATTGGTGTCTTTGTCATCATTGCAAACGTGCTGAAAATGCAGACGATTCTGTGGCTGTTCGGAAACATCGGCGGGGCGGCGATCACAGCGGTTGTAATTATCTTTCAGCCGGAGCTTCGAAGAGTGGTCGAGCAGATTGGAGAAAAGAATCCGCTGTCTGCCATTTCTTTTGCGAGCGGCCAGGAGGAAAATGAACGGTTCAGTGACAAAACCATCAATGAACTGGTAAGGGCCAGTTTTGAAATGGGAGAAGTAAAGACCGGAGCGCTGATCGTCATCGAAAAGACCATCACCCTGGAGGAATATGAAAAGACCGGAATCCCGATTGACGGCGTTCTGACCAGCCAGCTGCTGATCAATATTTTCGAACACAATACGCCGCTGCACGACGGAGCCGTGATTGTACGGAACAACCGTGTCACGGCAGCAACATGTTACCTGCCGCTGTCCGACAACATGGATCTGAACAAGAATCTTGGAACACGCCACCGTGCAGGTGTCGGCATCAGTGAGGTGACGGATTCCTTTACGATTATTGTCTCCGAGGAAACCGGAAATGTGTCGTATGCTTCCGGCGGAGAACTCCACACGGCAGTAACACCGAGCGACCTTCGGGAGCAGCTTCACAAAATCCAGAAGCTCACGAAAAAACCGGAAGAGAAGAAAGGATGGCATATCCACGGAATGCGTCAGAAAGTGGAGGGAGAGAAGAAATGAAAAAGAAAATTCTGAAAAAGCTTCTGAACAATCTCCCTTTGAAAATTCTTTCTATCCTGATTGCCATTGTAATCTGGTACGTTGTGGTCAGTGTGAATGACCCGATTGTGAAAGAGCGCTTTGATGTCCCCGTGCAGGTGACCAATGAAGCCTACATCGCAGCCGGAAAGAAAACATACCAGATTGCGGAGGAATACCAGACGGTCACAGTTACTGTCACGGATAACAACTCGGTTGTCAGCCGGCTGAAAGCATCGGATATCACCGTCACGGCCGATCTGACCCAGATTGTGACGATGGATACAAACCCGGTTTATGTGCCGATTAAGGCAACGTGCTCCATGGTAAAACAGGAAAAACTGAGCACAGTGACAGCAACGATCCCTGTGGAAATCGAGGATGTGGACAGCGAAAAATTCCCGATCACAATTGACGCAGGAAATACGAAACCGGCAAAAGATTACGAAGTGGGAACGATGACTTCCGATCCGGAGAGCATCACCATTTCCGGCCCGACGTCCCTGATCAATAAGATCAGCAGTGTGGTGGCAAAAGTAGATGTAACCAATATGCGGAACTCCGGAACCGTCACGGCGGATCTGATGATTATTGATAAAAACCAGGATGAGATGCCGGAATCCCAGATGGAATTTTTGAATTTCGACAGCGGCTCCCCGCAGGTGGATGTGGATATTGAACTGTGGCGCCGTGTATCCGGTATTAAGCTGAGTGCACTGTACAGCGGAACTCCGGCAGACGGCTATCAGATTAAAAATATCTATACCACACCGGAGGAAATCACCGTTGCCGGATCCGAGGAGGCACTTGCAAAGCTGGCGGATGAAGGCAATACGATTGAAATTCCGGAAGACTATACCTCCGTTGCAGGACAACGCTCCGATGTGGAGACGGCGGTTGACTTAAGCGATGTTCTCGCCGATGTGACAGATCTGAAAGTATCCTCCAGTTCGTCTGCATCCGTTACCGTTCACGTAACGGTTATGCCGAATGAGAGCAGGGAATTTGAACTTGATGTCGATCAGATCGAGACGAGCAATCTTCAGTCCACTTATACCGTTCTGTATGATCAGACACAGCTTGCAATCCGCATTAAAGCATCGGACAAAAATCTGGCCAAATTAGATACTTCCCAGATCAACGCATCCATAGATCTGAATGGAATGGGTGTCGGGGATTACGAGGTACCGGTAAAAATCACACTGCCGGATGGCTATGAGCTCGTAGACAGTGTCAAGACAACGATTCATATCAAAGAAAAAGCAGTAGCAAATAAAACGACAGGAACAAATTAGGAGGGAAACCAATGGTAAGCGGAAAAGTGACCGTGAAAAATCCAACCGGCCTTCATCTTCGCCCGGCCGGAACCCTGTGCAAACAGGCAATGCAGTTTAAATCATCTATTACATTCCACTATGGAGATGGAAATACAGCAAATGCAAAGAGCGTCTTAAGCGTCCTTGGCGCATGCGTCAAATGCGGAGACGAAATTGAGCTGTTCTGCGAGGGAGAGGACGAGGAGGAAGCTCTGCAGTTCCTTGTCAATTCCATCCGGACGGGACTTGGGGAAGAACTGTAAGGAGAAAGAACAATGAAGAAATATGATTATGTTCTGGTTGGCGCCGGTCTGTATTCCGGAGTGATTGCTTATCTTGCCGGTCAGGCAGGGAAAAGCTGTCTTGTACTGGAACGAAGAGATCATACAGGCGGAAATATTTACTGCGAAGAAATCGAGGGAATTCATGTACACAAGTATGGAGCGCATATTTTCCATACTTCGAATAAAGAGGTGTGGCAGTTTGTCAATTCGCTGGCAGAATTCAACCGTTATACAAATTCGCCGATTGCCAACTACAAAGGCGAAATTTATAATATGCCGTTCAATATGAATACCTTCAGTAAAATGTGGGGAATCCGCACACCGGAAGAGGCGAAAACAATCATCGAAGAGCAGAGAAAAGCTGTTCCGGGAGAGCCGAAAAATTTGGAAGAGCAGGCGATCAAACTGGTTGGAAAAGATATTTATGAAAAGCTGGTTAAGGGTTATACAGAAAAGCAGTGGGGAAGAGACTGCAGTGAGCTGCCGAGCTTTATCATCAAACGGCTTCCGGTGCGCTTTACGTATGACAACAACTATTTCAATGACCTTTATCAGGGAATTCCGATTGGAGGCTATAACGTTCTGACAGAGCGGCTTTTTGAAAAAGCGGATGTACAGACAGGTGTTGATTTTCTGGAAGATAAAGAAAAGTACCTGGCGATGGGTGAGACGGTGATTTACACCGGAGCGATTGATGCGTTTTACGATTATGCACTTGGCAAGCTGGAATACCGTACGGTGCGCTTTGAAACAGAAGTGCTGGATACCGACAATTATCAGGGCGTGGCTGTAGTAAACTACACCGATCGGGAGACACCGTATACGCGTGTGATCGAACACAAGCATTTCGAATTCGGAACCCAGAAAAAGACCGTCATTTCCAGAGAGTATTCCACCGACTGGAAAGAGGGGATGGAGCCGTACTACCCGGTGAATGATGCCAGAAACCAGGAACTTTATCAGAAATATGCCGCACTTGCGGAAAAAGAAGAGAAGGTTATCTTTGGCGGAAGACTTGGAGAATACAAGTATTACGATATGGACAAAGTCATTGAGGCTGCACTGAACCAGTGGGAGAAAATGCAGCGGTAGGAAAAAGAACTGCAAACGGAAATCAATCAAAACGGACTGCACACTTGACAGCAGTCCGTTTTTTGACTATATTATAAACGATATCCGGCTGGAAAATACCGGAAAATAAGAAAATGAAAGAGGTCGTTATGAGAAAAGAATATGATGACGAGGATGAAATCCCGGAAAGACGCCATTCCTCAGGAAAGAAAAAGAAGAAATTCGGCTGGGTTAATGTGCTCACCATCCTTCTCGTAGTTGTACTGGTTGTGCTCGTCGGTGTCTATGCTGTAATCAATCACTATTACAGCAAGAGTAACTACGTAAGCGACGATAAAATCACGATCAATAAATCCACAGAGGTTGAGACCGAAAGTACCGGGCTGACCGATGAGGAGACGGATGCCCTGCAGTCTGAGATTTTAAATGAGACACAGGACATTGAACTTCCAAACAACAGCAATGTATACAATATTCTGCTGATCGGTGTTGACCGTCGTGACAAAACGTGGTATGGAAACTCAGATTCCATGATTCTGTTATCCGTCAACAAAGATACAAAGCAGATTCACATGACATCCTTTATGCGTGACCTGTATGCAAATATTCCGGATGTCGGTGTAAAGAAGCTGAACGCAGCCTGCGCATACGGCGGCGGCCCGCTGGTTGTCCGTACTATTGAAGACAACTACAAGCTGCCGATTGATAACTACGCAAGCGTTGACTTTGATTCCATGATCGATATCATTGATGCCGTCGGCGGAATCGAGCTTTCCCCGAGTGATGATGAGGTACGTGTGGCAAACAACTATATCAACGAAATGTGCAAGCTTCGCAATGCAGATGCATCCGCACATCAGTATACGTCAAGCGGCGATCAGCACGTGGACGGTTATCAGGCGGTTGCATATGCACGAATTCGTTACGTCGGAAACTCGGATTATCAGAGAACCGAGCGCCAGAGAGAGGTATTAAGCAAAATGATGCAGGAGATGAAATCTTCCAGCGTAACAGAACTGAGCGCGCTGGCAGATACCATTCTTCCGAGTGTCACCCATAACATCGACCAGTCTACACTGATGACGCTGATCGGCGAGCTGCCGACGATCCTCTCCTATGAGATTGTACAGAGCCGTGTACCATACGATGATCTGTACTCCAGCAAGGGTGAGATGCTTGTTCCGGATTTCTCGGCAACCATTTCCAGACTTCAGACAGAAATCTACGGATCTACTACCGTAAACGAATAAAAAACTATAAATGAGCAAATCCAAAATATTGCACAAAAGAAAGACACCCTCTGT
>ENA-UOJD01000143-UOJD01000143.1-human-gut-metagenome-genome-assembly--contig:-P48-NODE-143-length-111547-cov-39.050228_pt1 | contig 111547 bp, 98 predicted proteins | sample MGYA00242342_ERZ723889 | MGnify/ENA metagenome assembly ERZ723889 | reverse complement strand
ATTGTAGCATTCCGCTGGAGAGCGGTCTATAAATACTACTATTTTATTATACGAGTAACGCCCTCGGTCAGCGGAGTGCTGGCCTTGGACAGGCTGTCATACTTGCGGAACTCGATGGTCTTGCCGCCGTTCTGGGGCACAGGGTAGTAATCCGCAAACTGGTCGTGCACAAGGCGCGGCTCTGCCTGATCGATCAGGCGCTTCTCGTAAAAGGTCTTCATCTCCACCGACATGGTGCCGGTGGTGTTGGTCTGCGCGTCCGCAAACAGCTGGATGTTAAAATTCATCATGCTTTTTTCCTTTCTCCTGTCAGGTTAAAGTTCGATCTGTGCACCGTGCAGCACACGGCGCTCCAAAGCTTCCCGCTGGGCGCGGGTCATGGCGGCTACGTCCGGCCGTACCGAGGCGGCAGCGCCGGGGCGCAGGCCGTTTTCCAGCGGACGCGCAGCGCGCTGCTGCACCCTCTCCACTACCCCCTGCTCCACGGTCTGTGCCGTGGTGCGCAGGGCATCCTCGTAGTGGGCAAGGCGGTAGGCGTCCTGCACCCGCATGCCGGGCAGCTGCATCAGACGGCGCATCTCCGGGTTCTTCAGCTCTGCTTTCAGGTCAAAGCCCGGCTGGCTGCGGCGCATGGCCGCTTCCTCTGCCGCCCAGCGGGCGTGCAGGCTGTGCACCGTGTTTTCCACCGGCAGCGGCAGGGGCGGCAATACCGGGCGCTCCGGCTGTGCGGGTGTTTCCGGCTGCGGCTCCGGCTCTGCCGGGGTCTGCTGAGGCGCTTCCGGCTGCGCGGCTGGGGCTTCCGGCTTCAGGGTGCCCGCAGCCACCGCCTGTCGGCTCTGTGCCGGGCTCAACGCAGGTGCGGCTTCCCCCTCCGCAAACAGCTGCAAGTCCATCATGCTCTGCTGTCCGCTGCGGCTCACATCCGCAAAGCGCAGATTGTCCGGGTAGCGCTCTGCCAGCAGGGTAAAGCCCGCCTTGGCCAGTTCAAATGCACCCTGCACCCACGGTGCTACCGGGGCCTGCACCGCCACGGCAAGGCGCGGGCCCTCCGGCTCGTCCCATGCATCGCTGCGGGCGCTCTCCTCCCCTGCCAGCAGGTACACCAGCGCCTGCATCAGGGTGCTTGCGCCAGCGCATACGATGTCCTGCCCGGCGGGCGCGTAGCCCGCGTGACCTGCGGCTTCCAGCCGCAGGCTCAAGCCCTTGGGGCCGTCCAGTTCACTGTAACATACCTTGATCATTTCACTTCACCTCCTTTCCATTCCAGTTCATGGCGCGGGCAGCCGCCGCCACCGGCAGCTGTGCCGTCAGACCGGCGGTGTCCTGCGCCGTTTGGTTGCCGCCGGGCTGCTGTGCAAGGGCGGCAGAAAGTCTTTCCATCTGCCCCTGCAGCTGCAACAGCTGCTGCGCCAGCGTGCCGTTCTGCCGCACCCGGGCGCGCACCTTTTCCACCCCTTCAAAGTCCATCATCTCCAGCGCCGCAAGGGCAGCGTCCGCGTTGGCGGGGTCGAAGAAGCCCAGCTTGTAGCACTCCTTGGCGGTCTCGTTCTGAGACAGGCGGCTGAAGGTGCTCTTTTTGGCGGCGCTGACCACGATATCAAAGACAGGCTCCCGGCTGCCCAGCTCCACCCCGCCCACGGCGGGCACGGGCTTTGCACGCAGACCCTGCGCCGAGAAGGGCACGAACTCGCTCTCGCCGCGCTGCCCGGTGATACGGAACACCCGCTGCTCGTCGTAGAACTGCCGCATCAGCTCAATGATAAGGTAGCACTGCCTTGCAAAGGCACGGTAGGCGCTCTTGAGCATATCCCGGCTCAGCTTGCTGCCCGCCTCCTGCAGGGCGGCGATGGCACTGGCAGCGGTCACGCCGCCGGTGGTGCCGCCCTGCGTCAGGTCGCGGTTGCCGCTGATCTCCTTCAGTTCCTCGATGCGGCTGTTGCGGTAGCTCAGGCTGTTGCCCTGCAAGCCAGCCGTCTGCAGCGGACGGAAGCTTTCCTCGTTCAGGCGGCCCACAACGTGCACGATGTCCCGGCTCAGGTCGGCAAGCTCCTCCTCGTTCACCCCAGCGGTATCGCTGAGCACATACCGCTGGCGGGAGGCCAGCAGCACGTTCTCGTCCATGGCGTGGTTCATCTTATCAATGGCATTCTGGCAGTCCTTCATCACGTCGATGTAGCCGAACCCGGCAGGGGAATCCTCCTCCACGAACAACGGGTCGAACACAAAGGGATACTTGCCGTGGTCGTACAATCCGCGCGCCGCCAGCGCCGGGTCGTTCTGGCTGGCATACAGCACCACGCCGTTGCAAAGCTTGCAGTAGTGCAGACGCAATTTGCCGTTCTCGTCCGGGCGCTTATAGTACCAGTCCACCACCACGCTCTTGTTGGCGGTGGTCTGGCCATCCTCGTGGATGTACCGGGGCACGTCCACCACCCCGGCGGCGTGCCCTGCCAGCTGCGGGTACTGCGCGGTCAGCCGGGCAGTGTCCTCTAAACTGAGGTGGAACAGATCCGGCGAGTCCTGAATATCCTGCACGCCGGGCTCCCAGTAGAGCATGAGCAGGTTGACGCTGCGCACCGCAATGTCGCCCAGCCCGCCGCGCGCCGCCGGGTCCCAGAAGATGCCGGTAACACCGGTGCCCTGCTTGAGCTTGCGCCACCAGACATCGCTGTACACCTGCTCGTAATCCGCCTGCTCCAGCACCACCGGCAGCACGCTGGAAAGTGCCTGCGCTGTGGCCTGATCGTCTGCCGCCCGGGGCAGCACCATGGGCTCGGGGTAGTTGTCCATGGCATCGGCGTGCTTGTTGGCGATGCTGTTGAACAGCCACCCGCTGGAGGGCTGCGCCTTGCCGGGCATCAGCGGGTCGCGGTAGTTTTTCCAGTGTCCCATGCGGAACCACAATTCGTTATCGATCAGGCGCTTGTCCAGCGCCGCCTTGCCCGCCTTGAAGCGCTGCAGCGTCTGCAATGCAGCCGCCGCCTCTGCCGCGCCGATGGGCAAAGCTTCTGCTCTTGTATCTTCCATAGTTCTTTCCTTTCTGTCCTGTTTTTCAGATGCGGTAGAACCGCGCCTGCCGGTGCAACTCCAGCGGGTCGTCCGGCCTTGGCGGCGCGGCAGAAGCCTCGGGCGGGCTGATGGGATGCTCCATCAGCACATAGCGGCACTCGTCGTAGATGTGGTCCTCCTGCCGGGTGTCGATATCCTCCACATTGCTCTCGTCGTACACAAGGTTCGGCAGGGTGCGGATGAAGTGCTTGCAGCTGCTGAACACCTGCAGCATCGGCCGTCCGTCCGGTGCGAACCGCAGCCGGTAGTGAAACTGCATCTTACCCGCCAGCCGGGTGTGATCCCCGGGCTGCCAGTGCAAAAAATGCGGGCTGCGCTCCATCATGGCCGCAATGCTCTCGCCCCGGCTCTCGTCAAAGATGGCGGGGTCTGCCACTCCGTGGATCACCCTGCCCCGCAGCAGCGGGTCGTTCTGCTCGGCTTCCCGGATGCGCTTGGCCTGCTCCACCGGGTCGATGCGCAGACCCTCGTTGGGGCGGCCCGTGCAGCCGTACAGCTCCTTGATGCGGTACAGCCGCCCCTCCTCGTCCACCGCATACCACCCCACCGAAAAGGGCTTGGAAAAGCCAAAGTCGTACCCACGCCAGATGGGCCAGTGCTTGGGGATGGCAAAGGGCGCGATGACGTGGGTCCAGCGCTGATCCTGATAATGCGCCGGGTCGTTGCGCCATTCGGTGAACACCTGCCCGGAAAAGCTGTCCCAGCTGCCGTAGAGCAGCGCCTGCTTTTCCGCCTCCGGCAGGCTGGCAAGGCTTGCCAGATACCCGGGGTCGTTGGCCAGCAGGGCAGGGTTATCGAACACGCTGGACGGGATGAATACCCGCGCCCGCTCCATCTGCTGGTCGGTGCCGTCCGGCAGGCGCACCGTGACAGTTTCCACAATGGGCGTACCGGGCGGGGCAGGCGTGATGAACCGTGCCTTCACCCAGCCGTGACCGATGCCGCCGGGGTTGGTGGTGGCACGCATATATACCCGGGTGCCCGGCCCGGTGGGGCGGTTGCGGCTCATCATGTAGCTGTACTCGTCCCACTCAAAGTGGGTCAGCTCGTCAAAGCCGATAAAATCGTAGGCCCTGCCCTGATAGTTGGTGCGGTCCTTGGTGTACTGCATGGAGCCAAACCAGATCTTTGCCCCGCTGGGAAAGACCCATACATGGGAGGTAGCGTTGTACTGCGCCTCCGGGAAAGCCCGGCGGTAGTACATCTGGCTCTTATCCACAAGGTCGGAAAGCTGTGGGTAGGTCTTGCGCAGGATCAGCGCCCGGTAATGCGGGATGTGCACCTGCCGCAGCGCTTCGATGAGCAGTGCATCGCTCTTGCCGCCGCCCGCCGCGCCGCCGTACAGTGCCTCCGGCTCCGGTCTGCGCATAAATTCCAGCTGCCGGGGCTGCGGCTTCCACACAATGACTGCCCGCTCGGTTCTGTTCATTCCTTCTCCTCCTGTTCCACCGGCGGCAGCAGCACCACGCCGCACTCTGTCCCTTCCAGTTCCGTGCCCTGATCGTTCAGGGTCTTTACCACACCCGCCAGATCCTTGAGCACGGCGGTAGCCTCCTTCAGCCCCTTCATCATCCCGGGGTCGGGGGTGTTTTCCCGCCGGGCGGTCTTCTGCCGCTCGTTCAGTTCCTTTACCTCCTGCGCCAGCAGGGTGCTCAGGGTGTCGGCGGCGCGGTTCAGGCTCTTCAGCCCGGCGGCGGGCTTTGTCTGCCCCATGATGTTCTTCCTCCTTTCGTCCGGTGTCCCGGGCTCTGTACACAGGATATCACCCGCCCGCCGTGCCCGACAGTGTGCACTTTTGCAGGGCCAGCGGGTATTTTTGCGCGGTTGTTTTCCTCATTGTATATTTTACGCTTTCAAAACACAACGCAGTTTCGTCAGTTTTGTTATCCCGACTGGCGCGGCGCGCAAAAAATGGCCGCTCGTATTTCGGGCACTGCCACCAAAAACGTTCGCTGCGCCCTGACCGCCCTGTTACTATAAAGGTACAGTGCCGCCCCACCCGGGGAGTAAACATTTTTCTCGACCCGTGTTGTTTTTCCCTTCCGGTAAGAGTGTATAAAAGGCGTTTTCTTTCCGCTGTGTAGTATCCCTGAAAATATCTTTCAAGAAATGTATCGCCTCTTTTCGCGGTTTTTTAGCAGTCATGCAACATTCAGTCATGTTCAATCATGTTTTTTTACATACCTTCATCATATTTGTATGTTGGTTGCATCGGCATGAAAAGTTGTGATAATTCGCGAAAAGATTTTGTAACCTTTGGTCCGCTTTTGTAGAAACGTAACAAAACATTTGCACCAATCTTGTGAACTTATTCTCTTGCGGAACACCCCCATACAAGGGTATAATACTGTCAGGGATTACGGATGCATGCGACAAATGCGTCTGTGAATATGCTGTGACACACAAATGAAGGAGATTACTATTATGAAAATGATTTCTCGTCGCGACTTCCTGAAGGCTTCCGCTGTTGTGGGCGCTACCGCTGCTATGACCGCTTGCGGCGGCTCTTCCTCCACCAGCACCGCTGCTTCCAGCGTTGCTTCTTCCACCGCTGCTTCTGCCGCTGCTACCAACGGCTCTGCCAACATCGGCGTCTGCATCTATCAGTTTGCTGATAACTTCATGACCCTGTACCGCGCTGATCTGGAAGGCTACCTGAAGGACATGGGCTACTCCGTCACCATCATGGACGGCAAGAACGACCAGAACACCCAGACCGAGCAGATCAACACCTTCCTGCAGCAGGGCGTGGACGTGCTGGTCATCAACCCCGTCCAGACCACTTCCGCTCAGACCATCGTTGATACTGTTTCTCCCTCCGGCACCCCCATCGTGTTCATCAACCGTGAGCCCGAGGAGAGCGTTCTGGATTCCTACAAGGGCAAGTGCTGCTACGTCGGTGCTGACGCTCGTCAGTCCGGTACTTATCAGGGCGAGTTGATCCTCGAGACCGAGACTCAGGGCGATATCAACGGCGACGGCAAGATCACCTACATCATGTGCAAGGGCGACCCCGAGAACATCGATGCTCAGTACCGCACCGAGTACTCCATCAAGGCTCTGACCGACGCCAACAAGGAAGTCGAGTGCCTGTACGAGTATCTGGACAACTGGGATCAGACCACCGCTCAGCAGGACGTTGCAAACGCTCTGTCTCAGTACGGCGACAAGATCGAAGTTGTGTTCTGCAACAACGACGCAATGGCACTGGGCGCTCTGCAGTCCATCCAGCAGGCTGGCCGCACCGTTGGCAAGGACGTCTACCTGGTCGGCGTCGATGCTCTGGTAGAGGCTGTGCAGAACGTTGTCGATGGCAACATGACCGGTACCGTTCTGAACGACGACGTTGGTCAGGCTACCAAGGCTGCCGAGGCTACCAAGCTGTTCGTCGAGGGCAAGGATGTTGAGAAGTACTACTGGGTCGACTACGTCAAGGTCACCAAGGACAACGCTTCTCAGTACCTGAAGGAAGACTAAAGTTTCCCGGAACCAATGCAAGGTGCGCAGCAGGCCTTAACGGCTTGAACGAAAGCTAAAAAGCGCGTGCGTGCGAGAAATCTTCTCCGCGCACGCGCCTTATTTTAGAAAAAACCTGCCCGCCTGTAAACAACCATAAAGGAGGCTTTTGCGGAATGTCAGAATACCGTCTGGTAATGAAAGGCGTGGTCAAGACCTTCCCCGGCGTCAAAGCGCTGGACCACGCGCAGTTGGAGCTTCGCCCCGGTAAAGTGATGGCCCTGATGGGCGAGAACGGTGCCGGTAAGTCCACTTTGATGAAATGCATGTTCGGCATTTACAAGATGGACGAGGGCGAGATCGAATACGAGGGGCAGAAGGTAACCATCCCCACCCCGCTGGATGCACTGGATCGTGGCATCGCCATGGTGCATCAGGAGCTGCAGCCCATTCCGGCCCGTACCGTGGCTGAGAATATCTGGCTGGGGCGCTACCCCACCAAGAAATACGGCATCGTCACTGTTGTGGACCATGCCAAAATGTACAAAGATACTGATGAACTGCTGAAGAAACTGAAGCTGGACATCGACCCCCATGCAAAGCTGGGCTCTTTGAGCATCGCCCAGATGCAGATGGTGGAAATTGCTAAAGCTGTTTCCGCCAACTGCAAGGTGCTGATCCTGGACGAGCCCACCTCCTCTCTGACCGCAAACGAGGTCGAGAGCCTGTTCCGCATCATGCGGGAGCTGAAGGAGCAGGGCGTTGCTCTGGTCTACATCAGCCACAAGATGGACGAGATCAAGGTCATCGCAGACGAAGTTACCATCATGCGCGATGGCCAGTACATCGGTAAGTGGGACGTTGCCAACATGACCAAGGAAGAGATCATTGCAAAGATGGTCGGCCGTGAGCTGTCCAACCTGTTCCCCCCGCTGGAGAACGTGCCCTCGGACGAGGTCATGATGAAGGTGGAGGACTTCACCTCCATCCATCCCCGCTCCTTCCGCCATTGCAGCTTTGAGCTGAAAAAGGGCGAAATTCTGGGCGTTGCCGGTCTGGTGGGCGCACAGCGCACCGAGCTGATGGAAGGCATCTTCGGCCTGCGTGCCCATACCTCCGGTAAGGTGTGGATCAAGGGCGAAGAGGTCAACATCAAGCAGCCCCGCGATGCCATCCGCAAGAGCGTTGCTCTGCTGACCGAGGACCGCCGTGCTACCGGCATTCTGGGCGTGCTGAGCGTTGCCGATAACATCTCCATCGCTTCTCTGGATGCCCTGCGCAAGGGCCCCATCATGCTGGACAACAAAAAGATCCTCGATCTGGTGGCTACCAACAAGGAAAAGATGGCCATCAAGGTACCCAGCCCCAAGACCCAGATCAAGAGCCTTTCCGGCGGCAACCAGCAGAAGGTGCTGATCGCCCGCTGGCTTGCCAACAACCCCGATGTGCTCATTCTGGACGAGCCTACCCGCGGCATCGACGTCGGTGCAAAGTATGAAATTTACTGCATCATCGCCGATCTGGCCAAGCAGGGCAAGAGCATTATCATGATCTCCTCTGAAATGAGCGAGATCATTGGTATGTCCAACCGTGTCATGGTCATGTGCGATGGCCGCATCACCGGCTTTATCAACGGTAAGGATGCCACCCAGGAGAACATCATGGCGCTGGCTACCCAGTTCGAGACCGCACCTGACGCAGCTGCGGCAAATCAGTAATTAAGGAGGCTGTCTATCGTGGAAGCTACCAAAAAATTGAATGGCAAGGCTGTGGGCAAGTGGCTCAGCAACAACGCCATTATCATGATGATGCTGGCCGTCACCCTGATCGTTGGCATCATTCACCCCAACTTCTTCTCCGGCACCAACATGATCAACCTGTTCAAGAACGTGTCCATCCGCTACATCATTGCGCTGGGCATTTCCGGCTGCCTGATCACCACCGGTAACGACCTGTCCGCTGGCCGTCTGGCTGGTTTTGCCGCCTGCCTTGCCTGCATTTTTGCGCAGACCGAAGGCGCTTCCGGCAAGTTCTATCCCAATATGCCCACCCTGTCCACCCCCGTGGTGTTCATTCTGGTCATTGCCATCTGCGCCATCGTGGGTCTGTGCAACGGTCTGGTGGTCAGCTACCTGAAGGTGCAGCCCTTCATTGCTACCTTGGGTATGCAGCAGGTGGTCTACGGTATCTGCCTTGTGTACACCGGCGGTACCCCCATCGGCTCTCTGAACTCCAACTTCACCGCACTGGCAAAGGATACCTTCCTTGCCATTCCCGTGCTGATCTGGTTCGCCCTGATCGTGGCTGTCTGCTTCTGGTTCCTGTACAATAAGACCCGCCACGGCAAGTATATGTACGCCATCGGCGGCAACGAAGCTGCTGCCGAGGTGGCCGGTGTCAACGTCAACGCTACCAAGATCCGCATCTACATCCTGGCTTCCTGCATGTTCGGTCTGGCCGGCTGCCTGCTGGCTGCAAAGTCCGGCGGCGCATCCGTCAACACCGCACAGGGCTATGAGCTGGACGCCATCGCAGCCTGCACCATCGGCGGTGTTTCCACCACCGGCGGCGTCGGCACCGTGCCCGGCGTTCTGGTCGGCGTTCTGGTCTTTGAGCTGATGAAGGTCGCTCTGCAGTTCATGAACGTCAACTCCTCCTACACCTACATCGTTCAGGGTCTTGTCATTATCGTGGCTGTCGCCATTGATATCCGCAAGTATCTGGCTAAGAAGTAATCTCCTCATCATCCCCCTTTGCACCCGCAGTCTTTGCACTGCGGGTGCTTTTTTTGTCCACATTTTTGTGGTATCATAAGGAAAACATCTTATGCTTACAGGAGGGACTTTCCATGGCACAGCCCACCCCGGATACCCAGACCGAGCTTGAACGCCGCGAGGCCGCACTGGCCGCCCGCGAGGCAGAACTTGCCCGCCAGCAGGCTGAATTGCAGGCGCAGAAGGCCGATTTTGAGCAGGGCAAAAAGCGCCTGCTGGACAACGGCCGCAAGGACTTTGTAAACCCCAAGGAAAAACTCTACGATAAATTCCCGCTCACGGTGCACCAGATGGACATCATCATCGGCGTGCTGTTCGCCCTGATTGCCCTTTTCCTTGTGCTGGGCGTAACGCACACCAGCTTTTTCGGCCTGTTCGGCGGCTGAGCCGCAGGCGCATCCTCTGTGAAAAACATCCCGTAAAGGAGAATAAAAATGGCACACTATCCCGGTTATACCGTCCTGCGCACCGAGGACTGCCCCGAGCAGCACGGTACTTTGACCCTGCTCACCCATGACGTCAGCGGCGCAGCCGTGCTGCTGGTGGAGAACGAGGACGTCAACAAGGCCTTTGGCATCGGCTTCGGCACCTTTCCTTCCGATGACACCGGCGTGTTCCACATTCTGGAGCACTCTGTGTTGGCGGGCAGCGAAAAATACCCGGTCAGCTCCCCCTTCGTGCAGCTGCTTAAAAGCAGCATGGCTTCCTTCCTCAATGCAATGACCTTCCCGGACAAGACGGTCTACCCCTTTGCCACCCCCAACGAGACCGATTTCTGCAACCTGATGGACGTTTACCTGAACGCGGTGTTCTGCCCGCTGGCTATGGTGGACTCTGCGGTGTTCGAGCAGGAGGGCTGGCACCGGGATGCGGACGGCACGGTCAGCGGTGTGGTCTACAACGAGATGCAGGGTGCGCTGGCCTCCCCGGATGCCCAGCTGCAAAACGCCCTACAGCGGGCGATGTTCCCGGATACCGCTTACGGCTTTGTGTCCGGCGGCGACCCGGTGTCCATCCCCGCCCTGACCTATGAGAAATACCAGCGGGTGTACCGCCGCCATTACAGCGCCGACAACTGCTGCATCACCCTGTACGGCAAGATGGATATGGCCGACAAGCTGGCGCGGCTGGATCAGGACTACCTGTCCAAGATGCCCAAGGCCGCTGCCCGTCCCCGCCTGACCATGCAGGACGAGCAGCCCGGCGCATTCGTGGAGCTGCCCTACTACACCGACCAACCCAAGCCGGACGAGGTGCAGTGCGCACTGGCATGGTACACCGGCGCATTTGCCGACCGTGAGCGGCAGCTGGGTGTGGAGATTTTGCTGGGTGCACTGCTGAGCACCAACAGTTCTCCCCTCAAGGCCGCGCTGCTGGCCGAGCAGCTGGGCGCAGATATCGACATCGGCTTTGACGACAGCACCCTGCAGCCCACCTTGGAGCTGCTGCTGCGCGGCGCTACGGTGGATTCTGCCCGCAAGTTTGCCCCCGCTGTGCGCAAGGCCGTGGACGAGCTGCTAAAGACCGGCATTCCTCACGACCTGCTGCTGGCCGCTTTGAACGAGGCCGAGTTTGCCTCGCTGGAGCGCCCGGGCAGTCTGCCGGACGGCGTGCTGGATGCCATCAACGCCGCCACCGGCTGGCTGCACACCGGCGATGCCGCCCTGCTGCTGCACACCGACAAGCTCTTCGCCGCCCTGCGCAGCAAGCTGGAAGAGGGCTGGTTCGACACCCTGCTGCGGGAGCTGTTTGCCCCCGCCCCGGTGCAGGTGGTGCAAATCCCCAGCGCACCTAAGGCCGCAGACGCCGCCGCCCCGGTGCGCACCGACGGCAAGCTGGTGCTGGAACACCCTCTCACCGCCGCCGACCTTGGCGCGGGCGATGCCACCCCGCAGGGCAGCACCGAGCAGCTGGCCGGTGCCACCCTGCTGCGCCACCCCTCTGCCGGCAGCCTGTACCTGAATTTTTACTATGATCTGGGCACTGTCACCCCGGAGGAGCTGCAATACCTGAATCTGCTCACCGATGTGCTGGACGAGCTGGACACCCCCGCCCATACCGCCCAGCAGCTGAACACCCTGCGCAGCACATGGCTGGGCGACAGCCGCGCCCAGCTGGATCTCTGGACCGGACGGCAGGAGGGCGCTCCTTGCCACGCGAAACTCACCCTCTGCCTAAGCCTGCTGGAGCGCAGCCTAGAAAAGGCGGTGGAGATCGGCGGCGAGTGGCTGTACGATACCGTCCTTACCGGCGCTGCCGCCGAAGCGGCCTATGCCCGGGTGGTCAGCCAGCTGAAGCTGCGCATGGAGCAGCTGTTCATCCAGCAGGGCAACGAGTTTGCCTCCACCCGCGCCCGCGCCCATTATTATGTAGAGGGCGCTGCGGACGAAGCCTGCACCGGCGTGAGTTATTACCACTTCCTGTGCAGTCTGCTGGAAAAGGCCGACTGGTCCGCACTGGGCGCAAAGCTGGACGCTGTGCGCAGCCGGGTGCTGCAAACTGCCGCCCTGACCGTCAGCCTGCATGGCTCTGAGGACGCACTGGAAAAGCTGCGCACCCTGCTGCCGGAAAGCCGCTTTGCCGCCGCCCGGCGCGCCCCGGCGCAGCCCTACACCCAGCCCCTGACGCCCCCGGTGAACGAAGCCTTTATCATTGACGGCGGCGTGAACTACGATGTGTTGGCTTGGCCCATGCCCTGGGACAGCCGCCGCCGGGTGCTGGCGCGGGTGATGAGCTACGAATACCTGTGGCACGCCATCCGGGAGGTGGGCGGTGCCTACGGCACCGGAATGCTCTGTGCCGACGGCATCGAGTTTTTGTACACCTACCGGGACCCCCACCTGCGGGAAAGCTACGATACCTTTACACACGCCCCCGCCGCCCTTGCCGCCCGGGACTACACCGCCCGGGATCTGGACGAATTCATCGTGGGCACTGCTGCCAAGCTGGATACGCCCCGCAAGGCACGCGCCGCTGCCCGGGAACTGGATCACCGGTACTTCTGCGGCATCACGGACGAGATGCGCGCCGCCGACCGCAAGGCGCTGTGCAGCGTGGACGCTGCCCTGCTCAAAGCACAGGCCGCCGCCCTGTCTGATGTGCTGTCCGGCGGCGTGCGGGTGGCCTTTGGTAGCAAAGACGCCGTGGAAGCCGCAAAGGATCTGTTCGACCGGGTAGAGACGCTGTAAGCGCCGGTAATTTGTAAAAAATATTTTATTTGTAGTTCCGAAACACCCGTAGGGTGTTTCGGAACTACTTTTTTCCGCACACATTTTTTCTGCATAAGGTGCCTGCATTCCGTCCAAACTACCAAAAAAAGCCGGATTTTTTGTGAGATAAGTCATACTCATTTAAGAAAATTTGAACAAATTGCGAAATTTGTGTGTTTCTGGTGTGGACAAAAACGTTTTCAGCTGATAGAATGGGAGCTGTTCTTTCTCCGCCGTCCGCAACCGGCGGAGTGTTTTATTGGAAGCAGGAGGTTTCTCATGTTAGAAAAGTTCTTTCACCTGAAAGAAAACCACACCGATGTAAAGACCGAGATCATGGCCGGTATCACCACCTTCATGACCATGGCTTACATCCTTGCCGTCAACCCCAACATCCTGTCCGCAGCGGGCATGGATTCCAAGGCTGTGCTGATCGCCACCGCGCTGGCATCCTTTATTGCCACCGCACTGATGGCTGTGTTGGCCAACTACCCCTTTGCCCTGGCTCCCGGCATGGGCCTGAACGCCTACTTTGCCTACACGGTCGTGCTGACCATGGGTTACAGCTGGCAGCTGGCTCTGATGGCCGTCTTTGTTGAGGGCGTCATCTTCATTGCACTGTCCCTGACCAATGTGCGCGAGGGCATCTTCAACGCCATTCCCATGACTCTGAAGAGCGCCGTCAGCGTGGGCATCGGCCTGTTCGTGGCCTTTGTCGGCCTGCAGAACGCCAAGCTGATCGTCAACAGCGATTCCACGCTGGTCACCTACCAGCACTTCAAGGGCGCAACCTTCCACAGCGTGGGCGTGGGCGCTATTCTGGCTCTGCTGGGCGTGGTCATCACCGCCATTCTGCTGGTCAAAAAGGTCAAGGGCGGCATCCTGTACGGCATCCTGATCACCTGGCTGCTGGGCATCGTGTGCGAGCTGACCGGTATCTACATCCCCGATGTGGAAGCCGGCATGTACTCCGTCATCCCCACCGCCTTTGTCAGCTTTGACTTCTCCGCACTGGGCGAGACCTTTGGTCAGGTGTTCAAGACCGACTTCTCCGGTGTCGGTCTGCTGAACTTCTTCGCTGTCATGTTCTCCTTCCTCTTCGTGGACCTGTTCGACACGCTGGGCACCCTGATCGGCGTGGCCTCCAAGGCTGATATGCTGGACGAGGACGGCCGTCTGCCCAACATCAAGGGCGCACTGATGGCAGACTCCATCGGCACTTGCGTGGGCGCTGTGCTGGGTACTTCCACCACCACCACCTTCGTGGAGAGCGCCTCCGGCGTTACCGAGGGCGGCCGCACCGGTCTGACCGCTATGACCACCGGCGTGCTGTTCCTGCTGGCTACCATCTTCAGCCCGCTGTTCCTCACCATCCCCAGCTTTGCTACCGCTCCGGCTCTGATCATCGTGGGCTTCTACATGATGGGTTCTGCCATCAAGATCGACTTCAATGATCCCAGCGAGGGCATCCCCGCCTTCCTGACCATTCTGGCTATGCCCACCGCTTACAGCATCTCCGAGGGTATTGCCATCGGCATCATCTCCTGGACCATCATCAATGTGATCACCGGCAAGGCCAAGGAGAAGAAGATCAGCCCGCTGATGTATGTGCTCACCGTGCTGTTCATCCTCAAGTACGTGTGCCTCTGATTCCCTGCGCATCTAAAAAAGCCAAGCACCCCCTGCGGTCTGCCCGTACAGACCGCAGGGGGTGCTTTTTATGGTTTTGCTTTGTAATTACTCCGGAGCCTTCATGCTTTCCACCATGCTGATGCGTCGGACGTGCCGCCGCATGACAAAGCAGACCACCACGGTAAACACCATGGTCAGCGCCACCGCCAGCAGGTAGCTGCGGGGGGCGATGGTGCGGATGAACATGAGCTGATCCATCTCCACGGTCAACACAATGAACTTGTGCAGCGGCACCCCCAGTGCCAGACCCACGCCGGAGCCGATGAGTGCCAGCAGCTCGATCTCGCGGAAGATGTAGCGGTACACCTCCTGATCGTAGAAGCCCAGCACCTTGATGGTCGCCAGCTCCTTTTTGCGCTCCCCAAGGTTGACGCTGATGAGGTTATACAGCACCACAGCCGCCAGCGCCGCCGCACAGATGATGATCAGCACCACCACATAGCCCAGACTGACGATGAGGTTATCGAACAGCTCGGTGGTGTCCTCGGTAAAGCTGATGCCGCTGACATAGTTGCAGTCCAGCAGGTCGGTGCGCAGGGCGTTGTACCCGGCAGCATCGGTGCAGGTGGTCTGCCCGTAGACCGTGTTCCACGGGATCTCTGCCGTGCCCAGCAGGCTTTCCAGCTGTGCGCGGGGGAGGTACAGCCGGGTGAACATATAGTTTTCCGTGATGCCGGTCAGGGTCAGCTCCACCCGGGCACCCTCGGTGTTCTCCACCCAGAAGGTATCGCCGGTGTGCAGGCCCAAGTTCTCGGCGGTCTTTTCGGTCAGGATGACGCTGCCGCTGTCAAAGCCGATGGCCTTGTGCCCCTTGCGGGTGCGGAAGGTAACATACCGGGTCAGGTCGCTGTCCTTTGCCGCAGCCACGATGCTCACGCTTGCGCTCTCGCCTTCGGCATTGTAGATGGTGGTGGATTTGGTATACACCGCGCCCCAGTTCTGCACGGCGCTGTTGCTGTCCAGCTCCTGCGCCAGCCCCTGCTCCATGGTCAGGGCTTTGGGGTCGCTGAGGGTGATGGACATATCGTTGTGGGTCAGCTCGGTAGACTGCTTTGTGACGATGGGCAGCAGGGAATCCTGAATGCCGAAGCCGATGAGCAGCAGCGCGGTACAGCCCGCCACGCCCAGCACGGTCATGAAGAACCGCTTTTTATACCGGAACAGGTTGCGGGCGGTGGTCTTTTGGGAGAAGGACATCCGGGACCACAGCGGGGTGATGCGCTCCATCAGGATGCGCTTGCCCGCCACGGGAGCCCGGGGCAGCAGCAAAGCTGCGGTCTTTTCGGCCAGACTGGAACGGCAGGCATACCATGTGGCAAAGCCGATGACGGCGGCGCTGATACCCACGCTGGCGGCTGCCATGCCCGGGTAAAAGTGCAGGGTGAAGGTGGGCAGGCTGAACACCAGCTGATAGGCGTTCCAGATAATGATGGGGAATACCACAAAGCCCACCACCATGCCGACGATGCTGCCCAGAATGGTGGCCAGCATCGCGTAAAACAAATACTTGCCCGCGATGCTGAAGTTGGAGTAGCCCAGCGCCTTTAAGGTGCCCATTTGCAGGCGGTTCTCGTCCACCATGCGGGTCATGGTAGTGGTAGCCACCAGCGCCGCCACAAGGAAGAAGAACACCGGGAACACCCGGGCAATGGCGTCCATGCGGTCGGCGTACTGGGCAAAGGTGACGCAGCTCATGGTGGAGGTGCGGTCCAGCACATACCACTCGCCCTTTTTGATCTGGCTCACCTGCTCCTCGGCGTCGTTCAGCTGGGCAAGGCCGTCCGCCAGTTTCTGCTCTGCCTCGGCCTTCCGGCTCTCGTACTCGGTGCGGGATTCTTCCAGCTGGGTCTGCCCGGCGTTGTATTCTGCCCAGCCCTCTTCCAGCTGCTTTTGTGCGGCATCGAACTGGGTGTAGGCACTGGCTGTGCCGGTGGTCAGCTGCAATTGCCCCTGCAAAAGCTGCAATTTCATCTTGCGCAGCGCAGCCTTGGCCTCGGTCACCAGCTGGTCGTTGGAGAGGTTCGGCGAAGAGATGAGCCCCTGCTTGTACATCTGCCGCTTGCCCGCGTCCAGCTGCTGCTGATAGCCTTGCAGCTGGTTATAGATGTTGTCGTAAGCGGCCTGCGCCTTGGCCAGCGCATCCCGCAACTCAATGTAATCCTCGTCCTCCGGCTCGGCCTCGTCCAGCGCCTTTTCGGCGTTGCGCAGAGCAGCTTCCGCGTAGGTCAGCAGCGGGTCTGCCACCTTTTTCAGGTTGACCAGCAGCTCGATTTGCTGTAACTGTTCCTCAAATTCCAGCACCTGCTCCTCGCTGCTCACCAGCTTGTCGGCACCGCTCTGCATGGTGTCCGGCAGGGCAGTCTTCTGGGCGGCAAGCTCCTTTTCCCCGGCTTCCAGCTGCGCCTTGGCGGAATCCAGCTGTGCCTGTGCGTCCGCAAGCTTTGCCTCCGCCTCGGCAAACTGACGCTCCGCCTCGGCCTTTTGGCTGTCGTACTCGGCGCGCGCCTCGGTCAGCTTGTCGTTGGCGGTGTCCATCAGCTCTTCCCGCCGGGCGGTGCACTGCACGCTCTGGATGGCCTTGAGCTTTTCCGCTACGGCATCCACTGCGGCCTGATATTCATCGGAATAATTATCATACAATCCGGCGTTTTTCGCCTTGATATAGCACACCGTATAATAATCTGCGGTCAAAGTGCCCTCCGGCACAAACAGGATGCAGTCCAGCTGGCCATCGCCCACGGTGCTGCTCTCGGAATCGGAGGAAAAATGCAGCGGGTCCTGCACCGTGCCCACCACCGTGAACACCTGCCCGCTGACCCCCTCGGTCTCTTCCGGCAGGGTCAGCTGGGTGCCCAGTTCCACCGGGCTGCCGTGGCCCATCACGTGCACCACGCACTCCCCGGCAGCTTCCGGCATCCGGCCAGACAGCAGCACCGGACGGTTCATGTTCTCCGGCGTATCGGCCTGCGGGTCGGCAGGCAGCTGATACAGCCGCGCCACCGTGGTCTGCTCATCCCCTGTCCAGTGGCCTTCCACGTCCTGATACTTCACCGCCTGCACGGCGTCTACCCCGTCCACAGCGGCAATCGCGCTGATATCGCTCTGACTGAGGCCAAGGGTGGACAGCACCCGCAGGTCGAACACATTCTGCTGCACATAGTACTTCTGGGCAGCGGTGCGCATATCGGGGGCAATGCACATCAGGCCGGTGAGCATCATCACCCCCAGCGCCACGATGCCAAACAGGGACACCACCCGGCTGATGCTGCTTTTCATCTCGCGCAGGATATTTTTGCGGTAACTTTTCTGCACAGTACTCACCACTCGATCTGTTCCACCGGCACCGGGTGCTCGTTGACCTGATTGGACACGATGCGGCCGCTGCGCACCTGAATGATGCGGTCGGCCATACCGGTCAGTGCCGTGTTGTGGGTAATAACAATGACGGTGCGTCCGGTCTTGCGGCAGGTATCCTGCAAAAGGCCCAGCACCTGCTTGCCGGTGCGGTAGTCCAGCGCACCGGTGGGCTCGTCACAGAGCAGCAGCTTGGGGTTTTTGGCCAGTGCGCGGGCAATGGACACCCGCTGCTGCTCGCCGCCGGAAAGCTGCGCCGGGAAGTTGTTCAGCCGCTCGCCCAGCCCCACGCTGCGCAAGGTCTCGGCGGGGTCCAGCGGGTCGCGGCAGATCTCGCTGGCAAGCTCCACGTTTTCCAGCGCGGTCAGGTTCTGCACCAAGTTGTAGAACTGGAACACAAAGCCCACGTCATACCGGCGGTAGGTGGTCAGCTCCCGGGCGGAAAAGCGGCTCACGTTGCGGCCGTCCAGCCAGACGTTGCCCTCGTCGCAGTTGTCCATGCCGCCCAGAATATTCAGCAGGGTGGTCTTGCCCGCGCCGGAGGGCCCCACGATGATGCAGAACTCGCCCTTGTCCACATAGAAATTCAGGTGGTCTGCGGCAGCGATCTTCACACTGCCGGTCTGGTAATATTTACAGACATCTTCAAACTCCACAAAATGCTCCATGGCGTTTTTCCTTTCTGTCAGAATGCAAAGTATTTCAACTTAAATATAGCATAAATCCACCGGGATTTGCAAAGCCCCCGGCACGAATTTTCAAAAACTTAACACAAGCCGCCGCAAAACATAAAAAGGGACACCGGAGCGTCCGCAGACGTTCCGGTGTCCCGAGATATAAAGCTTCTGTACCGCCGCGCGGCGGGCATTATCAGCTTATTTTGCAGCGTACCAGTCTGCGCTGGGCTGATGCTTACCGGCGGTCACGGCATTGCCCTGATAGTACAGGGTGCCGTCCGCACCGCGGCTGTAACGGGAGAAGAACTCATTCCAGATGGCAACGCTCTCCTCCTGCAGGTAAACGTGAGGGGTATCCTTGACCACGGTGTACTGCACCAGCGGAGCGTTGCCCCCCATAAAGCTCTTGGTCACAAAAGCGCCATCGTAGGAGGTGCTTTCTGCAACAGCTGCCTCGTTGGTGGCGTTGTGGGCGTTCCAGCCCTGCAGCGCCTTCACCGTCCCGTTATCCTCCACCAGCTCTGCCACACCTGCCGAGTCGTACTCGCCCAGGAAAGCCCATGTCGGCAGCAGAACAGCGGGGTCAAGCTCCGGCAGTGGGGCAAACATATAGCCGACGGGTGCAATGGCGGCAAAGCGGCTTGCGTAGCGGCAGGCGGTAGCCCAAGTCATCAGGCTGCCGTTGGAGTGACCGGTAGCATACACGCGGGTGGTGTCGATGCTGTAATCCCGCTCCATGCGGTCCAGCAGACTGTTGATGAACTCCAGATCCACGCTGGGGTCGGTATCCTTACCAGCCAGTGCGGCAAAGGGACCTGCCAGCCACATGGCGGTGGGAATGTTGCCCATCAGGTCTGCGGGACGTACCAGGCCCTGCGCAAACACCACGATAAAGCCGTTCTGCTCTGCCACATCGTACCAGCGGGACTCTTCGGCAATGGCGTACATGGAGGCGGTGTAGCCGTGCATCACCAGCACCAGCGGCACCTTTTTGCTGCCGGTATAGGTGGACGGCACATAGACCATCCAGCGGCGCAGCTCGCCGTTGACCCACTCCTCATGGATATCAAAGCCCCGACGGGTAAAGTCCTCTGCCTTTGCTACACGACCCGGCAGCTGCAGTGCCATAAAGCGCTTGAACTGACCGGAGAACTTTTCCCAGATGGCTGCCGGGCACTGTGCCTTTTCGGTGACCCACACCTCGGCGGCAGAGCCTGTACGGCTGCTGACATACACGCCGTTTTCCTTTGCCACAGCCTGATTGGCGTTCAGGTAGAACTTCAGCGCTGCCTTATTGGTAGTATCCGCCTTGGAACGGACGAACCAAACGGGAGTATCCACCGTCTTTGCGGCGATTGCCTCCTCCTGCACGCCGCGGGTGGAGTCGCCGGGGAAGGGCAGCACATACTCGCCGCCCACTGCCTCCAGAGAAGCTGCCGGGACCTCAACGGCATCCACGGCGCAGATGGAGCTGAAATCGCTTGCCCAGCGAGCGCCGAACAGCAGAGCGGCTGCGCCGCCCTCCTTGTAGCCCACCAGTGCAGTGTGGGACTTGTCCATGGAGAATGCGCCGGACAGCTTAACGCCCTTTTTGCGCATGAGCTGATACAATGCATCCAGCGCTGCTGCGTCATCACGACCGGCAGAGCTCAGGGAAAGGTTCCAGCTGCCGCCGTTTTCAGGACCGAAAAATACAACGGCGATCTTATTTTTGCACGCCACCGTGCGCCACATACGACCTGTGACCGAGCCGGAGAACGCCCTTGCGGTGGTGTTGTCCGGGGTCAGCACGATAACTGCCGGCGCCCAGGGATCCATGCCGTCGGGCAGGTAATAGGTAGCAGCACCAACATTCTGACCGCCCACCATTACCTGCGCATCATGAAACAGACCCACATTCACGTTCAGGTACGGGTTTTCCGGGTCATAAGCAAAGGTCTTGCCATCGCCCAGACCCATAGCTGCGGTCTTGCGATCTACGGTAGTGTGCAGATCTCCGTTGGTCTGGTCCAGCTCTGTCGCAGCCAGAGCCGAGGGTGCCATAGCGGCTACGGTAGCACCCAGCGCGGTAGCGGCGGAAAGCTTCATAAAATCGCGGCGTTTCATAGTGTTTTCTCCTTTTTGTAAGTGCCTGCGCACTTTGTTATGCCCGGCTTTGAAGGCCGGACTCTCTTGCTTTTTCTCCGATTTTTTCTCACGGCAGGTGCCTTCCTGCTTCAACATTGTACAAAGAATACCATTTATATCACAATTTGTAAATAGTATTTAGTGTTTTTTGTTTCAATTAATATATTAGTATATCATTTTTTGTAAAAAGTGCTGATCAGCGAAAGTCCCCTATACCACTGCTGTTTCTAATGATACACTTCCTTTTCTCTATGAAAATTCAAAAAGCCCCTGCACGCAGGGTGCAGGGGCTTTGGAACAGCGATCTTACTTGCGGTTTGCCAGCAGGTTCTCGATCTTCTTCAGGGGGTCGATGATGCTGGAAACGGACATATCGTGGTTCAGAGCCACCACAAAGTAGGCAGCATACTTGGAAACGTCCACGTCCACATACCAGTCGCGGGTCAGCAGCTCGGGCATACGGTAGGTCAGGTTGGTGCCCACAACGTAGGTCAGGGTGCCGTCTGCCACAGCCTTGTCGAACTTCTCCAGACCGCTGGTGAACAGGGGGAAGGTGGCGTTGGCGATGATGTTGGCAGCGCCGCGCTCCTTCAGGTTGCTGGCAACCTCCAGCATGCTCTCGCCGGAAGCAATGATATCGTCTGCGATAAAGACGGTCTTGCCCTCCACGCTCTCGCCCAGATACTCATGGGCAACGATGGGGTTGCGGCCGTTCACCACGCGGGTGTAGTCGCGGCGCTTGTAGAACATACCCAGGTTGCAGCCCAGCACGCTGGAGAAGTACATATTGCGGTTCATAGCGCCCTCGTCCGGGCTGACCACGGTGAACTTCTCCTTGTCGAAGGACAGGGTGGGGTCCTTCTTCAGCAGGCTCTTGAGCACCTGATAGGTGGGCATGGCGTTATCAAAGCTCATCAGGGGCACTGCGTTCTGCACGCGGGGGTCGTGTGCGTCAAAGGTGATGATGTTGCGCACGCCCATGGTCTGCAGCTCCTGCAGGGCCACAGCGCAGTCCAGGCTCTCGCGCACCACGCGGCGGTGCTGACGGCCGCCGTACAGGCTGGGCATGATGACGGAAACGCGGTGTGCCTTACCGGCCACAGCCTGGATCAGACGCTTCAGGTTTGCAAAGTGGTCGTCCGGGGACATGTGGTTCTCGTAGTTGAACAGCTTGTAGGTGACGCTATAATTGCCCGGGTCCACCACGATAAAGATATCGTCGCCGCGGACAGACTCCTTGACCAGACCCTTGGCGTCGCCGCTCTGGAAGCGGGGGCAGTCGCAGGAAATAATGAAGGTGTCTTTTTCAATTCCGGCAGCCTTTGCCCAACGGACAAGGTGCTTGTCGATCAGGCCGGTCAGCTCCTCTGCACCGGGGCAGGCGATCAGCCGCATATCCGCCACACTGGGCTGCTCAAAGAAGGACTTAGGGGAAATTTCAATAGACATAGTCACATAACTCCTTATTGCTGTTTACCATCCGTACCATGCACACAAGTGCGCATATCTGGTTTTATTTTATCACATTTTGTCGATTGTTCCATATCAATTTGTTTCATGTATCGATTTTCTGCGCCTTGCACAGCTGTTTTTCCTTTTCCTTCAAGAGAATGTGAGTTTCTTACAAAAACGCGACCAAATCTTTACCGTTTCGCAAAGTTTATCTGATTTTTGAAGAAAAGTAATACTTTTTTACCGTACCATTTTCTTTTCCCAAGTGACGCAAAAAGACCGCTGCACGGTCGGGTGCAGCGGTCTCTCTTCACTTACCTTCTATCAGGGTAAAACGCTTTTTACAGGGCAGCCACGGCAGCCTTCAGGGCATCCACGCGGTCGGTGTTCTCCCACTTCACGCCCAGATCCTCGCGGCCCATGTGGCCATAAGCGGCCAGCTGACGGTAGATGGGCTTGCGCAGGTCGAGGTCACGGATGATGGCAGCGGGGGTCAGGTCAAACACCTTCTCCACAGCCTGCTCGATCTTCTCGTCTGCCACAGTGCCGGTGCCGAAGGTATCCACCATGATGGACACAGGCTTTGCCACGCCGATGGCGTAGGCCACCTGTACCTCGCACTGCTTTGCCAGACCCGCAGCCACGATGTTCTTGGCCACCCAGCGGGTAGCGTAGGCTGCGCTGCGGTCCACCTTGCTGGGGTCCTTGCCGGAGAAGGCGCCGCCGCCGTGGCGTGCATAGCCGCCGTAGGTGTCCACGATGATCTTACGGCCGGTCAGACCGGTATCGCCCTGCGGGCCGCCCACAACAAAGCGGCCGGTGGGGTTGATGTAGTACTTGGTGTTCTCGTCCAGCAGCTCGGCGGGGATGGTGGCCTTGATGACCTTTTCCATCACGTCTGCCCGCAGCTGCTCCATGCTCACGCTCTCGCTGTGCTGGCTGGAGATGACCACGGCGTCCACGCGCACGGGCTTATTGTTCTCGTCGTACTCCACGGTCACCTGACTCTTGCCGTCCGGGCGCAGGTAATCCATTTCGCCGCTCTTGCGCACTTCGGTCAGGCGCTTTGCCAGCTTGTGGGCAAGGCTGATGGGCATGGGCATCAGCTCGGGGGTCTCGTCGCAGGCATAACCGAACATCATGCCCTGATCGCCTGCACCGCCCACCTGATCGTTGGTGCCCAGTGCAATATCGGGGCTCTGGCCGTCAATGTTGGAGATGACGGCGCAGGTGTCGGCGTCAAAGCCGAACTTTGCGCGGGTGTAGCCGATATCTGCCACCACCTCGCGGACGACCTTCTGGAAGTCCACATAGCAGTTGGTGGTGATCTCGCCCATAATGTGCACAAGGCCGGTGGATGCGCAGGTCTCGCAGGCCACGCGGGCGTTGGGGTCGTGGGTCAGGATCTCGTCCAGAATTGCATCAGAGATCTGGTCGCAGATCTTGTCGGGATGTCCCTCGGTGACGGACTCCGAAGTAAACAGGTGTCTAGCCATTTTTTGCCTCCTAAATGTTGCAGTTGCGTGTATTTACCATTCCATCAAGTTTGTTCTGAAAAATAAAAGCGCCCAGAGCCGAAAGCTCTGAGCGTTGCACTCTTATCTTCCGGTTTCCCGCAGGATTTGGCACCTTACGCTCTCGCGCAGGTTGTCGGGCTTCACAGGGCCTGTCCCCTCAGCCGCTCTTGATAAGTCGGTATTCAATTGGTACGCCACATATTCTATCATTACAGCGTCAGATTGTCAAGATAAGTCGCACTTATTTTAGACATTCCTTTTAAATTGATGGAGCATTTCCCTGCTCCGGTGCGGCATGGCCGTCCCGGGCGGCGTGGAAAGCGCGCTTTTCTGCGTACATCCGCTGATCCAGCTCCACCAGAAACTTCTCCACGCTGCCGCCCTCGTACTTTGCCACACCGGTGGAGAAGGACAGCTGAAAGCTGCCCGCCGGAGCGGTGGCGTTATAGTGCTGCACCCGCTGCTCGATGGCGGTGCAGATCTCGTCCAGCAGCTCCTCCGAGCCGTGCCGGATCAGCACCATGAACTCATCGCCGCTCATGCGGATGGCTACCGAGTTTGCCACCAGCGCCCCGGACAGGATGTGCCCGATTTCCTGAATGGCGCGGTCGCCCTCGGCGTGCCCGTAGGTGTCGTTGATCTCCTTGAAGCAGTTCACGTCCATCATGATGCCGTAAACGTCCTTCTCCTGCGTGGCGTGGATGCGGTCCAGACAGTAGTTCATGTACTTGCGCCCAAACAGGCCGGACAACTCATCGGTATAGCCGCGCAGGCTGCGGGTCTGGCTGTCCACAAGCACAAAGGCGATAGCTACCGACAGCCAGCCAAAGGCCATACCGTAGAATGCGCCCTGCAGCAGCGTGCCCACCGCACAGGTGACCACGAAGTAGTACACCGGGAAAAACTCCACCGTAATGCCATCGCGCTTGGCCTTATGCACCTGCCACACGCTCTCGGCGTAATAGCTGAACAGCAGCAGATACAGCAAAATATTCAGCGGGCCCCGATGGTAAGCGTTGTCCGCCGAAATGGAAAAGATCCACCCCGTGCCAAAAAGGTTTGCCACCAGCAGCACCAAAAGCGCCAGCAGCGGCGCGCCCAGCAGCAGATGCCTTCTGCGCAGGCGTCCGGTGCTGCGGTAAACCCGGAAGTCCACATACAAACACCACGCATAGCCCACGCACACGGTAGCGCCGGTGCAGACGGTGTTGGTCAGGTACAGACAGAACCGGCTTGCAGCGCCGGGCACGCCGTCCAGCAGAAAGCTGATCGTCTCTGTGGCCTGTGCCAGCAGCGTCACCACCAGAATCCGGCAAAACAGCTCTGTTCCCACGCTGTTTTTACTCTCGCCGCGCACCCGCAATAAAAGCAGAAAGCTTACCAGCACCGCCCCTGTGCCATTGGCCACAAGGATCTCGGGTATATTCATTGCATTTCCTCCTCTGCCCGCCTTGCCCCACAAGGCGAACAGCCCCTATTTTATACAATACCTATTTATATTATACACCCTGCTACACTCTGCTTGCAAGGCTTGGGCGCAAAAAAGGCCGCTGCACAGCAATTTGTGCAGCAGCCCTTGAGAGATCATCCTTTGCAGTTCAGCCAAGCCCAGAGCTTTGCCGAAATACATTTTTTGCAGAAAACTTAATAGCCCTTTGCCTGCTCGCCGTTCAGGATCTTGACAGCGCGGGAGGTGCCCAGACGGTCAGCGCCCAGTGCAAGGAAGGTTTCCATATCCTCCACGGTGGAAATGCCGCCGGCAGCCTTGACCTTGCAGCGGCCACGCACGCCCTTGACCATCAGCTCCACGTCATGGAAGTTGGCACCTGCGGTAGAGAAGCCGGTGCTGGTCTTGATGTAGTCGGCACCGGCCTCGCAGACGATGTCGCACATCTTTTCCTTTTCTTCCTCGGTCAGCAGGCAGGTCTCAATGATGACCTTCAGAATCTTATCGCCCACAGCCTGCTTCACGGCACGGATGTCCTCACGGACAGCATCGTACTCCTTGTTCTTCAGGCGGCCGATGTTGATGACCATGTCCACCTCGGCTGCGCCGTTGGCGATGGCAGTCTTGGCTTCAAAGGCCTTGCTGGCGGTATCCATGGCACCCAGAGGGAAGCCCACCACGCAGCACACGGGGATGCGGCCTGCCATATACTCCACAGCCTGCTTGACGTAGCAGGTGTTGATGCAGACGGATGCGGTGTGGTTTGCAATGGCTTCGTCACACAGCTGCTGGATCTGGGGCCAAGTGGCCTCCGGCTTCAGCAGGGTATGATCGACATGGGACAGGATCTCTTCGCGGTTCATGTTCGTTCCTCCGTTGTTTTACTTGCTGGCACGGCGCACCTTTGCCATGCCCACAGCGCTGAGTGCGATCGCAGTCACCGATGCCGTTGCACCAATGATGCCCAGCACCAGACCGGAAACCAGGAATGCGAACCCTTTCAGACCACGTTTCATAATACCGTACCTCCTGAAAATTATTGTTTCTTTTTAAAGATAATGAGCTTGCTGAACACATAGTTCAGCACGATCACCAGTACATTGGAAAAGACCTTCACGGCAAGGCCCCACAGTGCCTGAGCATCGTAGGCGCTGGTGACGAAGATGGCTGTGGGGCCGTCCGCCCCGCCGATGACGGCAATGGCGGCGGAGCCATCTGCCACGGCGGCATGGCTCCCGGCAAAGCTGTTTGCCATGTAGAGGGTAGTATCCGGACCCAGCCAGCCCGCCACGGCGCCCAGCAGACCCTGCATGGCGGTGTCCACCAGCGCCGCACCCTGCGCAGCCAGCAGATTGCCGCCCACGATCATGATGGCGGCATCCAGCACCATGGTGCCCAGACGGCAGGTGACAAAGGTGCCAAACTCCTTGGCCATGGCTTTGCCGGTGGTCCTGCTGCGGAACACGAACGCCCGGTTGGTGCAGTAGGCAAACAGGATGCACAAGGCGTTATCCAGCACATTGCCCCAGCTGTTGGCGGCGGTGTAGCCGAACAGCCGGCTGAACAGCGCATACAGCACAATATTCAGCAGGGTGGTCAGCACGCCAAAGATCAGGTAACTGAGCACTTCCCAGTGCTTTTTGAAAAATTTCATCATGACTATCTTAACAAAAACAGCCCCGCCGCCGTTTTCCCGGCAACGGGGCTGCAGATCGCATTGTGTCAGAAGCTATGCTTTTGCACGAAGGGCTGATTACTCAGCGTCGTCGTTCAGCAGAGCCTTCATGGACAGGCTGATGCGCTTCTTGTCGAAGTCAACATCCAGCAGCTTCACATCGACCATATCGCCGACCTTCAGTACGTCAGAGACCTTCTCAACGCGGTCATTGCTGATCTCGCTGATGTGGACCAGACCGTCAACACCCGGCAGGATGCGGACGAATGCACCAAACTTGGTCAGAGAAACGACCGGAGCATGGAAGGTGCTGCCGATGGGGTAGTTGTTCTTCAGCTGCTCCCAGGGGTTGTCCTCGGACTTCTTGTAGCCCAGAGAGACCTTGTGGTTCTCGGTGTCGATGTCCTTGACATACACTTCGATGGTGTCGCCAACGGAGACGACCTCGGAGGGGTGCTTGATGCGGTTCCAGCTCAGCTCGCTGATGTGGCACAGGCCGTCGACACCACCGATGTCAACGAATGCACCATAAGAGGTCAGGCTCTTGACAACGCCGGTGTAGGTCTTGCCCACCTCAACGTTTGCCCAGAACTCCTCACGCTTTGCCTTGTTCTGCTCAGCGGTCACCTTGTTGATGCTGCCCACGATCTTGCGGCCGGAGCACTCGGTGACGACCAGCTGAACGTGCTGGCCGACCAGAGCAGTGTAGTCCTCGTCGCGGCGCATAGTGGCCTGAGAACGGGGAACGAACACCTTGACGCCCTTGACGTTGACGACAACGCCGCCCTTATTGAACTCGGTAACATCGCCCTCGACGACTTCACCGGATTCTGCTGCCTTGGCGATCTCTTCCATGCCCTTGCGAGATGCGAGCTTCTTGCGGGAGAGCTGGATGACGCCATCCTGATCCATAACCTTCTCGACGATGAGGTCCAGCTCATCGCCAACCTTCACCAGGTCTTCGACCTTGGCGGAGGAATCATCGGTCAGCTCGCTCAGCTTGACAAAGCCGGTCTGCTTCGCACCGATATCCACCTGGATCTCGTTGGCAGAGATGCTGGTCACGATTCCTTTCACAATACTGCCTGCATGAACTCGCTTTTCTTCGGATGCGTTCAGCATCTCCTCAAAGCTCATGTTGTCATTGATTTCTGCGCTCATACTGTTAAGTACCTCCTCAATAATAGACGATGGCGTTGAAGCCCCGGCTGTCACGCCCGCCACTTTAACATCTGCAAACCATTCCGGCCGAAGTTCGCTCGCTGTTTCGACCGTTACGGCACGCGTGTGTTTTGCGGCGACCTGTACCAGCTTTTGGGTATTGGAAGAATGATGACCGCCAATGACAACAACAATGTCGCATTTTTGGCTGAGGTCTTCCGCTTCCTGTTGCCTCGCCCACGTCGCATTACATATTGTATCAAAAATTCGGGCGTTTGTATAGGCTTTTTTGAGAAACTCCGAACTTTCTTTCCATTTTGTAACCTGAAATGTGGTCTGTGCAACTGCAAAAAGGGGTTTTTGGGGGTCAGAAGGGCCGTTCCACGCCTCTAACTCGGCTAAATCGGCAAAAACGAACACCTCGCCCCGGGTGTGTCCCACAATGCCCTGCACCTCCGGGTGGGTCTTATCGCCCGCCACCAGCAGCACCGCACCCTCTTTTTCGGCCTCGGCGGCAATGCGCTGGATCTTCTGCACAAAGGGGCAGGTGGCGTCATGGTACGGGATGCCGCGAGCTTCCAGTTCGTCGTAAACGCTGCGGGGCACGCCGTGGCTGCGGATGACCACCTCGCACCCGGCGGGCACATCCTGCACGGTGTCCACTACCTGTGCACCCTTGCGCCGCATATCCTCCACCGCCTGCGGGTTGTGGATCAGCGGGCCCAGTGTTGCTACCTTATGCCCCTCGGCCAGCAGGCCATAGGTCAGTTCCACGGCACGGTTCACGCCAAAGCAGAACCCCGCCGTTTTTGCCAAACGGATCTCCATCTCTTACGCCCCCATCTTTTCCCATGCTTCCAGCAGTGCCTGCTTGTTGGCACGGAGCTTTTTGGTGTCCCGGCGGCCCTCCATGGCAAACTGCGCTGCGGGCATCGGCTCGCCGTAGATCACCCGCACCTTGCAGAACAGGTGCATCCTTCCGTCCGGGGTGTCGTACAGGATGCGGCAGGGCACAACGTCCACCCCTGCCTCGGCGGCAATGACGAAAAGACCGCTCTTGGGGGGCAGGAGCTTGCCCTCCTTTTCGCGAGTGCCCTCCGGGAAGATGAGCAGGGTCTTGCCCTGCTTGCAGACCTCCACCGTCTGAGAGATGACCGCCATCTCGTCCTTGGTGCCGCGGACGCACACACCGCCGCAGCAGCGGAAGAACCACGTCAGGAAGGCGTTGATCTCGAACAGCTCCTTTTTGGCAAACACCACCATCCGCCTGCCCCACCGGGTGACAACGATGAACACCGGGTCGATGGCAGACACATGGGTGGGCGCAAGGATATAGCCCTTCGTCTGCACCTTTTTCAGGTTTTCACGCCCCTCCACCCGGATGCGGAAACCGATGTGCCACACAAGCCATGCAAGGGGCACCAGAATATAATATAGTACCATTTTTTATTCCTGTCCTGTTTGTTTTATCCGCCGATCTTTTTGGCAATGATCTGCTTCATGGCGTCAAGGCTCTGCTCAAAATCCAGTTTCGAGGTATCCAGCAGCACGGCGTCCTCCGCCTGTTTCAGCGGAGCGGCGGCGCGGTGGGTATCCTGATAGTCCCGCTGCTTCACGTCTGCCAGCACTTCCTCGTAGGGGGTGTCGATGCCCTTGGCCTGATACTCCTTCCAGCGGCGGGTGGCGCGTGCCTCCGGGCTGGCGGTCAGGAAGATCTTCACCGTAGCGTCCGGCAGCACCACCGTGCCGATATCCCGGCCGTCCATCAGCACATCCTGCTTTTTTGCCATGCTGCGCTGCAAGTCCAGCAGAAATGCCCGCACCGCGGGGTTTGCGCCCACGGCAGAGGCTGCCATGCCTGCGGCTTCGGTGCGGATGGCGGCGCTCACATCCTCGTCCTTCAAGTAAATGTGCTGCTCGCCCGCAATGGACGCCAGCCGCAGCTCGATTTCCGGCAGCAGGGCGTCCACCGCTGCGTTGTCCTTGGGGTCCTTGCCCGCGCGCAGGGCGTACAGGCCGATGGCGCGGTACATTGCACCGGTGTCCACATAGATATAGCCCAGCTCTGCCGCCAGACGGCGTGCCAGAGTGGATTTGCCTGCACCCGCAGGCCCATCAATTGCAACAGATACCATGATATGTTCTCCTTATTTATATATAGTACACAGGAAATTGACTGCGCTGTTTTTTACAGGTTATTCGCAAAGCTTTGTGCGGTGCAGAAAGCGATCTGCAGATTGTAGCCGCCGGTGTAGGCGTCCACGTCCAGCACCTCGCCCGCAAAGTACAGCCCCAGCGCCTTTTTGCTCTGCATGGTCTTGGGGTCTACCTCCCGCACCGATACGCCGCCGCTGGTGATCACCGCGTGGGCAAGGTCGCCCCGGGCGTCAATGGACACCTGCCAGTGCTTGATCAGCTGCACCAGCTCCCGCTTCTGCTCCCGGGTGATCTGGTTGGCCTTGGTGGCGGGGTCAATGCCCCAGCGCGCCACCATGACCGGCTGCATACTGGAAGGCAGCAGCTTGACCAGCGCACCCTGCGCCGCGTGGTTTGCCAGCAGGGCAAAGTCCCGGGTAATGCGGTCGTACAGCTGCTCCTCGCTCAGGGCGGGCTTCAGGTCGATCTCCGCGATGTACCTGTGCTTTTTCATATCCCCCAGATGGCTGGATGCGCTCAGGGTCAGCGGCCCGCTGATGCCAAAGTGAGTGAACAGCATCTCGCCCTGCTCGTCAAAGATGACCTTGCCGTCCTCCAGCAGGGTCAGGGTAACGTTTTTCAGCGCCAGACCCATCATCTTTTTGCAGTCCGGGTCGCGGCTGACAAGGCTGACCAGACTGGGCACCGGCTCCACAAGGGTGTGCCCCGCCTGCTGCGCCAGCTTGTAGCCGTCGCCGGTAGAACCGGTGGTGGGGTAGCTTACGCCGCCGGTAGCCACCAGCACAGCGTCTGCCCGGTATTCCCGGCCGGAAGTGCCCCGCACGCCCACGCAGCGCCGCGCCGGGCCAGCCTTTTTCTTTTTGGGGTGGCGCGGGTTTTCCGCTGCCGCCGGGGCGGGTTCTGCCTCCGGCACGATGTCCTCCAGCAGCAGCTTTTTTGCGCCGTCGTAGACGATGTCGGCGTCCTGCGCATAGCGCAGCAATGCCTGCCGGATCTCCTCGGCCTTATCCGATACCGGGAACACCCGGCGGCCGCGCTCCACCTTCAGATCCACGCCAAGGCCTTCGAACAGTTCCATGGTCTTTGCCGGGGGGAACGCCCCCAGCGAGGAGTACAAAAAGCGCGGGTTCGTGCGCACATGGCGCAAAAACTCCTCTGCCGGGCAGTCGTTGGTCACATTGCAGCGCCCTTTGCCGGTGACAAGGATCTTCTGCCCGGGCTTCTCGGTATGCTCCAGCACCGTCACCTGATGTCCCTGCCGCACGGCGGCGCCCGCCGCCATCAGTCCGGCTGCCCCGGCTCCCACGATCAAAACCCTTGCCATCTGTCATCCTCCCAAAATCGCCTGTTGATTCTATTGTATCATACCAGAAACCCCGCGCAAAAGCAATGCAGCGCCGCAGGAAATGAATGGATTTTCGGTTCCACACCCTCTTGACAAAGCCGCTGGGCTGCTGTATTCTTTTTACAGACCGATAGTTTGTAAAAAAGGAGTATCCGCCATGCCGCGCAACAAATACCCGGAACAGACCGTTGAAAAGATCCTGGACGCCGCCGCCCTGCTCTTCCTCCAGAAGGGCTACCAGAATACCACCCTGCAGGACATCATTGATGCTACAAAGCTTTCCAAAGGGGCGGTGTACCATCACTTCCGCTCCAAGGAGGAGATCGCGCAGCGCGTCGGTGACCGTTTGGGCGACCAGATGTGGGAGCCGCTGCGCCATATCCGGGACGACCCGGCCCTGACCGGGCTGCAGAAGCTGCAGGCGGTGTTTGCAGTTTCCTTTGCCGGGCAGCGGCAGCAGCAGATCGCGCAGACTTTGCCGCACCTGTGCAGCAACCCGCAGTTCCTTGCCATGGAGCTGACCAACATTGAAGCGCATCTGGCCCCGGAGTGCATTGCGCCCATGATCCGGCAGGGCATGGCGGACGGCTCCATCCACACTGCCGATGCCAATGCGCTGGCCGAAGCGCTGTTCGTGCTGGCAGACATCTGGCTTTCTCCCCAGACGCGCCCCACCACGCCGACCGAGCAGCGGGCGCGGAACGTCGTGTTTCAGCAAATGACCCATGCACTTGGGCTGGATCTTTTGACGGATGCACAGGCCGAGCAGCTGGTGCAGCTGTGCACACCGGTCAAAGACTGAATTTCCCGGGCGGAACGCTCCGCCTTTTTTGTATGTAAATACAGACCAACAGTCTGTAAATAAAAAAGCAGGAGGTTTCCATGAACACTTTTATCCTTATCGTCCTCGGACAGATCGTCTCCCTGTTCGGCAATGCCGCCCTGCGGTTTGCGCTGCCGCTGTATCTGCTGCGGCAGACCGGTTCCGCTGCGCTGTACGGCGGCATCACCGCTCTTGCCATGCTGCCCGCGCTGGCTGGAATGCTGACCGGCGGCGCGCTGGCAGACCGCTGCCGTAAAGCCCGCCTGATGGCACTGCTGGATCTGGTGACCGCCGGTATTGCGGCTGCAGCCGCTGCCGGACTGCCGCATCTGCCCCTGCTTCCGCTGGTCCTGACAGTGCTGGGCAGTCTGTACGCCATTCAGGGGCTTTACCAGCCCGTGGTACGCGCCTGTCTGCCCCTGCTGCTGAACGGCCCCCAGCTGCTGCGCGGCAACGCAGTCATTCAGCTGGTGGATACCGTGGACGAGCTTCTCGGCCCCCTGCTGGGTGCTGTTCTGCTGGAGCACCTCGGCATCCGGGGTCTGCTGGCACTCTGCGGCGGCTGCTTTGCACTTTCCGCCGGGATGGAGCTGTGCCTGCGCATTCCACAGGATGTCCCACAGGACGCAAAGCTCTCGGTCCGTTCTCTGTGGGCTGACCTGCGGGAAAGTGCGCAGTTTCTCACCGGGCAGGCTGCGGTGCTGCGGTTAGCTGCCGCCATGGCGGCTGTAAACCTGCTGGAAGTCCCCGCCCTCACCGTAGGTGTTCCGGTGCTGGTGGTACAGACCCTGCAGAAAAGTGATGCCTCCCTCGGCCTTGTGCAGGCGGTGCTGAGCGCAGGCGGCATTTTAGGCGGCGTGCTGGCCGGAACCGTCTTTGTCCGTCATCCCATCCGCAGCGGCACACCTCTTTTGCTGGCGCTCAGCGGCGTGTGCGCCGCGCTGGGTCTTGCCCTCCGGGTGTCAGTGCTGCAGTTCGGCAGCATTCTGGTGCTGGGGGCCGTGTTTATGGCCGTGGCAGCGCTGTTCAATGTATGGTTTTTTGCGCAGCTGCAAGTGCTGGTGCCGCAGGCACAGCTGGGCAAAACTACCGCCTGTTGCACCGTGCTGGCCTGCCTGACCCAGCCCATCGGGCAGGCAGCCTACGGCATTGCCTTCCAGCACTGGGCCGCACACCCCGCAGATGTACTGCTGGCAGCCGGGGTGCTTTCGGCGCTGGTTCTCTGGCTGCTGCAAACGCGCCGTACCGTCTGACACAGCAAAAAAGGAGCCGCTGTTGCAGCCCCTTTTGTGGTTTGCTTATTCCGGCAGCTTTGCCGGGTCGAGGTAGCTTTCGCCCTGCTTTACCTCCACATGGATGTGGCTTTCTTCGGCGCATTCGCAGCCGACAGTGCCCACCGTGCCAAGCTTCTGCCCGGCTGTCACGGTATCCCCGGCCTTTACGGCAGGATCTGCCACGCCGCACAGCCGCCAACAGCGACCAGCGGCATCTTCCAGCACCACCACGGTGCCCCAGTTGCCCTCTGCCCCGGCAGACACCACCTTGCCCGCCACGGGTGCCGCTACCGCAACGCCCTGCGTGCAGGCGTAATCCACGCCGTTGTGGGTGCGCCAGTCTCCAAGGGTCTTGTTATACACCAGCTCCTCACCGCTGAAGGCGTTGAGCACGTGCCCCGGCATAGAGGGCGCGGCGGCAGGCTGTGCCGAACTGCTGGCAGGCGAGGATGCGCCTTGCAGTGCCGAGGGTTCGCGCAGCGAACCAGAGCCAGACTGCGCACCAGAGGATGCCCCAGAGGGCGTCTGCTGCGGCACATCTGCCTTGCTGTTTGCAACGTCGGTCACGGGCTGCTGCCATGTGGTGTCCTCCTGTGCGTCCCAGTCCGGTTCTGTTTCCGGGGTGGTCTGTTGGGTGGTGCCGGGGGCGTTTAGTCCATCCAGACTTTTTTGCAGTTCTGCCCGCAGGGCACGCACCGCCCACACCCCTGCCGCAGCCGCAGCCAGCAGGCTTGCGGTCAGCAGCAGAGCAAAGCCCTTGCCGTGCAGAAATTTTTTGATCTGCTCCATGCTTGTTACTCCCATCTGTTCGTTTTGTGTACGGGAACTTTTCTGGGCTTAGTGTGGGACAGCGGCGGGCAGTTTATGCAAGGGGGCAAAAAAGACACGCAAAAAGGCTGAGCAACCGCTTTTTTGCAGCTGCTCAGCCCTGCTGTATCCCGTTTTTGGTTACTTGCGCGCGATCATTTCGGTATAGGCCAGCACCAGCGGGCCTACGCCCTTGGCATCGTTGCAGACCACCGGCTCGCTGAAGTAGTAGGCCAGAGAACCGTCACGGTGATCCTTGCCGCCCAGACCTGCCACAAGACAGATGCCGTCCAGCTGCAAGCTGCCGTCCGGGTTCTTGGACAGATACCGGTCGCAGGTGCCGTAGAAAGCCTTCTCCGCCCATGCAGCCATGCGTTTGGGCAGATATCCCAGACGCACGCCCTTGAGCACGGCATAGGCAAACAGGGCGGTGCCGCTGGTTTCCAGATAGTTGCCCTCGGCCTCCGGGTGGTCGATGACCTGCCAGAACATCCCGGTCTGCTCGTCCTGGAACTTGTGCATATCCTCCACAGCCTGCTTGAGCATGGCCATGATGCCGCGGTACTCGTTGTACAGCTGCTCGTCCATGCGCTCCAGCACATCCACCATTGCCACAAGGAACCAGCCCATGGCGCGCAGCCAGAAGTTGGGGCTGCAACCGGTCTCGGGGTCTGCCCAGTACATCTGGCGGCTCTCATCGTAGCCGTGGTAGTACAGGCCGGTCTTTTCGTCCCGCATGTGCTTTTTGATGTTCATGAACTGCTTGTAGCTGTCGATGCAGCCCTGCATCTTGTTGAAGCGGGTCTCGTACTCCATGTAGAAGGGCTGTGCCATATAGGTGCCGTCCAGCCACACCTGCCACGGATAGATATCCTTGTGCCAGAAGTTGCCCTCCTTGGTGCGGGGCTGGGTGAGCAGCTGGCTGCGGATGGTGTCGATGGCCTTGCGGTACTTCTCGTCCCCGTAGATATCATACAGAATGAACAGGTTCTTGCCCTGATTCACGTTGTCCAGATTGTACTCCTTGGGGTCGTAGGTCTTGATAGCGCCGTCCGGCTGCACAAAGTAGTCGATAAACTCCTTGGAAAACTCCAGATACTTCTCGTCACCAGTGGTCTTGTACAGGCTCAGGCAGGCGGTGATCATGCAGCCGTCGATGTAGTTCCACTTATTGGGTTTGCCGCTGCGCACCTTCTCGATGTTCCACATCGGTGCCTCGGCGCTGGAATTGGCGATCAGATAGTCCACATAGTCTCCCAGCATGGACAGGATCTCTTCATGGGTCATGGGTCAGTCCTCCTCAAAATGTCCTACGTTGGCAAAGTGCAGCCGCTCGCCCTCGTAGCCCTCGATCTTCACGTTGTGTAGGTCGATCTCCTTGACGTTCTCGGCATAGATGGCCAGCTTTTTCACCAGCGGACGGTTGTCGGCCATGGCCGCCTGTCCCTCCTTGGCGTTGGGGTCGAAGGTGATGCTCACATCCCGCATGGTCACCCGCTCGATGGGCTGCTCCGGCAGGCCATCGAAATAGCAGCCTGCAAACTGGGCATCGGTGGCCACGATGTTCTCCATGGTCAGGCTGCCCAGCTTGGGGGTGTACTCGTCCACCGGCATCGGCTCGCGGCACTGCACATAGGGGCCGTGGCCGTCCGGGTCGCAGAAGTAGAACATATTGATGACAAAGGGTGCTTTGACGCCCCGCATCTCCACGTTGCGGAACACCAGCCCGTCGATGACGGCAGTGTTGCCGCGGCCGCGGCGGGTCTTGACGCGCAGACCGCGGTCGGTGTGGTCCATCAGGCACTGGGTCACTACCATGTCCTTGACGCCGCCGCTCATCTCGCTGCCAATGACGATGCCGCCGTGACCCTTGTCCAGCAGGCAGTTGCGGATGACGGTATGCTCACAGCTGCGCTTCAGCTTCATGCCCAGAAAGACCTTGCTGGCCTTCATGGCGATGCAGTCGTCGCCCACATGGATGTTCATGCCGATGATGCGGATATACTCGCAGCTCTCGGGGTCGATGCCGTCCGTGTTGGGGGCGTTGTAGGGGTTGTTGATGTTGAAGTTGAGCAGGTCGAGGTGCTTGACAAAGATGGGATGGATGGTCCACGAATAGCTGTTCTGCACCGTGATGCCGTGCAGGCAGACGTTCTCGCTGTCCACCGCAGCCACGGCGCGGGGACGCCATGCAATGCGCTTGACCTTGGGGTTCACCCACCAGTCGCCGTTTTCGGCATCGCAGTCCAGCGTGCCCTCGCCGGTCACCACCACGTCATGCACCTGCGTGATGTTCAAAAGACCTGCAAAGCTGTCCAGCGGGTTGCCCTCCCAGCCGGTCAGATAGTACTCGTCCACCTCGTTCTCGCTGGGCAGCACACCGGGCAGGATGGGGTAGTGGGTGCGGTCGTTGTCGCCCAGCAGCACCGCGCCCTTTTCCAGATACAGGGTGGTGTTGCTCTTCATGAACAGGCTGGCGGTGCGGTAACGGCCGGCGGGCACATACACCGTGCCGCCCTTGGGGCAGGTGGACAATGCTGCCTGCAGCCGCACGGTGTTGTCAGTCTCGCCATCGGCCACCAGACCATAGCGGGCAGCATCCACAAAGAAGGTCTCGGCCTCGGTGGTGAAATCCAGCTTCAGGGTCTCGCCCTCGGCCTGCACCTCCACCGTATAGGTGGTGCCGGGCAGCAGGGAGAACAGGGAGAACACGTTGGTGTTGCAGGCCTCGTACACCGTCTTGCCGTTCAGGGCAACGGTAAAGGGGTGTGCCGGACGGTAGCACAGCTCGTTTTCCAGCTCAAAAACGGCGCTGCGGGTCATGGAACGGATCAGGGTCAGATTCATGCGAAATAACCTCCTGTGAGTTTGTCTTGCCCCCACGGGGCAGACGTGGTATCATGAGGAAAAGCGCTCTCCCGGCTACCGGGAGGGCTGTTTCCGGAAAGGATGCGCAAGATGAAAGCGGAACGGGAAAAGATCCATGCAAAGGTAAAAGCGGACACCGTGCGGCTGAACGGCAGCAAGCTGGAGCTGACGGCAGACGAGGAGACGTGCACCTTTCTGCTGGTAAGCGAGGGCAGCTGCACCCTGCAAATGGGGGAAAACAGCCTGCTGCTGAACCCCGGCAGCGCGCTGCTGCTGGGCGCGGGGGACGCAGTGCTCTCTGCCGCCGGTGCAGCCGTACCGGAACTGGTGGGCTGTCGGTTCCCGCTCAGCGCCCTGCACGAGCTGCGCAGCGCCACCCAGCGGGATTTTGCCCGGCTGTTTTTGCCCGGCGAGGTAACGGTGCTGTACGGCCCGGTGCCGTGGGTTCGCCGCCTGCGCACCCTGCTGGAGATGATGCGCGCTGCCATGCCGGAGCAGGACTACCCCGGCGGGCTGTACCTGCTGCTCATCCTGCACTATGTCGAGCAGGAGTGCCTTGCCGAGAGCAGCGCCGCAGCGCGCCCCCGCAACGAGACCATTGAGCAGGTGTGTGCCTACCTTGCCGCCAACTACCGGCAAAAGTTCTCCCTTACCGAGGTGGCGGCGCGGTTCTACCTTTCCCCCTACTATCTCAGCCGCCTGTTCCGGCGGGTGACCGGGCAGTCCATCGTGGACTACCTGAACAACCGCCGCATCGAGGCTGCGCAGAAGCTGCTGGAGACCACCGAGCTTTCCATCAGCGCGATTGCCGAGCAGACCGGTTTTGCCAGCGCAGCCCACTTCCGCCGCGTGTTCCGCGAGGTGATGGATATCAGTCCTTTGCAGTACCGCAAGAAGCAGACGAAATGATGTATCAACCAAAACACCCCCTGTGCCATCCGTTGGGAGCAGCACAGGGGGTGTTGGTCTTGGTCAGATGTTCTTATGGCGCATTAGCCCTTGACGGCACCTGCGGAGATACCTTCAACGAACTGATCCTGTGCACAGAAGAATACGATCAGCTGCGGCAGGATGGAGATGAGGGACAGTGCAAGGATCTTGTTCCATGCAAAGCCGGTATCACCGTCCATGGACAGCTTGACGAACAGGGACATGGGGTATTTGCCGGGGGTGCTGACGTAAAGCAGCGGGCCCATAAAGTCGTTGCAGCTCCACATGAACTGGAACAGTGCGCAGGACACCAGAGCGGGTCCCAGCATGGGCACGATGACCTTGTACAGGGTCTGGAAGGAGGAGCAGCCGTCAATGGCGGCAGCTTCGTCCAGATCACGCGGGACGTTGCGCATGAACTGCACCAGCTGATACACGAAGTAGGTCTCGGTAGCAAATGCGCAGTGCACCCAGATGGCCAGATAGAAGGGGCTGTCCACCCAGCCGAACTTGTTGTACAGCAGGTACTGCGGCACGTTCAGCACGACCTGCGGCAGGAACAGGGTAGCCAGCATGATGTTGAACAGCAGCTTGCGGCCGGGGAAGTCGAAACGGCCAAAGCCGTAAGCGGCAATACAGGCAGACACCACAGTGCAGATCACCTTGGGGAGGACGTAGCTGTAAGTGTTGAGCATGGCCTGCAGGATGTTGATGGAGCCGCCGAAGTTGTTCAGGGCGTTGCGGTAGCCATCCAGCGTAGGCTTTTTGATCCACAGGCTGATGCCTGCAAAGATCTCGCTGTTGTCCTTGAAGGTAGCGCTGATCATCCACAGCAGAGGATAGATCATGATGACACCAACCAGGATCAGCACGAAGTACTTAAAGAAGGTTGCGATCTTATTCGATGCTTTCATTCCCATATTGGTCACCTTACCTTTCATCCGAGTAGTAGACCCACTTCTTCTGGCTGGTGAACGCAATGATCGTCAGGATGCAGACGATGATGAACATGATCCATGCCAGAGCAGAAGCCATGCCCATGTCGTAGGACTTGAATGCGTAGTTGTAAACCAGCAGGGAGATCAGGGTAGTGGAACCACGGGGACCACCGTTGGTGATGATGTAGGGGCCGTTGAACTCCTGGAAAGCCTGACAGATCTGAGTGACCAGGTTGTAGAAGATGATGGGGGTGATCATCGGCACGGTGATGGAGAAGAACTGACGCCACTTGCCGGCACCGTCGATGGTAGCAGCCTCGTACAGGTCTGCGGGCACGCCCTTCAGTGCAGCAAGGAACAGCACCATGGCGGAGCCGAACTGCCATATACGCAGGAAGCAGATGATCCACAGTGCGTAGTTGGGGTCACTCAGCCACTCGGGGCCCTGCACCGCACCAAAGGTGACAGCGCGCACCACGGTGTTCAGCAGACCGTCCACGCTGAACACAGCCTTCCACAGCACGGCGATAGCCACAGAGCCGCCCAGAATGGAGGGGATGTAGTACACGGTGCGGAACAGGTTGACGCAGGCGATCTTGAAGTTCAGGATATAGGCGATGAACAGCGCGAAGATCAGCTTCAGGGGCACGGTGATAAAGGCGTACTTAAAGGTGATGATCAGCGCCTTGGTGATCTTTTTGGTGTGGAATGCGGTAATGTAGTTGGCCAGACCAACAAAGCTGGTACCGTCCTTGAAGAAGTTCATATCGGTAAAGCTGTAATACAGCGACTGACCGAAGGGGAACGCCTTAAAGACGAGAAAGCCGATGATCCAGGGGATCAGATAAAACAGGCCCTGATATTTATCGACCCATTTCTGAAACGGAGTTCGTGCGCCTGCGAGCGCATTACTTTTTTTCATCCGAAGTCCTCCTTTTGCAGGATTTTGAAGCAGACAGTGCAGCAGGTCACAGACCGGCAACAATTCATTCAAGGTTTGATAATCATTCACCGAAAAAACAAGGGCATCTGTCGTACGGGCGGCAGATGCCCCTATTTCATTCAGAGTATCGCTGCCGGTTCAGGCTGCTGTCAGTGCAATAAGCTTAGCCGACGGTGTAGCCAACAGACTCCATGCCGTCCAGCAGGGTCTCAACAGCCTCTTCGGGGGTCTGATCGCCGTAGTCGATGTTGTCGAACACTTCCTGATAGATGCCGGTGCCGGAAGCCTTCAGGTCGTTGTTCTCGAACAGGGGATCCAGCTTGTTGGTGGTGAATGCCATGACCTTGGCATTTGCGTCAGCAACCAGGCTCTTGACAGCGCCGGCGTCCTGAGCAAACTTCAGGCCAGCCTTGGAAGCGGGGATGCCGCACTCAGAACCCATGATGGAAGCGCCCTTCTCCTCGTTCAGCAGGAAGTTGATCAGGGTAGCAGCCTCGGCAACGTTCTTGCAGGTCTTGGTGATAGCCAGACCCATGGACACCTTGGAGAAGCCGCCGTTGTTGTCGCCGAACTTGATCTCCTCGCCGACGGTGAAGCCGTCCTTGTTGCTGTCGTCCAGAGCGGAAGCGTACTTGGTAGCAGCGGAATCCCACTCGAAGATGCCTGCGATCTTACCGGTGATCCACTCGTTGGACTGGTGGGTAGCGGTATCGGAGTTTGCAGAGTAGTAGGTCTTCAGGTTCATCATGACGTGGTTGTCCACCAGGCTCTTGATGAAGGCCAGACCCTCAGCGATCTCATCCTCGGTGTAGTTCAGGGTGGAGGTAACGGGATCTGCCCAGTCCTTGCCGTACTTGGACTCGAGGTAGAACACCATCAGGATCATACGGTCGTATGCGCCCAGGTGCATGGGGTAGTAATCGTTGCCCAGCTTCTCCTGGAAAGCCTTACCGGCAGCCATCAGATCGTCCAGAGACTTGGGGACTTCGGTGATGCCAGCCTTATTAAAGGTGGTCATGTTCCAGTAGAAAATACGGCCGGTCATGGAGACGGGCACGCACTGCTGGCTGTTGGCCACATAGCAAGCGTCCATAGCAGCGGCATCCCACTGGGTCAGATCGATGAACTTGGAGGTGGTGTTCAGGTCCACGAACTTGCTGCCGTCAGCAGAGTAGTTGTACAGCCAGTTCCAGTTCACCTGGCAGACATCCTGTGCGTTGCCTGCGATGAAGGCAGCAGCCATCTTCTCTTCCCAGCCGGACCATGCGGCGAAGGTGGGCTCCACGGTGATGTTGGAGTGCTCAGCCTGGAAAGCCTCCAGAGCGCTCTGGTAAGCAGCGTGACGGCTGTCGCCGCCCCACCAGCTGATGCTCAGGTTGACGGGACCGTCAGACAGAGCCAGACTCTCATCTGCGGAAGCAGCGGGAGCCTGAGAAGCAGCAGCGGAAGAAGCGGTGGAAGAAGCAGCGGGCTTGCTGCCGCAGGCAGCCAGCAGACCTGCAGCACCGACAGCGCCGGTAGCCATCAGGAAGTTACGACGAGAAATTGCCTTGCTCATTTTTGTTCTCCTCCTAATAGAAAACATCTTCATGTAGGGGGGTTCTGCACACACCCCCTTGTATACAATTATGATAACAAAAGCCACCGAAAAAAGAAAGATGGTTTTTACAGTGATACGGGATAAAAACGTACAAATATTGCCCTTGTTTTCGCGTGCAATTCGACGTCCTTGCCGAAATGAATAAACTTGCGCTGAAAAACTGTGCAACTTGTATACTTCAATGACTTGCATAAAAATCTGGGATGCAACATGGGAAGAACGGCAAAAATTTCAATAATTTCTGTTACATTTACCGTTCTGCCTGTAATTTTTTATGCTCTGCCGCCCCCGCTGCTCTCTTCTTTTCCCACTCCCTCCCCCCTCCGTCGAGTAATTGCCCAGCCCGAACTGATATATCAATAGCGCAAAAAACGTGCGTATTTCGCCCAGTTGATATATCAGTGGCCGCAAAACACAGCAAATTAATATATCAGTCTGTATACAGCCTGTTGGAGACTATGGTGGGGGTACCCCTTCCATCTGCTCACTGCGTTCGCAGCCACCTTCCCCAAGGGGACGGCTTTTTGGCGGTGGCGGTACAGTTTCCGACTGAAGCGGAAAGCTGCTTGCCCGGAAGTCAACCCTCTCCGTCATCGCTGCGCGATGCCACCTCCCCCGAAAGGGGGAGGTTTTGCTCTACCTACCGGCAGAAGCCGTGCCTGAGAGGGTTTAATCCACGCAAAAAAGCCGCTGCACCCGGCGCGGTACAGCGGCTTGTATAAAATATAAAAGTATCTCAGTTTTTCCTTGCAGCGTAAAACGCCCGCCGTGCCTTGAAGTAGCACTGGGGGCACATGCTGACATACTGCACATCGTTTTCAAGGTCGATGGCTACCTGCTCGCCCTCAAAGACGAACCGTCCGTTCACCTTGCGGCAGTTGCAGATGGCCTTGCGCCCGCAGGTGCAGATGGTCTTCATCTCCTCGATGGTGTGCGCCAGCTCCAGCAGACGGGTAGAGCCCGGGAAGCCCTTGAGGGAAAAATCTGCCCGCAGACCGTAGCAGATCACCGGGATGTTCAGATCTACCGTGATCATGAACAGCTGCTCGGCCTGCTCCGGGGTAAAGAACTGGCTCTCGTCGCATAGCACACAGGCCAGCGGCCCGGAGGCAGCGTTTGCCGCCTTCACGGCTTCGAACACGTCCAGCTCCGGCGGGATCAGCAGGTCTGCCTTGCGGCGCACGCCCAGACGGCTCACCAGCTCCCCGCCGCCCTTGGTATCCACCTGCGGCTTTAAAATGAGCACCTTCATGCCCTGCTCTTCGTAGTTGTGTGCCACCTGCATCAGCGCCGTGCTCTTGCCGCTGTTCATGGCACCGTAGCGGAAATACAATTTTGCCATGCCGTCACTCCTGATTGCGCAGACGGTAGCCCAAGCTCATCAGGCTGTCGCCCAGATGGACGTTTTCCACCACCACATTGGGGTACGACACCGACAGGTCATAGTGGGAGAAGTTCCAGAAGCCCTCGATGCCCAGATCCACCAGCCGTCCGCTGACCTGCTGTGCACCATCACGGGGTACACAGAGCACCGCCACCTTGGGCTTGTTTTCCTCGCAAAAGGCCTCCAGCTCGTCAATGTGCCGGATGCGGATACCGCTGATCTCCTTGCCCACCTCGTTCTCGGCCACGTCAAAGGCCGCGATCAGCTTGTAGCCGTTGGTATCGGTGGTGATAAAGCGGCTCACCGCCTTGCCCAGACGGCCGCAGCCGATCAGGATGGTGGGCAGACGGTCGCCGTTGCCGAACAGCAGGCTTTCCAGAATGGAAAGCAGGTTCTCCACCGAGTAGCCGATGCCCTGCCGTCCGTTCACGTCACCGATGCAGTTAAAGTCCTGCCGCACCTGCGAGGCGGTGGTGCCCATCTGAGAGGCCAGCTCCCGGGAGGAGATGCTGGTAATGCCATCGGCCTGCAAGGAGCGCAGATACCGGTAATATTTGGGGAGACGCTTGATCACAGGGATCGATGCTTTCTGGGGGGTGTTCATAGCAAAATTCTCCTTTCTGCCCAACGCGCTGCAGCTTCTGCCGCCATGCAAGGGGCTTCTTTGCGCGCAGAGAGATGTTCCGTTTTATCCTGTTATATTATTTAAAGTATACAGCATGAAAGGCGAATGTCAAATACCTATTTGTAAAAAAGCAAAAAATTCACAAAGTTTTTTGTATTCGCGCTCCTGCATACTTCCCCGGCAGCCGGGGGATACTGACCCCACAAAGACCCTGCTACGGAAGGAGAACGCGCATGGATACGGCAAAAGACACCCCCGCAGAGCAGCACCGGATGGAAAAAGAGGATATCGAGGATCTGGGCACGGTCACCCTGAGCCGGGGCGGTCATGTCATCCACTGCCTGACCGTCATCGGCCAGATCGAAGGGCACACCGAAGCGCCGCAGGGGCAAAAGACCACCAAGTACGAGCACGTCATCCCCCAGCTGGTGGCGGTGCAGGAGGACCCCCGCATCGAGGGGCTGCTGGTGCTGCTGAACACGGTGGGCGGCGATGTGGAGACCGGCCTTGCGCTGGCAGAGCTGATTGCCAGCATCTCCAAGCCCAGCGCCACACTGGTGCTGGGCGGCGGGCACTCCATCGGCATCCCGCTGGCGGTCAGCGCGCGGCACAGCTTTATCGTGCCCACCGCCACCATGACGGTGCACCCGGTGCGGCACTCCGGGCTGATCTTAGGCGTGCCGCAGACCATGCACTGCTTTGAGCAGATGCAGCAGCGCATCACCGGCTTTGTGGCCGCCCACAGCGGCATGCCGGAAAAGCGCTACACCCAGCTGATGCTCCACACCGGGGAACTGGTGATGGACATGGGCACGGTGCTGGACGGACGCCGCGCCGTAAAGGAAAAGCTCATCGACGAACTGGGCGGTCTTTCGAACGCGCTGGCGTGGCTATATAAAGAAATTGAGCAAGGGTGAAGCTTTGCAGCTTCCCCTCAGCCAGACGATTTGAACTGCGCTCCGCGTTGCTCTGCGCAGGAACAGCGGAAAAATTATTTTTTATTTCGCGTTTGTCGCGCTCTGCGGAGCGCTCCAAACGCCTTTTCACGAGAGAGGCTGGGTTCGTTCCATTTTCCTCCAACAAAAACAACATTATGGTTTGCCATTTTTGCCCTTGCGTGGTACAATAGTAGAATCAATTATTGTGTCTATGGGAAGTTGGGGAACAGAGTAGAATGGCAACGAAAAAACGAAAATCAACGAAACGGCGTACTGCCGCCCGCCGTAAAAAGGCAGAGCAGCGGCTCCCGGCAGGGCTTGGCACCCTGTTCGGCGGCCTGCTGCTGATCGTGCTGGCCTTTGTGCGGGGCGATTCCGTATGGCGGGTGCTCCATGATGTGCTGTTCGGGCTGTTCGGCTGCGGCAGCTTTGTGCTGGGTGCAGCCGTGTGCTGTCTGGCCGTTTTGTACACCCGGGGCGAGGAGCTGCTGTCCCGCATCCTCAAGCTGGTGCTGGGGCTTATCTTTGTCTGCGGCACAGTCATCGTGTTTTCCGATATCCAGCCGCAGGGGCTGTCGGCGCTGCAAATGCTTTCCGCCTGCTACGCCAACGGCGTCAATGCATGGCTCTCCGGCGGCGCAATGGGCTTTGTGCTGGGCGGCGTGCTGCTTTTGCTGTGCGGACGCCCGGCGGCAAATCTCATCATGGTCGTGCTTTTGCTGTGCGGCAGCCTGTACATTTTTGATATTACCCCCGCCGAGGTCTGGGTCTGGCTGTGTGCCGTCACCGGCGGTATCCACGCCCGCGGCGCTGCCTTTGCAGAGCAGCGCGCTGCCCGCCGCGCCGAGCGCGCCTCCATCCGGCAGGCGGAGCAGGAGATCGACGAGGAATACGACGAAACCGAGGACGAACCGCTGGACGAGGAGGACGAGCCCGCCGGGCTGCATCTGGGGGTGCCGGACTGGATGTCCGGTGTGCTGCGCTGGGGGCACAAGGTAACGCAGGAGATGGAAGCAGACGCTGCCGAAACTGAGGGCGCTCCCGCCGCCCCCGCCCAGCCGGAGCCTGCCGCGCCGCCCATCACCCCGGTACGGGTCAGCGTTGCCCATCCCCGCGCGGCCTTTGACGTAGACCTTGGCCCCGACCACACCGCCCTCTCCGAGGGCGGCAGCGAGCCCATTGAGCCGCTGATCGTCGGGCCAGGCGGCACCTTCGGGCAGGACCCGCTGCGCCCTGCATCCAAGCCCACGCCGCCGCCCATCGTGGCAGACCCGGTAGTCGCCGCTGCGGCAGATTTCTTTGCCAAAGATGCCCCCCAGCCGGAAGAGTCTTCCCCTGCCCCCGCTTTTGATACTCCCATCGTCCAGCCGGCAGCGCCGGTGGTGCAGCCGCAGATGCCGCAGCCGTCGGAAGCTGCGCCCATCCAGCCCGCCGTGCCCCGGGTGAGTGCCGAGAACGCCGTGGCGTTCCGCTCTGCGCCGGACGAGGACGGCTGGATCAGCATCACCGCCGAGCCGGTGGAGGAAAAAGACATCAACTCGCTGGTAGCAGCGGCCATGGAAAAGCCCGCCGTCTCGGAGCAGGCAGCCGCCACTGCACCCGCCGAGGAGACCGAGCCGGTGGACCGCTACGAGTACCAGTACCCGCCCATCGAGCTGTTTGAAAAAACGCAGGAGGAGAGCGACCCCGGCGCACAGGAGGAGCTGAAGGCCAACGCCCAGAAGCTGGTGGACACGCTGGAAAGCTTCGGCGTGCGCACCCGGGTGCTGGATATCTCCCGCGGGCCCTCTGTCACCCGGTACGAGCTGCAGCCCATGGCGGGTGTGAAGATCAGCCGCATCACCTCGCTGGCGGACGATATCGCCCTGAACCTCGCGGTGGCAGACGTGCGTATGGAAGCCCCCATTCCCGGCAAGCCCGCCGTGGGCATCGAGGTGCCCAACCACAAAAAGACCGCCGTTTCCATCCGCAGCATCTTTGAGAGCCAGAGTTTTCTGCGCATGACCTCGCCGCTGGGCATCGCCCTTGGCAAGGACATTGCCGGTGTAGCGCAGGTGACCGACCTGTGCAAGATGCCCCACCTGCTCATCGCGGGCAGCACCGGCAGCGGTAAATCCGTGTGCGTGAACAGCATCATCATGAGCCTGCTGTTCCGCTCCAGCCCGGAGGACGTGAAATTGCTGCTCATCGACCCCAAGGTGGTGGAGCTGGCCGAGTATAACGGCATCCCCCACCTGCTGATGCCCGTTGTCACCGAGCCCCGCAAGGCCGCCGGTGCACTTGGCAGCGCGGTGCAGGAGATGGAGCGCCGCTACCGCCTGTTTGCGGAGAACAATGTGCGCGATATCAAGTCCTTCAACAAGCTGGCTGCCGAGCAGCCGGAGCTGGAAAAGATGCCCTACATCGCCATTATCATCGATGAGTTGGCCGATTTGATGATGGTGGTGGGCAAGGATGTGGAGGATTCCATCTGCCGCATCGCCCAGAAAGCCCGTGCCGCCGGTATGCACCTGATCGTTGCCACCCAGCGCCCCAGTGTGGACGTGATCACCGGCCTGATCAAGGCCAACATCCCCAGCCGCATCGCCTTTGCGGTGTCCAGTCAGGTGGACAGCCGCACCATTCTGGACGGTGCCGGTGCAGAAAAGCTGCTGGGTCAGGGCGATATGCTCTTTATGCCCGTGGGCGCACCCAAGCCCACCCGTATTCAGGGCACTTTTGTGCGGGATGAGGAGATCAGCCGTGTGCTGGACTTTATCAAGTCCAGCGCCACCGTGCAGTACGACGAGGCCATGATCGAGGCCATGGAAAAGCACGCCATTCAGGACGGCAAAAAGGGCGGCGGCGGTGCCGACGCCGAGGAGGACGCAGGCTCCGACCCCATGTTCAAGCAGGCCGTGGACGTGGTCATCGACGCCGGGCAGGCCTCCACCAGCCTGTTGCAGCGCCGCTGCAAGCTGGGCTACGCCCGCGCCGCCCGCATCATGGATGAGATGGAGCAAAAGAGCATCATCGGCCCTTACGAGGGTGCAAAGCCCCGCGCCGTGCTCATCAGCCGCCAGCAGTGGCTGGAAATGCAGATGAACCAACCGGAGGAATAATAAAGGAGCATTATGGAACATTCTACTCCCCAAATCTACACCGAATTTCTTCCCATCAGCCGGGCGGACATGGAAGCCCGGGGCTGGGAGCAGCTGGACTTTGCGGTGGTAGGCGGTGACGCCTATGTGGACCACCCCAGCTTTGGCACCGCCATCATCAGCCGCCTGCTGGAGGCCGAGGGCTACAAGGTAGGCGTGCTGGCGCAGCCCCGCTATACCGACTGCGAGGACTTCAAGCGGTTCGGCAAGCCAAAGTACGGCTTTTTCATCGGCGGCGGCAACGTGGACAGCATGGTCAGCCACTATTCCGTGGCAAAAATTCCCCGCGCCGAGGATGAATACTCTCCCGGCGGCAAGGCCGGTGCCCGCCCGGACCGCAGCGCCACCGTGTACACAAAACTTGCCAAGCAGGCCTACCCCGATCTGCCGGTGATCTTAGGCGGTCTGGAGGCCAGCCTGCGCCGGTTTGCCCACTACGATTACTGGCTGGACACCGTGCTGCCCAGCATCGCCGAGGACTCCGGCGCGGATCTCATCAGCTTTGGCATGGGCGAGCACCAGACCGTGGAGATCGCCCGCCGTCTGGCCGCCGGGGAGCCGGTGGAGACCATCACGGACGTGAACGGCACCTGCTACCTGACCGATTTCGACCACCTGCCCCAGCGGTATGTGGAGTGCGCCGGTTTTAAAAAGGTTGCCAGCGATAAGACCGCCTACGCCAAGGCCTGCCGCATCCAGATGGACAATCAGGACGTGGTCAGCGGCCAGATCATCGTGCAGAAGCAGAGCGAAAAGTATCTGGTGCAGAACATCCCCGCAAAGCCGCTGGTGCGCGGAGAGCTGGACAAGGTGTACGCCCTGCCCTACACCCGCCGCTACCACCCTATCTACGAGAGCATGGGCGGCGTGCCCGCCATCCGCGAGGTGCAGTTCTCCATCATCCAGAACCGCGGCTGCTTTGGCGGCTGCAACTTCTGCGCCATCCAGCTGCATCAGGGGCGGCGGGTCACCAGCCGCAGCGCCGACAGCATCGTAGAGGAAGCCGAACGCATGACCCACGAGCCGGATTTCAAGGGCTACATCCACGATGTGGGCGGCCCTACCGCAAATTTCCGCTTTCCCTCCTGCCGCGAGCAGATGCTGCGCGGCATGTGCACCGGCGGCAAGCACTGCCTTGCCCCCACCACCTGCTCCCACATGATCGTGGATCACAGCGACTACCTTAAAATTCTGCGCCGGGTGCGGGAGCTGCCGGGCGTGAAAAAGGTGTTCATCCGCAGCGGCATCCGGTTCGACTACCTGATGGCCGACCCGGACGATACCTTCTTCAAAGAGCTGGTGGAGTACCATGTGTCCGGCCAGTTGAAGGTCGCCCCGGAGCACTGCGCCCCCAACACCCTTGCTTACATGGGTAAGCCGCCCATCGAGACCTTCAACAAGTTCAAGGATAAATTCTACGAGCTGAGCAAGAAAGCGGGCAAAAAGCAGTATCTGGTGCCCTACCTCATGTCCAGCCACCCGGGCAGCACCCTGAAGGATGCGGTCTATCTGGCCGAGTACCTCTACAAGAACCACATGCGCCCGGAGCAGGTGCAGGACTTCTACCCCACCCCCGGCACCGTGAGCACCTGTATGTTCTATACTGGGCTTGACCCCTACACCCTCAAGCCGGTGTTTGTGGAAAAGACCCCCGAGGGCAAGGCGTTGCAGCGCGCACTGCTGCAATACTACGAACCCCGCAACGCCGAAAAGGTGGTCAAGGCTTTGCAGCTGACCCACCGGGAGGACCTGATCCCCCTGCTGGTGCCCGCCGTCGGCCGCCGCGCGGTGCAGCGCACCGCCCGCCGGGCAGAGAGCACCGAGGTGACCATCCACAACGACGGCACCTATACGGTACATTCCAACCAGAAGGGACGCAGCACCGGCAAAAATGCCCGCGCTGCCGCCCCGGCAGGCCGTCAGCCCAGCCCGGGCGCGCGCTTTGCGCCCAACTCTGCGCCCGGCCATAAACCCAAGAATAATCAACAGAAAGAGAACGCAACGTGGAAAACCGGAAAGAAGAAAAAGTAACTCTGTTCCCCCGCCGCCTGTTCCTGCGGCTGGCTGCGCTGGCGCTGGCCGCTGTGCTGGTGCTGGGGCTTACCGCCTGTGACAGCCTGCCCGACAGCGGCGGACACACCGTCAAGCCCTCCACCGGGTCAAGCCAGCCCTTTGAGATGCACTTCATTGATGTAGGGCAGGCGTTGAGCGTATTGGTGGAGTGTGACGGACAGTTCATGCTCTACGACGGCGGCAATGTGGACGACGGCAGTCTGGTGGTCTCCTACCTGCAAAAGCAGGGGGTGGAGCAGCTGCAATATGTGTTCTGCTCCCATGCCCACGAGGACCATGTGGGCGGGCTTGCCGCCGTAATGGCAAAGTTCCCGGCGGGGCACGCTTACAGCCCGGTGACCGAGAGCAGCACCAAATGCTTCAACGATTTTGTCAAGTATACGCAGCAGCAGGGCTTGCAGCTGGAAGTGCCCTCCGTGGGCACCATCTGGCCGCTGGGCAGCGCCACCGTTACCCTGCTGGGCCCGGTAACGCAGTACAGCGAGACCAACAACACCTCGCTGGTGCTGCGCATCGACTACGGCAGCACCAGCTTTCTGCTGACCGGTGACATGGAAAAGACCGCCGAGACCGACCTTGTGAACAGCGGTGCCAACCTGAAGGCCGATGTTTTACAGGTAGGGCACCACGGCTCCAGCACCAGCACCGGCTACCTGTTTCTGAACGCTGTTCTGCCGGAAATGGGCGTCATCTCCTGCGGCACGGGCAACAAGTACGGCCACCCCCACGAGGAGACGTTAAGCATTCTGCGGGACGCAAAGGTGGACGTCTACCGCACCGACCTGCAGGGCACCATCACCATCGGCAGCGACGGCCAGAACTTCACCGTGGGCACCGAGCGCTTTGTGCCGGACAGCCAGCTGAACCCCACCGACCCGTCGTCCTCCAGCACCGCGCAGCAGGCTTACATCGGCAACGCGAACAGCAAAAAGTTCCATCTGCCCACCTGCGCCAACCTGCCTGCGGAAAAGAACCAGGTCCTCTTTTCCAGCTATGACGAAGCCATTGCCGCAGGCTATACCCCCTGCGCAAGCTGCATCAAATAAAGCTTTGCTTTCAAAATACCGGAGTGTCTGCGGATGCTCCGGTGTTTCTTTTTACACCGGGCAGCCCCTTGGGGATGCCTGAGGGAGTTCGTTCCCAAACTCCTCCCGTGAAAAAGGGGTTCTGAAAAGCCCGCAGGCTTTTCAGAACCCAAAATTAAAAATCTATTTTCCGCTATTTATGCGCAGAGCAACGCGGCGCGCATTCCCAATCGTTTTCTAAAGGCTGTTACTGCGCTGCCGGGAACTCCTTCTCCCGCTCTTCTTTCAGGATGGCAGTGGCGCGCTGCATGGTGGCAGCAGCGCGGCGCAACTCTTCGTCTCCAAGCTCGGCGCGCATCCGGCGGTAGCAGCGCTGCAAAAGCGCCTGCTCCTCCGCCATCAGCTCCACCGCCTTGCTGGAAAGTTCCACATAGGTGCGCCCGGCCTCGCGGTCGGTTTTCCACGTCACAAAGCCGCTGTCCTGCAGCTTCTCGATGCCCTTGGAAAGCTCGGTCACCCGCAGCCCCATGACGGCGGCAAGGTCGGCAAGATAGAGTTTTTCGCCGGGGTGTGCCTCCTGCTCTACCTTGATATAATACAGGATGAGATAATCTGCCCGCTGGATGGTGCTGAACACCTTATCCACGTTGAGCTCGTGGAGGAAGAACCATTCCCCCTGATGCTGCTGTAACTCTTCCATGCTGATGCCCTCCCTTTATGCCCGCTGGCTGCGCGGGATATAATCGTGGGTGCCGCCAAGGCTCTTGTAGGCCGGGCGGATGATCTTGTTGGCGCTGAGCAGCTCCTCGATGCGGTGGGCGCTCCAGCCCATGACGCGCGCCACGGCAAACAGAGGGGTGTACAGCTCCATGGGGATGCCCAGCATCTCGTACACAAAGCCGCTGTAAAAGTCCACGTTGGGGCTGACGCCCTTAAAGATCTTGCGCTCCTGCGCGATCAGCTGGGGTGCCATGCGCTCGATACGGGTATAGAGGGAAAGATCCTTATCCCGGCCTTTTTCGTGGGCCAGCTGCTCCACATAGCCCTTGAACACCACCTCGCGCGGGTCGCTGAGGGAGTAGACGGCGTGCCCCATGCCGTAGATGAGCCCCTTGCGGTCGAAGGCCTCGCCATGGAGCAATTTTTTCAGGTAGGCTTCCAGCTCCTCATCGTCCTCAAGGTCGTGGAGGTTCTCCCGGATGTTCTGCATCATGTGCATGACCATCAGGTTTGCACCGCCGTGGCGCGGGCCCTTGAGGGAGCACAGCGCCGCCGCCATGGCCGAGTAGGTGTCGGTGCCGGAGGAGGTGACCACGCGGGTGGTAAAGGTGGAGTTGTTGCCGCCGCCGTGCTCGGCGTGCAGCAGCAGCGCCACGTCCAGTACGCGGGCTTCCAGCGGGGTGTACTGCATATCCGGGCGCAGCATCCGCAAAAAATTTTCTGCGGTGGAAAGGCTGGGGTCCGGGCGGTGGATATACATGCTGGCGTCTTTTTCGTAGTGATTATAGGCGTGGTAGCTGTATACCGCCAGCATGGGGAAGATGCCCGCCAGCTGGATGCTCTGGCGCAGCACGTTGGCGGTGTCCAAATCTGCCGCCTTGGGGTCGTAGGAAGCCAGCGTCAGCACGCTGCGCGCCATGCTGTTCATGATATCGTGGCTGGGTGCCTTCATAATGACATCGCGGGTAAAGTTGGTGGGCATGGTGCGGCACTCGCCCAGCACCGCACAGAACTGTTCCAGCTGCTCCGGGGTGGGCAGCTGACCAAACAGCAGCAGATAGCCCGCCTCCTCAAAGGCAAAGCGGCTGCCGCGGCTGCCGTTGATGAGGTCTTTTACGTCATAACCGCGGTACAGCAGCTGACCGTCTGCCGGGTGCTTGACCCCGTCCACATACTGGAACGCCCGGATGTCCGAGATGTTGGTCAGACCTGCCAGCACACCCTTGCCGGTCTCGTCGCGTAAACCGGCCTTGACCCCGAACTCCCGGTAGAGGTCCTTGGGGATGCGGTCATGCTCTGCGCAAAGGGGCTGCTGCTGGTCGAAGTAGCTTAATACATTCTGCAAATGATCCATGTGTCTGACTGCTCCTTTCCTGTTCGTCCATATCAGTTTCTCATTTTTTAATAGCTTTTATATTACAGAACGGATATTTCGCTGTCAACCAACATTTTGTAAAAAAATATGAAACAATTCAGCCGTAGGGGTCGTACAAATCGTACTCCTCGGTCTCCTGATGCTTCTCCTCCAACACCCGGATGGCCTGCTCCAAGGCGCTCTGGGAGCAGCCGCTCTCGCTTACCAGCGCATGGACGGCGGCGGCAAGGTCGCCGTCAAACAGGGTATCCAGCCGCTGCCGCATACAGTACACGCCGTAAGCCCGCCGGGTGACCAGCGGCACATACACGTTGCAGTTGCCCTGTTTTGCCGACCTGACCCAGCCTTTTTCCTCCAACCGGTAGAGAAAATTCAGCACCGTGGCTGCTGCCCAGCCGGTGGCCTTGAGCTTCTGGCTGATGTCCCGCCGCGCCGCCGCGCCCGGGCACGCCCACACCGCAAGCATCACCTGTTCTTCCGCCGCCGAAAGCGGCCGCAGGGTATCCGGTAAGCCGTACATCTGTTGTACCTCCTTGAATGATTCAATTCCCCTTAGTCACCGTTTTTTGCGGTGGGGCGATTTAGAATGGTCTCCGCTTCGCTCTGACCATTTTCAGCGGAATGACTATTTTATTTCGCGTTTGTCGCGGCCTGCGGGCCGCTCCAAACGCACTTTCACAGTTTGGGCTTCGTTTTTCTTTTACATTTGTCTTAGTATTTCCAGTATACCGCATTTCTGCCAAAGGTGCAAGGGCGGAAAATCCGCATGAAACCAAGGGATAGCACATGTCTTTTACATTTGTCTTATATTTTGTCTCCGCACGGCGCACATTTGTATGCTTTGTGTCATCAGGCAGGGTGTGGGGGCCATATCTTTGTGCAAAGATGCTCTTGTTTTCGGCATGGGAAAACCGGTATACTACGGCTACGGAAAGCAACAAACGCACCGCAAAAACGGCGGTGCTGCGTAATAGGTGTATCACAGGAAAAGGAGAGGTTCATTATGGCACGAGTATATAACTTCAGCGCAGGCCCCAGCATGCTGCCCGAAAAGGTGCTGCGGCAGGCACAGGCCGAGCTGCTGGAATACGGCGACAGCGGTCAGAGCGTCATGGAGATGAGCCACCGCAGCAAGTGGTTCGATGCCATCATCAAGGACACCGAGGCTTCCCTGCGCCGGGTGATGAACATTCCCGACAACTACAAGGTGGGCTTCTTTCAGGGCGGTGCTACCCAGCAGTTCGCCATGGTGCCGCTGAACTTTATGACCACCGGCAAGGCAGACTACATCGTGTCCGGCAACTTCTCGGGTCTGGCTGCCAAGGAGGCCGCCAAGTTCGGCGAGGCCAAGATCGTGGCGTCCAGCAAGGATAAAAACTTCACTTATATCCCGGATGTAAACGTCATCGACTACGACAAGGACGCCAGCTACATCCACATCTGCCAGAACAACACCATCTTCGGCACCCAGTATGTGGAGTTGCCGCAGGTGGAGGGCGTGCCGCTGGTGGCAGATATGAGCTCCATGATCCTTTCCAAGCCGGTGGACGTCAGCAAGTACGGCTGCATCTACTTTGGCGTGCAGAAGAACGTAGCCCCCGCCGGTATGGCCATTGCCATCATCCGGGACGACCTGCTGGGTCACGCCGCAGATAACGTACCCACCATGATGAACTACACCACCCTGCTGGCGAAGGACAGCATGTACAACACCCCGCCGTGCTGGTGCATCTACATGACCGGTCTGGTGCTGAAGTATCTGGAAAACGACATCGGCGGTCTGGCCAATATGCAGAAGATCAACGAAGCCAAGGCCAAGGTGCTGTACGACTATCTGGACGGGCAGGAGTTCTTCACGAACCCTGTGGAGCACCGCTACCGCAGCACCATGAACGTCACCTTCACCAGCCCCAACCCGGACATGGACAAAAAGTTCTGCGCCGAAGCCGCCGAGGCGGGCTTTGTGAACCTGAAGGGTCACCGTCTGGTAGGCGGTATGCGCGCTTCCATCTATAACGCCATGCCTGCCGAGGGCGTGGACAAGCTGGTGGACTTCATGGAGAAGTTCCGCAAAGAGAATGCATAAAGAGGGGTTTCAGATATGTACACCATTAAAACGCTCAACGCCATCAGCCCGGTGGGGCTGGCAAAGCTGCCCAAGAACCAGTTCGATGTCACGGTGGATGCCGACGCCCCGGACGGTATTCTGGTGCGCAGCGCCGACCTTTTGAACACCACCTTCAACGATAACCTGCTGGCTATCGCCCGCGCCGGTGCGGGTGTGAACAACATCCCGCTGGAGCGCTGCAGCGAGCAGGGCATCGTGGTGTTCAACACCCCGGGTGCCAACGCCAACGCCGTGGCGGAGCTGGTCATCGGGATGCTCATTGCAGGCAGCCGCAACGTGGCCGCCGCCGCCCAGTGGTGTCAGGGTCTGGCCGGTGACCCGGCCATGTCCAAGAGCGTGGAAAAGGGAAAAAAGCAGTTCGTGGGCAACGAGATCAAGGGCAAGACCCTTGGCGTCATCGGTCTGGGTGCCATCGGCTCCCGGGTGGCAAACTGCGCCATCGAGCTGGGAATGGAGGTCTACGGCTACGACCCCTACATCTCCATTGAAGCAGCATGGAACCTGAGCAGTCAGGTGCACCACTGCGTAAACCTGAACGATATGCTGCCCCTGTGCGACTACATCACCATCCATGTGCCCTACCTGCCCACCACCAAGGACACCATCAACGCCCAGACCCTTGCCCTGTGCAAGGACGGCGTCAAGATTTTGAACTACGCCCGCGGCGAACTGGTAAACACCGCCGCCCTGCTGGAAGCCATGGACAACGGCAAGGTGTCCGGCTACATGACCGACTTCCCCTCTGAGGCCATTCTGGGCCGTCCCGGCATCGTGTGCACCCCGCACCTTGGTGCTTCCACCCCGGAAGCCGAGGACAACTGCGCCATCATGGCGGCGCAGGAGCTGAGCGATTACCTGCGCAACGGCAACATTACCCACTCGGTCAACCTGCCGGAGGTGCATCAGCCCCGCGCTGGCGGCAAGCGCATCTGCATCATCCACAAGAACGAGCCGGGCATGATCAGCCAGATCACCGCCCTGACTACCGAGGCCGGTCTGAACATCGAAAACATGGTGAACAAGAGCAAAAAGAACATGGCCTACACCATGCTGGACGCCACCGGCTCCGTGGATGCCCGCCTGAGCGAGAAGCTGAGCAGCATCCCCGCCGTCATCCGGGTACGCATCCTGTAACAGCAAAAATACACGAAACACAAAAAGGTGAAGTGGCCAGCGGTCACTTCACTTTTTTTATAAAGGATCCACGCCCGGCAAAGCTGACCGGGGCAGTCATCGCATGAGCTGCTTTCATTCATGATATGAACCAGATGAAAAAACAGACGGGTCATATCCCTTGACTTCAGTCCCCCGGGGGAGTATACTCCGTGGCAGTGAAATATTCGGCTATGACGAGAAAGAGTACCCGGAAAGAATGCTGCAGAGAGCTGCCGGTTTGGTGCAAGGCAGTGCAGGGCGTCCGTGGGAAGATCCTCTCCGAGCTTTCCGGCTGAATGGGCGGTGGATCCGCCCCAGTAAGCGGGAACGGCAGGCCCCCGTTATCACGGGCCGCGCATTGTTGGATGCGCACTGAGGGGCCGGGCTTTGCACCGGCAATAAGAGTGGTACCGCAGAGGAGTTTATACGCCTTTGTCTCTTACGAACCGTAAGGGGCAAAGGCGTTTTTGTTTGCGGGAAAGCCATTTTCCGGATGTTTCATTGCCTTTGCATCCGCAAAAATAAGTGTTCAGGAAAAAGGAGAGTTTATCATGAAAACATTGGAAAAAGTAAGCGACTTTGTGGGCAAGTACATGGCCGCCATCGTCATTGTGGTGGCGGCACTGTCTCTGCTGTTCCCCGGCACCTTCAGCGTGGTAAAGACCGCATGGGTCAACACCCTGCTGGGCATCGTCATGTTCGGCATGGGTCTTACCCTGAAGCCGGAGGACTTCAAGGTGGTGTTCAGCCGCCCGAAAGATGTGATCATCGGCTGCATTGCGCAGTTCACTCTGATGCCCTTCCTTGCATGGGCGCTGACGCAGCTGTTCCACCTGCCCACCGAGCTGGCCATCGGCGTCATCCTTGTGGGTACCTGCCCCGGCGGCACCTCCTCTAACGTGATGACCTATCTGTCCAAGGGCGACGTTGCACTGTCCGTTGGTATGACTGCCGTTTCCACCGTGCTGGCACCCATCCTGACTCCCCTGCTCACCCTGCTGTATGCCGGCCAGCGCGTGGATGTGAACCCTGTAAATATGTTCCTGTCCATCGTCAAAGTAGTGCTGGTGCCCATCGCACTGGGCTTTGTGGTCAACCACTTCTTCCACGCCTTCACTCAGAACGCCGTCCGCGTGCTGCCGCTGGTCTCCACCACCGCCATCGTGCTCATCATCTGCGCCGTTGTTTCTGCAAACTCCGCCAAGATCATGACCAGCGGCCTGCTGATCCTTGCCGTAGTCATCCTGCACAACCTGCTGGGCTACCTCACCGGCTTCGGTGTGGGCAAGCTGCTGAAGCTGGATTCCACCAAGTGCCGCGCGATCTCCATCGAGGTCGGTATGCAGAACTCCGGTCTGGCCACCTCTCTGGCCGCTGCCCACTTTGCACAGTATCCGCTGGCAACCATCCCCGGCGCTGTGTTCTCGGTGTGGCATAACATTTCCGGCGCCGTCCTCGCCAACTTCTTTGCCCGCACCGCCGAGAAGAAGGACTGATCTTATACCATAATAAAAATGGCTGCTGCACAGGGTTTCTTCCCGGTGCAGCAGCCATTTCTTTGTTTATTGAACGTGATCTGCGCGGTTTTCCCGTCTTTGCCTGTTTCCCGGGCTGTTGCGTAAACGCAAACATCCCGGGAGCAAAAACACCCGAATCCCAGACCCCCTGCGTGTGGTGCATGATGACTTTTCGTTTTTTAGAACGATGATTCGTTAAATGTTCTCGATTTGCTACAGATCTGCTACAAACGCAACTTTTGAGGCGGTAATGATCTCTCCCGCTTCTCAATATATATTTTCAAATAATGTCTCCCAATAATTCAAATCGCACTTATTCGCAGACGCCAGAACATCTATATGGCCCTGTCTATCTCGACAAAACTCACTTTACAAGTTTGTAATTAAACACTTATTGACCTCCTGCCGCCAAACGTGTATTATATTACTATATTAGAATTCGCTTTCGAAACACAGTTTGTCGATTATGCCGAGGTGTGTCTTATGGATACTCAAGAATACTCTGTATCAACTGTACTCTCATCATTTAGCCATTGCGAACTACCAAACCTAACAGATTACTCAGTTCTTAACAAAGTAGACTCTGAAGAATTTTTCTTTGACCCCCCTCTAAAACTCCATGAACATTTGCAAAGCGGTCCCTTCATTCTAATTTCTTCACCCGGTGCAGTTGGCAAAACAACACTCGCAAAGCACATTGCCTACAAATACCATGGGTTATACTGGAATACTGCCGCTAAACGTGTCAGTGGAACGGCCTTTGCTGGTGAGGTTGCTCACGCAGTAGGCATTGGAAAAGGTCAACAACAGGATTTGTTTTATGAAAATCTCAAATCCGGAAAGAGCTTTGTTGTTCTCGACGCTTTTGATGAGGCTGCTTTAATTTCTCAACATGAAGGAATCGAAAGTTTTCTCGAAGAGATTGGTAGCATTTTAAGAGATAGTTCGGGCCCATCGATCATTTTGACAGCTCGAACTGAAATGGCCGAATTTTTACTAAAGACCTGTCAAAAATACGGTTTTGGTATTACGCATTACAGCATTGAATATTTTCACGAAGCATCCGCTTCCGAATTCATATACCAGTATCTCTCTTACCAAAAACGCAATATTACTGCTGCCCAAAAGACTGAAATTCAAAAATATATTGATCATATAGCTTCCATAATTGGAAATAATCAGCCTCGTACATTTATTGGCTATGCTCAAGTGCTGCGAATCTTAGCACGACAAGTCGAAGATGTCCTCAATTCTAGTGACGACCTCGATTCTCTTCGTCTTTCAATGAAAGTGAACAGTTCGAGTCATTTAATTTATAGCATTATTCAGGAATTGCTTTTACGTGAGCAAAAGAAATTAGACTATTTAAAAGACCGCATTCTTCCTCACTATAAGGACCCCGAATCCATTCAAGTCGTCAAAAATCTTTATTCTAAAGACGAACAGCTATTGCGGCTGATGTCTTTTATCACTTTCAATGGCGCAATAAGTGTATCTGACTATGATGCCTGTTCAAAGCTTCTCCAAGAGGATCAAAAACTGTATCAAGAAGCCCTAAACAGCTGGCTACCACAACATGTTTTTCTGCAAGAACGTACTGTTATGCCCATTTTTAAAGAGTATCTTCTCGCAGAGACATTGCTCAATCCTTCTCTAGAGATTTTTTCTGATGTAAACGATAGTTCTATTCGTAGCCAAATCAAACTTCCCTCCCGAGTATTTTTGGATTGCTACCTTGCAATTAGTAAAAATACGGTTCAAGGTGATCATATTTTCTACATCGATGTTGCATATCTTTCTCAAACCACTGTCAACCAAAAAACTTTATGTGACATCGGCCCTCTAGAATCTGACGACATTGACGATGCTGATGCTGATTCGAATCTGTATTTAACCTTTACTGATTCTCTAACGCCCAATAAGCCCGCATTACAAGTTCGTATTTGTCAAGATTCTAATAAACCGATTTATCTCAACCGGCTCGAAAATATGAGTGTCAACTTTGATGGGCGATTAATTTTAAAATGCGGCCTATTTTCCGATCATGTGTCAATCCGTAATTCAACCATTGAATGTGACACGCTTGAATTGGCCGGTTCTGAAATCGTCTGCGAAACTTACAATGCAGAAGAGAACCGTATTATTATTCATTCTAATGTTACTCGTGCTCCAGGGTGCAAAATCATCGTAAGGGGAACAAAAAATGTAAAAATAGACATTCCTCCCCAAAAAGAGCTCAAGCAGTTGTTATATGAATTTTCTGCCTACTGGTACTCTTTTGATTCTATTAGCGTTTCAACTTCTGAGCATGATGCAATTGAACAATTCGTTTATGGTCTGAAAAAAGTCCTTGAACAATTCAAAGTTGATAAATATGGTGATGATCCCGCAAAATTCAAAGACAAAATTGACGCTCGTTGTCATACAGGCGTAAAATCCCGCGTGCTAAACTTCTTAAAAGATCGCAACATTGTCTATGAAGACGATTATGTTTATAAGTGTAGTTTACACCTTATGGACGAGTACGGCATTAACCGCACCGCTTATATCCAGCAAAATTGCTCTAATCTGTCCCTTGCATATAATCGATATATTGAATGGTTTGACCAGAACATAAAATAACATAAGCACACAAGAATAAGAGGCATCCGATTTTAACGTCGGATGCCTCTTGTCTTTGTGGATATGTTCCTTTGCTAGGCTGTTATAGTCTTTTTCACAATCAAAGCTGTTTCGCAATAATCGCATCAACATCTGCGACGTTCAAAGACACATCATTGCACCACATGCCAAATTCACCGGTTCCATTGACTGCTTCAATCCATGTGCTGAGTGCTTTTCTTTTCGCAATGTCTTTTTCAGTCATACGACCTTTAGTTTCCAAAACCAGTGTTTTACCATTATCGAGTTTTACAAGATAATCCGGGATGTATTTACGCACAACGCCTTCATACACATATACGATTTCAAATCCCAAGTGGTCATTTTTAGCCCATGCTTTGACATGTTCGTTCTTTTCTAGCAAATATGCTTCTGTCGCCTCCCAACCGCTATCATACACACAATGGCTGATTTGGCTATGCTGTGTAATATTGCAGGGTTTGCTGGTATACCATGTCGGCATATCTGCTGTGCTTCTGACGCGCCGATTCGCATCAAAAACCGGGACTGTCTTAGAGGTCATTTCCAGCCGAATGAAATCCCACAAGTGCTGCACAATACGGTTCATGTTCATCATGTAAATAATCCGTCTGCGTACTGGATCTGTGCCATACAGTGGAGGATCAATCTGAATTGCTCCGGATTCAATGTACTTTTGCGTCAGCTGGATGACCTGTCCCAGCAACGCAAACTTTGTGCCCTGATTCTGCCACGAGGCGTTCATCTGCTCGTATACCTGTGCGGCTGCCTCAAAAACAATGCGCTGCATCCGCAGTTCGGCGTCCAGCTTTTGCAGGTCAATTTCCGTGCATTTTGTCAAATCCGTTTTTCCATCAATAATAGGTGCAAGGTCAGCCCGTAAGCGGGTTTCAGCTGCTTGCAGCGTCAGTGTATCAATTTTATCGATATCAACTTTCAACCGCGGCTTGAAAAGCCGGTCGATACGGATAATATTAGGCCAGCTAATTTGATATTCACTGCGCTCTTTCAGAGCTTCCACCTGCGTTTTGGGCGGCGTAACCGGTGATGTGCTCTGCTCGTCCGATTCATGGGGCAGAAAAGTAAAGGGAATACCAAAAATATTAACATACTCAGGTGTGAATAGTTCTGAGCCTTCGGCCAAATCATAGCTGGTACGGCGCAGGCCACGACCAATAACCTGTTCGCAAAGCAACTGACTGGAAAAGGCCCGCAAGCCCAGAATATGCGTAACGGTCTTCGCATCCCAGCCCTCGGACAGCATACCAACCGAAATCACATTGCGAATCTGCTCACCGGTTTTTCCTTTTTGACCTACAGTATCTACCATTTCACGCAGAGCCGCAGCGGCCTCAGCTTTGCTACCGGTTGCAGATTCTGCCTCGTCCAGTGTTTTTGAATCAATGCGCAGGGTCAAATCCGGGTTGCAAAGTTCCGGTACAGGAATCCGCTGGTGGTCAAAGGCATACTTGATACGTGCTGCGGTTTCAGTTCGGTTGGCAACCGTAATCATTACTGGCGGAACAGGGCAGCCTGCGTCGTTCCATGCTTCATACAATGCCTGCCAATCCTTGCCAAGCAAATAATAGGCTTGCGTTATCAAGTCAGGCAACGGTTCTTCTTCTTTTGCTGCCCGGTTAATATCGTCTTTCACAGTTTCATCCGCATAGATATGATACAGCTTAGACTTAAAATCACTCGTATTGGGCATGCTGTCATCGCGGACTACCACACGCGGTGTCTTTACCAGACCAGCTTCAATCCCATCGTTCAGACCAAAATCGCTGACGATCCAGCTAAACAGGGCCTCTTCATCGTTCTTTTTGCCCGATGGCGCAAATGGAGTAGCTGAGAAATCATAGCAGCACAAGATATTTCTTACCCTGTTAATACGATCAAGGCCACTAACCCAGATGGTCGCCTGTTTTTCAGCCTCTTTCTCCTCTTTTGTCTTGCCTTTGTTCTCCGGATTTTTACGCCACGCATGGTGTGCCTCATCGTTGATCACAACAATATTCTGCGCATTGGCCATCTCGCCCAGTACTTCACGTACATAGGCTTCATCACTTTTTGCACCGCGCTTGTCAACACTTTTTCGCTTTGCAATAGCTTCATCTGTCTCCCATGCGAGGGCTTGCCAGTTGGTAATCATAACCTTGCCTTGACGCAGTTTATCCATCAAACCAATAGGCACAACACCAAATTGTGCATAGTAGTTATCCGCACCACCTGTTTGCAAAACCTGCAAGCGACTGCGGACGGTCAAACCAGGTGCAACAATAAAAATGTACTTGGAAAATCGCTTATCCTGCGGATAGGTTGCCTTATTGCAAACCATCCATGCAATCAGCATAGCCATGACGGTAGTTTTGCCACCGCCTGTACACAGCTTGGTACAGATACGGCGGAACGCACCACCATCGCTAGGGATATCGATACCAACCTTTTCTGCAGCAGGTGCCTCTACCAGCCAAATCAGCGTTTCCATTGCGTCCAGCTGACAGAAGAAGAACTGATATTGACGGGCATCTTTATCATTCCAATGGTCAAGCAGCTTTTTAGTCACTCCGGTAACACCGGGATAGCCATTTTCTCGCCACGCCTTTACACGGGGACGAATTCTATTTACAAGATCCAGTTCAATAAATTTGCCAATATCATTGTACTGGTTTGTGCCTTGGCCAGCGATAAAATATCCTGCCGGCCTGCGACCTGGCTCCTGCACAAAGGTCTGGCCGTTCATATCGTATTTCCAGTGATGTTCCGGCTCACGATAGGCCGAGTTGATAATAAGTTTATCGATTCCGGCCATTATTCATCACCAATCCTTATCACTTTGAGGCTTTCGATACCACGGTCATCAATGATTTTGACCGCAATGGCCGTGTTGGGCTGGGCTGTAAACCAAAGAGATTCACTACCTGCATATTTGTCAATCAAGTCCATGTTGATTTCAGTTTTCAGCGTCTTAGCCAGCTTGTTCCAGCCGTCCTTCTTGCCGCCCATTGGGAAGAAGACCATATCCGGCTCAATGCACATACCATCATAATCGGTGTCGAGCATCCACATGGCAATGCGGCTGGTGCTGCCGGATTCAACCGTGCCCTTCTTGACATCGTAGTAATCGAAGCCATTGACCTTGACCTTGAATTTGGTTTTGGAGCGGCCATCCTTAATCAGTTCCACATCGGGCTGACCGACCAGCCAGAAGGACTGGTCAGAAGAGCGCTTCTTTTTCAGGTCTTCGGTCATCAGGTCAGTGTTCATCTGGGCTTTCAGCAACGTAACACCGGGCCAGTTTGTACTGTCAATGTCTTTCGCGGCCTCCGGGTCGAACTGGAAAGCTGCAAACACAATTAGTTTCGGAGCTGGACGCAGGTTTTCGGCTTCATCCAAAGCAAGGGCAACCATGCGGGAATCCAGCGGTTTTGTTTCACCGGCAAAACAGATGACCGCACGGCGCGGCGTTTCCTCTTTCGTCTCTGCCTCAGCCTGCAAATAGCGTGTACCAGACAATGGCTCCACACGGCTGAACATTAGACGAGCACCACTACGCCCCAAAATACCTGTTGCAAGCAACTGGTCGCGCCAGTCTGTCTGCTTTGCGCTGATGTCATCATCATTCTGCACGACATCATCCAGAGGCTTCACGACAGGCGCAGGCAATGCTTCCACTGTAAAGGGGCCAGTAACACGAACTTTGGTTTTATCAATTTCAGGCTGGTCGTACAGGATTTCTTGTGCAGGTGGCTCATTGTTGGCAATGGATTTCAGCGTGATATGAGGAACAGTCTTATATACAAAACCACTTCCAACGCCCTGTTCCTCGTGTGCCAGTTTGTAATAATCGAACGTTGCCGTCATAAGACGTTGCTTGGCCAGCGTAATGGCAACACGGGATGTATCGCAGGTAATCCAGCGACGGCCCCACTGCTCTGCTACATAAGCAGTCGTGCCACTACCGCAGGTAATATCCAGCACAAGGTCGCCGGGATCAGTAGTCATTAGGATACAGCGCTGAATAGTCTTTAAAGCTGTCTGTACGACATACACTTTATCTGCCATGCCACAGTCTTCCCAAAGGTTTGTCAATGGCATGCATGGAAAATCATCAAAATAACGAACATAACGTATCTCACTTTTAGATGTAGGCATAACACGTTTCGCCGCTATCAACTTTTTCATTCCATCTTCGCTTGTCTTCCAAACCCCTTTAGCCGGAACATAAGTTTGACCTTCTAATTCAACAGGATACTTTGTTTTATCAACTCCGCTTTGAGAAGTCATGCAACTCAAGGTGAACAGGCGTGCTTTGGGTGGCATTGTTTCTGCTGCAAGTTTTGTTTTCTCCCTTTTTTCCCACTCGGATACAGATAACCGCTCACCGTTATAAAGTTCAATACGATTATAAGAATCACTTCCATCGCCATCTGGAATTTTACCTTTAAACAAAGTATGAAATTTGAAATTGTCTTTTGATTTTGCGTACCATACAATATAATCTCCAACCGAGGCGGGAGCCGTCAATTCATTCGGACTTCCTGCACCCGTTGTCTTTTTGTACAATATTTGGGAAACAAAATTTTCAGGGCCAAACACTTCATCGCACAGATTACGGATTAAATGTACATTTTCATCACTAATCTGTACAAACACACTTCCTGTATCAGCCAGTAATTCTCGTGCCAGCAGCAGACGATCACGCAGATAACTTAGATAAGAATGGATGCCGAGTTCCCAAGTATCGCGGAATGCCTTAATCATTTCCGGTTCTTGGCTTAAATCTTCATCTTTTTTATCTTTGACATCCCGCTTATCAACAAACGGCTGAAAATTAGAACCATACTTGATGCCGTAGGGAGGATCCATATAGACCATCTGCACCTGCCCGGCCATACCCTCCTTTTCCAACAGGGAATTCATGATAACGAGGCTATCACCCGCAATCATGCGGTTCGTCCAGTCCACACCATGCTGATAAAATTCAATGCTTTCACGGCGGCGGCGCATACGTTCTGCCGGTGTCTCTGCCTCGAACATACTCATCTGGCCTTCCAACTGACCTTCCAATGCCTTGCTGTATTCCTTCGTCACACGGGCGATGATATTCAGCGGCTTAATGGATTCGTGGATATGAATCGAAGATGTCGGCACATCAAAGCTCATACCCTCGGCCTTGCCAGCCCATTGCAAGGTAGGGTCAAGGTGCGGGTCGTACTGGTAGGTCTTGACCTTTTCCTCGCTGCGGTCATGCTGTGCCATTCCAACAGGCGGATTATTGGTGCGCTTTTTGTCATCGTGAGTGTAGGTCTCGATATCGCGCATCTTATCTGCATCTGTAACAGCTGCTTTTCTGGGCATTTTATAGTTCCCCCTTTTTATTTTTCGGGCATGTGGCTCATTTTACCCGGCATCGGTCCAAATAGCTTTTCAAAGAAAATCTCATTACGCTTTTTCGCATCACCCAAAAGTTTTTCGTAAGAAATCACTTCTATATAGCTATGACGCGATTGGTTATAACCAGAATATCCCAAGTTATCCGGTGTCACCAGCAGGGAACTATTCATGCAGTGCGTCCGCATTTTATCCGTCAGATCACAGATAATATAGCAGCGGAAAACTGTCCCCTCTGTAACATTAAACGATTGGCCGTTCAGTTTTTTCTTTAGTCCTTGCCGGATTTTATCAACGTATTCGCCAACCTGATTGATGGGATTCTTATTATCGTTATCCGGTTTCTTAAACTCTATGATCGTCACCGAATTAAACGGTTCATCACTATCCGAATAAGCAAACGCATGGTCAAAAACTGCAATATCCGGTTCTTTACAGCTTTCGCTGGAAATAAGCGGCATGGATTTCAGTGTTTTATCTGATGCCAAAAATTTATGATAGGCCAGTCGTTCATCAATGACCCACAGATTCATCTCTTCAAACTGAACGTCATTCGATGTATGCTGCATCGGGCAAATCAATGAATGAATCACTTCTTCTTTTTTGAAAAGGCCATTTTTCTGCACGGTCAGTGCGTCTTCCAGTAGCTTCAGCAGTGTTTTCCTACGGGTCACATACTCCGCCAGACTCGTCTTACTAAGTTCTGTGACCGATTCCCAATAGGTTTCAAAAACCTCCTTGTACGACACGCTTTCCTTTTGGGTTGCTTCTTTTGCTGCCTCTTCTAGTTTAATACTCTGTTTTTTGATTTCTCTTTCCCATTTTTGAACCTGTTTGTGTAGTTCCAATTCCAAAGCATCAGGCTTCAACCCCGCCGGAATTTCATCATACACGCTGGGACGTTTATGAAGCATATAGCGATATGTCGGACGTTCTTCTGCAACGAAACGATCTATTTCCTGTCGTTTTTTTGCATTGATATCTTCCAGATAATCCTTCAGATAAACCTTTACATATTCTATTGCCGCAGAGAGAATGTCTTCTTCACTTGTTCCTTGAAGCGCCGTCTGACCATAGCGCTCGTCAAAATTAAAGTCCGTTCTGGTTGTATTTACAATGGAATCCAGATAAGGGCTTGTAATATAGCCAACATAATAAAACGGCGAGTCTCCATCGGGCGGAGAAATTTTCCTTTGCAAATTAGGGATATACTTTTTCAAATCCACAGAACAAACTTCTTGCATGTTTGCGGCCAGATGAAGTTCATGATTTACAACACCGACCGGAAAGTGCAAATGATAAATTCTGAATCTCTCATTGTGTAAAGAAAACTCGTCCTGACAAATCGAATCTTTAATTTTGTCATCATAATATTCATTCAAATTTATTGTCTGATGAGCGTCTCTTAGCACAATCTCCGGACAATTTCCCGTTATAAAGAACAGCAGGCAGTGCTCAATTATTTTTCTCGCCACTACATCAAGTTCCAAAGGGGCAGCGTTGCGATAACGCTGCACAAAATTTTTCAGAGTCACTTGTGTGCAATTTTCCTGTAACTCTGCTTCTTTCAAATTATCCTCTGGTTGAACTCCATCCCTTGTAAATGCAAACTCACGGATATATTGTTTTGTGTTTTCCTTAAATGTGCTCTTGATCTCTACCGAGTCAAACGCTTTTAACCAGAGGAATCTTCCGATTCCCTTGCATCCTTTTGTAAATTTATGGGTTGAATACGCAGTTTGAAAAGACTCATAATTTTGAGTGTTAAATCCAACTCCGTTATCTGTGATTGTGAAAGACTCAAATTTTTCTAAAGTCTCTTCCTTTTTCTTCGGGTCTTCATCAAATCGAATTTCACTTGTTTCTTCTCTATGAGCATAAACTTCAATTTTACCACAAGTCTTATTCTCCGAGTCTTCAATCGCCTGAATAGAATTAACCACCGCCTCAAACAATGGCCACAAGGCTTTTGCTTCCGCCAAATGGATGTTATTCAGTTGGCCCTTGATATTTAGCAAGAACTCCATATCGCTGCCACCTTTACAATTTTTTCAGGATTTGTATTCTTTGTTCAAGCATATCTTTCCACTGCTTGTGCTCTGCTAATTTGACTTTTTCTACACTATGCAGTTGATTCAACCCCGTATTACTCACAGCCTCCATCGCTGCTTCTCTCTGGCTCAAATGCCGCTTTCCAACGGTTAAGCAGTTTGCTCCGTCCAGCGTGTCATACTGTTGGAATGCTCGGTTGAAGTCCATCAAGTCATGCAGACGGATAGGTCGATTCGTCTCATTGTCCACCAACAGACCCCAGTTTTCCCAATGGCGGTCGGTGTTGCCCACCAGATAATCCAGAATGTTCATCATATAGTATCCGTGGGCATCCAGTTCCAGAATTTTATCTAGTGTATTCCAATCATGGTTTGTGCAGTAGACATCATAGGCTGCATACGTCACAAGGCTATATCGCTGCGAGGTCATGATTTTACTGATGGAAACCGGCTCGTTCTCAAACATTCCCTGCTCATACAGAACCTGATGACAATCAAAGCATCGGCAGATCTCACTTGCCAGCACTTCGCGCTCGACTGCATCCTGTCCACCATCTTTATAAAGATAGAAGCCATCCTCTCTGCGCACCCACGCTTTAGGATAGCATCCACCAGTGGACAAATCATTTGCCAAAAGATGTGCATTTGTCACAGTCATCTGATGCCCACGCAGTGCAATATCCACAAGAGCATTGCTTAAAGAGTGTGTGTAGAGATTGATATCCTCAAATCGGACAGTCTCTTTTTCTTCTTTTACCCAGAACACATCCAGCAGTGACAGGCAATGGTACGAAAGCGCAATCTGTGCACGTTCCCGATCCGTAACGCTTTGAGATGCGCCGATACTATTCAGAATCTCTTTCGCGTAGGTACGATCTAGCGTTAGCATACGGGATGCACACCAATAATAAAAATTGGTCACATTATTGATTCGATCATCAAAGTCATCCGATTCTTCCAGCACTAAATCGTATGGCATAAAATCTTCAAGGTAAATCTTGCATTCACCAGCCGTGCTTACCTGTGCCACGCACTTTTCCATGTGCATGACATGATAGACTATTGCTTCGCCCATTGCTTTCACCACCTTATTTAACTAGAACACAGTTTCATTTTTTACTATTGTACCGTCTTTCTACTTGCAAAACAAGCCTGTTCTGCATACTGTAATCCAAAAAATCTCACCCAGATAATATAATCGTGATCCGAAACCTCTGAGCCGAAAGACTCAGGGGTTATTTTTATGTCTGGAGGTGATTTTCTATGCTGTTCCGTATCATCGTTGTCATCATCACTATTACGTTTTCATTCTAAGCTGCATCCGCACAGAAAGGAGATATCCCCATGAACTTTTTACCCGAACTCATTCAGAAACTTGGCACGGTACTTGTTGAAGTTCTCGTGCTGATCGCTGAAGAAGTCGAAAAGAAAAACTAACGAAAACAAATCGAAAAGGAGATTTTACTATGCCCGCAAATGTTGAAACGATGTTCTCTGTCCGTGAGACTCCCTGGCACGGCCTTGGCCGTATCATTATGGATGCCCCTGCAAGCCGTGAAGCCTTGGAGCTGGCTGGTCTGGATTGGCAGGTGGAGAGCCGCAATATCTATTCCGGCACGGGTGCTATGATCCCCGGCTATCGGGCTAACGTCCGCAGCACCGATGATGCTGTTCTGGGTGTGGTATCCGACCGCTACCGCATTGTGCAGAACGAAGAAGCATTTCAGTTCACCGATGACCTGCTGGGTGAAGGTGTTACTTACGAAACTGCCGGTTCCTTGCAGGGCGGCAAAAAAGTCTGGATGCTGGCAAGGCTTCCGAGGAAATATCTTATCGCTGGAGATCAAATAGTACCATATCTTGTAATCTTCAACAGTCATGACGGAAGTTCTGGTGTGAAAGTAGCCATGACTCCGATCCGTGTGGTCTGCCAGAACACGCTGAACCTTGCGCTGAATACCGCAAAGCGCAGCTGGACTGCACGCCACACCGAAAATGTTCTGCTGCGGGTGCAGGATGCCCGTGAGACCCTGCAGCTGGCCAGCAACTATATGGTTGAACTCGGCAACCGTGGCGAAGAGCTGGTTCGCATCGATTTATCCGATCACAAGGTGCAGGAGTTCATCAATGAATTTTTCCCGATTTCTGAGGACCTGTCCGATTGCCAGCGGAAGAATAATCTGCGCCTGCAGGAAGAGCTGAAGGCTCGCTATTACAACGCACCGGATCTGGAATGGGTCGGCAAAAACGGTTGGCGCTTTATTAACGCAGTCTCCGATTTTGCCACCCACGCAGACCCTCTCCGCAAGACCAAAAACTACAACGAGAACCTGTTCCTGCGCACTGCAGAGGGCAATCCCATGATCGACAAAGCCTACAAGATGGTGCTGGCCGCAGCATAAAGGAGCAAACCATGAATGATGTAAACAACCGCATTTTCAGGGAATTCACGGAATTTTTTGACAACGTTGAGAAGAGTGCTTCTGAAATCAGCGTTACCACGGCTTATGAGATCACGATGAAAAGTACCATCAGCACCGCCATTATTGTTTTGGAATCCGAGGGCAGACTGGAGGAGCGCTACTGGAACCATCTCAGGGTGCAAAATAATATTCTGGATTTTCTTTATGACCTGTGGGTTGGTTCTTGCCATTCATTGGCCAGCGACTTTTCCACGATCATGAAAGACTTGGTGGAATACGACTTCATCATTACCGAATCAATTATGAGAGAAAGGATGCAAAGTGCATGAAAAGATTGATTTCAACTTTGAACCTGTCCAAAGAAGATTGGCTCCGTTACCGCAAATGCGGTATTACCGGCACCGATGCAGGTGCCATTCTGGGTGTAAATCCCTATCGTTCTGCTTTTCAGGTTTACTGCGACAAAAACAGCGAAACTATTGAGAACATCGATAATGAGGCTATGCGGCAGGGCCGTGATTTGGAGGATTATGTGGCGCAGCGCTTCACCGAGGCCACCGGTCTGAAGGTACGCCGTGCAAATGCCATCTACCAGAGCGAGGAACATCCGCTGCTTCTGGCAGACTTTGACCGCCTGATCGTTGGGCAAAAAGCTGGATTAGAGTGCAAAACGGTTTCGCCGTTTTTTGCGGACAAGTGGGCAGATGGAAAAATCCCTGCACATTACATGGCTCAGGTCAATCACTATCTGGCTGTCAGCGGTTTTGACTGCTGGTACATTGCTGCTCTGATTTTCGGGAGGGAGCTGGTGATTCACAAGATCACAACCGACAAAGAAGTTCTGAACAACCTCATTGCCAAGGAAGAGCACTTCTGGAAATACAACGTGATGCCCGAAATTCCGCCTGTACCTACCGGAAGCGAGGGGGATACACAGCAGATCAATCAGCTGTACTCTGCAGATGATCGAAACAAAACTGCCGATCTGAATCCCATCCGTAATCTGTTGGACAAGCGGCAGGAGCTTTCTGATCAAATCGAGCAGATGGAACAGGAGAAAACAGCTATTGAGCAGCAGGTCAAGCTACAAATGCAGGATGCCGCTTATGGCACAGCACCGGGCTATAAGGTATCGTGGGTATCCTCCGAAAGTAAACGGGTAGACTCCCAGCGTTTGAAGAAAGAACAGCCCGATATTTTCAATCGGTACAGCAAGAATGTAAGCAGCCGCAGGTTTACCATTATCCATGCAGCATAATTTTGTACGCCTATAGGCATACAAAATTCGCGCTTCAGCTATTTTTATTTAATAGAAAAGCACAATACTGTTTACACAACAATAATTGTATGCTAAGATAAGAATATGAGGTGATGCACGATGGTTCTGCGCAAAAGTTATTTGGATAAGATCATTCCTTTTATCGATCAGGATCTGATTAAAGTTCTGGTTGGAATCCGGCGCTGTGGAAAAACAGTCCTTCTCGGTCAGATCAAGGACGTGCTCCTCCAGCGCAACATTCCCGCACAGAACATTATTCAGGCCAATTTTGAGTCCATGCGCTTCCGCAACACCCGTACTGCAGAAACGCTTTACGACTACATCGCAGAAAAAGCGGAAGGCTGCACCGGCAAAATTTATATTCTTCTGGATGAGATTCAGGAGGTGGAGCGCTGGCAGATTGCAATCAATTCTCTTCGTGTCGATTTCGATTGTGATATTTACCTGACCGGCTCCAATTCCAAGCTGCTTTCCGGCGAACTGGCAACCTATCTTTCCGGACGATACATCCAGATTCAGGTTTTCCCCTTTTCGCTGGCCGAAGCAAAACAGCAATGCATTGAAAACGGAACCTATACTTCGGATGAAAAGCTCTTCGCAGACTATTTGAAGTACGGCGGTTTTCCGCAGCGTTTCTTCCTCCCTGACGATCATTCAATCACCACCTATCTGGACGATCTTTACGAGGCTATCATTGTCCGTGACATCATGCTGCGCCACAATATTCGCGAACAGACCGCATTACGTAATGTCCTTGCATTCCTGCTGGACAATATCGGCAATCCGTTTTCTGCCCGTAATATCAGTGGACGCATGGTTTCGGAAGGAATCAAGACAACCACTGCTACCGTACTGAACTACGTTGATTATTTCAAGGAAGCCTTTATCCTTCTGAATGCACGCCGCTATGATATCAAAGGAAAAGCGCTCCTGTCCAGCACAGAAAAGTACTATGCAGTCGATCTTGGCCTGCGGAACGTTATCAAGAAAAGCGAAAAACTTGACAGCAACAAGCTGTATGAGAACATCGTATATCTGGAAATGCGGAGCCGTGGCTATGAAGTTCAGGTCGGCAAGCTGGACGACACCGAAATTGATTTTATCTGCTACCGTGGAGATGAAAAGCTCTATATTCAGGTTGCTTACCTGATCACTCCCGCCGATGAAGAACGGGAGTTCGGTAATCTTGAGCGACTGCACGACAACTATCCTAAGTATGTTATCAGTGGTGATTTGGCGAATTTAAGCCGAAACGGAATCATTCATCGAAACATCATTGATTTTCTGCTCAATCCGTAATTTTCACATCATGGGGCACAACAGTTGACGCTGTTGTGCCCTTTTTTCTTTATCAGAATTGGAGGCATTCTTATGGAAAATCCATTCGTAAAATTATTTGCTATCGACTTCAAAGATCATCTGGAAGTCAAAAAATCCGGCAATACGGAACTGAAATATGTAAGCTGGGCGTATGCCTGGGCAGAGGTGAAGAAGCTGTATCCTTCTGCTAGCTACGAAGTTAAGAAATTCAACGGCCTGCCCTATGTTTATGACCCCATAACCGGCTTCATGGTGTATACCTCGGTCACGATTGAGGGCGTTTCGCACGAAATGTGGCTGCCTGTACTGGATGGCGCAAACAAAGCCATGAAAGCTGTGCCTTACACCTATACCACCCCGAAATGGGACTACAACCCGCAGACCCGCCGCCGTGAAAAAGTCGGCATGGAAGAACGTACCGTAGAAGCAGCATCCATGTTCGATGTGAATAAGGCTATCATGCGGTGCTTGGTGAAGAACCTTGCCATGTTTGGTCTGGGCCTGTACGTTTATGCCGGAGAGGATTTGCCGGAAGATGCTGCACCGCAGCCGGAATCAGAGCCGCAAAAGCAGCCGAAACCGAAATCCACCAGCCAGAAGCAGGAACAGCCGCCTGTGCCCTGCATCTGTGTCCGGTGCAACCAGCCCATCAAGAGGGTCAAGCTGAAGGACGGTTCTATCATGCAGGCGGCAGAGTTTGCAGCCACCCATGAAGGGATGTGCGCCGACTGCTACAAAGCCACCAGATTGAACGTAGCATGATAAAACTGCTCTATTTCGATGTCACTTGATTCTTGTATGATTCTATATTTCATGGTACACTTACAGTAGTGAGTTCTGAAAGCTCTCCTCTGTGAGCGGAAAGGAGCATTGCATGAAAGATTTGCAGTTTCCTGTTGGAATCTCGAATTTTGAAAAGATTCGAGAAGGCGGGTATTATTATATCGACAAGACCAATCTGATTTCTGAACTTCTTAGCGGAGGTATCGCTGAAGTAACATTGATCACTCGTCCTCGCCGTTTCGGAAAATCCCTTGGTATGAGCACTCTCGCAAATTTTCTTGACATCCGCAAAGACAGCAAGCAGATGTTTGAGGGATTGGCGATCTCCAAAAATACAGAGCTTTGCAAAAAATGGATGAACCAGTGTCCTGTGGTCTTTTTCTCTTTCAAGGACACGGACGGTCTGACCTTTGAAAGCGCCTATGGAATGCTGCGCATGAAACTGGCATTTGCATTTCAGGATTATCAGTTTCTTTTGGATGACGCTGCTATTTCTGACGATGACAAAGGCATCTTTAAGCGAATTCTGGGACGCACTGCATCCATAGATGAAACCAAAAGCTGCTTTTTGCTATTGACCCGGATGCTGGAAATCCACTTCAAAAAATCGGCGGTCGTCATTCTGGATGAGTATGATGTTCCCATTGCAAAAGCCAGCAGCAACGGATATTATTCGCAGATGCTGGACGTGATGCGGGCTATGATGAGCACCACGCTCAAAGACAATATCTCCCTCGACTTTGCTGTTGTTACCGGCTGTCTGAAAATTGCTAAAGAAAGCATTTTTACCGGGACGAACAATTTTGTTTCGGACACGATTCTTTCTCCCCGGTTGAGCGAATCCTTTGGTTTCACACAGACAGATGTAGATCAAATGTTGAAAGATGCTGGTCTTGAATCGCAGTCTGCTGAAATCAAGGCATGGTACGACGGTTATCATTTTGGCGATGCAGACATTTATTGTCCGTGGGATGTGATCAGTTATCTGCGAGATTTCCAGTATGGTGTAGCACAGAAGCCGAAAAGCTATTGGAAAAACACCAGCGATAATGCTATTATCCGTTCTTTTATCGACTATGCAGGCAACAATATCACCACAAAGCTTGAAACTCTGATGGCTGGCGGCTCTATTGTTCAGCATATTGAAGAAAACCTGACCTACGATTATCTACACTCCTCTGAGGAAAATCTTTGGAGTGTGCTGTATCTGACAGGTTATCTGACCAAGGTGCGGGATAAGGATCTGACAGATTCGCTGCCGGATGGTTGCTCTGCATTGATGATTCCCAATGCAGAGATTCGGGAAATTTTTGAAACCACTGTAAGCAAATGGTTTGACGACAGTGCAAAGGCATGGAATCGCAGCCCGTTGTTTGATGCAGTCTGGAGCGGAAACAACGAAGCTCTGACAAAAGAGATGACCAAGCTGCTGCGTATGACTATCAGCTACCATGACTATCGGGAGGATTTTTACCACGCTTTCCTTGCAGGCATCTTTACTGGTGCTGGCTATGTGGTAGAATCCAACAAAGAGCATGGCGAAGGACGCAGCGATGTTATTGTAAAGGATATCCGCAATGGTCGTGTGGCAATTTTTGAAGCCAAGTATGCCAAAACTCTGGATGCTCTGCCGGATGCCTGTGATACTGCTATTCAGCAAATCAATGACCGGATGTATGCAGCGGACTTCCGGGATGACTATGATGACATCCTCTGTTATGGCATCGCATTCTTCAAAAAACGTTGCATGGTAAGAAAAAAATAATTATCTACCGGGGAGTATCTTCGGATGCTCCCTTTCACTTTTTACAGGACAATCCATTTGGATTGTCCTGTTTTTATTTGGAGGCACACAATGAAAGAAGAAAAAATCAAAGTCCTTGCGCTCCTGCCAATGGAACTGCCAAAGGAGATCGAGCTGGACAACACCCTTGAAGCCATGCAGAAATTTGTAGGCGGGCTGATCGAATGCATCACCTTAAGTGACACCGGTTCAGAGGTCACACTGGTCTGCAATGATGAAGGCAAGCTGCTTGGCCTGCCGCTCAATCGTCCGCTGTGGGATGGTGCCGATGTTCTTGCCGGGCCGGGATTTCTGGCCGGATACGACAACGAAGGGAATCTGACTTCCCTGCCGCAGAGTGCAATGGATTTCTACAAAGAGAAATTCAGAGCTTTTATCATTGAAATCTAAGGAGGACAGATTATGACCTTTAATGCAATGGCCGAACACTACGAAGAGATCACGGTTTGCGGAAAGCCTGCGCTGTTTACCAGCATCCGCATCAAGAGAAATACCGTCCCGGATGGTCTGTATGCCTACGATGTCCGGCATGATGATGAGTGCCGGGGCATCCCTTGTGAGATCGCACCCTTTGTGATGGTCAACCACTGGGGTACCATCATCCTTGCGGAACCGCTGGAACTGCCGGATGATGGGCGGCGATATATTGACGAAGAAACCGATTGGGATTATTCTCCCTTGGAGGGCAAGGGCACCGCCAATCACAAATCATGTACTACCATTTCTGATTTTATGACTGCCTATGCCCACTAAAACTGTATTAAAAATGCCGTATATTCTGTTTTGTATTAAAATCAGCCGTTTTTAGGCCATTTCAAGGTGCAAAACACAATCTTAAAAATGTCGCTCGTTATCTTTGAGCCAGAAGGGAGACGCATGAACATCTATGGCTATTGCCGCATCTCTACGGCAAAGCAGAGCATTGACCGTCAGATCCGCAACATCAGGGCCGAATACCCGACTGCCCATATCGTGCAGGAAGCTTACACCGGTACATCCATTTTTCGCCCGGAGTGGCTGAAGCTTTACCGGGTTCTGAAATCCGGGGATACGGTGGTGTTCGATTCAGTATCCCGGATGTCCAGAAATGCAGAAGAAGGTTTTGCTCTGTACGAAGACCTTTACCACAAGGGCATCCGGCTGGTGTTCTTGAAAGAGCACCACATCGACACTGAGACCTACAAAAAAGCCCTGTCCGGCAGCATTGCCATGACAGGGACAAATGTGGACTTCATCTTGAAGGGCATCAACGAGTATCTGATGGCCTTGGCAAAGGAGCAGATCAAACTGGCCTTTGAGCAGTCCGAAAAAGAAGTTGCCGATCTGCACCAGCGCACCCGTGAGGGCCTTTTGACTGCTCGGTTGAATGGTAAGCAGGTTGGCCGCAAAAAGGGTGTTGGCTTTGAAACGAAGAAAGCCAAAGAAGCCAAGCAGATCATCCGCACCCACTGCAAGACCTTCGGCGGCACACTTGACGATGCCGAGTGCATGAAGCTCACCGGTCTTGCCCGGAATACCTATTATAAATATAAGCGTCAGATTCGTGCTGAACTGATAGCTGAACAGGATTTGCCGAAAGGAGCAAGTATCTTTTATGAACCACCAAAATTATTCTGAGCCGGAGAACAGGCTTACCCCGGAGGAGCAGCAGGAGTTTTTGAAGCTTCTGGCTCAGCTTACCTCGGAGCAGCGTGAAGCACTGAAAGAAGTGCTCAAATCCTTTACTTAACAAAAATGTGCAGGGCGGCGTTGCTGCTACCCTGCACATTTTATTTTTTTACTTCTACTCGAAGAACCGTTAATCAATTAAATCCAAGAACGCCGCGAAATTCTCTGCCATCAGTTCATCTTTTATTTTGCGTGTCCCATGACAACAGGTATATATCTTTTTATCGTATACATATATTGGATCTCCATTGCAAGTCGCAAAAACGAATCGCTCTTTGCCCATAGAATAATCGGATTGAATTGTTTCCAACTCATCTGCCGGAACGAATCTCACCGCATTACCATCCATGGTCACTTCAACATCCACAGGGTTCGCTTGTTGATAAAATTCTTTCAAAACCTCTGGGCAAGTGGAAAGCAGCTTTGCTTTTTCAAAAACATTCCGCTTATCTTGCTTAATGGCACTTCTGACAAAGTCATCTATCAACATAAGGACCTCCTAAGCAAATATCGGTTTGCATTTTTCAATCATATAAACACGAAGTTTTTCCGAATAATTCCGCTGATGAACAGTATCAGCTATCGTGTAGGTTACGAAGATAACTCCAACTCCGACAGACACAATGATTCCACTTGGGCCGCCAAAAATACCTTGTGCAGTAATGGATACCACTAGTAGTGAAAGCGAGAACAACGCCTGCTTGCCAACTTGGATAGCCGCTGTTTTCAACGATTCACCCTTGCAAACCAGCTTTACAAACTGTACGGTTGAAAAGACACCTATTGTTATAGCTCCAACAGCACCCATATTACACATTTTAGCTATATTTTCCGTAATTTCAAGTCCTACATTGGAGAAAACTCCCGTCAATGCTTGAGATGCTAGTTGTCCTACGGTTCTTCCTATCCCGTATCCAATGGTGGATTGAATACCCGATGAAAGTCCAGACTTACCGCCATTGATTAAAGCATACTTAATGGAATCAGGGGTAACACCCGTTTGCGCCAACGAAACTGCAAAGCCAATAGTAAAACCAACACCAATACCTATTGCAGCAGCTATTCCAATGCCCTTTATTTCATTTCTAAAGACTCTCTTGCTATTTGTTTTCTTAAGCATTTTGTCTTTGTCAATTTTAGGTGCATCGCTTGAATTGTGAAAGTCACCGTTATGCCCTTTTTCAAGATGTTCTTTTCTCGATTTATAAAATTTTATATTGTCGGGATCTCCCTGATCTTCGGGATGATCTGCTACATTCTTTTGGTGATGGCCTTCAGCACCTCTAACTTTTCCGGTTTCTTTTATTTCCTGACATTGAGCATCATCCCAATCAGATGAACCTCGACCACCCATTTCGACATCGGCTTTTTCATAATCCCACGCAAGCTTAACTGCATCATTTCTTGCACCTGTATATTCTGAATCTTTTGCTAATCCTTCTGCTACTTTATTTGCGATTCTTTCTCTTTCGGCATGGAAAGCATCTAAAAAAGCATTCAGTTGATTATTGAACTGCGTTGTAACCGTAGCAGTGGTGTATGCAGTAGATGAGATAGCTGTTGCTGTTATTCCGCCTGTATAAGAAGAATCCACGCTGAACTTTGGTCTGAATTCTGTGGTTTGATAGAATGTCAAACTTTTATTGTTCCTTAGTGCTGTCAGCATAAGTTTCACCTCAGCTTTCGTTCACACTCAATCGAATACCTTGTTAGCTCTAGTTTTCCGTTATCATCTAGCTTGCTAAAGATATAGGAATAGACATGATTATAGAAAATCAGGGTTTCATTAAATAACCGTCCTGCATCATATGCAAACAGCGTCGTGGAAACAAGGCCAAAAAGCTGGCTCTTATCTTTATACCGCGATTCATTATTCTTGAAACTTGTAAAAGCAGAGTTGTATGCATTAACAGCCTTTTTGTTGTAGTCGATATTATCTTTGTACTCCAACTGGCGCATCTTGGCACTGATGGTATCAGTGCAGCTCTTGTTCAACTGGTCATAATGTGTTTTCTGCTCTGACGTTAAGTTATCATGGTCAATTTCAGCATCCACAGCACTAATTTCCTGCAAGAGCTTGTCAAACTCTGCATGGGTCTTGGCATTTTCCAACTTCTGCTTTATGGTATAGAGCTTTTTGATTTGCGTGGTGTTGGTGGCCTCGATTGCTCTTTTCTGTTTTTCGTATTCTTCCTGTTCGAACTGTGCAATGTCCGTAACTACTGCACCAAGTCGATTATGGTACACATGAATGTCGTTGATGATGTCATCCGTAAGATCTGCATTTTCTTCATAAAAAGAGAGAACAAGATTTGCTTGGTCTGCAAAACTCTTACGTTCATCGGTACGAGGCAATTTTTCAGCCAGCATCAGCAGGAAATCCAAATAGGCATTTACGCACTCCGAGTCTCCCGGAGCTTTATTCACCATGTTGCGTCCAATCAGCAATGCTTCCTGAATTTTACCGGCATCCTTGTATTCATTGAACATCGGATTCATAGCAATTTCCTTTCATTCCAAATCCCAGTTGTAGAGGTCACGAAACCATTTCCTTACAATGGGATATGCTCGAAAAAATTCTGAATACCTTTCGCCGCAGTAAGCGAAGTTTCAATTTGCTCAATATCATAACTATCGACAGTTGTCTGCAACCGTTCCACATAAGCAGTCCACGCCTGATCGAGTTGCTCGGCTGCTTGGTCAAATGCAGTTTCCGTCTGCGCCCAATATTCATTGATGGCTTTTCTGTACTGGTCAGTAACACCTTTTTCTTCATAAGCATTCACCAGCTTTTTAGCGACACTCTTTTCCCAGCCGCCGCCAAAAAGTTTCATAATGCCCAGTCCGGCACTAATCAGCGCACCTGCCACAATACCAATCGGGCCAAGGAAATTGGCAAACAACGCAATCTGACCACCTATGCCAAAGAGGAAAGCCCAGCTTCCAAAAGCAAATGCTGCATCAGCAGCTAGAAAAGCTCCCAGTCCTCCGATAATTCCGATTTTAGCAAGTGAAGATGCAAACGCATAACCAGCATCAAAGTCTGCATTAAGATTTGCTTCTTGAAACGAAGCCTGAACACCCTCCTGATAATCGCTCACATATTCTTTGACTTTCACAGACAGCTGTTCCGATCTCTCTTTCAGCAAATCGGAACATTTACTTTGCATTTCATCCTGCAACTGGCTTGCAAATTGCTGAATGTCCTCTTTTTTATTTTTGATACCCTTGGATTTGATTCTTCGTGTAATCTCATCAACGGTCAGCACCGATGTGCAATACTTTGTGCATTCATTCAGAGATTCCCCGTTGAGAGAATGAATCAAATCTTTGATTTCACGCTTTTTGTTATCGTTCTCAGCAGTTCGTTCCAAATCAGAATCCTGAATATCTTTCAAAAGCTCAACGTATTTCTGCCGATCTTCGACAAGTGCCTCGTACTTTTGGATTTCAGCTTCCAAATTCGGCTCTTTTCTGGCAACATATGCCCGAACCGATTCTTTGCATTCCGTATCAACGATTTCGGGAATTGTCTCCAGAACAGCTTCTAGGTTATTTCTAAATTTTTCGCAGAGCGCAGGAATATCAGTTGTATAAGTAAAGAAGCGGCTCTGAATTACAGCGGGAGAATAGTCATAGCCAGATTCTTCTGCGCGGCTTTTCCAATAGCTGTCCGACAGTGTAGACATATATCGCTCACAGCCGCTCTTCAAAATATTGGCAAGAGAAATTTCATTGCCATTATCAACAGAATCCGCATGAGAAGCTACAACAAACAGGTTTGCCAACGGTTTAAGACCATTTTCGCCTTTTTTCTCTAAAACCGGGAGCGTACGGACATTGTTCTTCAGATATTCAATATCTTCAATTCTCAAGAAACCACTTGCCAGCGATAAGTAAATCAAAACATCTGCGTGTGCCGCAGTCTTTGCCGTAATAACATCATCACTTGCAGTTTCCGTTCCATAGCCCGGCAAGTCGATAATATCACAGTTCAAAAGAATCGGAGCATCAACGAAAACAACTGCGGAACCAGCCTCCGTCTTTAATCCACCGCCTTGGCGAGTAGAATAGGTTTCCAGAAGGCTTAAATCTCCTCCGGCAACCTTCCACTTTTCGCAGTATTTTTCATCATAAAGTCGTTTAGAATTCCAAAATTTCTCGTTGCCGCATTCTCTTTTGAAAATCCATGCTTCATCATGGATGAACGCAGGACGATCTTTAATGTGCTTTACATAAACTGCCGTTGAAGTAGTCGGTGTCCATTTCGCTGGCATTTTTTCAGCACCAATCAGTGAATTGATGAGAGTGCTTTTCCCGGTGTCCGAGCGACCCACGATGGCCACAGTAGGTTTAACGAACTTCGACATGATGCCGATTTCAAGGTCGTCTATGTAATTTTTTTGCATATCATCGGGAATATCCATCTGTTCCAGCGCAGAATTAAGATAGCCTGACAAACTCTTTTTGGTAAAGTTCGTTTTCTCCCAAGTATCTTTTGCACTGATAGGTTTGACCCGCGGCTTTTCATAAGAAAGGATCGTATTGAAGTCCAACCCAGACTTGGTTGCTATTTTGACAATCAAGTCCATATCAGGTTTCCCGGTCTTATCGAGTTCCTGAACTTCCTGAATACTGATTCCGTAGAGATTTGCAAATTCCTCCTGCGTAAGTTTGAGCTTATCACTCCGTAATGATTTGAAATCCATATCGAGGCTCCTTTACGTTATTTTTCTCGTTCAATTACAAGCTTTCCCGGCGTGTAAAATTGAATTTTATACCAAGACAGTTCTTCGCCTATCGGGTTCATAAAGTGATTCACAACTGGCCCAAAACCCGTTACAAGCATCTTTCCAAGTGGATTTGCTTTCAAATCCAATCCATATTTTTTCTTTACCGTATCCGCGTACGATGTTACAATCGTGATTTCCGGTGCCTTTTCTTTCAGAGCATTGCGCAGTTCAGTCTCATTTGCAACCATCTTCATAAAACAACCTCCTTAGTATTGGCCGTTCATACGTTCGATTTCCTGCTTCATCTCCTGCACCAGCGTTTCCGGTGCAGTCACCTTAACTTTACTGCCCTGACTGAGCAGCCACATTTTCACGCCTGTGCCAAAGACTTCGGCTTCAATGGAGCACACACCCTCTTTTTCATCTATGACTTTTGCCATGGGGAACTTGTCCAGCACAGCTTCCACCGATGGACCATAGTAGTTGAAGCTGATCTTCTGCGGCTCACCGCCGAACATGAACTGAGTGCGGTTCTTATACTCGCCCTCTTTGAAGCGGTCTTTGTAGGGAACAGAGAACTTTTCACCGGTTTCCTTGATGGAATGCATCCTATCAAGCCGATAAATGGTTGGATAAGGATCGTTCTTTTTATGGAAAGCCTCTCTGGTGGAGTGGTCTGTGATAACAGCCATGAGATAGAAATAATACTCTGAGAACATCAACCCCACCGGCTCAACAGACCGTTTTACGATTTGACGGTCTTTCAGCTTTTGATATTCGATTTCCAGCACCGACTGATTTCGGATGGCCTGTGCCACCATCCACAGATTATCCGGGTCAACAGCTGCATGAGCTGGGTCGTGATAGTTGAACAGTTCATTGCTGATAAACCACTCAATATCAGCTTTTTCTTTCTGAGATACACAAAGGTTCAGGATAATTTGCAGCTGCTTTTCAACCTGCTCTTTGGTAAAGGCACGGCTTTCCAGCAGAATCTTGCATAGGGCCAACACTTCACCTTTGGAAAGCTGCTCGATCTCCTGTGTGACCAGACGGTAGCCATTTTCTTTCTTGTCGTACTCGATTTTTCGTACGATGCCTTCTTTGGCACACTGTTCCGAAAGAAAATCCCGGATGCTGTCAATGTCTCTCTGAATAGAGCGGACATTCACATGGTACTGCTCTGCGGCCTGTTGCTTATTGATGAGCTTACCAGAAAGAAAATCCTGATAAAGTTCCAAAACACGGGTCGTTTTTAAGGTGTCTGCTGTCATTGGTTTGCCCTCCTCTTCGGTTCAGCCCCATTATAGCAACCGTGGTGGACAGGCATTGTCTATCTTCTCTTTTGCTGACTAAAAATTTTTTGTTTCTAAAATCTGTGATTGATTTCTAAAAAAGACTTACTTGCTACGATATATACTATTGAAAGTATACGACTAATGCAATTAACGGTCAAGCCTTGTCACAATAAAATCGTAAGTAAGCACTACGATTTGTACAAGGAGGCCGAACCATGGAACGAGAGAAGCCCACATTTGATATTCTGGGCCGCATAGAGAAAGAACGTGCTGCCCGCAACTGGTCTGAGTATGCCCTTGCAGAAAACTCTGGCCTGACCCAATCCACCATCTCAACATGGAGAAGAAGAAATCTTCAGCCGAATGTTGCTTCTATCGAGAAAATCTGTGCAGGCTTCGGCATTACCCTCTCTCAGTTCTTTCAGGAGGAGGACTCAGTTTATCTGACGAAGGAGCAAAAGAAGCTTCTTGATCTCTGGGCTAAACTCTCTCCTGCTCAAAGAGAAGCAGTCACTAAAATGCTGTGTGCTTTCCTATATATAGAGGAAGAACCCTGAGTTTCAACTGCATATTGCCAGATAAAAGCGGCCAAGCCTCAAAAAGCTTGACCGCTTTATCCTTTTGAATAATAGGGTTTAGGTACAGGATTCCCGGATTTTTGCCAGATCACTGTTCAGCAGCGTTTCATGTTCCAGAAGTTCTTTCTGGACAGCAAGTAGGAAATCTCTGTTATCATAGAGGATTTTGTAGGCTCTGCGGTATAACTCTTCCATCTTAGCTGCTTTTATAGCTTCGCTACTGAAAAGTCTGGTCTCGGACATTCTATTATCCGCTGATTCGACTTCAGAAAAGCCAGCTCCTGCAAGAGATGTCATCCATACATCAAGCAGACGAGTAGCATTTTGAATATCACCGCTTGTATTTACATCCATTGTTCCATAAATCAAGGCAACACCTGCTTTTCCTGCCAAAGCCTTTGTTATATCGTTTAGAAGTTCTTCTTCGCTCTTTAGGTAAGTAGAATGACCATTCTCTAAGCCGCCGATACAACTTTGATTTCCACGAATTGAAACAATGCCAATACTGCCGGGGTTCAGAACTTCTCCCACAACTGCGTGAGCGGCTTCATGTATTGCAATCTTTTGCAACTCCATGGAGTCAATTCCTTTATCTGCCTTTTGGAGTTTATAAACCACCTGAAGCAGTGCATCTGTCACATCATCTTTGTAAATATGCTCATGTCCTTGATAGGTGCTATTTAGCGCAGCAAGGTTCATTACAGTTTCAAGAGTAGCACAGCTTACTTTGGGCATAGCTTTAACAATATCTGAAATCAAAACATCCTCTGCCAAATCCTTATCCCGGAGATAATAGCTGACGATCTTCTCAGCAGTCTTTCCCGTTGGAGGGTCAAGATAGAGCGTATAATCGAATCTTCCGGGTCTTAGCAGTGATGGTGGCATATACTTTGTGTCATTCGTTGTGGCAATCACAAAAATATCTGTGTTCCTTGCATCGTCAATACAGGCTTGTAAGCAAGCCCATTCTGGAGCATAGGGAGAGTTGCTTTCTACGTAGAGGTTCAAATCCTCCAAGAGCAGTATACTAGGTGCGGCTTCCTTTGCAGCCGAGAAAGCAGCCCTCAATTCATCCAGAAAACTGTTCTCCTGACTGGTTTTCCGAAAGACATAAGACTTGCGACCGGATTCTTTTATAAAGACGGTTGCCAGCAAACTTTTACCAAGGCCGGGGTCGGATTCCATCAGAAGTCCTCTGGGGATAGAAGCTCCTTTGCTTTTATAGAGTTCTGGCCTTTTCAGGGCATCCAGTATTTGACGTAGAATGTTTTTAGTGGATTCATAGCCAATCACTTTTTCATCGAAGTTGTCCATTGTTATAGACCTCCTTTGGTTCATCGTTTAATAATCTGGGCATTCGTCATATTCAATGCCCAGAACTTCCATCCGCTCCCTTGGGTTTTTCGGAAGATATACAGCAACCGAATATTCCCGGTTTTCACAGCGCACTCTTTTCGATACAGACCTTGTGATATACTGCACACTATAATCATTCAGTATTTCATGGATTTGATTCCACTCATACCTACGGCTCATGTGGAACTTATTTAGATTCTGATAGGAAATAGTATCTACGATAACATGGATATGTGGGTTTTCTGTGCCGAAATGAATTGCATACGCAGCAATATAACCATTGTTAGCATAAAAAGACACTATCCGTTCAGCAATTATCTTTAATGTCGCTACTAAAGGATTCTCTTCTTTAGAAAATGAGATCACTCTATGTTTTGCTAAATCTTTCCAATGCTTGAATTGTCTCTTATGATTGAATTCCATAAATTGATGTACTGCCAAAGGATTTCTCATATACCAAAATGGAAAACCGAAAGGTTTACACCCAACAAATTGATTGTCGTTCATTATTGTCTTTTGAGGAGCAAACGCATAGCAAAGAAGGCTGCAAACGTCTTGCTCTGTAGGATATTCAATCTTTTCACTTTCGTTCACGAATTTGATAATCGGCATATTTTTTTACCTCTTCTCTGATTTTATCGTACTCTCTTTCTTCAATCCAACATGCTATCCTAAAAATGCTGTCAGAGAACTTAGCATCCATTATATCTTGCTCTCTATACAAGCTCTCTTTCAGAACTTCTGATTGTGACTTTCCGCTTTCATTCTGACGTTTTTTTAATAATTCATATTCTTCTTCTGAGAGATATACGTTTACTCTATGCCTTTTTTCCACTTTCAAGTGCTCCTTTCCGTTGATATACTCTTCAAATGGACAAGATAATTTTCATACAAGAATATCTATTAAGAGCCATAACATTGGTACAGCTTTCAGCCATTTTCAAACAATATATACTATTATCTAATGTTAATAATAATTATATTATTTTTAATAATAACATCTTGTATTTATATTATCTTATCTTATAAAACAAAGGGAGCTCCGCTCCCAACAGGTGTGGCAAAATGTGTGTGTGTCCCACATCATTCGCTCGACCCGAAATAGCCTACTGTCATTCAGCTATTTATCTTAATGTTAGTGCTGTTAATAAAGATTAAATTTCACCTTCTTTCCTCTCCACACATTATCAAGCATTAACACCAAGATTATTTTTATGTACACCTCATTATCAAGCATTATTTTCAAGCAACAGAAAACCCACATGGAGTAATCATTCCATGTGGGTTTTTTTCGTATTACCATCCAGTAGCTTTTATATGAGCTTCCTGCACAATATATTCTTGTACCGCTCTCTTTGGAATTTTCCATACTCTTCCAATTCGCATCGCTTTGATCTTCCCGGTCTTCAAGAGCTTATAGGTGGTGTTCATACCGCAGTTCAGCATATCAGCAACTTCTTCCGGGGTTATCAGGGTGTCGTAATAATCAAACATAACGGCCAATCCTCCTTTGATGGGTTACTATACTGTTGCCGAATGTCAAATCATACCAGATACAAAGAAAGGGCAACCACTTGCGTGATTGCCCTTAGACTATGTCTTATGCGCTTTCCTTCTATGCCATTTTCGACAGTTATGAAAAAATCCGCTTTGAAATTCTACTTTTGTCTGGAGTTTTAGCTCTTTTTAGGTTCGGTTTTTTCTGAAAGTGTCGAAATCAGATGATTGACCAATCCGTCCTACTGTGTGCTTAGCACAGTTGAATCTATGACACTTGCCCAAAAACTCTGTGGTTCGCCCGTTGGCTCATAAGGCTCTCTATCATAAAACGCTCTCATAATATGGCTCATTGTAGAAATCAAGAACGATTTTCTTTCTTCTTGATCTCCTATATATTCAATGGGTTTAAATTCAAAAAGATTCATCCTTTCGCCATCATCTTTATTTATCAAATACGGTTTTTGATTTACATAATCGCTAAGTCTTTTGTATGCGCTCTTTGCATCCATCCCCGCATACATATAAAGAATTATTGTCACCTTTTTCAAAAAACAAATATAGTTTTTGTTGCTCAATGTTCCCGGTCTAATAATCAGCTTATCCGAATAAAACACAACCGGAACACAGCATTTTTCTGTGAAATCAAATAGTCTTATATTGATTTCTTCCTCTATCAAGCGTTTTCTTTCTTTGCTCGTCCCTTTCGGAACAAAATTAATTATTGACAAATAGTTTTCCAATCCTATGACTGCTCTACAATGATAAATCATTTCCTTAACAAACTGATTCATGACACGTTCGCTCCAGCTTGCTTCAGCATAATCACTTTTCTCGATTTCAAGCAATTCATTGAAAAAACTCTTATACAACTTTTTTAACCGAGTTTTTCGTTGTCTTTGGTCAGTGCTTTCATTTTCATCATCTATTATATCATACTCGGAATCTACTTCAGGTTTTTCATTCTTTTTATTCTTTTTTCTATTTATCTGATATACATTTAATTGATTTTTTATTAGTGCCATCGTTCGGTTGATCTCGATGTATTCGTCTTCTTCTCCACCCTCATCTTCTATCATATCTTTTGCTATTTTTCTAATCACTGGTGCTAGAAAATCTTTTACGCTTTCTTGATTTATTGATGGAATATATCTGCACGGATACATCGTTTGGATATATCCATTTTCCTTGCCCTCACTCATGAGGATTTCATTTTCATACTTCAAAAAACTATCGAGTTTTTCTTCCAATCTCTGTACGTCTGCATCTATTCCGTGATTGTTTTTTGTGGTCTCACCTTTTTGCTTGTCACACATCAATTCCTTAAAAGGTACTTCTTCTGCTGATAAATACTTGAGCGTCAACAATGCACATGCAAGCGCATTGCTATAAAAAACAGGTCTATAATCGTATATGAAGCAATCTAATCCTTCCCACGGCTCTTCTTCTTTTACGGCATAGAAAAGCATCTCATTCATAAACTTGTCTGTGAGCTTTCCATCCTCGCCCTTTCTGTCCCTCTGTATCAAAAAATTCCAACTTGGGCAATTTACTAAATTCGTCTGCTCTAAGTCCGCTTTGAGCTCATCCTCATTTTTGTACAGTGAAAATCGTTCCAGTCCAATCATCAAATTTCCTCCGTTATATCGTAATATTTTAAGGTCGTCACAAAAGCGCCATTTTGTGACATCTTTTCTGTTCTGCGGATTTTGGTTTTTTGGTATACTTCGCATCACAGTGACGGTCACCTCTCACGGTTAACCGCCCACTGCATCGCACATTGAGAATTTCATAGTGGGTAGCATACGCCAATGGAACGGTCAGACTGCCCACAAAAAAACATATTTGCAAAAGGAGGTTTTTACCATGAGTAGCAAATTCATAGTCTCAAATCGAGTTCACGATCCACCCAGAGATTTTACTTCTGTACCTGCCTGTACCTATATCGACAGCAGTGGTCAGGAGTTCATTGACATGGAAACGCATCAAATGGATATAGATGCCAGAGATGCGGCCTACCGACAAGAAGCACACAATCGACTAGTTCGGCAACAGAGTGATCTTGCCCAAAAAGCTGAACTAAAAGCGTTCTTGGCCGAGTTTTATCACTTCGATAATTTTGGATTCGATGTAGATATTTACAAACGCCCTTGGATCATTAAGAAGCGGGTTCCGAACGACTCTCGACCAATCCGGCGGTCATTCACATCTTGCTATGATTTCAAGGCTATTGTTGTAAGGAAAATTGAGCGTGACAAAACAACCGAATGGATTTATGTATCGTTCCGTATTCCCAACAAACCGTCCGGAGCATTCTGGCTGGAGAAAGGCGATTTTAGTCCGAAGACGTTGCTGAAGAAGTTCATGGCTGCGGGTGGCCAGATCCATTATACCGAGGACAGTAAACGGTGGGCAGATTTGTTGGCGGCTTTCATCAGTGCAATTCTGGACACTGAACACCCATACTTGCTGCCTCCTGTTGGATGGTATCAACTAGAGGATGGTCGCTGGCTCTATACGCCGCAAATGAAGGACACCTTGGCTACCTCGTTGTTGAACACCACTGACTTAGAGAAGTTGCCCTTGGCTTTGGTCAGGATTTTAGGGATTATCAAAACTAGAATCTCTGATAAATTTGAGGGCGTTCATCGTTTCTTTGCTCTTATAGACAATGATGTTTCTACTTCAACAAGAATGACGGTTGACGACATACCAAAGCACTTCAATCAAATGCTCGATCAGCACGGCCCGGATGTCTTATTATCAGTCTACGGTGACAATCCAGGAATTGCCGCTACCGTTGGCGACTACCGTTCAACGACAAATTTTGCCACTCTGCTTACAAGGACTATGACAGAGCCTCGTTTTCCACTGTGCCTTATCGTATCTACGAACGGCATTACCAACTTGCAGCGGAAGTACTGTCTATTCTTGCCTCGTGAGGAAGATCATACAGCCGCTCTGCCGCTGTCCGGAACTTTAAGTGACCTTTGCGCGCTTATTGAACGCAATCCCGATGCGTTTGAACGTATCGTTGAGCGGACTTATACTGCCACCTTAGATTCCTTGGATGAAGAATGCGCTTTCCGGCACGAGATTGGGCTTCTGAGCATTTCTTCTGCCGTTCTTTGCTGGGCACTAAAGCACATCAATCAGCCAGACCTGGCGAAAACAGCGCATGACGTTTGCCAGACATACATAAATAATTGCTTATCAGAATGGGAGAACACTATGAATTGTAACGCTAAAAAAGTCATACACGAAGTACTCTACTCCGCACAAGAAGCCGGGGACATTCGTCTTCTCCGCTATGGAGAGGTCGATTCTAGCTATGATCCTGACCGGGATATCGTACAAAAAGGAGGTGACTTTCTGTTGAAAGGTTCCTTACTAAAATATCTGATTTGCGAATATGCACAGGGCTATAGTGCATCTGCCATTATTTCGAATTTGCAAAGTGAGCATTTGCTCTCTGAGTTCAGCACTGCCAAAAAGATTCGTATTGACAACGGAACCTATATAGATGCTCGACTTCTGACCTTGAAGCGCAGTTGCTTGACCGAATATGAAGATTCTGATTAAAACAGGAGGGACGGAACCATGAGGTTAAAAATAGGCTCTACTTACCAAAAGGCTGTTACAATCATCGAAAAACTCAAGGAGGGGAACGCTTCCATTTTCATCTGTGGAAAAAGCGGAACCGGTAAGACCACCCTTTCTTCCGATACCATTATAAGGAACTTATTAGAACCAGGTGTTCGGATCGTAGTCATAGATCACCGTCACGCCGTGTCCCTGCCAGCAGACTTAGAGCCTTATGTACATCGTCAGGACGTGTCTCAAAAGCCACTCAAGCTGCATTTGTTTGGAACATCAGCAAATCCAGCAGATGCCGCTGCATCTTTCGTTGATACGGTTGCATCCGTTATCAGGCTATCAGATGGGCAAAAGCCGTTACTGCTATCCCTACTAGAAAAGTCTCTCCGTGATTCACCTGCCCCGAATGAAGCATTGGAACGATTACACCTAGAAATCCAGAATTCCCGGTCACTCGCTGCACCCGGTTTGGAAAAAGCCTTGACTCCTTTGTGGGGACAGAAGTTTTTCGAGAATGGCGATTTCGAGATTTTCTCCGGCATCACCTTGCTGGAATTAGGTTCGTTTCCGCCATCCACGCAACGCATCGTTGAAGAGGTGGTTTTTGCAGCACTGTTACGAGAAGCCACTCACGAGGATTTCCCACCCACTTTCCTGTACTTGGATGAATTGAGTAACTTCCCATTGCACCAAACAAGTGCACTGGGAAAAATTCTCAACGAGGGTCGCAAATATGGTTTGTACTGCTTGCTAGTTGCTCAGAGCATCCGTAATTTCAAGGCTGGGCAACGGATTTTGCTTCAGCAGTGCAAATATGCTATGTATTTCCAACCTGCTGATGATGAGGTTCGTATGTGTGCCCGTTTCATTAGTTCGTCAGGTGGAACCAAGTTGACTTCCATGCTAAAGAGTCTTCAGGTTGGCGAGTTCCTAGTCTCCGGCCCGGTTTATGTAGGCGATTCTGACACACCGACCACCAAGCCGCTGGTCGTCCATAGTAAGCCGCCAGAGAATGTCGTTCCTGCCAGTGATGCACTAACGATTCCGATGCCTTCTGACACCGAGCCAATTCTCCCACCAGCACAGATCGATTTTCTTCCACCACTGGATGAACTTGACGGTTGCGACGATTGCAATGATGAAGATTCCACTCAAAACAATGAGTTTGAGCCAGTCACAGAGGATGTCCATCCGCCCTTGCCAAGTTCATCTTGTGAGCCTTCCTCTGCCTCAATATCTCCCAGTAAAGAGGTCTCCGAGCCACCAAAGCAAGACTTGCCCACATCTGAGCAAATTATCGCATCCATCGCTTCATCGAACCGGCCTCGTTCTTGTTATGATTATTATAGTCCTGCATGGCCACAAACGCAACCCATTGATAGTTCCTGTGTGGAATTTGATTTTAGCCACGCAGATTTTAGCTCCCTTGTACGAAAAGACGACAAACGCTTCGTCTTCACTCCAAATATCAAACCATAAAAATTTTACGTCAATTCAAACAAGTATAATTACTATGAAGCGTTGAACGCTTCAAACTACAAATATTTTCAGGAGGAAACACCTATGAAAAACAACAACAGCGATTTCATCAGTCTGACCGCAGCCGTTCGCCGTGCCAAAAGTGAAGGGCTGAATTTGAGCTATGCCGGCCTGCGGAGGTTTGTCGCCGAAGGATTCATTCCACACGTGCCCAATGGTAGCCATATTTTAGTATACTATCCAAACGTAGCCAATCTGATAAAGAACGGTGTGACTGCCGAACAAAGTCGAGCATATCAGCTTTCCCGTAGTCGAAGCTAATCCAACAGTCCGCCCTCGGTATCCTAGATGCCGAGGGCATTTTTTGAAGCAAATTTAGATCAATTGGAGGTTCAAATCTATGTTCTGTGAAAATTGCGGTCATCAAATCTCCGATACCGCCAAATTCTGCTCTGCCTGCGGTCATCCTGTTGGCACAGCACCATCCCCCGGTGTAGGAGCACCGCCTACTGTTCCAGCCAAGCGAGAATCGCCCCGGCTGAAAGCATCGTCTGGTAATGGAAGCATCTCTAGAATGTCCGGGATACGCCGTAAGCCGTGGCTGCTCCGTATGCCAATCCCTGACCCTCACACAGGTATTACAGTTGTAAAAACTGTCGGCACTTATGTCACCCGTGAAGAAGCCGAAGCGGTTCGTGCTGAAATGATGAAACGCCCTGCTACACCATATCAAGATTCCACCTTAGCAAAAATTCACGAGATCTTTCTGGAATCTCGTGAGTACAAAGGCCGTTCTGATAAGGCCCGTGAACTGTATGATCTGGCATGGAAATACCTAAAACCACTTTGGTATTACAAAATTGCAGCCCTTTATGCACAGGACTTCCAAAACATCCTTGATAAAATGGCCGATGATGGCCTGTCTCAGAGCATGTTGGAAAAAGAGCGTACTCTTATCAGCAAGCTGTATCGCACAGCCATTGGCTGGCGTGTCGTGGATTCCAACCTTGCATCTGTCCTGAAAGTTGAGGGGCATAAATCGCCGGAACGCGAAATCTTCACGGACGAACAGGTGACTCTGATCCTGAACCAAAAGAACACTCCCACCGGACAGATGGTAATTGCTCTTCTGGCCTGTGGAGTGCGTATCTATGAGCTGCTGCACTTCAAACACGAAGATTTTCACCGCACGGAATCTGGTGCTTATCTGATTGGCGGCTGCAAGACTGAGGCCGGACGCAACCGTATCATTCCCATTCTTGACTTCGGAATCCCGATTTTTGAACATGCGTATGCCACCTCTGTGGAAAACGGCCCACTCTTTCCTAACGGAAAAGGTGGATTCTGGAACGAAAAGAACTGGCGTAATCGCAAATTCTATCCGTTCTTGGAGGAAATCGGCATCCAGCCAAATCCTTACGACGAAAACGGCAAACGTAAACCGGAGTTTGCCGGGAAGCTCGCCACTTATACGCCCTACACCACCCGGCATACATACGCCAGCCTTTGTGACCGTGCGGGTGTCAACAAAGATATCCTGAAACGTGCTGTCGGGCACACGCCCAAATCCAAAACGCTGGATGAAGTCTATCTCCATCCGAAAGCGACCCAGATGATCGAAGCCTTTGATAAGGCCAATCAGCTGGTCAATGATGAAGTTCTGACCACAACGAAGGCATAACAACTTCAAAGAGAAAAGCTGCCGATCTGTGAGAATTTTTCTCTCATGGATGGTAGCTTTCTTTTTTTGTTTGCACAATCTGTGTCAGGTCTCATCGCTTCATTCTTATTTAAAATTCAGCGGTGGAACTTTCTCCATCAGATCCTCCACGTTGCAATTCAGCGCACGCGCAAGGCGAAGCAGCGTTTCTGCTTGTGCTTTGTTGATGTCCTTCTGTCGCTGTTCGTACTGCTGGATGGTACGCACAGGCACATCAGCCTGTCCTGCCAGTTCCGATTGGCTCAATCCGGCCAATGTGCGCATAGCTTTCAGGTTTGTTTCCGGCTTTGCCGCACGGTACAACTCGTTCATCTTGTCTGCAAACTGCCGTACATCCATCTCGTGGTAGGGCGTATACAGCAGCCGCACCTCCGTGATGGGCACTGCCTGTTCAATCTCCGCAAAGCGCAGACCGGTCAGCCACTGGTAATAGGCAAGAGCCCAACCTGTCCAGTATTCCGGGCTGCGGTCGTAGGCATACGAGGGTTTCTGCATAGGCACGACTTCGCCCGCCTGCTCCAGTACAGCGCGGGCAAGTTCTACACCGGACAAGCCCACCAACACAGAACAATCCCCCTGCTCGAACCGGGCAGACAGTTCACTGGTCACAAACCACTGCCATGTCGTCTCCAACGGATAATGCAGATCGTTGACAAGATAATCCAACATCCGGGCAAGATTTTTCTGTGCAGCAGAAAGATAGCTTTTATCGTAAGCGTGGATCATTGGGCTTCATCTCCTCGTCGAGAATCGTGGTAATATAAAGGTCTCCCCTCTGACGGCGGTTGCGCTCCACGTCAAAATATTGGCGGCGGGCTGTCTGGTCACGGAAGGCCTTTTTCTTATACCATTCTTTAGAGTCTGCGGTCTCATAGCCGAGAAATTCCAGCTGTTCAAAGGCCGCTTTGCTTTTCAGCACGAACTGCTGCCCCAGCTTGCCCAAGCGCATGGCATTGCACAACTGGCGGTAAGAGATTGCGCCGTTGATAAAATCAGATGCAAAGGAAAAATAGCTGTCATCTGCCCTGTAGCCAATGATGATATCAGCAGACTTATAGTCGAGGTGAAAAGTGTTCATCAGGTATTCTTTGGCTTCTGCGGCCAGCGGGGCAGAAGTATCGAATTCGCGGTTCTCCAAAAGAATCGTCAGCCAATGCAGCATCGTGTAACCGGGAGCGTTCAAATCCAGAATGGTCAAACCGTCGCATTCGATTTTATACCGGTTAGCGTAGCCATTGTGATCGATGCCAACGCCCCACTCTTTTGCCATGTTAGGATTCTCGGTGCAGTAAAAACCAACACCGTAATCATTATAGGTCTTACCATAGCCGAACTTTGGCTTTTCAATAATATGATCCGAACCGTGATAAATTGTTTTTTCCACAGAACCACCTCCTCGCTCTAATTATACTCCCGCAGGAGTATGCATGCAAGAGCTTTATATGAGAATTACGCTATGCACAACACAAGATGTTTTCTTTTCGCTTTGATCAACCCGTTCTTGTGCTTCCTGATGGATTAGAGTATAATGAATACAATGATATTTTCAGGATAGGAGGCATCATATGGGAAGCTATCTGAATCCGGGCAGCAAGGGCTTTCAGGAAAGCCTAAACTCCGAAATCTATGTAGATAAGACCGGATTGATCGAAAAGACCAATGCCGTTTTGAACACCAGACAGAAGTTCATCTGTGTCAGTCGTCCTCGCCGTTTCGGCAAGTCGATGGCTGCCGATATGCTAGCCGCTTACTATGACCGTGGCGAGAATTCCGCATCGTTGTTCAGTTCCTTGAAAATCCACTATGTGTCATCTTATCAGCAGCACCTTAATCAGTATGACGTAATCAAAGTCAACATGCAGGAATTTCTCAGCATGACGCATAGCATGGATGAAATGCTAACAATGCTGCAAAAATATCTGGTATTTGATTTAACGGACCATTTTCAAAATGTCCGTTTTCGGGACGAAAACAACCTCATTCAGGTCATGAAAGACATTTATGCAAAAACGAATCGTTCTTTCGTGATTTTGATTGACGAATGGGATTGCCTGTTTCGGGAATACCAGCAGAATCAGGATGCGCAGAAGAAATATCTTGACTTTCTGCGAGCTTGGCTCAAAGACAAGGATTACGTTGCATTGGCCTACATGACAGGCATCTTACCTATTAAAAAGTACGGCTCCTACTCTGCACTAAATATGTTTACTGAGTATTCCATGACCGATCCCGGTGAACTGGCAGAGTATTTTGGCTTTACCGAATCAGAAGTGTCTGCTCTTTGCGAAAAGTATCAGATGAACTTTGAGGAGGCCAAAGCATGGTATGATGGCTATGACCTGATTGCGCATCGGCGGTCCGGAGATGCGCATTATTCCATGTACAGCCCTAAATCTGTTGTGGATGCGATGCTACAGCATAAGTACGAATCCTATTGGGACGAACAGTGCATAGACTTACCAAAAGTAAATGTGAGTGGCCTAAAAGAGGCCATTGAACACCTGCAAAACGGAAAATCTGTACCAATAAATATAGGTACATTTTGCGGAGATATATTTGATTTTTCTAATAGGGATGCTGTCTTGACTCTGTTAACCCACTTGGGGTATTTAACTTACAATGATATAGATAAAACCGTAAAAATTCCAAACAAAGATTCTCTTCAAAAATTAAATACTATTATCGGGAAAGCACCATATCGTACAATTTCAATTGATGATATGAATCTTTCAATTAGATCATATAATTGTTTGACTCGTGCAGGAATTAAAACGACTGATGATTTGGTGACTATGACGGAGGACGAAATTTTTGGAATAAGAAATCTTGGCAGAAAATCTTCTGAGGAGGTAATCCATCAATTGAATATTTTAGGGTATTCTCTGAAAGAAGAATCACCCCTGTCGAAAGATTCAAACGAATAGAGTCTCTGCTGTTTTCAAAGAGAATCATCCTATCCACTAACAAGAAAAACCGTCAACGCATGAGAGAGAAATCTCTCACGTTTGACGGTTTCTTTTTTACCCTAAAAGCACTCTTGCTCTGCGCTGTACCTCTTTTTCGATCATCTTCAAGCGATTTGGCGGCAGATTATAACGTGTCGCTCTGCGGTCAAAATGGAAATCCAGCAGCTTATGGAGCATTGCACGGTGACGAGGTTTCATTGCACTCTTTGCAGCTGCAAAAAAATCATCGTATGCAAGCGGAAGCAGTGTGCGGGCATATTCATCAAATGCTTTCTGGTTGTCCCAAAGATCCGTTCCGCCCAGACTGAACAGCGAGTTTCCGTGGTCAAACAGCGGTGCAGGTGCCGCAATCGTGTTGGTTTTATTGTCTACCAGCACACCAAAATTTCCATAGTGGCGGTCAGTGTTGCAGATGATCGCATCAAAGACCAGCATATCTTCCAGCGCATCCACAAAGTTCTGACCTAACGTCTGATAATACGCAAAAATTGCTTTTATTCCACCTTTGGGCACAAGCTGTCCGATGGGAATATAAGAATACTCTTTGCTGGTGAACAGCTCACACTTGGAACAAAGCGTCTTTTTCAGATCTTTTGTCAGGGTGTAGCGAATCGCATTCACGCCCATCACCTGTGCAACTTGATAAGCATACAGTTCCGAGTACGGTTCAAATCCCAGATTACTGAACCCTGACGTGCCACCTTTATAAAGATAGATTTTTCCGTTTTGTCTGCGCCAGCATTTTGGCAGCATCCCGTTGGTCGAGAACTCCGGGCAGGACGCAAGCGAAGTTCGTATGCTGCTGCCATATCCTGTAAAGGCGATTGCTGCCAGCACCTGACTGAATCGGTTATCGTAAAGATTTACTTTTTCAAAGGTGTCACCGGAGCCCTCTGCATCTACCCAAAAGCAATCATTGAGTGAAAGTCCTTTGCAGACGGTGATAATTCCCAGCGGACGATTCAAAGAAAGCCCCACCTTAGAGAGCAGAGCATCTACATACGCTCGGTTCTTCGGAATTGTGCGATGCCGCAGCCAGCGTTCTACACCATCTTCTGATACAGTCAGGTTCAAAGGTAAAAAGGAACGATTTTCTTCGTAGACCTTTATAATATGGAGGTCAGTATCTGCACTGTCCATGTTTGCTTCAAAGGTAAGCAGTGGCAAATCAAAATGCCTGATGGTGTAGCGCACGGCGATTTCTCCTTTCATCCATGATCTTTTTCTTTATTATACGGCATCAGAATCCGAATGAAAAGCACCACCGTCATTCTGCACAAAATTCGATGATAAAATTTTATATCCAAAAATCTGCAAAAATCGGGTTTCTGAGGTCATTTTGCCGTTCCTCTCCGAATTTTGCTACAGATCTGCTACAAACTTGCTACAAACGACTGAAAAGGGGGCCTCCTACACGTTTCATTATCAATATGCAAAAGTGAATCCGTTTCACTTTCGGACATCAAAAAGCACGTAGATACAAGAAAAAGCCGCTTACCTTTTCAGGTAAACGGCCTTACGTTTGGTGGAGAATTAGGGACTCGAACCCCAGACCCCCTGCGTGTGATGCAGGTGCTCTAACCAGCTGAGCTAATCCTCCATATTCGCTTGTGTTGTGCGCTCCGAACTGGAACGTGATTATTATAGCACGGCCTTTGCAGAAATGCAAGTCCTAATTTGAAATTATTTTACTTTTTTCGAAACACTTTCTCCGGCTGCAAAAATGGTGCGCTGACCGCCGGGCGTGCAACATTACCGCCGGGCAGCCGCATCGACTGCACCCTGCACAAAAAATGTGCGGCAGGCTGTTGCTCTTTGCCTGCAAATCGTGTATACTTGGGGCAGAAAGCCGTACAAAAGAAATCGAGGGATGAATATGACACTTCGCGGGATCATCACGCTGGTAATATTGGCTGTGCTGTTTGCGCTGGCTGTGGTCTGGATCTCCAGACAGGGCGGCTGGAAGGGTGAGGGCTGCAACGGCAATTGCGCCTCCTGCCACAGCCATTGCGAGGACCCGGACACCAGGAAGAAATAACCAAAACAGGGCTGCTGCACGAAACACGGTGCAGCAGCCCTGTTTTATGGTTGCTTTTCACGGCTGTTTGCTCAGAACGCTCCACGCTGGGCGGCGTAGACAGCGATGGTGCTCAAAAGGTCCTGCAACGCCTTCTGGTAGGTAGTGCGGCCGATGTGCAGCTGCTCTAAGATCTCGTCCTCCGGGCGCTGCTCAAAAAAGCGCATCCGCAGCAGGTCTGCCCGCATGGGGTCGTGCACCTGATAATAGTCGAGGCCCTCATCAATGGCGCTTTGCCAGCGGCGGTTTTCCGGCGTGCGCGCCCAGTGCCGCTCGCCGTACTTGCGCAGGGCGTTCCGGGTCACATCGCGCTGCTCCGGTGTCACTGGCGCTTCCCCCTTTTGGGCAGCTCCAGTGTTGCACTGCGCGAGAACCGGTTCTCGGCATCGAAAAAGCAGGCGTCCCGCTCAGCCATCGTCAGGCCCAGCATGGTGGAAAGCCGCTCGGCCTCGTCCAGCTTGAACTGGGTCTCGCCCAGCAGCTTGTGCCGCAGGGTGTTGCTGCTGATGTGCAGCACACTGGCCACATATTGCAGCTTGTAGCCGCTGTCCTGAATGTAGGTGTAGATCAGATTCGTGTTTGCCATGGCTTCGCTCCTTTTTTGTAGTTCGCTGCGTTTGAAACAATCATTGGTTGTATTATACTCTCCTGTTGATTGACTGTCAACCTATTATTTCCAAAACGCACCGTAATTGTTGATTTTCAGGAAATTTTCTGCTATACTCAAGGCAGAACACTGTATCGCACACCACAACACATAGTTTTCAGGAGAACCGTCATGTCTGATCTGTCCACCCGTGTCCGTCTGCGCCGGGAGCAGCTGGGTCTTTCGCAGGAGGAGCTTGCCCGGCGCATGGGCTACCGCTCCCGTTCCTCCATCACTAAGCTGGAAAAAGGCATCAACGATCTGCCCCAGTCCAAAGTGGAGGAGCTGGCGCAGGCGCTGGAGACCACTCCCGCCGCTCTGCTTGGGCTGGACGCGCCCTGCGCCTGTCCCCCGGGCTTTGAGCCGCTGCCCACCATGGTGCAGGTGCCGCTGATCGGCTCCATCGCCTGCGGCACGCCCATCACCGCCGAGCAGAACATCGAGTGCTATATCGGAGTGCCCGCCGCGTGGCACGCGGATTTTGCCCTGACCTGCCACGGCGACAGTATGTCTCCCACGATATGCAACGGAGACATCGTATGCATCCGCTGCCAGCCCGAGGTGGAGCAGGGCGAGATCGCTGCCGTGCGGGTGGGCGAGGAAGCCACCCTCAAGCACTTCCACCGGCAGGGCGATGCCGTGATGCTGCTTGCCGATAACGCCGCCGTCTGCCCGCCCATGTTCTACGCCGGAGAGCAGCTTTCGGAGCTGCACATCGAGGGCAAGGCCGTGGGGCTTTGCCGCGGCCTATAAGATAAGGAGAAAGGAGCAGCCTGTGTTCGGCAAAAAGAAAATGTCCCCCTCCTACGACCCCGCCGCCCAGAAGCCGGTGCTGCGGTGCAGCATCTGCACCGGGGAGCAGGTGGCCGGGTTTCAGGATCTGCACACCGGCCATTTTACCGAGGTACAGCTGATTCGCAGCCCGCAGGAATTGCAGGCCTTCCGCAGCCGGTACGGCATCCCCGCCGACTGCCCCATTGAAAAGATCTATTGAGCAAGGAGTTCATCATGCAGCAGGCACCCGAAGCCATGACCCTGAAGGTCATTGCCCATATCCATACCGCCTTTCCCACCAAGTTCGGCATCCCGCGCCAGAGCGGACTGGTGGAAGAGCTGCGGGGCGAAATCATTTTTACCCCGGAATACCGCAACCCCGACGCCCTGCGTGGGCTGGAGGATTTCAGCCATATCTGGCTGGTGTGGCAGTTTTCCGGCGCGGTGCGGGAAAGCTGGTCTCCCACCGTGCGCCCGCCGCGCCTTGGCGGCAACACCCGTGTGGGTGTGTTCGCCACCCGGTCGCCCTTCCGGCCGAACCCTCTGGGGCTTTCCAGCGTAAAGCTGGAGGCCATTGAGCAGCGCCCGGACGTGGGGCCGGTGCTCATCGTGCGCGGTGCCGACCTGATGGACGGCACCCCCATCTACGATATCAAGCCCTACATCCCCTATGCGGACTGCCACCCGGACGCCGCCGAGGGCTTTACCGGGCAGACCCGCACCCACCATCTGGAAGTCTCCTGCCCGGAGACGCTGTGGCAAACCGTACCGGAGGCCGACCGCGCCGCTTTGCAGGGCGTGCTTGCCAGTGACCCCCGCCCCTCCTACCAGCACGACCCGCAGCGGGTGTACGGCATGGAATTTGCCGGGCTGGAGGTGCATTTTACCGTGGACGGTGCTCAGCTCACCGTGCAGGATATCACCCTGTTATAAAAGGAGCCGTTCATGGAACTGCGGACTGTCAATACCTTTTTGCACATCGCCGAGCTGCACAGCTTTTCCCGCACTGCGCGGCAGCTGGGCTACTCGCAGTCGGCGGTGTCCTCCCAAATCGCACAGCTGGAGGCCGAGCTGGGCACCCCGCTGTTTGACCGCGTGGGTAAAACGGTGCGCCTGACCGATGCCGGGCAGACCTTTTTAGGCTATGCCCGCACCCTGCTGGAAACCGCCCAGCAGGCACAGGCCGCCTTGCAGCCCGCCCAGCAGGTGCGGGGCAGCTTGCGCATTGCGCTGGCAGATTCCGTGTGCAGCACCTTTTTGCCGGAGCTGTTGCAGCGCTACCATGCCCGCTGCCCGCAGGTAGAGCTGGTGCTGCATACTGCCTCCACAGACGAGATGCTGCAATTACTGAGCACCAATCAGGTAGACCTTGTCTACACGCTGGACCAGCCCCTTTTGCAGCCTGCGCTGGTGCTGGCGGCAGATGTGCCGGAACCGGTGTGCTTCATTGCGCCGCCGCCGCATCCGCTGGCGCAGGAAAGCGTGCTCCCGCTGGACATTCTGCCCCGGCAGGAGTTTCTGCTCACCGAGCGGGGCATGAGTTACCGGGACGCACTGGACCAGTGCATGGCGGCGCACGGTCTTGCCATCCACCCCTATCTGGAGTTGGGCAGCGCCGCGCTGCTGTGCCAGATGGTGGAGCAGGGCATGGGGCTTTCCTTTTTGCCGGAGTACATCGTGCGCAGCGCACTGGCCGAAGGGCGTCTGGCACGGCTGAACGTACCGGACTGCACCGTCATGATGCACCGGCAGCTGTTCTACCACCGGGACAAATGGGTGACCCCGCAGATGAACGTGTTCATTGAACTGGTGCGGCAGGGCGCACAGACAAAATGATTGGGAATGCCCGCCGCGTTGCTTTGGGCATATTCAGCGGAAAAATTATTTTTATTTCGGGGTTCAGAAACGCCTGTGGGCGTTTCTGAACCCCATTTTCACGAGAGGGTTTTCCAAAACGAAAAACCGCCGAAGGTTTCCCTTCGGCGGTCTTTCGTATGATAGGAGGATCAAAAATGATCTTTGCTAAGTCTTAGTTCAGGATGGTCTGCTCGGTCTCGACGTCGAACAGGTGCACCTTATGGGGATCGAATGCAACGCGGACAGTGTCTCCGTTGCGAGCCTTGGAGGTGGGAGCAACACGAGCAGTCATCTTGTTGCCCTTGTACTCCAGGTACAGGTAGATCTCAGCGCCCATCATTTCGGAAACATCGACCTTAGCATCCAGCTGGCAGTCGGTGTGCTTTGCCATAAACTCGGGTTCGTCGTCGATATCCTCGGGACGGATGCCCATCTTGATCTTCTTGCCAACGTAGGAATCCAGCTTGCCGTCGGCGGTCTTCTCCTTGGGCAGGGGGATCACGTCGCCGCCCAGGTCAATACCGTACAGGTCGCCCTTCTTGATCAGGGTGCCGTCCAGGAAGTTCATCTGGGGGCTGCCGATGAAGCCTGCAACGAACATATTGCAGGGCATATCGTACAGGTTCTGCGGGGTATCGACCTGCTGGATGATGCCGTCCTTCATAACCACGATACGGTCGCCCATGGTCATAGCCTCGGTCTGGTCGTGGGTGACGTAGATGAAGGTGGTAGCCAGCTTCTTGTGCAGCTTGATGATCTCGGTGCGCATGCTGGTACGCAGCTTAGCATCCAGGTTGGACAGGGGCTCGTCCAGCAGGAAGACTGCCGGGTTACGAACCATTGCACGGCCCAGAGCAACACGCTGACGCTGACCACCGGACAGAGCCTTGGGCTTGCGGTCCAGCAGGTGCTCGATCTCCAGGATCTTAGCAGCCTCGTGCACGCGCTTGTCGATCTCATCCTTCGGGGTCTTGCGCAGCTCCAGACCGAAAGCGATGTTCTTGTAAACGGTCATGTGGGGGTACAGAGCGTAGCTCTGGAACACCATGGCGATATCACGATCCTTCGGGGGAACGTCGTTGATCAGACGGCCACCGATGTACATCTCGCCCTTGGAGATCTCCTCCAGACCGGCGATCATACGCAGGGTGGTGGACTTGCCGCAGCCAGAGGGGCCGACGAAGATGATGAACTCCTTATCCTGGATCTCCAGGTTGAAGTCGGTAACAGACGGGGCAGTTGCGCCCGGATAGATCTTGTAGATGTGCTGGCAGCTAATGGAAGCCATAATCGTTATCCTCCGTAAAATATTTGGTGTTTCACGCCCTTGACGGCGTGTTGTTTCGTTGGTACTATAATAACAGATAATTTTGTGATATAAAATAGCATTTTATTGATTAGAGGTGTCAGATATTGCTATTTGACTGGAACACCATCGCCGCACCGGCTGCACTGCTGGATGTACAGCTTTCCGCGCCCCGCACCCTGACCGGCGAGGGGCTGTGGGTCTGCCTTGTTTCCAGCGGCAGATGCACAGCTTCCCTGCCCGGGGCGTCGGCTGCGCCCGCCGGCTCTGTGCTGGTGCTGCCGCCGCAGTCCGCTGCAGCGGGGCACCTGATTTTGAGCCGCGCCCCGCTCACCCTGACCCCGGAGGACAACTGCCATCTGCTGTGCGTCCAGCTGACCGGGCAGGCCAGCACGCAGTTTTTGAACGGCCTGCGGGAGCTGCCCTACCTTGCCAAAGGCGAGACCTGCCCTGCCGCCGCCGAGCTGATGGGACGGCTTGCCGAGGAAAAGCCCACCCACAGCCGTGCCCGCAGCCAGCTGGTCTTTGCCCTGCTGTGCGAGCTGGCAGATGCAGACAGCGCCGCGCCCGCCCTGCCGCCGCTGGTGCAGGCCGCCATTGAGGATATCCGCGCCAACTACGCGGGGCTGTACGGCGTGGAGGAACTCAGCGAGCGGCTGGGCGTCTCCAAAAGTCATCTGGTGCGCACCTTTACCGCCGCCGTGGGCGTGCCGCCGGGCAAATACCTGACCACCGTGCGCATCGAGGCCGCACAGCGGCTGCTGCTGCACCGGGAGTACACGCTGGACGTGGTGGCCAGCCTGTGCGGTTTTTCCGGGGCGAACTACCTGTGCCGGGTATTCAAAAAAGAAACCGGCCAGTCCCCTGCACAATGGCGGGCACTGACCGGTCGCGCCGCACAGGCCGGACTTACGCCCGAAGAGACCATGCGGGAGCAGGAGATGTATATTTAAGCTTTTCCGTTCTCTTTTCTGCGCAGCAAAAACAGGGTCAGCAGCGCGGTGAGCAGTTCCGAGGCCGGGAAGGCTGCCCATACACCCGGCATCCCGAACACCGCGCTGAGCACCAGCGAGCAGGCCACAATGGCCACCATGCCCCGGCAGATGGAGGTGATGGAGGCCTCCACCGGGCGGTTCACGGCGCTCAGATAGCCCGCCGCCATAATGTTAAAGCCTGCAAAGAAGTAGCCCACAAAGTACATCCGCATCCCGGTGTGGGCGTACTGCGCCATCTGCACCGAGTTTTCGCTGTTGAACCAGCTTACAAGGGTATCGGTCAGGCCGAACACTGCGGCGTACAGCACCGCCGCCAGCACCAGCACCGTGCCGCTGCCCAGCAGCAGCAGTTTCCGCGCCCCGGCGTGGTCGTTCTGGCCGTAGCAGCGGCTCACCAGCGGCTGTGCGCCCTGTGCCACACCGTTGAAGATGGCGGTAGCCACCAGCGCAAAGTTTGCCACCACGCCGTAGGCTGCTACGCCCACGTTGCCTGCCAGACCCAGCAGCAGAAAGTTGAACACCGTGGTGGTCACGCCGGAGGAAAGCTCGCCCACAAAGCCGGAGATGCCCAGCTGACAGCTCTGCGCCAGCAGCCTTGCCGAGGGCATCTGCCGCACGAATTGCAGGGTGTTTTCCTTTTTAAGAAAATGGCGGCTGCAAATGGCGATGCTGATGATGGGCGAAACTGCCGTTGCCAGCGCCGCACCGGCCAAGCCCAGACCCATGGGGAACATGAAGATATAGTCGAACACCACGTTGAACAGGCTGCCGCTCAAGGTCGCCACCATGGCAAGGGAGGGGTCGCCATCGTTGCGGACAAAGGCCGAAACGATGTAGTTGCACATAAAAAACGGGGTGAACAGCAAAAAGATGCGGGCGTAGGGGATGCCCAGTGCCACGATGCCTGCATCGCCGCCCATGAGCCGCAGCAGCGCCCCGGGTGCAAAAACACCCGCCAGCGTCCACGGGATGGACGCCAGCACGGCGCACAAGATGGCGTTGGAAAAATACCGCTGTCCCCGGGCATCGTTCTGCGCCTTGGCAATGGCGTAGCGGGTGGCCGAGCCCAGCGCGATCATGGAGCCAATGGCAAAAATAAAGTTATAAATGGGCAGGCAGAGGTTGAGCATGGTAACGCCGTCTGTACCGGCGGCCTGCGCAATAAAATAAGTATCGGCCAGAATATAGCACGAAGTGCCCAGCAGACCAAAAATATTCTGCGAGACATATTTAAAGAACTGTTTTGTCATATCCATACACTTTTTCCTTTTTTCCTGTTTTTGCATACGTCTGGAAATTATAGCATATCTGCCGCCGCAAGTCAACCGCAAAACCCGCCCATTACCGTATAAAAGAAGCAGTTGCGCACAGCGCCCCGCGGGTGTATACTGAACACTGCCGCACCTTGCGGCACACCTGTATGCAGAAAGGAAGAAGCCCTATGTCCGACAGGATCTTATTTTCCATCGGCGAAGCGCTGATCGATATGATCCCCTCCCGGGTGGGGTGCAGCTTTGACGAAGTGCCCGCCTTCAGCCCCCGGGTGGGCGGCGCCCCGGCCAATGTCTGCGCCGCCGTTGCCCGGCTTGGCGGGCGCAGTGCGCTGCTGAGCCAGCTGGGCGACGACCCCTTTGGTCACAAGATTGCCCGGGCGCTGGCTGGATGCGGCGTGGAACTTTCCCATCTGGAATTTACCAGTAAAGCCAGCACCGCGCTGGCCTTTGTCAGCTTAGCGGAAAACGGCCAGCGCACTTTCAGCTTCTGCCGCAAGCCCTCCGCAGACCTGCTGTATGCCCCGGAGCAGATCGACCCGGGCTGGTTCTCGCAGGCCTTTGCCCTGCATTTTTGCAGTGTCTCGCTGGTGGACAGCCCCATGCGCTACGCCCATTTGGCTGCCATCACTGCCGCGCGGGAGGCGGGCGCCATCCTCAGCTTTGACCCCAATCTCCGCTTCCCCCTCTGGCCGAACCGGGAGCAGCTGCGCCAGACCGTGTGGCAGTTTCTCCCCCTGACCCATATCCTGAAGCTTTCGGACGAGGAACTGCCCTTCCTCACCGGCACCGAGGATATTGAAGCCGCGCTGCCCGCGCTCTTTACCGGAGATGTGCAGCTGGTGCTGTACACCTGCGGCAGCAAGGGTGCCCGCGCCTACACCCGCACCGCCAGTGCCCATGCCCGCAGCCCCAAGGTAACGGCGGTGGACACCACCGGCGCGGGGGACGGCTTTATCGGCTCGTTCCTGTGGCAGCTGCAGCGGGACGGCGTGACCGCCGCCGAGCTGCCAAAGCTTTCCCGCAAGCGCCTGACTGAGTATCTGGCCTTTTCCAACCGCTTCTGTGCTATCAGCGTGCAGCGCCACGGTGCGCTCGACAGTTACCCCACCTTGGAACAGATGGAGCAGCCGGAGGCCGATTTCCCCATGCCTTGAGGGCAAATTTACAGCATATTTTGTATTTTTTAATATTTATATGCTATATTGTATAAAAAATCCGCTCTTTCACCACCCAAAAGGAGGATCCCATGCCCTTTGAGTTTGCTTTTCTGGACTGGCTGTACCAGTTCCGCAACCCGGTAATGAACACGATCTCCATCTTTTTTGATTACGCCGGTGCTCACGGCGAGATCTGGATCGCGTTCACCCTGCTGCTTCTGCTCTTCCGGCGCACCCGCAAAGCGGGCTTTGCCATGGCGGTGGCGCTGGTGCTGTACATGGCGACAGGGCACTTCTTCCTCAAGCCGCTGTTCGCCCGCCCCCGCCCCTGCGATCTCAACACCTCCATCACCATGCTGGTGGCGCGTCCGCACGGGCATTCCTTCCCCTCCGGGCACACCGCTTCCGGGGTGGCGGCTGCCTACGCGCTCTGGTTACAAAACCGGAAGCTGGGCACGCCCGCGCTGGTGCTGGCAGTTTTTATCGCCTTTACCCGGCTGTACCTCTATGTGCACTTCCCCACCGATGTCCTTGGCGGCGCAGTGCTGGGCATTGCTCTGGGCACTGCGGCCTCCGCATTTGCAAACTATATGGCAAATCGCAAAAAGAAACAACAAATTGTATAAGAAAAGGTCGCTGCACAAATGCGTGCAGCGACCTTTTTGCTCTATTATTCTGCCGGGAGCTGTACCTTCCGGTTCTGTGCCGAATCCCAGCACACCAGCTCCAGCCGACTGCCCGCAGGCAGGGCGGCGTCCGGCTTTGCCACCTGCCAGCAGCGCTTGAGCGCCGCAGCGGCATCCTCTGCGCCGGGCAGTTCGGTGCACAGCACCGTGCCCTGCCAGCCGTTTTCCGTGTACAGGCTCAGTGCGCCCGCCTTGCCGTCCAGAATGGCGGTGATGTCCTGCTGCAGCTGCACGTAGCCCTCGGCGGTGGCGGCGTACTCGCCGTGCCACTTTTCAAAAAACACCGAGAACTCCCCGCACAGTTCAATCAGCAGATCCTCTGTGCCAGAGGGGCTTTGCACCACCAGCGCCAGATCCTGCTCTTCCATATAGTCAAAGTCCGGGTCATCCCATGTGTGCACGGTGACCTGCTGCCGGCTGAGCAGCATCAGCAGTTCTCCCTGCTTTTCAGCGGTATCAAAATCGCCCTGCGGGCTGTTCCAATCTGTGTTCATCGGTGTTCCTCCGTTTATCCGTTGTGCGGGCAGAATTTCAAGCTGTCCGCTCGCTGTCGTCTCCGTGCTTTTCCGCTGCGGCGCGGGCCTTCTGTTCCTTTTTGGCGCAGTAGAGCGCGCGGTCGGCGCGGTCCTTCACTGCGGCCACGTCCTCCCCGGAAAAGGCGGCAGAGCCAAGGGAGACCGTCGGCAAAATGGCAAACACCTTGCGCCGCTCTGCCAGCAAAGCTTGCATCGTTTTTGCGCAGCGGACTTCGTTTTCCTCGTCCTTCAGCAGCACGCAGAATTCATCGCCGCCGATGCGGTAGCAGTAGCCGCAGCGGGCATAGGCTTTTTTGATGCAGTCTGCGATCTCGGCAAGGCAGACGTCCCCCTGTAAATGGCCGTAGCGGTCGTTGATCTGCTTGAAATCATCCACATCAAACACCACCAGCACCCCGCCACTGCGGCGCATCTCAGCGGTGCGGTTCAGGTAGCTGTTCTGGTTCAAAAGCCCGGTCAGCGCGTCCAGCTGGTTCCACATTTCGCTGCAATAAATATAGTACAGCACCGACAGCAACGTGACGCACAGCCATGTAACGTGCAGCGCCGGCAGCGCGAGCTGGATCACGGTCTCCGCGCCCAGAAACAGGGTCAGCGGGTAGATCAGCATGCGGCTGCGGTTCTGAAAGGCCGCCGCCGTGCGCACCGTAGCCACCATAAGGTACAGCATGGCGGCATAGTACATGGCCACATAAATATAGAAGTACGCGCCCCGGGCGTAGAGGTTTTCCCTGCTCACCGAGAACACCAGCCCATAGGGCAGCGTTGCCGCCAGAAAAAGCAGATACGCACCCTCGCAGCACACCGCCGCCTTGAATACACGCCGGATGATGGATTTTTTATCCAGCACATATACCAGACACAGCGGCACCGCCGGTGTCAGTCCAAAGCCAAGATAGTTGGACAAAATATTCAGCCAGCGGTAGCCCGGCGGTGCGCCGTCCACCACGATGGTGATGACCTCCAGCACCGAGATGCACGCAATGAGCGCAAAGGCCAGAAGGAACCCGCGCTTCTGCTTTTTATTTAAAGATTCGCTCAGCCTTGTAAGAAGACACATAAAGCCGAGCACAAAAAGATCAATGGTCGTTAAAATAAAAAAATATCTATCCATTGCAAGTTATTCCGTTCTGTGAACTGATGCCCCGGACAGGGCACATACAATAGTATTGTATCACTCCACAAAGCTTTTCTCAACCGGGAGCTGCGGATTTACCTTCGCAGTCCATTTGCAGGGAAAATTGCAAAACGTTCTTTTCTCTGCATAAAAGTCCTCGGCAGAGAGGACACGCTAAAAATGCTTCAGCGCCTCCCGGACGGCTTTTTGCGGTGGATCTCCAGTTTGGACAATGCACATACCGTCTCGACAGTTGTTTCAGTTTCCAAGGGAAGTTCTTTCACTTCCTCACCATCAACAGGCACAGGAAAATTGAATACGATCTTCTTTATCCAGCTTCCGTCTTTCCTTTTCTCCGGGAACATCTCAATTCGCTCGATAAAGGCCTTCATAAACTCCTTCTGCTCCGCTTCCGTTGCGGAATGGTAGACTTCATCAAATGCCAGCAACAAGCGATAGATATTGTCTCCGGAAATCTTCTCCTGCTGGATGCTGCGGATCTGACTTTGCAATTCGCCAATCTGAACTTCGATTTCCTCTATGGTGTCATACTGCTCATCATAGCGGCGCTGCAAGTCCAAAATCTTTCTGTCATAGTGGGCATCATTGATGTCCAAGGTATCCATCTGACGCTCCAAGCGGCTTTTCGTTCCAAAGGCTTGCTTTAGCCGCCCTTGTAGGACAGCAATCTGCCGTTCCATATCTTCTGTATCAACTGCTGTTCCGATTTTCGCCTGAATCGCTTCTACAAACCGTGGATTGTTGACCATAGCGGAGATAACCTTCGCCACAAATTTGTTGATTTCCGTCTGCTCGATATTCAGACGGAAACTGCACTCATGCCCTGTCGGTGTAACCGTATTTTTGCAGTAGTAATAATACCGTGTTTTCTTGTCCTTGCTGTGCGCCTTGGCGATATTGCCGTACATACTCTTTCCGCAGCATGGGCATTTCAAGATACCGGACAGGATGTGTGCGTGGTCTGGATTGTTAACCTTTTCCCGCTTAAAGGAATTGATCTTGCGCTTTTCCTGTGCCAGATACCAATCCTCTTCGGAAATGATAGCTTCGTGTTGTCCTTCATAAACCGGGAACTCCGACTGCTCAACCACGTGCATCTCGTTTCTTGTACCCTGTTTCTTTTCTGTTCTTCGTCTGCCGTAAGCAATCTTTCCCATATAAACAGGATTGTACAATACATTTTTCACAAAATCTCTTGAAAATCCCGGAATGGTATTATTCTGTCTTAGTTTCTTAGTATAACCATTGCGGTTCAGATATTTTGCAACTCCTGCAACACCCTCATTAGTGTGAATGTAGCGGTCATAAATGACACGAATTACTTCCACTTCATCCTCTGCAATGACAAGGTTTCCATTTTCCAGTTTGTATCCATATGGAGCGAAACCGCCGTTCCATTTGCCCTCACGAGCCTTTTGCTCACGTCCTGCCATTGTCTGTGTGCGGATATTTTCTCGCTCAATCTCTGCCACCGCAGACAGCACAGAGATCATCAGCTTTCCTGCATCCTTGGAGCTGTCAATGCCATCCTCCACGCAGATCAGATTGACACCGAAATCCTGCATGAGTTGCAAAGAGTTCAGAACATCCGCCGCATTTCTGCCAAATCGGGACAGCTTAAAGACCAGCACATAAGAAACATCATCTTTGCCGTCCTGGATGTCATTCAGCATCCGTTGAAACTCCTGCCGCCCTTGAATGTTCTTTCCGGAAAAGCCCTCGTCAGAATACTCCCCGGCAACGATCATATCCTCGTATGCCGCATACTTCCGCAGCTTGTCACGCTGGGCATCCAAACTGTACCCGTCAACCTGCATAGAGGTGGACACTCTTGTATAAAGATAGCATTTAAGTTGTTTCTTTTTCAGAATCTCCACCTCCCTCATTCCTTCCTTTTACCATAAGTCCCTCGTTGCGGATATAATACTCCAAAAGCCACAGCACATAATCCGGTGCATGGCGGTTGTCCAATTCCCACTCGGTCATAGTCCGGTAAGGAATATGGACGAGCTTGCAAAAATCTTTCCGGTTCAGTCCTGTGCTTTCACGCAACTTTATAATTCTGTTTTTACAATCCATCCGTCTTTTCTCCACAAAAGCAAAAAAATACACGTTGCGTAATCATTATAGCATAGCCATAGCGAATACGCAACGTGTAAATTGCAAATTTTATGCAGCCTTATCCGTCAGAAGCTGCGCTTGATTACTTTCCTCGGAATGCTCCACTCCCTGCGGTGCGTCCTGTTCCAATTTATCCAAAACCTGATGTCCATATTTCTGGAGCATCTGGCTCATAACATCCACACAGCGGTCAAATGCCGCATTATATTTCGCTTCCTCATAATATTTCTTCAATAGGCGATTCCTCCATCAAAGTTCCATATCCTGTCCACGCTTCCGGGCAGGGTGTTCGTGTTCCTGTGTTTCCTTTCCTCTGATGAGGATAGAATTGATAAAAGCCCGAACCTTTTCGGATGCGATTTCCAGTGCATCCAGAAAGGGTTGGGCTTTCTGTTTGAGTTCCATATATTTTTCGTTTACCGCTTCATACCGCTGCTTCCAGATGGAAACCGTCTTTTCTGCGGAAGCCAGTTTTTCTTTCAGACGCTTGTTGTCAGCATTGGCGATAATGCCATTGACCGCATAGCGTTTGAGTGTGTCGCATTCATCCGGTGTCAGCGTGATATTGTTTCCGAATGTGGCTTTTTTGCCCATTACTTCAATGTCCTGCACTGTCAGCGCAATGGTCTTTGCCGCCTTGGTTTCCTTTTGCAAAGATTCCAGTTTCTTTTTCTGTTTTGCTGTGGCAGCTTTGGCATCCTCCAAATTCTGTTCTGCCTGTGCCACCTGCCCGGTCACAGCTTCCAGCCGCTGCTGTTCTGCCTGCACCTTGAACTGGGTCACAGTCAGATGTTCCTCGGTGCTTCCACGTTCTCCACGCTCCACATCGGTATAACCGGCGTTTCGCATGAAATTGAAAAAGTCATCCTGCAACACACTGTAGGATGACTTCAAAATCTTTTTCCCTTTTGCGTTGAGCATGGGATTTCCGTCCTCGCCAAGCACCGGCTTGGACTCCCATTTCTTACTGCGGCTGACCTGTGTGATGACCTCCTTAACGGTTCCCCGGAGGGCTTCAT